>ERZ779850.1957-NODE-1957-length-18050-cov-12.648347_pt1 | contig 18050 bp, 19 predicted proteins | sample MGYA00511249_ERZ779850 | MGnify/ENA primary metagenome ERZ779850 (study PRJEB29588, sample SAMEA2162475) | human gut metagenome | biome: human gut; feature: human-associated habitat; material: faeces | place: Denmark | collected 2008/2010 ...
ACAGTTTTTTTGTCCGATAGCAAATAAACTGTCAGATTAAGTCTTGACTATTACAAATAATCTTTACTCGAGGACCAAATGTTTGCGTAGTTATTCTATTTGCTGTATTATGGATTGTTTCAAATCCGGGAAGCGGACCGTTTATTTCTACGCCACCCATTTCCTTTACCGCGGTAAAGCGTATTTTCCTTGCCAGATCGTTCTCACTCTCATAGTTCAATGCTTTCCACACTGTAACGCGGGATACACCGAACACTTCCTGCAATTTCTTTCTAGCCTCACTGTCTATTACAATTTGTCGTTTCATATTCTATTGCTTTTTTAATTCCGTTATTATTCTGTTTTAAAATATCTTCCGCTATTCTCACGAACCACGGAAGTTTGCTACATTTGTAGCGTGTTAAACCAAAAAATAAATATCATGAGCAATTTATCTAATTCGCAAAAGAATGGTGTATTGTCGTACATCTATATCAATCATCCGAAGGAAGATCATATAGGCCACCTGTGTTTCGCACCAAAGTCAGACTTAAAGGAACGTACAGGTTTGACCGTAGATGAAATTCGTGAAACCTTTAATCTGTTACAGTCTAAAGGACTACTGGTTCTTGAATCTGAAAACTTCTATGGATTTCGCTTCTTCCCGAATGAAGAATTGTATGACTTTATGTGCTCGGGTGGTTTTTAAACCACAGCTTACTGACGAACTTACTTAGTCGTCCAATCACATCTTCTTTATCATTAAGCATAGCTATCGGATCCACTATATCCCGGTAGCATGTTTTTCCGTCTGGATACCTTATACTCCTTACCATATATTCAGATTTCCATCCTTTACCGTTCATTTTGCTATCTATAGAGAAAATGCTGACATTCACATTCGTATATTCAGTAACAGCTCTGTCGCTTTCTTTGAAAGCATATCCTTCCGGTACCTTTTCAATTTTATCCACAGACAAATCTTCGGCCGTCACATACCTCCCAAGCTCTTCTAAAGAGTAGAAAAACAGTTTATCTCCGTTTTCCAAAGTAAGCTTCCATTTCATACCTTAACCTCCCTTATTTTATAGTTTCAACTGTATATCCCTCCAGTTTCCCGGCAAGAACCGCCGTTACATAAGCCATTCCACATTCGCCACATGTGGCAATCACGAAGTCCGTTTGTCCGGTACCGGTCGCCACTATATCATCATGCCCGTTAAACTTTTCAATAAGGTTCAGCATCTTGTGCTGTTCTTTTTCGTCGATAAATACTTTTATTGCTTTCATATTTCACCGTTTTAATTATGACTTCTCAGGCGTTTTCATTATATTTACCGCCCGTTATCATTGTTAACACACTGCAAACATAGTGACTTCTCACGAATATTCAAAATATTTATCGAGAAAAGTTACGATTAATTTTAAAATATCACGATATGAGCGAAACAATTCACGATAGAATAGCCCAAATTGTTGCCAAATTAGGCAACGGGAAGAATACTGTTATAGCCTCAAAATTAGGAATTAGCGAAGGAAATATAAGAGGGTATATCAAAGGCGTTATGCCCAAACAAGATGTTTTGGAAAAAATCGTGATAAGTCTCGATGTTAACCCTAATTGGTTATTGACTGGAAGAGGAGAAATGCAATTTAATGGTAGCCAGATTGAAACAGGTGCGCGTTGTTATAACAGGGAAAACTCTATAAACAGCGCAAATCGCGAAGCAATTCCATTTGCGGAGGCGGCACGATCCGGGTTAAGTCCTATACCTCTGGTAACTCAAACGGCGGCGGCCGGGTTTGGTAACGCTAATTTCTCAATAGAGGAAAGCGACGTGAAGGAATACTACGTAATACCCAAATTCAAGTATTGTAAGGTCGACTTTATGATTGAAATTTCTGGGCTTTCTATGTATCCTCACTTTAATTCGGGCGACGTAATAGCCTGTTCTATCCTCAGAAATACACAATTTATCCAGTGGAATAAGTGCCACGTTATTGCCACCAGGGAACAAGGTATTCTGGTAAAGAGATTAATGCCTGGTGATGACATGAAGCACCTTCGTGCTATATCAGACAACAAGGATTACCCACCTTTTGATATTCCGGTAGATGAGATAACCGGTATTGCGATTGTGGTTGGATCCGTAAGCCTCGAATAGCCTACATAGTACGCGCGCACGCAATTTTTACATACAAAATCACATGTTTTGAATATAAATAATTGCATATCAGATATTTATGAGTAAATCTAATATGATTACAAAGCCGTTTAAGTGGTTTTTTCTACCCACTTAAACGGCTTTTTTTGTCAAAAACCCCGTTTTTATTACTTTTTGTATATCTATACACCATTAAAAAGCATTGTTTTTGTAAGTCTTTTGTAAGTCTTTTAACACAATATAAAGTAAGCCTTAAACGTAAGTCTTTTTGTAATTAGGGCATAAAAATAGGGCCGAAGTAACGCCACGGGAAAAAGACGTTACAACGGCCCTTAAAAAGCAATATAACAGTGTTTTAACGACTGCCTCTAATAAGATGCGACACCACAATTCGTGCCCTTTTTGTGATCTTGATGCTTCCATCCGTTAAACCAGCATGTAAAAGCGTACTTTTTTTGATTCCTACGCGGTCTTCCTCCAGAGTATCAAACACCGCGGAAAGGCTTCCGAAATAGAAGTCTTTCCTCTCAAAAATTAGATGTACATGCACTATTTTTATATCCTGTTTATCCATATACTTTGGAAGTATCTTTTATGCAAAAGTACCAAATAACAGCTATTTGGAAGTATTTTACACGTTAAACATTCCAAAAACCATATTTTATCAATACAATATACGCCCACAAATAAGCCCGCCGGACTCAACCTATTTTAAGGCGATCTGACGGGCTTTGTATCATTTCTGGTGAAAGTATAAGACGTGCAATCTAAAATGTAAAGCTGAGCAAATAATTGCCCAAATTCAACGCCTGAAAAGTAAACCTAAAGTAAAGGGAAAAGTACGCTTCGTTTTATTTGCCTAAAACCATATTGTCTATATAACTATCTAATTTACTGTATTATACGTCAGTTTATCCTTATTCGTAGTTTAATCTCTTCGTTTTATGCCCCCTATACGGTCACATTATCGAAAAAACAAAGAAATTTTTCATTACTATGCTTCAATGAAGACTTCAAAGCTCGCTCCTCACTGATATCATGAACGGTAAGTATCACATAATCATGACCATTGAGCGACAGATAGCGACCCGAAACCATCATGCTGTAAAGACCGGCAAGATGGGAAGATATCTGAATATCCATTGTAGTCTCGAAATTGCTAAAGCTGCCGCGACTCTTAAACGTCTCGCTTATCTTACTCCTTATTATGCAGTCACGACACTTCTCGTGCTTATTGCAGTTATCTGCCTCACGCGCATAGCGACACTGCAATATCTCCCCGAAACATTTCCGGTCTTCCCGGGGAGGCATCTTGCAAACTGTGTAATAATTGGTCTTGGTGACATGCGAAGTCTTGTCTATCAAGAATATAAACTCATGGGCATTATTCCAGATGGCAGCGTAGAACTGCTTAGCCAACTTTATTTCTTTAGCCATAACTCTTTCTCTGATAGTAGCCCATACTAACAAAAGAAACAGGATAGTAATTAATGCAAGACTCGGTATTAACATTTTGCGAATGGTATTTAGGTACAAAGATAACCATTTGAAACAAACGCAGTCACATTATCCTGCAAAAAAACACATAATATTCTATATATTATTAATGAGCAGATGAAAATAAAAACCTTTTTTTCTCTTCTGTATTAATTAAGTAACTATCTTTGCGTTCAAATTATAATATCATCACAATGAAAAAATTAGTTTATTTATTGGCTGTAGGAAGCTTAGCTTTCACTGCATGCAACAATTCACCCGCTTACAAAGTATCGGGAACAGTAGAAGGTCTTGCCGATGGCGACACTATTTATTTGCAGGAATATAAGAATGGCGACTGGGTAAAATTGGATTCTACCACTGTAGCAGGAGGTACTTTCACATTCACCGGAAGACAGGACACAGCAACAAACTGCTTTATCATCTATGCAAAAGACGGAAAACGTAACCGTGCCGATTTCTTCCTCGAAAACGGAAATATCACTGTTGCACTGGGCGAAGAAAACAAAATCGGCGGTACTGCAAACAATGATACTTATCAGCAGTTCAAAGATAACTTCATCGCTATGAGCAAAGAAATGAATGACATGTATCGTAGCGCAATGTCTGACTCTACCTTGACTGACGAACAGCGTGAAAACGTAATGAAAGAAATAGAAAAGAAAGACAGCATTGCCATGGATATGGTCTTCAACACTATCGAAGCTAACATTACAAATGCAGTAGGTATACAATTACTTCCTTCTTATGCTGCCGCATTCGAATTGGACAAACAAAAATCTTTAGTTGAAAAGATTCCTGCTCAGTTTGCCAATAATGACCGTATCGTTAAACTGAAGAAGCATATTGAAACTGTAGAAAAGACAGCTGTAGGTCAGAAATACATCGATTTCTCTATGGATACTCCTGAAGGACAAACAGTGAAGTTATCTGATTTCATAAGCAAGAACAAATATACATTGATTGATTTCTGGGCCAGCTGGTGCGGACCTTGTCGCAAAGAAATGCCGAATGTAGTTGCCGCTTACAAAGAATTCAAGAATAAGGGCTTCGGTATCGTGGGCGTTTCTCTGGATAACAATCTGGATAAATGGAAAGAAGCTATCACTGCTCTCGATATCACATGGCCGCAGATGTCTGATTTGCAAGGCTGGAACAACGCAGGTGCAAAACTGTATGGCGTAAATTCTATTCCTGCCACTGTTTTAGTTGATCAAGAAGGTATCATCGTAGCACGCAACCTGCGCGGTGAAGATATTAAAGCAAAATTAAGCGAGCTCTTAAAATAAGAGAAAAGCAAGATTTATAAACGGAAAGGGGTTGAATTCAAAACGTGGATAATGCTGTCGTTTAGCTCGTAGGGGCAAGGTTCGCTCGCCCGAAAACAGTTGGCTTTGTGTCTTCGGGCAGGCAAACCCTGCCCCTACAGCTGATGATGGGATAGACCATAGTTTTGACACATTCCCTTTCTATATCACAAGGAAGATAGCTTTCACACAGGATTCCCTTGAATAGGACGTTTCAACACCTGTTATGTGTGAAAGGAGAATAATAGAAAAGAGAGCCGGTTCCAAATCTGACCGGCTCTCTTATTATATTATTATGAAATCGCTTTAAAACAGAAAAGTGATTTCAATGAATTATACGAACCAACGAACATAGCAGAAATCCTGGCGGTGAGGCAGATCTACGTTCTTCGGGTACATACGGTATGCAACCTTAAAGCTGCCGGAGTTAGAAAGACTGTGTTTACACTGGAATGTGTACAGATTACCTTCTTTCTTGATTACTTCCATCGGCTCTACAGAATAGATATGTTCTTTACCTTCAGCATTGGTGTAAGTAGTAACCAGTTCAATACCTACGGCATCATCCAGTCCTTTTTCATCCACTACATAAGTAATAGTATATTCTTTACCGGTTTCGATGTTACCACTTGCCAATTCTTCATTCTTTTCGCAGGAAACAATTTCAATAGAATCCCACAATTCGGCAACCTTTTCCTTCCATGCGGCAATTTCTTTTGCTTTAGCATAGTCGTTAGCTACCAATTCTTTGAAACGTTTAGCTTCTTTGGTATAGAATTTAGAATAGTAATCATCCAGCTGACGCTTCATAGTATAATGAGGAGCTACCTGAGCAATAGAATTCTTGATAGTCTTCACCCAACCTTCAGAATAGCCCTTGCGGTTACGTGCATAGTACAACGGCAGGATTTCATTTTCCAAAATACTATAGATAGTAGCAGCATCCAACTGGTCTTGATGCTCCTGGTTCTGATAAGTACGTTTTTCTGTCAACGCCCATCCTGCACCTTCACGGTAGCCTTCCAACCACCATCCGTCGAGTACAGAGAAGTTCACAACACCATTCATCAAAGCTTTCTCGCCTGATGTTCCTGATGCTTCCAAAGGACGGGTCGGAGTGTTCATCCAAATATCAACACCTGACACTAAACGACGAGCCAACTGCATATCATAGTTTTCCAAGAAGATGATTTTGCCCAAGAACTCAGGACGACGAGAGATTTCTACAATCTTCTTAATCAATCCCTGACCGGCACCATCGTGCGGATGAGCTTTACCGGCAAATAAGAATTGTACCGGATAGTCAGGATTGTTCACAATCTTAGCCAAACGGTCAATATCAGTAAACAACAGGTGTGCACGCTTGTAAGTAGCAAAACGACGGGCAAAACCTATCATCAACGCATTCGGATTGATCTTTTCCATCAAAGAAACAATGCGTGAAGGATCACCTTGATTCTTCAACCAGCTTTCGCTGAACTGTTTACGGATATGATCTACCAATTTGTTCTTCAAAGCTTGACGAGTTGCCCAGATTTCTTCGTCAGCCACATTATAGATAGCTTCCCAAATTTTTTCATTAGACTGGTCTTCCATAAAGTTGGGAGCAAAATGTTTGGCATACAGTTTCTTCCATTCTGTCGCACTCCAAGTGGGGAAGTGAACACCATTGGTTACATAACCTACATGGCTTTCTTCGGGGAAATAGCCTTTCCAAATACCTGAGAACATCTCCTGAGATACTTTTCCGTGCAACCAGCTCACACCGTTTACTTCCTGACAAGTGTTGCAAGCAAAAGTAGACATACAAAAACGTTCTCCGGCATCTCCCGGATTGATACGTCCCATATCCATCAAATCCTGCCAGCTGATGCCCATACGTTGCGGATAACCACCCATGTACTTACCAAACAAACCTTCATCAAAGTAGTCATGACCGGCAGGCACCGGAGTATGAACAGTATAAAGAGAAGAAGAACGAACTACTTCCAAAGACTGTTCGAATGTCAAACCACCTTCTACATAATCACACAAACGCTGAACGTTGCATAATGCAGCATGTCCCTCATTACAATGATAAATATCTTTCTTGATACCCAGTTTCTTCAGCATCAATACGCCACCGATACCCAATAATATCTCTTGTTTCAAACGGTTTTCCCAATCACCTCCATAAAGTTGGTAAGTAATAGGACGATCGAACTCGCTGTTCATTTCATTATCTGTATCCAACAGATACAAAGGAACACGACCTACATTGACTTTCCACACATAAGCATGAACGAAATAGTTCAGATAAGGAACATCGATAACCATCGGTTGTCCGTTTTCATCCAACACACGTTCGATAGGTAAGCTACCGAAGTTCTGAGCTTCGTATCCTGCTACCTGCTGTCCGTCCATCGAAAGACTTTGAGTAAAATATCCATAGCGATACAAGAATCCGACACCACACATATCTACGTTGCTGTCTGATGCTTCTTTCAGGTAATCACCTGCCAAGATACCCAAACCACCCGAATAGATTTTCAGAACATGTGTCAAACCATACTCCATACAGAAATAAGCCACAGAAGGACGCTTGGCGTCGGGCTGTACATCCATATAAGCTCTAAACTTTGCATATACATCGTTCATGCGTTTCAGGATATTTTTATCCTTTGCCAGTTTTTCCAGTGTCTCATAGCTCAATCGCTCCAAAAGAACTACAGGATTCTGTCCGGCTTCCTTCCACAACGCCGGGTCTAAATCTCTAAACAACTCAATTGCCTCGTAGTTCCATGCCCACCAGATGTTGCGTGCTAATTCTTCTAACTTTTTCAATTCCTCAGGAATACGTGATTTTACTGTAACGTCTTTCCAGGTAGGAGTATTTGCATTACTAATCTTGATTTTCATGTCTCTCTAATTATATTAATATTATATTCAATTTTCACCTAATAAAAGTCTCTTCTGTGCATTGCGCAATGCCACATCATAAGCTTCATAATAATATTTAATGAAATGCTTCCACAAAGCCTTTTCCGCAATATCGGCAGCACGTTTACGTATCACTTTGATTTCAGTATCAGACATACCGGAAAAAACCGATATATTGTCCTTTATAACGTCTGCCACTTCAGAATAGTTGTAGTCCGAACGATGAATCACTTTCACACCGTCTTTCAGTTCACTATACGAGCCTTTCAGTGAATTCACCCAAAGTCCGAAACCTGCCAAATCAGTAGTAATTGTCGGCACATGAAAAGCAACACTTTCCAATGGAGTATATCCCCATGGTTCATAATATGAAGGATAAACACTCAAGTCATGTCCCAACACTAAATCATAGTATTCCATATTTATGATGCCGTCTTTTCCATCCAAATAACAGGGAACGAAGATAACTTTCACTTTATCGCTAGCCGAATTTGCCATACCCAGATACTTCATCATATCAAGTACCTGATCGTGACTCATGTTATGCAACCAATGAGTAATAAACGGACATTCCAACGGAGTGGTATAGTTTTCATTGCTTTTCAAACGTTCTACCAAATCCTCACGAGGATCTCCTACCCATCCAGGAACATTAATAAACGCCAATACTTCTTTTTTCAGATTCTTGTCACGGGTCAATCGATTCAAAGCTTCCAAATATACATTGATACCTTTATTTTTAAACTCATAACGCCCACTGGTTCCTAATATCAAAGTATCATCGCCCAAATTTACTCCCAATAACTTATTGGCAAGATTCAACAAAGTGGCGCGCGCTTTTTTACGTTTAGCAGTAAAGGTACGTCCTTGAGGAACAAAATCATCTTCAAAACCATTCATCAAAATCACATCCGCCGGTTTCTCCAACAGTTCCTTACATTCATTATTAGTGATTTCACTAACAGTGGTAAAACAATCTACATGATGCGCCGTTTGTTTCTCTATGGAGTGTTTAGCCTCCATATTAAGCTCACGTGCCATCTGATCACCATTGTAAGCAAATAAATAATCGTAAAGAGGTTTATTGTTGCCGGCAATCGAACGGCCGATAGAAGTAGCATGAGTAGTAAATATTGTTGCTATTTCGGGGACTGCCTTCTGTAGATAAAGTGCTCCCATACCTGTCATCCACTCGTGAGCCTGGTAAATGACCTTATCGTTCTCTGTCAGATTGAATCGATAGAAACTTTCAACAGTTTTTCCTGCTGCGTATGAGAACATGGATGCTTCATCGTAATCTCCATATGCATGAAGTGAATCTACTTGGAAATCTTCCCACATTTTTCCGTATATTTCATTCTTCTTTGAAAAGAACGGATAAAAATCTATTAATATGACTATAGGGTTTCCGGGGATATTCCAACGGCCGACACGAACTTTCAAGCCATCGTTTTTCAAAGCATGTTCACGCCACGCTGCACACAGATTTTCATTCTCTATAAACAAGGGGTTCTCTTTTCCTACCCACACATCCGGGCCTATAAAAAACACTTTATCCTTGTAAATATCTTGCAGTGTTTTTGCCCTTGTTGACAACACTGTATAAATGCCCCCCACCTTATTACACACTTCCCAACTCGCTTCGAAGATATAACCGGGGGTTAATAGTTCTTTTGCCATCTATATACCTTATCTTATTTTCGAGTGCAAAGGTACACAAATTCAATGAGATAATAAAGTTTTTCCCAGACTTTATTAGATTTTTCAGACTCACTTATTAACTTTTACCATTTCATATTTAACATTTATCACAAAGAAAGCCGGTATAAGCAACAATAGTAAGTAGTTTAATAAATTTAGTCTCTTTTAGGACGAAAAAAGGGCCATTTCGTAAAAATACAAAAACAGCCCTTTTTCATTAATAACTAATCTGATTATGCGACTAATGCAGAGCCCATCAAGAAAGTTGCAGCCAAAGCAACGATAGCATACAACTCTGGGAATACAGCTAAAATCAAGGTATTACCAAATACATTATGTCCCTGACCGATAGCAGCAATACCGTTGGCACAAACCTGTCCCTGACGGATAGCTGAGAAAAGTGCAACAAGACCCAAAGCAATGCCTGAGCCCAATACAGCGGCAGCTTGGATGCCTGTAATAGCCGGAGTCAGTACACCGAAAATACTTTGGAACATAAAGTAACCGGCAAAACCATACAAACCTTGTGTACCGGGAAGTGCTGTCAACACCAAGAAGTTACCGAATGCACTATCGTTCTTTTTCAATGCGCCAATAGATGCGTTACCTGCGATAGTCACACCATACGCACTACCGATACCTGACAAACCAACCATAATTGCAATGCCTACATAGGCAATCAATAAATTCATTTCCATAATTCTTCTATTTTTTAATTTTTAAATTCTTAATTTTTAAATGGCTTATATTCTTTACCGCCACCCTCGTAGCCCGAATTCTTGAAGAACTCTACGAAAGTAAGACGCATCGGGTGAACCATCGCACCCAATATATTCATAAACATATTGATAGAATGACCTATCAAAAAGATAAGTACCATCACTATCGGACCGGCAATAGCATTATCCGGACTCATTCCGGCAGCCAAACTATTAAATACACTAGCCAAAATACCTCCCGAAAGTCCCAATGCAAACAAACGTACATACGAAAGAATATCACCTAGCAAACCGGTTGCCATATTGTAGGAATCCCACAAACCCAAACCAATGTTAAGGAATATATTCTTTCCGGGACTGTTAAACAGGAAGATAAGCACTCCGGCAATACCCAGTATTACCAAATGAGCTGTTCCGCCCATCGGCATCACATCGCCCAAAAGGAACGCCAATGCCGTACTGACCAATACTATAATCCATCCGACAGTAGAAAGTGCATACTTAAATCCGAACTGAATCGTCTGATTGGCAGCTTTCAGCACCATACCAAAGATAATCTGGACAGCTCCCAAAATCAATGAAAGGTTGAACATCCACTGATTGTCGAGGAAAAACAAATCACGCATCTTGTTAAAGAACGGAATGTCATTACCATACAAATTAAATCCAAAGAAAGTACCTGTCAACATACCGCAGAAGAAAGTAGAAGCACCCAAAATCTGCACCAAAGTTAAAATGGGCTTCATGGAAGCACTGATATTCTTCGCCAACATACGATAAACAGTTACTCCTAATACCATGAACAAACCGTAGCCCGAATCACCCAAACACAGCCCGAAAAAGAGCATAAAGAAGGGTGCGAAGAACGGCGTCAAGTCCAGTTCATTATACTTAGGAAGCATATACAACTTCATAATCGGTTCAAACAGACGGAAGAACCCTTTATTGTTCAACTGAATAGGTACATTGTCCTCCGGCGTAGGATCGGCAATTTCAAAGTACACTTCCTGTTGGTTCAGAAAATCGGTAATCTCCGGAATTTGCGTAGCCGGAGCCCAGCCTTGCAATAACATCAGCTTGTTATCCGCAGCCTGTTCCGTATTCAGCACCACTTTAGAAAATTCTATCTGCGAGTGGACATTTGCTTGTGCAGCCTGCAAGGAAAGCAACTTCTCCCCCGCTATGGCAGCCAACTTATCATCCACCTCTTTAATCTGTTGTTCCATGCCTTCACACCGAGCCGTCAGCTGACTCAATGACATCACCGGCAGTTTGGCCGACTCCACCTCCAGTTCGGGCAGTGAACCTTTCTTAGTAATGGTAATAAAATAGATGCGTGAACCTATGCGATTAATCTCCGTAGCATGGTAAGCTTCCAGCCATTCTTCATTAAAGTTCTTCTCTGAGCATATATAGAAATCCACTTGATATCCAGCATCTTGCAACCGATAAACTGATGCGGGCTCAAAGTCTCCCCATACCTCCAGTGCAGCACGTTCCTTGTCACAAGCCTGTAACTGATGCTGCAACTGGGTCTTTTCCAGTTGAAGAGCTTCCACTTCTTCCAAAGCCTTCTCTCCACGAGCTGCATCACCTTTCTGTTCTTTCAATTCAACATTCAGTGATTGCAGGAACTTGATAGTTGAAGCATAGCGGTTGGACAGACGGATGCTTTCTTGAAGTTCGGTATTCTCTGCTGTTCCCTGCGCTTTTTCCGCCACATGGACTACGCCTAAATCACGGATACTTTGCAGGAACTGTTCATATTCCTTATGATAGATAAGGAAAGTCAACTTCTTCATTTTTGTAATCATGCCTCTGCCTCCTTTCTTTTCTCTTGAATGGATTTCAGAATCTTCTGCGATGATTTGGACAAGTTCTCCTCGTCCTCCATAAATCGTTTAATTTTTCGCAGAGCATCCTGGTATCCGGGTATCTGTACCTTCTCAAAAAGATTCACTTTCTGAGTGGTCTTTTTACGCGCATGTTCCAGTAGGTTCAGTTTGGCAAGCATAAATTCCCTTTCAATAGCGGTCTGTGCCAGTCCTTTCAGCAAATGTATCCCGTCGGAATACCATTTCGGACTGTTGAACAGGCTGTAGGGACGAATGTCAAAATCTACGTTTTCCAGCAACGGAACCCGTACACCGGCAATTTTCTTTATGCCCAAATGAACGTCACTCACTTTAATTAATGAAGCATCAAACTCATTCCAAAGTGCGAACATGGCTTCGTATGCCTGAATTTGTTTTTCAAGCCTTTCCTCCAACTCGGCAGCTTCGGTCTTGCATCTCTTTACCTCCATGCGAAGGGCGCTTTCCTTATTCTTAATAATGGGAAGCGTGCGCACACGGACCTTGAGTTGCTTCTCAAGCTGTTGCAGCGAGGTCTTGTTATATTGAAACTTTATTGCCATGTTTCTTCATTAATTTATTGTTTTTGCCAGTGTTCGTCAACCAATTCTTTCTTGATATTGACTTCTTCCGGCTTAAAGTATTTACTGAACAATCCCCATGTAACATCCAGCATTTCAGTAGTATCTAAGTTCACATCAATAGCCAGCAATTGATTTGCGTAATCCTTAGCGAAAGCCAAAGTACGCTCGTCATAGTTGGTCAGGTCGAAACCGTTTTCCATCTTTGTCTTGGCATTGGCAGCATCAGCATACAGACGGACTGCGGCATTCATCACCTGCGGATGGTCCTTACGAGTCTTCTTACCACTCACCAACTGTTTCAAACGAGACAACGAACGGAACGGGTCAACGATAACTTTACCGATATCGCTGTCACGACGCAGGAACAACTGACCTTCGGTGATGTAACCCGTATTATCAGGAACAGCATGTGTAATATCGCCGCCACTCAGGGTAGTCACCGCAATAATGGTAATGGAACCTCCTGCCGGGAACTGCACCGCCTTTTCGTATATCTTTGCCAAATCCGAATAAAGAGAACCCGGCATGGAGTCCTTGGACGGAATTTGGTCCATACGATTGGAAACAATAGCCAACGCATCGGCGTAACTGGTCATATCTGTCAATAACACTAATACTTTCTGATTGTGTTCCACCGCAAAATATTCGGCAGCCGTCAACGCCATATCCGGAATCAGCAGACGTTCTACCGGCGGGTTTTCCGTAGTATTTACGAAACTGATAATACGGTCAAGAGCACCGGCATTAGAGAATACATTCTTAAAATACAGGTAATCATCATTGGTCATACCCATACCGCCCAAGATGATCTTGTCGGTTTCGGCACGCAATGCCACATTTGCCATTACCTGATTGAATGGCTGATCAGGATCGGCAAAAAACGGAATCTTCTGTCCTGATACCAGCGTATTATTCAAGTCGATTCCGGCAATACCTGTTGCAATCAGTTCCGACGGTTGTTTACGGCGGACAGGATTTACAGAAGGACCACCGATAGGCACTTCTTGTCCCTCTATTTCCGGTCCCCCGTCAATCGGGTCACCAAAGGCGTTGAAGAAACGTCCGGCCAACTGCTCGCTTACTTTCAACGTAGGTGATTTACCTAAAAATACGACCTCTGCATTAGTGGGAATACCTTCTGTACCCTCAAACACCTGTAAGGTCACTTCATCGCCCATGATTTTTACCACCTGGGCTAACTTCCCATTTACCATAGCCAATTCGTCATAACCTACTCCTGACGCTTTCAGCGAACAAGTAGCCTTGGTAATCTGGCTAATCTTGGTATATATTTTTTGAAATGCTTTTGTTGCCATCTATTTATTTACAATTTACAATTTACATTTTTCTCTTCTTCCCTTTTACCACCTGCAAATACACGCCAAACGGTCAATGATACATTGCACGTGATAAATGGTACATTAAATCAGACGCTTCTCTCGGCAACCAACTCTTGCAACTGCTTATTGAAATCCTCATACTGCTCAGATTTATATTTAGCATAGTTCATCTGCTTGCAGAGGTTGATCATCTTCTTAAAGTAGTCCATTACTTCCAGGAAAGTATCAAACTTAAATTCTGTATGACAGATGTCGATAACCATGTTCAATATATCCTCCTGACGTTCCATCGGAGTTACAGAATCAATCTCATCGAAGGCATCCTGTTGTAAGATTACAAAGTCAATTAATTCCGATTTCCAGAAGATAACGTGATATTCTACAGGTACACCATCATCACCCAGAATATTAATCTGTTCGGCAATTTCCTTACCACGCAGCAACCGAGTCTTGATTTCGTTCACCTTGCCAATCCATTCGCCGTTAATACGTTTGGTTATATATTCCTCAAATTCAGGATATTCCAAATATTTAGAATAAGAATCAATCGGATTTACTGCCGGATAACGTTTTCTATCGGCACGTTCCTGTTCCAAAGCATAAAAACAACGGGCTACCTTCTTGGTATTTTCAGTTACAGGTTCCTTCAGGTTACCACCTGCCGGAGATACGGTACCGATAAAAGTAATGGAACCGGTTTCACCATTATTCAGATGTACATATCCTGCACGTCCGTAAAAGTTGGAAATGATGGCCGAGATATCCATCGGGAATGCGTCCGGACCAGGTAACTCTTCCATACGGTTGGACATTTCGCGCAAGGCCTGCGCCCAACGGGAAGTGGAGTCTGCCATCAGCAACACCTTCAATCCCATGGCACGATAGTATTCTGCAATCGTCATGGCCGTGTACACGGACGCTTCACGAGCAGCCACCGGCATGTTTGATGTATTCGCGATGATGATAGTACGTTCCATCAACTTACGTCCTGTATGCGGGTCTACCAGTTCAGGGAATTCGGTAAAGATTTCTACTACCTCGTTGGCACGTTCACCGCAAGCAGCGATAATAACAATATCCGCTTCTGCCTGCTTGGAAATAGCATGTTGAAGTACCGTCTTTCCTGTACCGAACGGACCGGGGATAAATCCTGTCCCTCCCTCTACAATGGGGTTTACCGTATCAATAACACGTACACCGGTTTCCAGTAGTTTGTAAGGACGGGGTTTTTCTTTATAGTTAGTCATAGCCTTCTTTACCGGCCACTTCTGAATCATATTCACAGGAATATCTTTTCCGTCTTTATCCGTCAGTACAACTACCGTATCTTCAATGCCATATTCGCCTTCCTTTACAATGGATTTAACCTTATAAGTACCATCCAACTGAAACGGAACCATAATCTTCAACGGCTGGAAATTTTCATCCACCTGACCTAACCAAGCCGAAGATCCTACTTCATCGCCTACTTTTACCAATGGAACGAAATGCCATTTCCTTTCCTTGTCGAGCGGATAAGTATATTGTCCTCGTTTTAGGAAAACACCATCCATTTTGTCAAGGTCATTTTGCAGACCATCGTAGTTTTTAGACAACATGCCCGGTCCCAAGGTCACTTCGAGCATATGTCCTGTAAATTCGGCTTCGGCACCCACCTTAAGTCCACGTGTACTTTCGAACACCTGCACATAAACATTGCTGCCTACTACCTTAATAACCTCAGCCATCAATCGGTCTCCGCCTGTCAGAATGTAACAAATCTCATTCTGCGCTACCGGTCCGTCAACGGTGAGAGTAACCATGTTGGCAATTACGCCACTAACAGTTCCTTTTGTTGCCATATATCTTTAATCTGTTTATTATCTGAATTCTGCGGGAATCTGTATCTCGTCCTTCAATTTATCAATAATCTGACGGAACAGTTCGCTTCCCTTTTCCTTATCCATAGAAATCCAACGGCCAATCATTTCCAGTTTCAACAAAAACACGAAAATCCGCTCCACAGTAAAATAGTTGAAAAAGACAGCGTCTTCCATCCAGTTCCATTTCAACAAATCTATCTTCTTTTCCCTTTCCACCAGTTCTTCAATCTCGCTGATACGAAGTATCGGCTCAAAATATTCCAGCATTTCGGTCAATCCGAAGTCGCGGGCATTCGATGTACGGATCATCTCACTCACATCAGTGTTTCCCACTACCACCTGGGACACGTCCATTTTGTATTTACGTGCAGCCAGTGCAGCCAGTATATTATTGATATTCAGATTAAATTCAAACCAAGAGGAAATAAATTGATTACCGCAGTTCATAGCATACGCATAATAATATGCAGAAAGCATATCTTCCGCACGATAAAACTCTTCGGCGGACAGAGCCAGATAAGCAGTAATAAATTCGTAAAGGTAAGATGGATATTTCTTATCCGGCGCATCGCCTTCGCGTACTGCGCTGATAAGGGTCAGCAATTCATCCTGAGAATAATTTCCCTCAGAATCCGTCACAGCCTCCTTATCTTTCAGCAGTTTCAGCAGATTAGCATTATCGAATTTCAAATAGAATAAGTCAATCAGCTTTCTATCTTTTTCCGATAATTCAGGATAAATTTCCGATTTAAAATTGGCCACCGTATAGTTCAGCTTGCCATCTTCCAATGAAAGATCGGGCAAACCGGCTACCAGGCAATAATAATTTGTCATAGCCATGCTTTAAAACAACATTTCTACTAATTGAGGACGAAGGAAGTCTTTGAAATAGTTTTCAAATTCCTCTTCACCGAAGTTCACTTTGTAAGAACCATCAGCGGGCGAAATTGTGAAGAGGGCTTTAGTACCATTCACTTGTTCTATTCTTACCCCTTTGTCCAACACAGCTTTTGCATTGACTGCAAAATATTTCTTAAGTCCTTCAGCATCTGCGGTAGAAATAACGATAGGTTCATTAGCCGACCATTGGGCCGCTAATGAAACAATAAATTTATTCAGATATTCCTTATCTGCCACAAAGCCTTTCACGGCATCACTCACTACCTCGTTAGTCAGTAAAGTAGTAATTTCGGTTTTCAATGCATTCACAGCTTGTCCGGCAAACAATTTAATTTCTGATTGTGTATTTTCGGCAGTTTCCATTGCCGACTTACGAGCTGCGGCAACAATAGAATCAGCTTCTTTACGAGCATCCTCTACTATTTTTGCTGCTTCCTCGTGAGCACTACTGATAAGTCGCTGTGCCTCTTCGTTTCCTTTTTCCACACCTTCACGATAAATCTTATCGGTAAGCTCCTGAATTTTATTTTCCATATTCTTAGAAGATATTTTTTTGAGTTTAATACTTTCGTTTTTGAAATAAATTCCAAAAGGCTTGCCCAAAAATACAAAATTCAATGATAGAAAAAGAATTTAATAATAGAATTTCCACTAAAAGTACTGCAAAAAGAGAAAAATATGCCACATTCATGTTACATAACATAATCTTTCTGCTAAACAGATTAATAAATGATTACTAAAAAATATTTCCCCATCTCATTTAGAGAAAAGATTTACCTTGTTTAATAGGGTCAGCGGATTTTTTCAGTTGATAATATCCTATCTTGCATTATATTGTTTTACCTTTACTCTGCATAAAATTTATGCGTAAGCAATGAATCCGTCAGGTTTTTACGTTAAGCCTAAATCAGGCTTCCTGGCTTTCGGAAGAGTGGTACGTTCCGTGCAGACACATTACCGGGAAATAATCAACTTCTTTGACCGACGCTCCACTAATGCCGCTTCGGAATCATTCAATGCCAAAATTAAGGAGTTCCGCACACAGTTCAGTGAAGGACAGAACTTTCTTTTTGTTCAGACTTGCTAAAATTTATGCATAAGCTATGAATCCCTTAGGTTTTTACGGCTCAGTTGTAATTCTTGGGGGAGGGATTAACATTTGTTAATTCCCCTTTATGCATACACCTTTGCTAATCTATACAGAAAGAACCTCTTATCTACTAC
>ERZ779850.1958-NODE-1958-length-18043-cov-27.974761_pt1 | contig 18043 bp, 17 predicted proteins | sample MGYA00511249_ERZ779850 | MGnify/ENA primary metagenome ERZ779850 (study PRJEB29588, sample SAMEA2162475) | human gut metagenome | biome: human gut; feature: human-associated habitat; material: faeces | place: Denmark | collected 2008/2010 ...
TTTTTTACGCACTGGACGATGACCATGTGCGCAGCATCCTCTCCATGGGGATGGACCATATCGAAGAATGACCGGGCACACGCCCGCACAAAAAGAAAGGCTGGTACTTATTATGAAAAAGACCTACAAGATCGAAGTGGACTGCGCCAACTGCGCCCAGAAGATGGAGGATGCCGCCAATACCGTTTCCGGTGTGGAAAAGGCGACCGTCAGCTTTATGACCCAGAAGATGAAGGTGGAGTTCGCCGAGGGTGCCGACCCCCACGCCACCATGGAGAACGTGCTGTCTGCCTGCAAGAAGGTAGAGGACGACTGCGAGATCTTTGATATCTGATGTGCGGCAAAGCTCTCCCGGTCGGTACGGACTGGGGGAGTTTTTCTGTGGAAAAATCCGCCACTTTTCAACAATTTCCACCGGGTTTTCAACAGGCTTTGCGGAAAAAGAGAAAAAGAAGCGTGGAAAAGCGCTTTTTTACAGGAAAACTGTGTGGAAAACGCGGGTAAAACTGTGGAATACCCATTTTTCGCTGAAAAACTTGTGGAAAACCACCCGTTTTTCATCCGCTGCACCGCAAAATGAGGAGCGTTGCTTATGAACAAGAAACAAAAAAAGACCCTTGAGCGCATCCTGATCGCTGTGGCGCTGGTGATCGTGCTCAAGCTTTTGCCCGCCTTGCCCATGCCGGTGGAGCTGGCGCTCTACTGCATCCCCTACCTTATAGTAGGCTGGGACGTGCTGCGCAAGGCGCTGAAGGGCATCAAGAACCGCCAGCCCTTTGACGAGTGCTTCCTGATGGCAGTGGCCACCGTGGGCGCGTTTGCACTGGGCGATTATGTGGAGGGCTGCGCCGTTATCATCTTCTACCAGATCGGCGAGCTGTTCCAGAGCGTGGCGGTGGGCAAGAGCCGCCAGAGCATTGCCAGCCTGATGGATATCCGCCCGGACTACGCCAACATCGAAGGCGAGGACGGCAAGCTGGAACAGGTAGACCCGGATGATGTCGAGGTGGGCACGGTCATCGTGGTGCAGCCCGGCGAGCGGGTGCCCATTGACGGCGTCATCGTGGAGGGCGCTTCTGCCCTGAACACCGCCGCCCTGACCGGTGAGAGCCTGCCCCGGGACGTGAACGCCGGGGACGAGGTCATCAGCGGCTGCGTGAACATGACCGGCCTGCTGAAAGTGCGCACCACCAAGGAATTCGGCGAATCTACCGTCTCTAAAATTCTCGACCTCGTGGAAAATTCCAGCATGAAAAAGGCCCGGGCGGAAAACTTTATCACCCGCTTTGCCCGGGTGTACACCCCCGCCGTCTGCTACGGCGCACTGGCGCTGGCGCTTCTGCCGCCGGTGGTGCTGCTGCTTATGGGACAGCCCGCCCGCTTTGGCGATTGGGTCTACCGCGCTTTGACCTTCCTTGTCATCAGCTGCCCCTGTGCGCTGGTCATCTCCATCCCGCTGAGCTTCTTCGGCGGTATCGGCGGCGCTTCCTCCTGCGGCATCCTCATCAAGGGCTCTACCTATCTGGAAGAGCTGGCAAGCACCGGCGTTGTGGTGTTCGATAAGACCGGCACCCTGACGCAGGGTACATTTAAGGTCACTGGCATCCACCCCGCCGAGGGCGTGACCGACGCTGCACTGGTGGAAGCCGCTGCGCTGGCGGAAAGCTGGTCGAAGCACCCCATCTCCCTGAGCATCAAAGCCGCCTACGGCAAGCCCATCGACGCCGCCCGGGTCACGGACGTGCAGGAGCTGGGCGGTCATGGCGTGACCGCGAAGGTAGACGGCAAGACCGTTGCCGCCGGTAACGCCCGCCTGATGGAAAAGCTGGGCATCGCCGTCCCCGCCGTAGAGGGCGTGGGCACCATCGTGCACGTTGCCGTAGAGGGCAGCTATGCGGGCTATCTGCTGATTGCGGACGTGGTAAAGCCCCACAGCGCCGATGCCATCCGCGCTTTGAAGGCTTCCGGCGTGCGCAAGACGGTCATGCTGACCGGCGATGCACAGCCGGTGGCACAGGCGGTAGCACAGCAGCTGGGTCTGGACGAGTACCACGCCGGTCTTTTGCCCGGCGACAAGGTGGACCAGATCGAAAAGCTGCTTGCCGCAAAGCGGCCTAAAGAAAACCTTGCCTTTGTGGGTGACGGCATCAACGATGCACCGGTGCTGTCCCGCGCAGACGTGGGCATCGCCATGGGTGCGCTGGGTTCGGACGCCGCCATCGAAGCCGCAGACGTGGTGCTGATGGATGACGACCCCGCCAAAATCGCGCTGGCTATGCGCATCGCCCGCCGCACCCTGCGCATCGTGCACCAGAACATCGTGTTTGCGCTGGGCATCAAGGCGCTGTGCCTGCTGCTGGGTGCACTGGGCATTGCCGGAATGTGGGCAGCCATCTTTGCGGACGTGGGCGTGATGGTCATTGCCGTGCTCAACGCCACCCGCGCCCTATATACCAAAGACCTTGCCGGAAAGTAATGGTCTAAGCTGCACATCCTTAGCAAAAAGAATATTTTTTGAGGTTCAGGAAGGTCTGCGGACTTTTCTGGACCTCTTTTTTTAACAGAAGCAGCCGCGCAGGGGGGGATCTTTCTGCTGTCCGTTTCAAAAAGCGACAAATCAGCCAAAACTAACCGCAATGTGTTTCAAGAAGTAACATATTGCGACAAGAAAATTGAACAAATTCTGAATATGTTTCAAAAAAGAACGCAACAAACCAAAAAATGATTGTGACGCACAGCGGAAAACTATATACTTTTAATCAAGAAAGCCGCAGCAGAATTGTGCAAAGGGTCGGGCTCTTGCGCAACAGGTACTGCGGACACAAAAAAGGAGGACACGTTCTATGACACTTCCCATGATCATTGCTCTGGCAGTGACTGTCCTCATGATCATCCTGATCATGGTGGATAAACTGCCCTTCGGCGCACCCCCGCTGCTGGCGCTGCTGCTGCTGGTGGTGTTCGGCGTTACCGACATCAAGACCGCCTTCGGCGGCTTCGCAAACCCCACCATCGTCATGCTGGCATCCTTCATGGCCATCATCGCGGCCTTGCAGAAGACCAGCTTCATCGTCAAGTTCAAGCAGACCATGTTCAACATGGCCAGCAAGGGCGGCTTTAAGGCATACGTCCTGCTGATCCTCATTGTTATGCTGGGCTGCAGCCTGTTCGGCACCGGTTCCACCGCCTACTATGTGCTGGTCATCGGTCTGCTGTCCACTCTGCCCTACTCCAAGCAGCTGCCCCCGTCCAAGGTGCTGATGCCTGCGGGCTTTGCAGCAAACCATCCCCTGCTGCCCTTCAACACTGCTCTGCAGTACGGCATCGTCATCGCCGTTCTGGAAAGCGCAGGCGTTGCGGCAAACGTCAATCTGGTCAAGTTCTCTCTGGTCAACCTGTGCCTGTCCATCGGCTTCCTGGTGTGGTGCATCCTGGCTTACAAGATCATGCCTGACCACCCCATTGCCGAGGCCAAGGAAGAGGCTCTCCACGCCGGTGAGCAGAAGGTTGCTCTGACCAAGAATCAGGAGCTCATCACCTACTTCAGCTTTGTGCTCGCCGTTGTGGGCATGATCCTGCAGAGCAAGATCGGCGACGCAGGCTACGCCATCACCGGTCTGGCCGTGGGCGTCATCCTGATCTCCGGCGTTATGGACTTCAACGAGATCCGCAACTCCATCAGCGCACCCATCATCCTGATGTCCGCAGGCGTCATCGGCATTGCCGATGCTCTGGGCAACACCGGCCTGACCAGTCTGGTGGGCGAGACCGTTGCCAAGATGCTGGGCGCCAACGTCAACCCCTTCGTGCTGATCTTCGCTTTCTGCATCCTGACCAGCCTGCTGGCAACCCTGACCGGTTCCACCATCGGCACCGTGTACGTCTTTGCTCCCATGGCCATTGCCACCTGCGTCAATCTGGGTCTGGACCCCACCGCAGCCGCTGCCGCTATCGTGGTCTCCGGCTGGTGCGGACACTTCCTGCCCATTGACGGTATGCCCGCCATGATCATGGGCGCCGGTGACTACAAGATCACCGAGTTCTGGAAGTTCACCATTCCGCAGTATTTCATCCGTCTGCTGGCGCTGACGGTGGGCGCTGTGCTGATCTTCCCCATGAAGTAACAGGAGAAACACCAAATGAAAAACACGTTTGAGCTGGAGCACGTCGGCATCAACACCGACAACGCAGGCGAGGCCGAGCAGCTGGCGCTGCTGCTGTGCAAGCTGTTCAACTTGGAGCCCCGCCACGGACAGAAGTCCGAGTTTGCCGGCAACTATTTCGAGTGCATGAAGAGCCCATTTCTGGGCAAGAACGGCCACATCGCAATGCGCACCCCCGACCTGAAGGCTGCGATGGAGGAGCTGGAGGAAAATGGCTTTAGCTTCCGCATGGAGACTGCTGCCTATTTTGAGGACGGCCGCATCAAGAATGTGTATCTTGACGGCGAGTACGGCGGCTTTGCCATCCACATCATGCAGAAATAACGCCAACTGACCGATCTTGTGCAGAACCGGGGATGGAGCGATCCGTTCCCGGTTCTGCAGGTTCATGCCCCGCGAAAATTCAGAGGAGAAAAATTATGCTGGTTCCTGTATTGTTATTTATTGTCGGTCTGCTGTTCCTGATCAAGGGCGGCGACTGGTTCGTGGACGGTGCTTCGGCACTGGCACGGCGGTTCCACCTGCCGGAGCTGCTCATCGGTGCAACGGTGGTGTCCATCGGCACCACCCTGCCGGAGGTCATGGTATCCACCATGTCCGCTGTCTCCGGCCATGGTGAGATCGCCTACGGCAACGCCATCGGCTCGGTCATCTGCAACTCTGCCCTGATCGCCGCCATCACCATCGCCGTCCGTCCGGGAAAGGTAGACCCCAAGACTCTGCGGGTGCCGGTAGCCTTCTTCTTTGCCGCAGCCGCCATCTACTGCGTGGCTGCCTACGCCATGGGCGAGTTCACCCGCCCGCTGGGCTTTGTGATGCTGGCCATGTTTGTGGCTTACATGGTGGCAAACGTATTGCAGATGAAAAAAGCCCCTGCCGCCGCCGAAGCGGAGGCCGAGGCTGAAAATGCCGGGGAAGAGATGTCCCTTACCAAAACGCTGGTGCTGCTGGTGCTGGGCGCTGTGCTGATCGCACTGGGCGCAAACCTGCTGGTGGATAACGGCACCCTCATCGCACAGGCACTGGGCGTGCCGGAGTCGGTCATCGCGCTGACCTTTGTGGCGCTGGGCACCTCTCTGCCGGAGCTGGTCACCGCCATCACCTCGCTGGTCAAGGGTTGCAGCGATTTGTCCCTTGGCAACATCGTGGGCGCAAACGTGTTCAATCTGGTGCTGGTCAGCGGTATGTCCGTCACGCTGGCACCCTTCACCGTGCCGCAGAGTTCCACCCTGTTCGGCATCAATTCCAGCCTTGTGCTGGAGATCCCGGTCATGCTGGCTGTCATGGCGATCATGACCCTTCCCGCACTGAAGCGCGGCAAGCTGTCCCGTGCGCAGGGCATTATCCTGCTGTGCATCTACGCCGCCTTCTGCGCCATCCAGTTTACCATGTGACATTCCCGGAGATACTTCCTGAAAAAAGGCTGCTGCACGAAAGTGCAGCAGCCTTTTTGTGGTTCTCTGGTTTTCAGCCCTTGCAGCCCTGTTCCTCCCAGTCGCCGAAATCGTTGGCATCGGCGATCTTGGTGGCGTCGATCTTGCCGTTCTCGTCCCTGGGGGCAACGGCGGGGCCGGCCTCCACGGGGTTGGCGTTCGGAGCTTCGGGGTCGTACACCGGGCGCTCTTTGGCGGTCTCCGGCTGGGTCTGGGGTGCGTTCTCAGCAGGGGCGGGTGCTTCCTCGGCAGCTTCTGCGGCGGCATCGGCAGCCTTTGCTTCTTCCTTGGCTTCGGCTTCCGCGTAGGCATCGGCGGTCTTTTCGGCCTCCTCGGCGTCCTTTTCGGCTTCCTCCGGGAACTCGACCTCCTCCACATGGAGCGGGTCTTTCTGGTTCAGGATCTTGTCCAGCACCACGATGGCAGCGCCGGTGACGGCCACGGCAGCAGCCGTGCCAAGAATACGGAACAGAGTTTTCATACCAGAACCTCCTTGTTATAAAGAAACGTTAAGAGAACGTTACGACCTCTTCCAGGGGCTTTTCGGCGGGCTCCACCGACACGGCGGTCAGCACCGGGCCCTTGCCCCGGTAGATGTTGTGGAACTTGTACCCCACCTTGGCGGTCACCCGCACCCAAGCGCGCTGCTCCAGCGCCTTGTAGCCATCGTAGCTGCAGGGGAAGCCCACAAACTGGATGTCCTGCACGCAGCAGGTCATAGCAAAGCGGCCGGGCACAAAGCTGTTTTTGCCGGCGCGGTTGGTCTGGCAGACCTGTGCCAGAAAGCGCACCGTCTTGCCGGTGTACTTCTGGGGCTCGTCCTGACAATCCATATACCAGATGCCGAAATCGTCATCCGGGATGTCGATGGGGTCGGCGTTGATATCAAAGGGCAGCGGGTCGGGGATATCGTCGTAGGCTACGCTGCCGTCCTTGAACTCGTAGGCGATATCGCACTTACGGGAGGCCTGCCGCACCAGCTTGTGCAGCTCCTGCCGGGCGTCATCGTTGTTCACGGCTTCGGCGCGGTTGAACACGATCAGCTCGCTGCGGGCGATCTTGTCCAGCATCAGACTTCGCATGGAGTTGTCGCGGGCGTAGGTCAGGGCGGTGGTACCGTCGGCAGTGGCGATGCACTGGTACACCAGCCAGTTCTCGGGCAGGGCATCCGCTAAATCCTGCAGCAGCCACATACCGTTGTACTCGATGACCACGCGGCCTGCGTCCGCTTCCTTGCCCAGCTTTGCAAGGTTCTGGGGGTTCAGCTCGGACTTATCCTCCAATACCTTCACGGTCACGCCGGGAAAGGCGAACTTCTTCTCGTTGTACTCCTCTTCGCCCTCCTCGCAGATCAGCAGCAGGGTCTTGTCGCCGGAGTCAAAATTGGGGTCTTCAAAGGTCTCCTGAATAAACTTGGTCTTGCCGCTTTCCAGAAAGCCCACAAACAGGTAGACCGGGATCTCTTTTGCCATAATAAATGGTTGCTCCTTTTATCAATGATAGGCGCCCCCTTGGGGGAGCTGGCAATGCCGTCAGGCATTGACTGAAGGGGTCAGCAGCCGAACAGCTGGGCGATGGCGGTCTCGTTCAGCTTGGAGCCGATGACCACCAGCTTGCCGCCCACGTCTGCGCTGCGGCTGCGCACTTCCCACTCGCCGGGCACATAGTCGAACTCCAGCCAGCCGTCTGCGCCGCCGTCCACGATGCCCTTGCTGCGCAGGATCATGCCGTAATTGCCGGTATCCAGCTCGGTGAGGGCGTGCTCCACTTCAGCCTTGGTGAACTTGCGGGCAGTCTCCACGCCCCAGCTGGTGAACACTTCATCGGCGTGGTGGTCGTGATGATGATGACCGCAGCAGCAATGACCGTCATGGTCGTGGTCATGCTCGTCATGGTCATGGTGATGATGCTCATGCTCGTGTTCGTCATCATCTTCATCATGATCGTGGTGGTGGCCGCAGCAGCAGTGGTCATCATGATCATGCTCGTCGTGGTCGTGGTGATGATGCTCGTGCTCATCCTCGTCATCATCATCGTCGTGGTCATGATGATGGCCGCAGCTGCACACACCGTTCTCATGGTCGTGATGATGGTGATGCTCGTGCTCTTCTTCCTCGTCCTCGTGGGCGTGCTCCTCGTTGGCCTTGGCAGCCATGGCGATCAGCTCGGCCTTGAAGTCGTCCTTGGTGGACATGGCTTTCAAGATCTGCTCACCGGTCAGGTGATCCCATGCGGTGGTCACGATGGTGGCGGTGGGGTTCTTTTCCCGCAGCATTGCCACGGCAGCGGCGATCTTTTCCTCGCTGGCGGTCTGGGTGCGGCTGAGCAGAATGCAGCTTGCATGGCTGATCTGGTCATCGTAGAACTCGCCGAAGTTCTTCATATACATCTTGACCTTGTTCACATCGGCCACAGTGACAAAGCTGTTCAGCTGCACGTCCAGATGCTCTGCCACGCCCTCCACGGCGCGGGTCACATCACTCAGCTTGCCCACGCCGGACGGCTCGATGACGATGCGGTCGGGGTGGTACTGCTCCACCACCTGCTGCAGAGCGGTGCGGAAATCGCCCACCAGAGAGCAGCAGATGCAGCCTGCGTTCAGCTCGTTGATCTGGATGCCGCTTTCCTTCAGGAAACCGCCGTCAATGCCGATCTCGCCGAACTCGTTCTCGATCAGCACCACCTGCTGGCCTGCAAAGGCTTCGGTGATCAGTTTTTTGATCAGGGTGGTTTTGCCGGCGCCAAGGAAGCCGGAGAAGATATCGATTTTAGTCATGTTCCAAATGCCTCTTTCTTTTTATCGCAATATTCGCAATTGTTAGCGCAAAGGGCCGCAGAGTGCTGACCCATAAAAATACTACACCTCTATTATAACAAGGCTGTCAATGGGAAACCGGCCTTTTTCAAGAAAAATTTGTAACTTTTTTTGCAAATTGACGGCGTTTTGGGGGGAGTTTTGCCCCCGCATTGCATTCTTCCCCGCAGAATGATACAATAGCAGCAGCAAACCATCGCCGCCGGACGTTTTTCCGGCAAATGACAGAAAGAGGGCTTTTGTTATGAGTATGAACACAGTTCCCGAGCGTCTGGCCGCGCTGCGCGCCGCTATGAAGGCAAACGGCGTGGACGTCTATCTGATCCCGGTGGGCGACCCGCATTCCAGCGAGTATCTGCCCGACCACTACACCTCCCTGACCTACTTTTCCGGCTTCCACGGTGAGAACTCCAACTTTGTGGTCACTATGACCGAGAGCGCCGTCTGGGCAGACGGCCGGTACTTTGTGCAGGCAGAGAAAGAGATCGCCGGCACCGAGATCCAGCTGATGCGCATGGGCGAGCCGGGCGTGCCCACCGCCGAGGAATACTGCGGCAAGGTGCTGCCCGAGGGCGGCACGCTGGGTCTGTGCGGCCTGACCGCCAACTGCGCGCTGGTCAACAACCTGAAAAAGGAGCTGGAGCCCAAGCACGGCAGCATCAAGACCCTGTTCCTGGAGGACGAGTTGTGGGTGGAGGGACGCCCTGCCCGCCCGGCTACCCCGGCATGGATCCTGCCCAAGGAGTACGCAGGCTTCTCCCCGGCAGAAAAGCTGGAGCAGCTGCGCGGCAAACTGAAGGAGCTGGGCTGCACCGCCCAGCTGGTGGGCAAGCTGGATAATCTGGCTTGGCTTCTGAACCTGCGCGCCATGGATATCGAGTGCACCCCCTACGCCATGGCCTACTGCTATGTTACCCCCAGCCGCGCCGTGCTGTTCATCAATCAGGCGCGGGTCACCCCGGAGGCAAAGGCAGAGCTGGAAGCCAACGGCGTGACGCTGGCCGACTACGACAGCATTCTGGACGTGATGGCCGCCGAGACCGAGCCGCAGACTGTGCTGGCCGAGAGCGCCACCGTGAACTACGCCGTGTATCAGGTGTTGGAAAACAACCCCGCCCTGACCGTGAAGGACGCCGCCGACCCCCTGCTTGCCATGAAGGGCGTGAAGAACGAGGTGGAGCTGGCGCACCTGCGCGAGTCCCATCTGCGGGACGCCGTGGCCATGGTGCGGTTCCAGATCGAGCTGGAGAACCGTCTGGCTTCCGGCGAACAGCTGACCGAGCTGACCGTGGACGAGATCTTGCACAAGTACCGCAGCGCGGACGACAAGTTCCTTGTGGAAAGCTTTGGTACCATTGCAGCCTACGGCGGCAACGCAGCCATGATGCACTACCACGCCACCCCGGAGGATCACGCCGTTCTGCAGCGCAAGGGCTTTTTGCTGGTGGACAGCGGCGCTACCTACATGGACGGCACCACCGACATCACCCGCACTTACCCGCTGGGCGAGCTGACCGAGGACGAGCGGCTGTTCTATACTTGGACGCTGCAGTGCCACATCGACATCGCCAAGGCCGTCTGGCTGGATTACTGCGACTGCCATATGCTGGACACCATCGCCCGCGAGCCGCTGTGGCGTCACCTCATCAACTACCGCTGCGGCACCGGCCACAGCGTCAGCTTTGTGGGCAACGTCCATGAGGGCCCCCACGCTTTGAACGGCCGCAACACCACCCTGATGCGCCCGGGCATGATCGTCACCGACGAGCCCGGCGTATACGAGGCCGGAGAAGTGGGCATCCGCATTGAAAACGAGATCGAATGCTACCACAAGGCCGACAACCAGTACGGCACCTTCCTTGCCTTCCGTCCCCTCACCTTTGTGCCCATTGCCACCTCCCCCATCGTGCCCGGCGTGCTGGACAAGGAGCAGATCGCTTGGCTGAACGACTATCACCGCAAGGTGTTCGAGCAGCTGGCACCCCGCCTGACCGAGGACGAGCGCGCATGGCTGGCCGAGAAGTGCGCCGCCATCGGCTGCTGAAAGCAGCTGCCGCTTGTGCGTTGAAGTGTAAACTGCTATAAAAAATCCGAACGGTCTGAATCCTATATGGCACAGGGTTCAGACCGTTTTTTTTGTAAAATATCTCTTTACGGCAAAACGTTCCTTGACATTATCGGTTTTATCCGATAAAATATAGATAGAAAGATTCGGTGTGAGGATGTAAAAATGCGGGGATATGATGTTGACTTCTTCATAAGGGAGAATGGCGATTGCCCGGTAAAAGAGTTTTTGCTCTCCCTTGACAAAAAGATGCGGGCAAAGCTTTTGGTGGAACTCGACCTGCTGGAAGAAAACGGTCCCCAGCTCAGAGAGCCCTATTCAAAGCATCTTGAGGACGGGATCTTTGAGCTTCGGGCAAAGCAGGGGTCGGACATCACGCGCGTGCTGTACTTCTTTTTTGTAGGAAAGAAAATCGTCCTTACAAACGGATTCACAAAGAAAACCCAGAAAACACCCCGCGCTGAGATAGCGACCGCGAAAAAATACCGTGCGGAATACATAGAGCGAAAGGAGAGTCTCTCATGAGTGATTTTAGAAAATTCCTTGATGAACAGCTTGAGGACCCGGAGTTCAAGGCTGAATGGGACGCTTTGCAGCCGGAACGCGCACTGGTTCAGGCCATGATCGATGCACGCAAACGCACCGGCATGACGCAGCAGCAGCTGGCAGAAAAAACCGGCATCTCTCAATCCGACATCAGCAAATTCGAAACAGGCGGCGGCAACCCTTCCATCAAAACCTTGCAGCGTCTGGCGGCAGGCATGGGAATGATCCTTCAGGTTGAGTTCAAGCCTGTCACAAGCGCCCACTGAGCTGCGGACACGTTTCCGTTTTGACAGACATTGTTTTTGAAAATTGCGGTAGATCGTCTACCCTGCAAAGGAAACCAAACCATGATCTTTCACATTGCGATCTGCAGCCCGGACGGGGCGCTGCGCAGCAGGCTGGAGCACCAGTGCATGGAGTTCTTTGCCCGGCGGGAGGACGCCTGCATCGTGGAGCAGCTGCAAGGCCCGGATGCGCTTTTGCAGCAGGATGCCGCCGGGCTGCGGTACGAACTGTACCTTATCGAGCTTGCGGCGGTAGCCCGGCCCGAAGGGCTTACGGCGGCGGCAGAGCTGCGCCGCCGGGGCCGCCGCGCCCCACTGGCCTTTGTGGCGCGCACCCCGGCCCACGCATACAGCGCCTACCGGGTGGACGCCATGCAGTATCTGCTGCAGCCGGTGCACCAGACGGAGGTCTCTGCCCTGCTCAAGCGGGCGGTGGAGCCGGAATACGGCCCCACACTTACCGTGACCACCGCAGACGGCGTGCGGGCGCTGGCCTATGCCGAGCTTGAATATCTGGAGTGCACCCACCATATCGTGCACTTTCACCTGACCACCGGGGAGGATGTGGCTTCCCTCTCGCTGCGGGTGCCCTTTTCCGCCGTGGCGCAGCCGCTATTGGCAGACGGACGCTTTGTGCAGCCGCACCGCTCCTATGTGGTCAATCTGGAAGCAGTGCAGCTGCTTTCCCCCGGCGAGGTACGGATGCGCAGCGGGGCACGCATTCCCATCCCCCGCGGACGGGAAACCGCCGTCCGGGAAGCCTTCTGCGCCCGGTTGGGATAAAAGCAAAAGCCGCTGCACATTCGTGCAGCGGCTTTTTGCTTAATGATTTATTCTTCCTTATCCCGGGGCTTTTTGCGGCGGGCGTGCTTTTTGGGCTTTCGCCGGGGCTTTTTGCGGGAGGGCTCGGGCTGGACAGAGGCATCGTTCAGGCGGGACACGGCATCCAGCAAAGCGCCCTGCAGGCTGTCCGAGGGCACACCGCTTTCCGAAAAGGCGAACAGGAATTTGTAGATCTGGGGCTGCAGCTCCTCGTACAGTCCAAGGCGGGTGTACACCTCCTTGAACAGCTGAAAGACCTGCGTTTTGTTCTCCACGATCCCGCGCAGGTCGATCTGGGTGTGGCAGATGCTTTTGGGGTTCTGGATATAGTGATACCCGGCATCGGGGATGGAAACGAACACCTCCGCGTGTTCGAGATACCCCATGTTGAAGAGCAGATCCTCCGCCCAATGGACATCGGGCGCAAAGCCAAGCTGGTTTTCCGCGATGATCTCCCGGCGGTAGAGTTTGTTCCACAGCACGCCGTAGTAAAAGGAGGCGGGCTGCTGCATCAGGCGGCGGGCGTAGTCCTCCCGGCTGTAAACGCCCTGCGGCAGAAAGCCGTACTTGTGCACCTCGGTCTTGGGCGCTTCCGGCTCGATGCCCAGCGATTCCTGCAATGTTTCCAGCGCGTGCCCGGTCTTGCTGGAGTTGGAGGGGATCACCATCCAGTACGGGGCGATCACCAGATCCGCGCTGTGCTGCAAGGCGGTCTGCACAAGGTTCTGGGTGTAATCGGGGTCCAGAACATCATCGCTGTCCGCAAACTGGATATAGTCGCCCTGCGCAAGGGCAAGCCCGGCGTTCCGCGTGCGGGAAACGCCCTCGTTCTCCTTATCCACCACCACGAGACGGGGATCCTTTGCCCGGAACTGCTCGCAGATGGCAAGGCTGTCGTCCGTAGAGCCATCATTCAGCACGATGATCTCCAGCTCCTGATAGGTCTGGCTGCAGATGCTTTCCAGACAGCGGGAAAGCCCCTTCTGGGCGTTGTACACGGGCACGATGATGCTGACGAGCGGATTCGTCATGACAGGGCCTCCTTTTTCACGACAGGATTTGAGTATTATTATTATCATACTCCTGCGCCGCCCGGATTACAAGAGCGCTGCGCTGGGAAATATTACACCTGCGCCCAGTCCAGCGCGGTCCAGTCCGGCAAAAACTGATTGCATACCCGGCGCAGGGCGGGGGCATCGGCAGCGCTGGTGGTGTCCTGAATGCCTACCAGATAGAAGCCGGCATCGTGGGCAGTCTGGGCGGCGTAAATGGCGTCCTCGCACACAGCGCACCCGGCAGGGCTTGTGCCGCCAAGGCGGTGCAGCGCCTCCATAAAGGGGGCGGGGCTGCTTTTGCTCATCGCGCCCCGTGCTTCGATGTAAAAATCAAAGTATTCGTCGATGCCAAGGCGGGTCAGCACGGCGCGGCACTGGCTGCTCCATGTGTTGGAGCAAATGCACATCCGCGCGCCTTCTGCCCGCAGCCGGGCAAGGGTGTCCCGCACGCCGGGCTTCAGCTCCACCTTTTCGTACAACTGAGCGATCACCTCGCGCATTACGTCCAGATAGCCGTTCCTGTCCAGCGGCAGCGCATATTCCCGGATGAGGTACTGTGCGCCGTCCTCCATGCCCATGGTCAGCAAGGTCTCGTGCAGGTCTGCCTTCGGGGTGCGGCCAAAGCGCGCCAGCAGCGCCTCCGGGGCACCCTCCCATACCACCACCATGCTGTCGGTCAGGGTGCCGTCCATATCAAAGATCCATTGTTTGCAGTGCATACTTTCCTCCTGTTGTGCGCCCCTCCGGGCCGCAGTGATACACGTCTCTGGCTAGTATAGCACGAAACTTTCACAGGAAAAAGGCATCATCCCCGAAAAAACGGGAGAATTTTACCTAAAAGTATGGTATAATTATAACAATGTTGGAAATACCGGGAACGTGCACGGGAGGGTTTGATATGGAACGCAGAGATCCCACGCAAAAGGCGCTGGTGCTGGCAGGCGGCGGCGCGCGGGGCAGCTATCAGGTGGGCGTCTGGCGGGCTTTGATGGAGCTGGACTGGCACCCGCAGATCATCACCGGCACCAGCGTGGGCGGGCTGAACGGCGCCATGTTCGTGCTGGATCTGTACGAGACTGCCCGGGATATGTGGCTGACCATCCGCAGCCGGGATGTGATGGAGCTGCCGGAGGAAAACGCCGACCTTTCCGCCCTGCACCAGTTTCTGCGCCGGGTGGTAAAGGAAGGCGGCATGGACGTGACCCCGCTGGAGGAGATCGTGGAGCGGGTGCTGGACGAGGACGCGCTGCGGGCAGCGCCTATCCGGTTCGGCATCGTGACGGTGGAGCAGCGGGGGCTGCGCCCCCGGGAACTGACGTTGGAGGATATCCCCGCCGGGCAGGTGCGGGACTACCTGATGGCTTCGGCGGCCTGCTTCCCCGCCCTGCGGGCGCGGCAGATCGACGGGGTAAAGTTTTTGGACGGCGGGTACAGCGATAATATGCCCACCGGCCTTGCCAAGACCATGGGTGCAGAGGAGCTGGTCTGTGTGGACCTTGAGGGCGTGGGCATCACCCGCCCCAACCTGACCGGTCTGCCCACCACCATGATCCGCAGTTACTGGGAACTGGGGGATATCCTGCACTTCGACCCTGACACCGCCAAGCGCAACATCGAACTGGGTTACTACGACACCCTGCGCGCCTTTGGCCGCATCCGGGGCTGTGCCTACGCGGTGGACAGCGGCGCGGACAGCAGCGCCGATGCCGAAGCCTTCCGTGCCGCCTTTGACGCGGTGCAGAAGGAGGTGCGGGAGAAGTACCCCGTCACCCTGACCGCCGATGCCGCTTTACTGCTGGCACGGATGAAAGACGCCCAGCTTGCCCCGCTGGAAGCCGCCGCCGAGGACGCCGGGGTGGACCCCACCCACTTTTATACCACCCGGACGCTGGCCCAGGCGTTTCTGGCGGCGTGCGACAAAGACCGCATGGAAAGCTTTGCCCCGCTGTTTACGGGCAGCAGCACCGCCGGGCAGGCAGCGCTGGCCGCATTGCTGCCCAATACATTCTTACAGGCGCTGGTGTGGCGCACTTTGACCGCATCGGCTTTGCCGGAGGTGACAGAAGATGAAGGTTTATAAAGGCGTATCCGCTTCCCCGGGGCTGGTGCTGGGACAGGTGAGCCGACTGGAACATCATGTGGAGACCTTCAGCCACGGCCCTTTCAACCCGGAGCGGGAGCTGCGGCTGCTGGCAAACGCCGTGCACACGGCACAGAATGAGCTGGACTCCATGGCGGAGCGCGCCGCGCCCACCGAGCAGGCCATCTTTTTGTTCCAGAGCATGATGCTGGACGACGAGGGCATGATGAACGAGGTGCGTTTTTGCATCAATGCGGGCATCAGCGCTTCGGCGGCGATGCATCAGGTGGGGCAGCGCTACGCCGACCAGCTTGCCAACATGAAGGATAACCCCTATATGCAGCTGCGCAGCGTGGATATTCTGGACGCCACCCGCCGGGTGATCAATATCCTGACCAACCGCCCCCGGGTGTGGCTGGCGCTGGATCATCCGGTGATCCTTGCCGCCGACCGGCTGATGCCCACCGACCTGTTCAGCGTGCCCTCCGGCATGATCTTGGGCGTCATCACCGCAGAGGGCAGCGGCCAGAGCCATGCCGCCATCATTGCCCGGGCAATGAACATCCCGGGCATCGTGCAGGTGGGCAAGGATTTTCTGGACGACTGCGACGGACGCACCGTCATTCTGGATGCAACCAACGGCAACTGCATCCTTGACCCGGATGCCGTCGCCCGCCAGCAGGCGGAAGCCAGCATCTGTCAGCTTCAGCGCGAGGACGCGGAGATGAAGCAGCTGCACAGTCTGCCGGATGAAACGCGGGACGGCGAGCCCTTTGAGCTGCTGGCCAACTGCTTCGGCCCGGAGGATATCGACACCGCCATGCAGTCCGGTGCAAAGGGCGTGGGGCTGCTGCGCAGCGGCTACATGATGCTGCCCGGGCGCATTCTGGACGAGCAGGAGCAGTATTTCTTCTATTGCTCCTGTCTGGCAGCCGCAAACGGCTGCCCGGTGACCGTGCGCACCTTCGACTTTGGCTCCGACCGCACCGTGGCGGATGCCAATCAGGGGCCGCAGTCCTCTAAACTCGGCCTGCGCGGCATCCGCAACAGCCTGCGCCAGCCCCAGCAGTTCCAGACTCAGATCTGCGCTTTGCTGCGCGCCGCCGCGCGCGGGCCGCTGCGGGTGATGTTCCCCATGGTGACCGAGGTGGAGGACTGGGACGCCGCCATGAGCATCGTGGAGCACTGCCGCCAGAACCTGCGGGAGCGGGGCGTGCCCTTTAACGAGAACACCCAGTTCGGCGTGATGCTGAGCATCCCCGCCGCCTGCCTGACCGTGGAGGACTTTATAGCCCACGGCTGCGATTTTCTGGTCATCGGCACCAACGACCTGACCCAGTACACCCACGCCGCCGACCGGGAGCTTGCCAGCGCGGAGCACTACTACCGCCCCGCCAGCCCTGCCATGAAAAAGCTGATCACCATGGTGATGGATGCCGCGGGTGCGCACCACGTCCCGGTGACCATCTGCGGCCTTGCCGTGGGCAACCCCGCCAACACGGCGCAGTACCTGCACCTTGGTCTGCGCAGCTTCTCGGTAAGCCCCCAGAACCTGCTCAAGGTAAAGCAAGCTCTGCTGGACACCGATGCCCACCCGGACGCAGGGGAAAACGGCTAAAAGCATTTACAAAACGTAATATAACATAAAGTAATAAAAGGCTGCTGCACAAACCCCTGTGCAGCAGCCTTTTTGGCGTTGTGTTTTTAACTTTAGCGGGCTCGCCCTCTCAGGCGCTAACGCGCCAGCTCTCCCAAAGGGAGAGCCTTTGGCAGTCCACGCAAACTTCACCTCTTTGCCAAGGCCTCTCCCCTTGGGAGAGGTGTCACCGTAGGTGACGGAGAGGGCGAGGACGCTGACCGCGTGCAGCAATTACTCCAGATTCCCCGTCAGGGTCATGACGGCGGAGAGCACCGCCAGCGGGGCGGTCTCGCACCGGAGGATGCGGGGGCCAAGGCCCACGGTTTTTGCCCCGGCCTTGGCAGCCATTTCGGCTTCCTCGGCGGCAAAGCCGCCCTCTGCGCCGGTAACGATGGCAAGGCGCAGCTTCTGCCCGTCGGCGGGCTTTGCTTCGGCCAGCAGCTGGCGCAGGGGTGCGCCGCCGCACTCGTAGCAGAACAGCACAAGGTCGTACTGGTCAAAGCTGCGGCACACCGCCCCGAAGTTCGGCAGCGGCAGGGCTACGTCCGGCAGAACGCCCCGGCCGCACTGCTTGGCGGCTTCCAGCGCAATGCGGTTGTAGCGCTCGTTCTTCTGCTCCTCTTTTTTGGGGGCGGCCACGCAGTAGCGGCTGAAAAAGGGCACGATGTGGGCAGCGCCCAGCTCCACCCCGTGCTTGATGATCTGTTCCAGCTTATCCTGCTTGGGGTAGCCCGCCAGCAAAGTTACCTCCACGGTGGGCTCGGCGGCGCTGGGGTAGCCCGGCTCTACGGCAAAGTCTACCCTGTCCTCCCCAAAGCCGGTGATGGTGGCGGTGTACTCCACGGCGCTGCCATCGCAGAGGATGACGGTATCCCCCGGCTTTGCCCGCATCACCCGGGCAAGGTGATGGGCATCCGCACCCCGCAGGGTGGCGGTGCCGTCAGAGATCTCGGTGGTAAAGTAGCGGTGCGGCATACTGTGCGCTCCTTCTCATAATGTATGGATATCAGGCCTTTTTGCAGACGATGCACTCCCAGCCGCGCTTTTCCTTGACTTCCACGACGGACAGACCGGCTTTTTCCAGCCCGGCGATCACCTCGTCCTTGCGGCTGTCGATGATGCCGCTGGCAATAAAGGTGGC
>ERZ779850.2002-NODE-2002-length-17794-cov-3.565872_pt1 | contig 17794 bp, 13 predicted proteins | sample MGYA00511249_ERZ779850 | MGnify/ENA primary metagenome ERZ779850 (study PRJEB29588, sample SAMEA2162475) | human gut metagenome | biome: human gut; feature: human-associated habitat; material: faeces | place: Denmark | collected 2008/2010 ...
AATATTATCTATATAAATGCATATTTTTTAATTGATAATAATAAAAGTCGAAGATTCAGGTTGAACCAGTGTTTATAAAATCACTATTTTATTAATTTGATGAAGAACTAAAACAAATATATGTTTTAAATCGAGCCACATCTTAATCAATTTTAATTCTATTTTATATTTTGAAAACTACATTTTTAACCGATAATAAGCTACATAATTCTATTGACAATTACATATTTTAAATTATTATCATCACGTTATATAGTAACTTACCATCTATTCTAGTATCAATACAACACAAGATTTGTGTTCATTTTTGCTATTGATCTATTTTCTCATACTAGTAAATACTTTATTTTTACAGTATATAAACTTTTTTATTCACAAAAAAAGGATTTCCATTATTTTCTGTAATTAGGAAATCCTTCATTTTTTACGATTTTAAGCATTTAGCCGTTTTTGCGACTGAGCAACACCACCGTCTCAACATGCATAGATTGGACGCAAGGAACAGGTCTACCAATACGAGGCACAGTACGGAAGGAACATATCAACCGCATTCCAAACATGACTGTGCAACTGGCAAAAACGGTAAACCCTGCATGTATGGGTTGCGCTCTTTGAGCTTTCAAGCTCGACTATTTCGCATTCTCCATCAAATGATCTTTCTACTTCTTCACATACCCTTCGAAGATATCCCAGGCAATAAGTCTTTTTCCAATGGAAACGTTCATAGTATGTATTCCTTTCATAATTCGATTTTGGGTTTCCGCTTCACACCGCCGGTGATGGCAGTGTGGGAGCCTTCACACATCTATTTTCGCCATCTGTCTTTCCATCATCTCATTTAATCGGAAAAATCCATACGGTAGATATACATCTTAGCAAGGCTGTCACAGAGCTTTGCGAGGAAACGGTGAATACCCTTGATATTCGGATCATCGAGTTTATAATAGCCCTGCATATAGCTCTTTTTTGACATGAGCTTTGCCTTCTTAGACCATCCTTCAAGTTCGGAAGTATCATTTACATAGAAAAGCCCAGATACATCATTCATGCCCATGCTTTTCAAAGTGCTCTTCAAGAGTTTGTCTCTTCCAAATTTTCCAACCGCGTCAAAAACAAGTCTGCCTCCCGGAAATTTTTCTGCCATTGCAATGACCATGTTCTTTATCTGCTGTGTAGTGAAATAATGAAACACTCCGGCAGCGTACAGAATAGCACCGTCCTTTGCATTGATTTTATCCATCCATGAAAAATCGTTCAGATCACAGGCTATATTTTCTTCTCTTTCTCCGGCAGAAATGATCTCATTACGTGACTTTATCACGTCCGGAAAATCAAGATTATAGATACAGCAGGTTCCGTTATCCGCTGTTCTGCCGGTCATATTCAGTCCACAACCCAAGTTGACTACTGCGGCTTTCGGATGCGTCTTCAGATAATCCGCAATTTCCCAAAGCATATCCTTTTCACGCATAGCGCCTTCTAATGCACCAAACTGGTACATGGCGCTGTTTTCCTTGCTTTTCAACTTTGAAAAATCATAGTCGATACTCTCACAGATTTTTGCGGCGTATTTATCCTGATACAACGTTGGAAATTGCTCCGCGCAAAGCTTCCGTCCGTATAATGGAATGATCAGCGTTTCTTGCACGCTCCCTTTTTCTATGTGAATCTTGTCCATAAATTATCACCTCTTTTATTATATTTTCGCTCCTGCCACTGATGGAAGCGAGGAATCCTTGTTTTATCATGGCATCCATCTCACAGTCACAACTACCACAACATTTAACTCAGCAACTCAACTCTCACATTTTTTACCCAATCTGTCTTTAGATAAGTTACCAAGAAGCGTTCGTCCTGCCCGATGCCAAAATTTGTCCGATTGCCCGAAAACCACAGTTTTACTGAGCTTTTTCAGTCATTTTTCTTATTTAACAACACCACAGTCTCAACATGTATCGGGAGATTTGACTAACGGCTTTTGACCAACGTCGTCTGCTTTGTGTTGATACGAAATTCCATTAATCAGGGTACCCCTTTTCTTCTTGAGGATGTACTCCATGGCATTGACCTCGTAAACCTGCTTCGTCTTAAGGAAGAATTTGATCTTGTATGGGTCGTTTTCCTCGCCGACGACGACATACTCAACTGTCACTTCAAATAGGTAGCGGTCGAATGTGGTAATCTCGTTTCCTTCCTTGATGACAGCTTCGATCAGCTTGATCTTTTCCACTTTGGAATCGAAAGCTTCCTTATCAGCCTTGAGCATTTCCAAATCGGCATTCATGGCGTTGATCATGCCAACAATGTCATCAAAGGCATCCTTATAGGTCTTTTCGTCTATCCCGTCGGAAAGTTTCAAATCGATCAAATTCTTTTTCTTCAATTCGAGAGAAGATAGCTTCCTCTCGTTCTTCCCGATGAGAGAAGCGAGATTTTCTTCCTTAAGATTAGATTTGATGCTCTCATAGAGCTTGTCGAAGCACACTTTCTTGTTCTTAGACAGATAGTTGTAGGCATCGATAAACGCGCCTTCGAGCACCTCTTCCGGAATGGCCTTGGAATGCTCGCAACACTTCTTTCCGCCTTTGGTGTTGTTCACGCATTGCCAAACGACTTTGTCATAGCCTTTCCCCTTATGCCAGTTTCTTCTGGTAAAGGTCGCACCGCAATAGGCGCATTTGATCATACATGAGAAGGCATATTGCCTTGAGAGCTTTTCCTGCCTCTTTCCATCCACAATCCTCCTTGGCGTGCCGCGATTGTCAAGAATGGTTTGAGCCGCAATGAAATTCTCTTTAGAGATAATTGCCGTATGATGGTTTTCAAGGTAGTACTTGTCCTCTTCACCGAAGTTCCTGAGCCTTCTTTTTGTGATCGGGTCGACTGTGAAGGTCTTCCCCATTAGGATGTCGCCACAGTACTTCTCGTTTCTGAGGATTCCCCTTATCCCTGAATCGTGCCAAACCGTGTTCCCCGCTTTGGTCTTGAAGCCTAGCTGGGTACATTCCCTGGCGATGACCGTACATCCCACCCCTTCGAGATACCTTCGGTAGATGTAGCGAATGGTCTCGGCCTTCTCTTCGTTGATGGTGACGCTTTTGTCTTCTGGATGATAATCGTATCCAAGGCATCCTTGGAAACCGACTAACTCGCCTCTTTCCATCTTCATCTTAATGCCTTTCTTCACATGCTCGGACGTGTTGTGGACCTCTTGCTGAGCGACGGAAGAGAGAACCGTCAGCATCAGTTTGCCATCCATGGAGAGCGTGTTGATATGCTCCTCTTCGAAAAAGATTGCGATTCCCTTTTCCTTTAACATTCTGACGTAATGGAGAGTGTCTACGGTGTTTCTTGCGAACCTTGAGATGGATTTGGTAACGACCATATCTATCTCGTCGTTGAGGCAATCGTTAATCATTCTCATGAAGTCCGGCCTTTTATCGGCCTTGGTTCCGGTAATCGCCTTGTCGGCGTAGATTCCGGCCATGACCCAGTCAGGATTCTTAGAGATGTATTCCCTGTAGTATGAGAGCTGCGAATTGTAGGAGCTAATCTGCTCCTCACCATCCGTGGAGACGCGGCAATAGGCCGCCACTCTCAATCTCCTATTCTTCCCATGGTTTTTCTTTCCAGGGATGGCATTGGCTTTAATTACTTTGATATCAGGCATTTCTTTTTCCTCCTTGTTTTGCCGAGATATAGAGTTTGAAGTCGTGCTCCAAACCCATTATACCATGGGGACACTGCTCCTCATCCCACATGGGGCAAATTTAAAGGTTTTCTTCGTTATAAAAGCCTATCCTTCAACCAACGACAATATCGAATGAGTGGCGCTGTGTCTTTTTAAAACATCATCCTTCGTTTTCACAAACACATTTTTGGCTATTAAGCCTAGATGGAATATCTTCGTAAGCATCCCCCATCTCAATGATGCAATACAAAACGTTCTCGTCAATGGCTGACGGTTCAAGCATCCTGTTCGACAAAGGGGATGATACGATTCTATCTATCGCTTCATCCTTGATCCTTTTCCTTTGCCTTCTGGATAGGCGCTTATCCTCCTTCAGTTTTTGATGCTCCTTGAAATCGCCTCTTTTCAAAGAAGCGTACATCTCCATCACCAATTCGTTTTCCTTATCCGTTATAAGATCCTTCCTCCTTTTTTGCCGTGAGCTGGGTATCCCAGTCACAAGACCCTGACGGGAAATAGACAGGCTGCTGTGGCAGATTGTGGCCCGTCTTATCTTGTTTACAAAAAACATGTGTTTCCCTTAACTCAAAAGTTCCTCCGCTTCCGCCAATCTTCTCAACGATTTCGTCACCTTCTCCTTGAAATCAAAGATGAGTTCTAAAGCTATCTTCCCTTTCCTGTATTCGTATTCCTTCTTCCTCACACTGTAGAAGGTGGGCTCTTTCTCGTAAAAAGCGATGAATATCCTTTCGAAATGATCCACCCCGATTTGCCATAAAACGTTTGAACGGCTTAGTTCCATCTTGTCGAGCAATCCCTTCATCCTTTCCCTGATGACATAAAAGAGGGATTTGGTTTGAGAAAAATGGAACGAGGACTTGCTTTTCGTAATCTCTATCTTTATCAGCCAAACGTTTCCAAGCGCGTCATAGATTCCTTTTCGGGAGGAGATGACGCGCTTGAAGGAAGACTTGACGGACACAAGGGAAGACTCGGTTATCAAAGAGAAGAGTTTCTTCCTTCTCATGTTCCTTGGAAAATACGAAACGGAAACGTCCACACGAAGATCATTCGCCTTCTTTCTTCTCGATGATTTCATATATCGCGAACACGCATTTCTTTATGAGACTCAAATCTTGCTTCAAAGACTCCGTTTGCCGCTGGAGTCTTTTCAGCTCAGTGCTAATGGACACAGCATCCTCCTTCCTCTTCGATTGGTAGCCAAGCAAAACAAGCTTCCTTAGATACTCGGATACGCTTGTTTCACAGTCTTTCCTAAAATCTTCTTCCAGCTTCTCGATCTCTTCTTTCCTTTTGAAATAGATCTGGGGTCTAACAAAATTCATCATTTCTCCTCCATCACACCGTTATTAAGTCTTAACTGTGTTTGTAATACTGAATAAGGATGTTGCGTCGTTTATACGTCGCGAGAAGCCGTTCATCGTGGAGTTTTCTGGTTAAAGAAAAAGACGCCTCCCTCACCTAATAGGTAAGTCGAAGCGTCGGAAATTAGTCCTTTCAAAAATTAATTAAGGCGTTATTTATTGCTTCTTAATAGATTTAACAATTTTAAAAGCAATTGAAGTGATCCGCAGAACCCGTCTTGACGCCACCAAGAAGACACGCTTTCTTTGCTCTAAAAATACCTTTCTAGTCATCACATCTTGCTCTTTGATTATTGAATCTAGTGGTTATTCTCCCCTAGACAATCATTAGTGCCCGTAAAAACATCTTCTCTGAGATGACGTGATTCTTTTTTCGTCTTTTGCTATCTAATATTCTTCAATTAATGTATTGACTCATCTTGTTAATAATAGCGGACAAATCCTTCACTTGTTTCTTTGAAAGACTTCTGTAAATTTGTTGAATAAACTTAATGGCATAATCGCAAAGTTGGCATTCATATGGATTAAGTTCTTTTAGCTGCATGCCAACCTCTTTGACTTTTTTCCAATAATCAATTCCACGATTATAAATATCAATTTCAGAAGAAATGGCACTATTAAACCTTTGTTCCTTAAAAGCCAATCTGTTTTCAACGTCTTTATCTTCTTTATCAATTAACAAACCAATTGTTGCTTCACTTAATGAACAAGGTTTTGCTTTAATAGTTTCCCAGCAAACAAGTCTCTTAGCATATTCACCAATATTGAGGTATGGTCTATGAGGATCATTAAAAACATCGTAACAATTTTTTGCGATTTTCTTTAAATCATCAAAATATTCATCAGGAAGCGCCTGCTGTTCCCAAACCTTCTTATAATTAAACACTTTTCCAGTTTTGCTTATCGCGTACATGAATTTAGAAAAAGTGTATGGAACAAGTTGAGCACGATACCCTTTATTATTTATATACCATTCCTCATCGCTGATAAGTTGTTCAATTTTTTTGAAGATAATCGCTTTTGAAATTAGGTCTTTGTAATAAACCTCATTAAATTGGTCTTTGCTTTTATCCCACTCTTTTTCCATCAACAATTGAAATTTAGTCATATTGACTTCAGCACCCCATGAAACATCATATGGCCTCATGGCATCAGCATTTATGTATTTTGCCAAATCGGTTTTCGTAAATTTTTGAGCTTTAGGATTTTGAAGTTCGTAAACATCTCTTTCCTTTTTAGTCTTAAGTTTCATCTTAGATTGGTCGTATTGACCGCGAGCACGTTCAAAAAACCAAATGGATTGAACAGTAGAGTTAGGAGCCAATGGTGCCTTAATTTTACGAGAGAATTCTTCAATTCTAGTATAGAATGGGTGGTTTGAATTCAAATCGGCATTTGTTACTTTATTTTGTTTATTGGCATATTTTGAAATCAGCCTAATCAATTCAGCCTTATCTGCGCTTTCGTTAATGATGGATAGTTTCATCTGAACGTAAATGCCACTTAAATCGGCGTTTTTTTCCAAAACGGCAGACGCCAAAGAAGCCGTAGTCTGACCACCATTGATTATCTGTAAATTTTTAAATGAAGTAATCACAGGCCCATTTGTAGTGTTTTTTACTTCAATCGAATCCGCAGTTGTCGCAATACCATTGTTAAAGGCGAAGAATTTTTCCTTGTCGTTCAAAATAGTATTGAGAATACCTTTGTTGATTTCGCCTCTAGTATTCAAAAATGAACGAACGTTGCTTTCAAGCAAACGGGCGTTATATTTCAAATAAATATCGCTTAAAAATTTTCCAGGAACAACGGCAAGATAAGACTCATAATCTTTTGATTCAATTTGAGCCTTAATGCAAGGAATTCCATCTACACCAAAATCCGCTGTATTGATGAAAATATCATCCTTTTGAGCCCCAGCCATTTTTGTATGATAAATGCCTTCTATATCCAAAAGAGTTAAATCCACATCAAAGGTTTTAGTTCCTATTTCTAATGGCTTCAGTTCGATGGTCGTTTTCAAGCGTGAACTCTTTAAATTTGTGGAAACGATAATAACCTGAAGTTTCTTAATAGAATCAATGTGTCTCCTAATAGATTTTGCTAATTCTGTTGTAGGATCAGACTCAGAAGCACCATCAAAATAGCCAAACAAAACATTAGTAAAGAAATTTTCTAGAAGCTGGGCTTTATCTCTTATAAATTCAGAGTTAATCGGTTGGACACCGCCATCATTGAAATCAGCATAGAGCAAATGAAGGGTGTTGATTGATGTCTCTAAATAAGAAGCATCAAGCCTCATGTTCCTAAACTTGTTGTTGTTTGTTTTCCAATCAACATACGTATGCGTTAAGTCGCTGAGTAGTCCGAAATCGTTGATCAGAATATCTTTGCACTCATCCACAAAGACATCTTCTGGATAATCAGAATCAGTGATAGCTTGAGCCTTAATATCGTTAATGAAATCTATTCTAAAATCTTCTAGTAAATACCCATCCATAATTTATTCCTCCACCCATTCTTTTATCAGTTTTAAAACTAACTCATAACTCACGTTATTCACAGCATCAGACTTAATATCACTTTCCCTTAAGACTGGGAAAGTATTGTTAACCAAATACTTTTCAACCCTTTTGACAGAATAGCATTTATTTCCAATTTCGTCCGAAAAATCGTAGCCATACTTATTCACTTTATCTAAGAACAAATCTTTGTTCTCGTTATCTTCAATAGAAGTAAGTATGCTTTGCAGTAAATTATTTATCGAAGAATCGGCCCCTTTAAAAGTATCTGCCATCTCTTCAATTCTAATAACAATTAAATGACCTTCCACATCCGAGGAAAGTTGTTGGAGCGAAGAAATTTTTGCCACCGCAGAGCCAATAGAGACCGTTTTGATTTCATACCAAGTATTATCAATAGCAAAATCCTTGCTATATTGTTCTGGCCCACTCCAGGAAGCAATGGTTTGAGAATATCCATATTGCTTAATTAAGAAAGTCTTCATGAAATACAGTTCACCAAAAAGGCCTTTTGCCTTCTCTTCAGACAATGGCATCCTTGTCTTTTTAAATAATGCAATCCATGTGTGATATCTAAATCTCAATTTGGAAGCAGCACTATTTTCGTTTGTTTCTGTTTCCACACAGGAAATCATATCTTCGCCAAAGGAACAAAAGACCGAAAGCAAATCATCATTCTTTAAATCAAAACACGTCCAATAATTTCCATTATAGGTTGAACCATCAACGATTCCTATTGCTTTAGTAATACCTTTAATACCAATAGACGACGAAGACAAAAATGAGATTCGATAAAATCCATCCTTTGAAATCCCGTAATAAGCTTTAATAGCTCCGTTTGTCGCAATCGGTTTTTGAGAATCCTTGATAGAACGATTTAGAGAGTTGAATTTTTCATATAAATTAATCATCGTTTATTTCCTCCTCTTCATTGGAAAAACCTTTAAGATATTCATCTGCTTTGACTTTATTCATCCTGAAATTCATCAATTTCTTCTCGTCATTTTTCCCAGCAAAACCAATACCAAAGCCTAATAAGCAGGCATCTTTAAAGGAATCGCGAATTTTCTTCTTATTTTTCAGCTTCTCTTCATTTTTTTCTTTATCTTCTTCGCAATTCAAATAAATCGGCAAAATAACGAGCAAAGGTTTCCTATTACTGACACCCAAGTAATCTTTGGAAATCATGTTTTCTTTTGCATTCGGATTGTCACTTTTCGCAATACGTTTTTTCATCAACGTTTTAGCTTCTTTTTGCTGTTCATCACTTAATCCAGCATTAAAAATACCAGGTTCCAATAATCTATTGTTGTGATCAGAAATTCTTAAAAAGTCTTCGTCATCACGATACTCAAATTTACGAAGAACAGATTTTATCTTCACTCCAGGCTCGATCTCGAATTCTTGATCATCGGAACTTTCATTACCAGTTGCAAAAACAACATCCCATTTGTCGTAATATTTTTTCTCTCGAATAAAGTCGGAAAGATTCTCTTTATCAAATTTCTTATTTTCTAAAGGTATATATAAATTCTTGATAAAATCAGCTATGAGTTCTGGTTTTACATTCCGAAGCATCTTTCTACTTTTTACATTTTCCAAAGTGACACCAGATGAGAGAACATCGGCATAAAATTTTCTGAAAGCTTTTATGTTCTTTTTATTTTTCTCAACATCCTTAAAAAGCTTAGATGTATCAATAGAGACGCCTGAATAATTCAACCCTCTTGTTACGGATGTCGTATTTTTCATTTTGTTTCTAGCTGTAATTAAAAGCTTTGTCTCTAATGTATCAGGGCATTCTTTCACCATTAAACCAAAATCCTTAGGAGCCTTCCCTTCGGCTTTCATAATAGTAATTTGCTCATCCAAATTGTTTACAGCATCAATTACCGCATCAAAAGAATCAATGTTTATTTGGCTCATATAAACACGGCAAAGATCTTCGTAATTAGGTCTATATCCAAACCAGCGACACATTTGTAACAATGTGTCATAAGCACTGGCATTGCGGCTATAATAGCTAGTCATCAACCCTTCCAAAGTTAAACCACGAGCGAGAACGTAACCGCCAATAGCAATGACTCTAGCACCAGTATCCTTATATTCCTTATATTTAAAACGCTGGTCGCCTTTATATTTGTTATTGATTACGGCGATAGTAAACTTTGAAATTTCATCAAATAAAAGGTTTTTGATTTCCGAAAATGGTACTTCTTCGTTCAAAGATTTATAGGGATATTTATCGCTTTTCTTTGTGTAGAAAGGATCCTTTGTATAAATATCATAAATCCTCCTCATTTCAGCGTTTTTTAAAAATCTTTCAAGAGGATATTTATCATATTGAGAGATTGTATTTCTCAATGTTTCGACATAATCCTCAATACAATTTTTGATATCTTCGTGAATTATGTTATAAGCAGAGATATTCACCATCATGGATCTATGCTTTTTTCCATCTCCACGATGTGTCCTTATACAATTGCAAATCAAAAAATTGCAAATAGCCGTTCTTAACGATTGCGTGAGCCCTTCATATACATAATCTTTTTTGTGCTTTGCTGGAAGAAATAACGGTTCCTCTTCATCTAATGTAACTAGATGTTCTGATTGATTTTCTAAATTACCAAAAACTTTATCAGCGCCAAAATACGATTCTGGAGATGCATGTAAGCGATGGATAAAGTCACTAGGGAATAAGTCATCATATCCAAGCTGATCATCATCAGGATTAATGAAAATGTTAGCAAATGGCGTGGCACTATATCCAACATAAGTCGAACAATTAAAATTATTGTAAATATCTCTGATAAGCCCATTGATTGTCGAAGGATCTTCATCACGCTTTGTATTGACACTAGCATTGTCGCACTCGTCATCAATAATCATGATATTTTTACTAGAAACACCATATTGACCTGGTTTCAACCACTTTTTAACGTTAATAAGAACGGATTTGTTTTTCTTAACGACCAAAACCAATGGTTTATTAAAGTCTCCAGAAGTTGCAGAAATTTTCACAAAGTCGCTTTCATCAGTCGTTAAAGGTAAGGCAAAATATTCGCCTTGTTCCCCATATGTCCCAACTCCAATATATTTGATAGTGTCTTCCCCAATAGATGAACTTACCGCTCCGACAAAACCCTCATCAGTTCTTTCTTGAGTTTGGATACGTAAGGAATCTGTCATACCGGCAAGAATAAGAATTAATTTGTAACCATAGTCGCACGCCAATGATGCCAAAGCTAAGTAGTTAGATGTTTTGCCCGATTGCACATCACCCATAACCAAACCTTTTTTTCTCTCGTATGACTCTGGATCAGCACAAAATGAGAGGATTTTTTCAGATTCGGAAATTATTGATAAAATCGCATTTTTTCCAAAATGAGCAAAGCCTAGATATCTTTCATACCTTTCTTGAAAATGATGGTCTTTGCAAGCATCTAACTCTTTTTTCTTTTTATAAAACCAAGTATCATTTGCTTCTGGCCCAGTAAGTGTAGTTCCTGGAACAAACGTCTTCCCGCCATATATTTTTTCATAATCAAAAGCTAATTCTTCAATCTCTTTTTCAGAAAGATGATAAAGGTGGCAAACTGTATTTTTAATTTTGGCAATCAAATCTTCGTGGCTTAAGGATTCGCCCTGTAAAATTGAATTCAGTATTTGTAAATAAGAATCATTCATGTGATTTCAACCTCCCCAAAATTTCCTTTTTTCTATATGCTATTTTTTCAAATGCTTGTCCTTCCAGTAAATGGCAAACGGCAATTTCTTGATCAATCGAATAGCTGGAAATCAAAAGAACTTTTTGAATCAAATCCTCTTCATCAGAATCGACATCCGAATTAACTATATTTAAAGAATCCGCATTGTCGGATACAATCAAACCTTTAGGAATAAATTCCTCGATTTTGTCTAAGTATGTATTTAGCGCTATTAGCTGTTTATCATCCAACATATCAGCTAACGCAGAATAAAGAGAATTATCCTCACGATTAATTTCGTATTTTACTTTTCCGCCATGTAAATCAATTCTTTGCCATAACGGGTGTTCGGCTTCAGCTTCCTTTTTTCCAGGATATTTAACTTCCCTTTTACTTCGAACAATCGAGTCCTTAATAGAAATTTGTAATTGGTCCTTGATTTTATCGGGGATTTTAGCAGAAGATTTCTTTACATCTAACATCCACAAAGAATCCAACGAAGAAGGAATATCCACTCGTACACGAGCTAATTTGTTAAATTCTGAGCGAATCTTCATTCTTAACCAACTGCCCCAAATGATAAGCCTCTTATTACGATAGATGTAAAACCCTTGGTCATCGTAAATGCTTTTAGGGTTCCCGAGCATACGCTTATTATCTTCAGTTAATGAATTCGCATACGGCAAAACAAAAGGAGTAACAAATATATCTTGTCCATCGACATTAATGGTCATCGTTCTTCCTTCCTGATGATTTGGAGCGTTTGTCAAAAAAGGATCTCTTTTTTCTATTCTATGGCCGTTAAAACTGATTTCAATATCATCCCAAAAACGATGGAATACCAACTCGATGTGCGATTTTGCAACTCCAATGGCGTTAATAAAACTATTCTTAAAAGAATCAGATTCTTCCATAATTTTGTCAAAGCATTGCCAGATAACTAATGTCCCCGTGTTCGCTTTTTTTAGCAGGTCAATTTCAGGCAACGAATCGATTTCTTCCGAATCTAAAATATCTAATAACCACTCATTCTTTTCTTGGATTTTATTCAAGTCGTAACGCATAGCATTAATACGGTTACAATTTTTACTGGCAACAGTTAACCTTAGACATTGAGAAAAAGAAGCGGATTTTAATCCTAATCCAAAACGTCCTAATTCATATTCCGAATCTTCTTTTTCATCCCTATCGGATCCCAAAGTCATGGCATTGTCCAATTCATTAAAGCCCATGCCATGACCATCATCAAAAATTACGACATATGGTTCTTCATCATCTGGATTGGATAATACCTGAATATGTTTTGCATCAGCGGAGATACTATTATCAATAATATCTGCCAAAGCCGTAGAAAAGTTATAGCCAATGCACCTCAACCCTTGAATCAATGATTTTGCTGGTGGTATTTTACTTTGTTCTGTTGCCATATTAACCCCCTTATGCTGCCAACCTTACTGAGGTCACCAAACTATCTAATTCGTTTAATTGCTCTTGTTTATAAATCTTAATTTCTTCGCAACCAAAAGCTTCACTAATAAAAAGTAAGGAAGATTGTTTAAACAACGCTAGTGCCTGCCTTTCTTCACCACTTAGATCAAAATAGATTGCTTTTGTGTATGAGGTTTTAACAATCGCATATTCTGTTTTCCCATTTATCACATATTTCAAATCAAAAATTGAATAAGGGTAGATGTCACAAAGGGAGTTAACCTCTTTAGCACCTTTTGATATTAGGTAATCTTTTGCCACTAATATTGCTCGCGAGTTAGCTTTGTTCATATATTCCTGAAAATTCTCAGGTGTAATCTCATCGCCATAACGCTTTTTCAAGATTACAATTTCGGAGTCGTAACAATCTTCAGTCCGTTTGAACGCTTTGGTATATTTTTTGCCTGTTCCTTTACTATTTATGAAAACTTTTGAGTAAGGAACTTGATTGTAACCAACAATAGTGACAATAAAATTTAATGAATTGTCATCGAAATCAAACTCGAAAGCATCAACAATGAAAGCAAAACCATATAGATGTTCGGATATAGAAGAAATAACCGCTTTATTATCTATATCCAACAGGGAATATTTTAATGAAGTCGGATAATGTAATTTAATTCGACCGAATTGAGCTTTAGATGGGTCTATTTCTTCCTTAACAAACATGCAATAAGAAGAATTTGTCTTTATCGTTTCCCCATTAATCTTTATTTTGCTAAAAACAAAAACATTGTTTATTTTATTCGTGCTTTTTGAATTTTTTAGCAAAGAATCAATTAAGTCAGGATAGTGTTGAAAGTCAATTTGCAAAGGAATCTTATAAATTTCGTTTAGTTCTAAATTTAAAGAATTTCCTTGCTTAATTGGAGTAGCAACTGTGCAGGTATGTCCTTTAGGATTATCGTTAAGGATATTGTAATACAAAGATTTAGTATCAATGGGAAGAAGTATTTTATGCATATCAATCCTTCTTTCCGTATTTGCCTTTGAAGAGAACCTCAAAAATAACTTGTAAAACATTTACAACAATTGAATTTCCAATCAATTTATTCATTTTTCGATAGCTAAGGTCTAAACGAAGCGTTTTTTCATATTCCTCTTCAGTAAATCCCATTAATAAAAAAGCTTCTCTTATAGTAAGAAGGCGGAACGTATCACCTTTAGGTCCACTATATTTGAACATGGCAGCCGTATTGCTTCTATCCATATTGCAAGTAATTGTATTTACCGTTGGAGAATTAAACTCGTGTTGATTTATTTTCCACATTTCTCTTCGAGAAGATGTGTTATTAAGTTGAGCCTTATTAGCTTCTTCTCTGAAAATAGGGTTGTTATCATAGTCGGTTCTTAAAAATGAAGAAATAGATTCAGCTTTTATGTGATATTTAAGAAGTTTTTCATCAGAGACTGGCTTACCCAGTCTGCTAATAATAAAAGCTCGATTACGGTCTTGTGGAACACCAAAATTCTTAGCATTCAAAACCATTTTTGTGCCATTCTTATATCCGATTGATTCAAGAAAACTTAGCCATTGATCCAAGTCTGCTTTATTAGAGGAAGCGTAAATAGCTTTTACGTTTTCCATCAAAAGATATTCAGGCAATTTATTGATTTCTTTTAGTTGTTTTAAAATTCTTTCTATTTCCCAAAGCAAGCCGGATCTAGTCCCACTGCCTTTCTTCATCCCCAACGTTTTTCCACCAGTTGATAAGTCCTGGCAAGGAAAGGAATAAACAAGCAAATCACATTGAGGCAGGTCTTTCCCTTGAATCTCAGTTATAGATCCATAGTTTTTTACGCGATGGTTAACAATATATAGATTTTCAATTTCATTACGAGTCAATTTAGAAATGTCTTTAATTGGATTTACCGAATCTTTGCTAAAGGTAAATTGTTTTAAATACTTGAGTTGCTCATCATATGAAGGAATTTCAATATACTCATGAGGGTTAGAATGAATGGCATCATAAGCAAGCAAAGCGTTAATAAACCATTCACTAATTCCCACTATTTCAAAATTTAAATTTGCGCGCTCTAAAGCAGAATGTTGTGCGCCTATTCCTGCGAAAGCTTCAAAAACTCTCAATTTTTTATCTTTCATCTTCTAACTCCTTAAAATCAATCAGTTCTCGTTTGCAATATCTTTTAAAAGTAAGAAGTTCTTTTTTTGTTGGATTTGACTTGCCGTTTTCCCAACGACTAATTGTCGCATATGAGACATGTAATTCTTTCGCAAGAGCCACTTGTGAAAGATTCTTTTTAGAACGAACGTAAAGTATTTGTGCAGAGAATTCCATTGTTTCTTTCCTTATTCTTACATATCATAACAAAATTTACATAATATATCAATTTAGCAATCGTTTAAAATAATACTATAGAATGTCTGTTGACCAGTGAAACTCTACATTTTCCTACTTTTTTAGCCGAAGTTCCTCACTTATCTCGTATCACAGGTTGCAACGTTTTAAAGAAAAAGCCAATCTAGGCTGGAGCACGGCATAATCTATATGCGTTTTGTTGCCTCTTTTGGCTCAATTTCAATGGGTGGTCGTACGTATCAACTCAACCGAGATGGACAAATACCTCAATCGAGTAGGTCTTGCCCAACCTCTTCTCTAGATACCCTTCTTCGTTCTTTTCGAAGCTGAAATGCTTATAAAAGTACTCAAATTCAAGTATTTTCTCTAATTTTGGCTCTTTTTTCGCTGTAGCAACACCACAGTCTCAACATGAGCGCTATGTGGAAATAAATCCACAGGAGTTACAAAGTCAATGCTATATTCATCCTTTAAAAATACCAAGTCTCGTGCTAAAGTAACAGGATTGCAAGAGATGTATGCTATTTTTCTAGGGCTCATCTTTTTAACAGCATTTAAAAATTCTGGAGTAGAACCTTTTCTTGGAGGATCCATAAAGATAACATCAAAGTGCTCATCTAAATTATTTAAAATATAATCTGTACAATCATCAGCAATAAATGTAGCATTTGTAACACCGTTGATCTTAGCGTTATTAGTAGCGTCTCTTATTGCTTCTTTAACTATCTCAACACCTATAACTTCTTTAGCGTATTTTGAAGCACATAAACCAATTGTACCTGTGCCACAATAAGCATCAAGTACTTTTTCTGTACCTGTCAATTTAGCTCCTTCAATTGCTAAGCCATAAAGTTTTTCTATTTGTCTAGGATTTGTTTGATAGAAAGATTTAGCTGAAATCAAAAAATCTAAGCCAAAAATATTATCTTTAATTCTTCCAGGGCCATAAACTATTCTTTCTTTTTCACCTAAAATAACATTTGTTTTCCTAGTATTTATATTTTGAACAACTGTTTTAATAATAGGCATTTCATTAACTAAATCTTTAGCTAAATTCTTTATACCTGGAAAAACATCTTGGGCCGTAACAAAACACACCATAGCTTCGTCATAAGTAAAAGATGTCTTAATTAAAATATGTCTTAATAAACCTGTTCTTTTATCTTCATCATATGGTTGAACTTTATATTTTTTGCATAGTTCAAGTATTTTATCAGTAATAGCAATTGATCTTTTATCTTCAATTAAACAATTATCAACCGAAATAAGATTATGGGTGTTTTCAGCAAAAAAGCCGACAGAAATTTCACCTTTTTTCTTTCCAGGTCTAACTGGTTTTTGAATTTTGTTTCTAAAATTCCATGGATTTTCTACACCGACAGTAGGGTTGACTTTAACATCTATTTTTCCAAATTTCTTTAATAAGTTATAAACTTTTTCTTGTTTGTACTTAAGCTGTGATTCATATGACATATGCATAATAGAACAACCACCACATTTATCGTAATATTTACATTTTGGAGTCACTCTATCGGGAGAATTAGTTAGTCTTTTAACTACTCTTGCGTCCGAAGGTTTTCCATAGCTAAAAGTTGTTTCTATTTCTGCTTTTTCACCTTTTAGTAAATTTGGAACAAAAAATGTAACGCCATTATCAGCAACCATTCCCTTTCCTTCATCGTCAACGGCAAAAGCAACTGTCTCAAATTTCTTCTTCGTCATATAATTCTGCATCCTTATATTTATCTTGGAACAATATTCTCCTATCGTGAGCAATAATTACCATTTGATCATGTAAAATAGAGCGTGAAATTTGATCTATTTGGGTAATTACGCCATATCTTTCCATATATTTATAAAACATATCTTCAATTCGTTCAAGGACATCATAAAGTCCAATAGTGGCTAATTCAATAAAATATTCTTCACGTGAATAGAAAAATACTGGTGAAGAGTGAGAAAGTTCACTAGCAGCTTCATACCAAACTGAATATTTTGATAATTTTGCCGCTTTTTGAACACCATCTCTGAAATTCAATTTAAAAGCTGGATTGGTCGAATCAAAAGAATTAGAAGAATATAACCAACCATATTCTATATATTTCTTCATATCTTTACTCTTTAAGCCTTTGTCTTTCATTTCAGCTTTCATTTGAATAAATATTTGATCCGTAGCATCTTTGTCTTCTATCGCTTCTCTAAAAGCGTTGTTATAAACAATATGCTTTAAATATACTCTTTGAAGATCATCCCCTCCTTCAATAAGAAGTTTAATTATACACTCCGCTTCGTGTAAAGTTCTCCAAGAGCCATAAGCGTCGTTAGCCAATCCTAAATTAAGCATTTTAACTATTCCAATAGCTTCTTTTATAATTCTATCGAATAAATCTGGTATTAAAGTTTTAGTTGGATCATGTTTACAAACTTTCGAATTTATTAAATCCATCTTTGACAATATTGCCTCTGCCGTACTAGAAACTGGCGAAAAAGATGACACGTGACTTTGAAAAGCTTGTGGTCTTAAATTAATCAATAAAAATTTTTCACTTACTAATGTTGAAATAGAATTTAACAATGCTTTATTTTCTAAAAGATCATTTCTTTCTTCATCGTTTTTTCCATAAGAAACATAAGCCCACTCGTAAATAGAATAAGATATAATCGTTTCTTTACTCCAACT
>ERZ779850.2032-NODE-2032-length-17594-cov-2.352871_pt1 | contig 17594 bp, 10 predicted proteins | sample MGYA00511249_ERZ779850 | MGnify/ENA primary metagenome ERZ779850 (study PRJEB29588, sample SAMEA2162475) | human gut metagenome | biome: human gut; feature: human-associated habitat; material: faeces | place: Denmark | collected 2008/2010 ...
ACAGATATGGTTAAAAGAGGGGAAAATGTTCTAGAGATAGAGGTCTCCAGTACATGGATGAATCGTTTGATCGGGGATCTTCGCCTTCCTCCAGAAAAACGTCCGACTTGGGCGCATCATAATTCTTGGAATGTAGATTCTCCATTGCAACCTTCAGGATTATTAGGACCTGTTAGTTTATTATCAATACCTTATTAAAAAGTGCGATTATGAGCAAAAAAATCTTTTTATCATTCTTATTCGTTCTGGGAATATTAAGTGGACGTTTTGACGTTAAGGCAGATAACTCCAATTATTTAAATAATCGCTATCCGCTGATTCGAAAACCTTATATGGAGTTACCATTGGGGAGTATTAAGGCGAAGGGATGGCTTCTTGAAATGTTGGAACGACAGAGAGACGGGGCTTCTAGCCAGATGGATACATTGTATCCGGAGGTAATGGGAGAACGCAATGGATGGCTAGGCGGTGATGGGGATCAATGGGAAAGAGGCCCTTATTGGATAGATGGTTTACTTCCGTTGGCCTATATACTGGATGATGATAATCTAAAGAGAAAAATCCAGCCTTGGATTGAGTGGACATTGAAAAGTCAACGGGAGGATGGTTTCTTTGGTCCATCTAAGGATTATAGTCCAGAGCCTGGTTTGCAGAGGGATAATTCTGCCGACTGGTGGCCAAGGATGGTCATGTTGAAAATTATGCAACAATATTATTCAGCGACAAGGGATGAGAGAGTGATCGATTTTATGACGAAGTATTTCCGTTATCAACTGGCAACTCTTCCTTCCACTCCACTAGGGAATTGGACTTTTTGGGCCGAATTCCGTGCTTGTGATAATCTGCAGGCTGTCTATTGGCTCTATAATATTACGGGGGAGGCATTTCTCCTCGATTTGGGGAATTTGTTGCATGAGCAAAGTTTTAATTTTATCGATATGTTTCTAAATAGGGATCATTTAACCCGCTTTAATTCCATCCATTGCGTAAATTTAGCACAAGGGCTTAAAGAACCTGTTATCTATTACCAGCAGAAGCCGGAAAAGTCATATATAGATGCGGTAAAGAAGGGATTGGCTGATATTCGCAAATACAACGGACAACCTCAAGGAATGTTTGGAGGAGATGAAGGATTGCATGGAAATAATCCAACGCAAGGCTCCGAATTATGCTCTGCGGTAGAGTTGATGTACTCTTTGGAAAAAATGATGGAAATAACGGGTGATCTGACATTCACTGATCATTTGGAGCGCATCGCTTTCAATGCGCTTCCCACACAGATTACGGATGATTTTATGAATAAGCAGTATTTCCAGCAGGCCAATCAAATCATGATTACACGACACCCTCATAATTTCTATGAAGATGCACATCATGCGGCAACGGATATTATTTATGGAACGCGGACTGGTTATCCTTGCTGTTTTTCTAATATGCATCAAGCTTGGCCTAAATTTACCCAAAGCCTGTGGTATGCGACCCCAGATAAGGGTATTGCGGCGTTGGCTTATTCTCCTTCAGAGGTGGTAGCCCAAGTTGGTGATGGGCATGAGATCTCAATAATAGAGGATACTTATTATCCGATGGATGATAAAATTCGATTTACGATCCGATTATCAAATTCCGTAAAGGAGGTTACGTTCCCGTTTCATTTACGTATTCCTGAATGGTGTAAAGGGGCTGCTGTTACGATTAATGGCATTACTGATTCAATAAATGGAGGAAGCGATATGGCGATTCTACATCGACCATGGAAAGATGGTGATCAAGTAATACTATCTTTACCTATGAAAGTTGAGAGTAGCCGGTGGTATGAGAATTCTGTAGCGATAGAACGCGGTCCCCTGGTCTATGCGCTAAAAATGGAGGAGAGATGGATGAAAAAGGAATTATTTGTAGGAAAAGAGAGAAATCAGTTTGGTTTCGATTATTATGAGGTATCTTCCCCTACAAAATGGAATTATGGAATTTTATCTGCCACAATCGAGGACTTGGAGAAAAATAGTCAAGTGACAATAGACCCGGACAAGCAATCTTGCGATTATTTCTGGAATGTGAGAAACGCTCCTATACAGATCAAGCTAAAGGCGAAAGAGATGACTTCTTGGAGAATATATAATGAGATGACCGGTCCTCTCCCATTTTCCACAAGTAAGAGTGAGCAACCAGAAGAAGAGATCGTCTTAGTCCCTTATGGATGTACAACTCTAAGGATCTCAGAGTTTCCTGTGGTGAGATAACGCAGTTCGATGCAATTTTACTCGTTGGTTAATTGATGATACCTCATGATAACATAAAATGAATTACTCCAAAGGTAATTTTAGTCTCCTTTTGGGGCAGGTCCTTTTGAAGATTCTTTGCGAATCCCGAAGATCTTGGTGAATATTGTATGTTTATGTATAATTCTGTTCGAACCCGAATTGGGAACAAAATTCAGCGTATGAGTAATTTTCATATGAATATATGAAGAATGAACAATCTATTCAATGATCTTTTTCTTCATTGCAGGGAGTTTATCGTTGTTTGCTCGTAAAAGTGTGCAACTTGCTTCGCTTGATGGCAAGTTGAGGTGCTCATTCCCCTAGAGGGAGCAGCTGCGCCTTTGCGGAAGATCAATTTGGTGGTGCGGACTTTTAATGACGGTACCGCTTTCCGTTATGAGGTTTTGGCGCAACTGAACTGGGAATCTTATGTTATGTATGATGAGAATACGATCTTCAACCTAGTGGATGATCCGTAAACATTTAATCAACAACAGGTACCGTCATAGTTAAGGTTTTGGATATATATTAGTTATTGTTAAATTCTATATACAAAAAAAGCCCGGTTTAATAATGGTTAGGCTATGCACCTCCCATAGTAAGTGTATTTGGCCTTTCTGTTACTCTTCCTTATATATTCCTGAAAAACGAGTAACGACACAAAAGAAACCTTTTTATTATGAATAAACACTAGTATTCACTAGAAATTGTGGACATTTTTGCAGAAAAAGACTGTCTCTGTAAGTGAATTGAGTGAATGAGTCGTATATATTAAGAAGAATGAATCTTAATATTTAGAATGATGAACACAAGAAGGGATTTTTTGAGAAAGGGGGCTTTTGCGGGCTTAGGAATGTTAACCATGTCGGAATTGGCGAAGGCAGTAGTGAGTAAACAAAATGGAAATGTATCTCCGAAGATTAAATTGGAAAAGGATAGTGTGATTCTTTTTCAAGGTGATTCGATAACGGATATGTTTCGAAAATATGACTGTAACCAATGTAATACACCCGAGCAAATGGGTATGGGATATGCCTTATTTGCCGCCTCAACCTTATTGAGTGATTATCCAGATAAGCAATTGAAGATATATAACCGTGGTGTAGGGGGCAATAAGGTATATCAGTTACGAGATCGTTGGGAACTGGATACCTTGGCTATTCAGCCGGATGTGCTAAGTATCTTGATTGGAGTAAATGACTTCTGGCATATATTGATGGGAAATTATAAAGGATCATTAGGGATTTATGAAAGGGATTTACAAGATCTGCTACATTATACGAAGGAAAAACTTCCCAATGTCCAACTAGTGCTAGGAGAGCCTTTCGCTTTACGTGGCGGATCCGCCATTGATGATGCCAAATGGTTCCCGGAGTTTGATGGTTACAGGGCATCGTTGAAAAAACTAGCCGATGAGTTTAATGCGATATTTGTTCCCTACCAAGCGGCATTCGACGCTGCGTTAAAATTAGCTCCAGCTCGTTATTGGGGAGCGGATGGTGTACACCCCGATTTACCGGGCCGTCAGTTAATGGCAAATGTCTGGTTGGAAGCAACAGGATTAAAAAAGTAAGGTAGGGAGATCGGAGATAATATATTTATTTCTCCTAGAGGTAAGAGGCTGTCTCATAGTGGTGAGGGAAGCCTCTTATTTTGTTATCATACAATGAAAATGAATGATTAAAACGATCGTCTAGATTCGTCACAAAAATATATATTTTTCTCTGACCTACAATATTCAAAGCTTTCATTTATCTTCTTTCTTTTCATGTAGTTAGCTCTTCATAATGAAGCATATTCAATATTAAAAAAAACGGTTGATTTAGACGATCGTTTAAACTAGTCGTTTTTGTAAGAAATATTCTCTGTAACTATCTGTAAATGTTATGATAAGGATAGAGTTTCAAATTCTGAGAAATGAAAGTAACAAAGGAAATAATCTCTCGGCTGCAGGAAGGAAATATGCTGGCGTTTCAGTCTGTATATGAATCGTATAGCGCTCATATCTATAATTTTATCTATTCCTTATTGTATAACAGGTTAGAGGCGGAGGACTTGACGCAGGAAGTCTTCGTTAGGATCTGGGAAAAGAGAGATTCACTGGATATAGATAAGAATTTTGATTCCTATATTTTCACGATTGCCCGTAATTTAGTGTATGACGAGTGGGATTCCCTTTTCCATGCGGAGCTATATATGAAATCCTTAGAAGCAGATTGGGATGAACGGGACACTTCAAAAGTCGAAGAAGATATTACGGTAAATTCGATAGGACAATATATTGATTCTCTTATCGATAAATTACCGGTATCCCGTCGGGAAATCTTTTTGCTTAGTCGTAAAGAACACTTATCGACGAAGGAAATCGCACAACGTCTGTCTATCTCCGAAAGAACCGTTGAAGCCCAGATTTACCGCTCTCTTCAGTTTTTAAGGAAGTATTTGGCGGAAGAAGGGATCTTGCTTTGGCTCTTATCTTTTGTTGTTAATGAATATTAAATGCGAAAAAAAACGCTTTGCTTGTAAGTAGTCGCTTCAGGCAAAGAGTATATAATCATGTAAAGCGTATGGAAAAGAGTGAATATATCATATTGTTAGAACGTTTCTTGAAAGGAGAGACTACTCATGACGAGGAACGGATTCTGGTGGATTGGTTCAAGAGCGATGTCTCCCGGGATGAATTAAGGAACTATATCCAGCGGAAATGGGAAATTGCGTCTAACAGTTCTATTCCTACGGATTTGAAGGAGCGAATGTTCCGGAAAATACAAAGTCGTATTGAGAGCGTAGCGGTCGAGAAGAAGGAAGTTGGGCGTTTTTCTCTTCGGAATATCATGCGTTATGCGGCTATTGGTTTGTTGGTGATCTGCGCCGGTTTGGGAGGACATCTGCTGACAAGGTATTCACGGTCGGTTGGTGCGGAAAAAGACTATCTGGTCTTTGCTGCTAAAGGACAGAAAGCGAGCGTTGTCTTACCGGATGGTTCCAAGGTTTGGCTGAACTCAGACTCAGAAATCAAGTACACAAACCTATATGGAGATGGAGAACGCATCATATCCTTGGATGGAGAGGCTTATTTTGAGGTAGCGAAAGATAGTCTCAATCGTTTTGTCGTACAAGCGGGCGATTTAGCGGTAGAGGCGTTGGGCACTTCTTTTAATGTAAAGGCTTACGAAGAAGATAATCAAGCCGTGGTCACCTTGTTTCAAGGAAAAGTAAAAACGAGTGTCGGACGAGACGAGGCGTTCTTATTACCGGATCAAGCGGTTACTTACTTGAAAAACAAGGGGCAACTGAAAAAATCCACACTGAATGACGCATATAGGGCCTGTCTATGGCGGAATAATGAGTTGGCTTTTAATGATGAGGCTTTAAGCGAGATCGCCGTATTGTTAAACCGGATGTATAATATCCAAGTAGTATTTAAGAGTGAGAAGGTTAAAGCATTACGATTCACGGGAGTGATAACCAATAATAGCTTGGATAATATTATCGAACTAATCAGTTTGACATCGCCTATTATATATACATCAAAAGGAGATACTATTATTATTGATGAAAAAAAGTAATGCCTATGACGAAGGACTTGAGATAACAAATGTCGGGCTTATATAGCTAAATCAATCGTTAACTTTTGATATGTTTTTGTGAATAGTCCACTCTGCGAAAAAGAGTGGAAGCGTATCATATTGTGTAAATTATACTATTAAAAACACGTGGAAAATGCGTAAAATTAAACAAACGGTACGAACAATCTTATTGTGTGGCTTCCTATTTGCTTATACGGACGCCACTTGTGCGCAGATAACTTTATCTGTGAAACAACAACCTGTTCGTGAAGTTATTAAAGAGATCGAAAGGATCAGTGATTATCGTTTCTTTTATAATGAAAACTCGATTCCGATGGAGAAACGGGTTACGGTAAACGTAAAAGATAGCGATATCGAGAATGTACTTAATTTGATCGCCGATCAGATGGGTATATCGTATGTTATTAAAAACAACCAAATCGCCCTATCCGCTGAAAAGCGAGTGAATGTAGCCCAGCAAACAAGGAAAGTGCAGGGGACGGTGGTAGATGATCTAGGGGTGCCAGTTATCGGAGCGAACGTATCCGTTAAGGGTACCACCAACGGTACAATTACGGATATGGATGGTAATTTCTTGTTGGAAGTGCCTAACAATGCCATTCTGGAAATTACTTATATTGGCTATCGCCCTCAAGAGATCGCTATAAAAGGGCAGACTCGGGTCGATATTAAATTAGCGGAAGATACTCAAAAATTGGATGAGGTCGTAGTGGTCGGTTATGGTACGCAAAAGAAAGCGACCTTAACCGGAGCTGTCGCCTCCTTGAAGGGCGAGGAACTGGCAAAGGTTAGCCAACCGAATATGAAGGCAAACTTGATCGGTAAGATCCCGGGTGTACGCTATCAAGAGTCTACGGGTGAGCCAGGTGTCGATAGCTCGGATCGATTTAATATCCGTGGTTTTGGAGAGCCGTTAGTTATTGTGGATGGGGTGGAACGTCCGTTTACCCAGATCGATCCGAATGAGATCGCTTCTATGAACGTCTTGAAAGATGCCTCCGCCGCTGTGTACGGTTTCAAAGGTGTGAATGGTGTCATCATTATTGAGACGAAAAAAGGTGAGATGAGCCGCCCTAAAATTAACTATAGCTATTCTATCGGTTTGCAATCTCCGGTAAAGAACCTTGAGATGATGAATGCGTATGAATATGCCTATTACCGTAATCAAGCGTTGATGAACGCCGGACAATCCAAGCGTTTTACGGATGAAGAGGTCGAGAAATACCGTACAGGTTCGGACCCAATCAATTATCCGTCCACCGACTGGTATGCGGAAACGGTCCGCAAGGTTGCCCCGAAACAACAGCATAACTTGAATATCAATGGAGGTTCTGAGAAGATCCGCTATTTCTTCTCGTTAGGATATTTGGATCAAGAGAGTATCTTAAAATCTACCCAAGAGTTTAAGCGCTATAATTTCCGCTCAAATATTACGGCTGAGATCACCAGTAAATTGAACGCTGAAGTGGGCCTAGGCGGTCATATCGATGATTATAAATATCCGTATTGGACGGGCGATGAAGGTATCGAGTTATTTACAGCGATTAAGTCGAACGCTCCGAATGTCCCTGTCTATGCCAATAATAATAAAAACTACTACTATAATTCGGACAATAATGAATTGAACCCGGTAGCCATGCTCGATCGTGACGCTACAGGCTTCAAGGATAAGCGCAATGTCGAGTTTAACGGTCAATTAGCCTTGAATTATGAGATCTTTAAAGGACTAAAAGCCCGTGCTTTCTTCGCCTATGATTATACCAACTTGGCTCAGAAAGAGATGAAGACGGCCTGTACGTTCTATACCTACGATTCGGTTCAAGATACGTATAACCCGATAACGAAGGTTGCGAAGGGAGAGTTGATGGAGAAAACTCAACCTTATTATAAGACTACCCAGCAATACTCATTGAACTACAAGAATACATTCAATGATTTGCACGATGTGGAAGCTTTGGCTTTATGGGAGTGGAAAGAGACGAATACGAACTGGTTCATGGCTAGACGTTATTATTCGACAACATCGGCTATACCTGAGCTAGATAGAGGTGACGTGGATAATATGTATAATGAAGGAAACTCTGCGGTCTATAAATATGGCGGTTTAGTAGGCCGCTTGAATTATGTCTATGCGGGTAAATATATGGCTGAGTTCAGTTTTCGTTATGATGGCTCTTATAAGACGGCTCCGGATAAACGTTGGGGATTTTTCCCCTGCCGTATCTGCTGGCTGGCGTATTTCTGAAGAGCAATTTATGAAAGACTTGGTACCTCAGATGGATAATTTGAAACTACGTGCCTCATGGGGAAGCATTGGTAATGATAGCCAACTAAACGCTAGTCAGTTCGTCAGTGGATGGCAATTTGAGGATCGATTTATATTGGGAGGCGCAGGAAACTCTTCGGCTTCGATTACGAATGGTATGAAAGAAGCGAATTTGGCGAATCCGAATATTACTTGGTATAAGGTAATGACTACGAATGTTGGTTTGGATGGCTCTTTCTGGGGCGGTAAGCTTAGTTTTGAGTTCGATTACTTCTATCGCAAGACGACAGGATATCCGGCGACACGTAACACTTCTTTACCAACTACCTCTGGTATCCCTTTGCCGCAGGAGAATTTGAATAGTAGTGATAATCGTGGTTTTGAATTGTCTTTAGGTACTGTCCAACGGATCGGGAACGTGAATTTACAGATCAAAGGAAATGTGGCTTATGCTCGTGAAAAGGATTTGTATAAGGAGCAGGCATTACCACTGAATCAATATAAGAATTGGAGAGACAATGGCGCATATCGTTGGAAAAATGTTACTTGGGGGTATGAACATATCGGTCAGTTCCAGTCTTATGATGAGATCTATAATTCACCGATCCAAGATGGTAAAGGTAATTCATCGTTACGTCCAGGTGATATTAAATATAAGGATCTGAATGGAGATGGCTTGATTGATGCGAATGATGAGAAAGTGATAGGTAAAGGAACTTTCCCTGACTTAAATTTCGGGCTGACATTAGCTGCGGATTGGAAAGGCTTTGATGTGAATATCTTATTTCAAGGAGCCTCGAACTATACGCAGGTATTGAATGCCTTGACCAGTCCTTTCCGTGGACCGGGCGAGGGAAATGGTTTCCGTGTATGGATGGATAGTTGGCATAAGGCGGATTATAATGATCCGGATAGTGAGTGGGTACCGGGCAAATTCCCCTCTTTACGTATTGAGGGTAATGATAATAACTCGAAAAAATCCACCTATTGGACGACTGATGCGTACTATGTTCGCTTGAAATCTATTGAGATTGGGTATACCATTCCCAAGAATCTTTTAAGCAAGGTGGGTATTGAGCATTTGCGCGTATATGCTAATGCGTATAACCCCTTGACAATTACGAATGTCAAATATACAGATCCAGAGGCAATAGAAGGTTGGCAAAGTTTCTATTATCCGCAATTGAAAGTATATTCATTCGGTGTTAACGTTAGTTTCTAATAGGATTTAAAAGAAAAATGAAGATGAGAAGAACTATAATTTATTCCTTGTGTTGCGCTTCCTTATTACTTTCTTCCTGTGATTTGGATGTTCCTGTGACTGACCGTTTGCCGGACGAGGAAGTTTGGAAGGATGATAATCTGATAACAGGAGTGTTCTCTAGATTGTATAACCAGATGCAGATGGAACATAACTCCACTTATTTTGAGGGATGGGATGTTTGGAATGTCAGCTTAGTGACCGCTTCGGATGAGGGTACAGGAGCTTACCAAGCTGGGGATCTTGGTACGGGTGACGTTGCCCGTGCGAATTTCAATGATGAGTGGTTTGGTCTGTGGGAGGACGGTTTTAAGGCTGTTCGAGCGACGAATCTGGTGTTGCAAGAGCTGAATGCGGCCGAGATGCCGGAAAGCAAACGGCAGCAATTGATCGCCGAGGCTCGTTTTATTCGTGCGTTCCATTATTTTAATTTGGTAAAACGCTACGGAGGCGTTCCTATCGTGACAGAAGTACAGCAATATACCGGTCCGGAAGACTTGTATGGCTTACAAGTTTCCCGTGATAAGGAGCAAGAAGTCTGGGATTTTATTCTAACTGAATTAGAAGAGTCCGCTTTGGAATTACCGGAGACCCGTGAATCTGTGGAAAGAACCCGTGCCACTCGATATGCGGCTTATGCGTTGCAATCTCGTGCGGCATTGTATGCGGCATCGATCGCTAAATACGGCAAAGTGCAATTGAACGGTATCGTTGGCGTGAATAGTGATGACGCTAACGCATATTGGGCGAAATCGATCGAGGCGGCGGATAAAGTGATTAACTCGGGTAAATATACGCTTTACAACCAGTATGCGGACCGGGTGGAGAACTTCCGGAATATGTTTCTGGAGAAAAGAGGATGTTCGGAGTTTATCTTCTGGAAAGAGTTTCTGGCTACCGATCTAGGCCATTCTTGGGATTTATTGAATGTGCCGTTTAGCTTCGTGCAGAATGGCTATGGCTGCGGACAGAATCCCACACTCGATTTAATAGAGGCTTTTGAATATAAAGATGGTTCAGACGGTACCTTGAAATTGAAGGATGCTTCCGGCAATTATATCAAATATGACTCTCCATTGGATCTATTTAAGGACAAGGACCCACGTCTTCGGGCGACTTTCTATTTACCGATGGATGAATGTAGGGGAGGGATCGTCGAGATTCGTCGGGGTATTTACGATGCCTCTAAATCTGGGGATGCCCGTTTTATCACCAGCAATAACGTGAACGAGTATTATGGTGAGGAAGGTAACCAAATGAAGATCTTAGGTAAGGATGGCGTGTGGGATACCGGGGATGTTGGAAAGACCGGCTTCTACACGAAGAAGTTCTCAGACGAGGGAGTGACGGATATCTCCGGAAATAAATCAGATGCTCCAGGGCCGTTGTTCCGTCTGGCCGAGATGTATTTGAACAAGGCGGAAGCCGCTATGGAATTAGGCAAGACGGGCGATGCCGCTACTGCATTGAATATGGTTCGTGAGAGAGCGGGCATCCGTACGCTTTCTGCCGGGGAGGTTTCATTGGATCGTATCCGTAATGAGCGTCGCGTAGAGTTGGCGTATGAGAATCATCGTCATTGGGATTTAAAGCGTTGGCATATCGCGCATATCAAACTGGCCGATTTCCCGACCATGGCGCTTTATCCATGGTATATCTGGGGGGAAGGTAAATATATCTTTACGACTGGTAAGGCTCCGAAACCTAATAAGGTATTCTTGGAACGTAACTATTACATAAAGATCAAGGATAGCGATATGGGTAGCAACCCGATGTTGGCTCCTAATAATCCCGGTTTCTAATTAATGAAAGGAAAAAGAATCATGAAAAAGATCATATATAATATAGCGATTGTCTTGGCGGCTTCTTGCCTCTTTGCCTCCTGTGAGGATGATAATTATGATGAGCCTAATTCCGGTATCAAAGGCCGCTTTATCGATGCGGAAACCTCCGAGGTTGTCCCGATGCCGGTACAGGGTACCAGCAGTATCCAGATACGTATGTATGAGCGTGACCGTTATTATTCTACGGGTGATGATTACTCGCAGCTTCCGGTTATCACGTATCCCAAGATCGATGGGACTTACGAGAACTCGTGGATGTTCAGTAAGCAATATATCTTGACGCTGGAGCAGACTAATTTCTATCCGGTGGATACGATGGTGGTTGATCTGAACGCCGGTGGACTGACGGATCAAGATATCAAGGTGATTCCTTACGCCCGAATCGATGTAAACAACGCCGTATTCGAGAACAAGAAGTTGAAGGTATCCTATACGATCACTCGTAGCAAGGATGACTATAAGATAGAGAATGCTTTTTTGGCTTGGCATATCAGCCCTTATATCGATAAGATGTCCGGTAACTCGGAGGAATTGGTGACTGTTGACTATACGAACGTGTCCGATAAGGATATTCTAAATACGGTATTAACCCAAGAGATCGGTTTAAGTGAAAGTGCGAGTTTCAACAATAAGGATAAGCAGGCCATCATGAAAGGAAACGGAAATAAGATGTATATCCGTGTTGGTGTAACGACAAACGGTAAGGTTAATTATAGTGAGGTCGTCCCTGTAGACGTATCTTTCTAAAAGTACTTTATTCCGGCAGAAAGGGATTGTCTCCGACTTATGTGGGATAATCCCTTCCTCTTTTAAGTTGGATAACATTAATCTATAAAGATTCCCCGTAGCTACTTATTTATCCGGAGTATAAAGCCAACAAGGGCTACGCCGACTTCTACGTGATGACCGACTTGATTCACGAGCCCGAGATGGACTTGGCTTGATCTTGTTTTTATGCTATTTTTGATGGTAGATAATAATACGTTTAATCATCAAAAAAGGAGATATGAGCAAAAGAAAGAATAACTGCTTGGGCAAGGCGGGCATCACATTTTATACCTATGCCACCGAACGCATCCGGGAGAAACGTTTAGCGGGGAAACATAACACCGCCGATTTATATAGGACTACCCGTAATTGGATCTGCGCCTTTCTGGGTAGGAGAAACCTTCTTTTCCCGGAGATAACCCCGGGCTTAATAAGCCGTTTTGTCGCTTATCTGCAATCCGCCGGCTTGCGAGTGAATACCGTGAATACATACCTCAGCAACTTTCGCTCGATTTATAACCAAGCTTGCCGGGATGGTCTGTTGCCGGCTTGCGTCGTATCGCCTTTCGCGTACTTGAACTTGAAGCGGGAAAGAGCCGGATCTAGGGCGTTGGGAAACGAGTCGCTCCGGGAGATCGTGACCTTGAAGTCTGAGGAGCCGGATTTGGCGTGCGTGATCGACTATTGTACGTTCGCCTATTTATCTTGCGGCATGCCTTTTGCGGATATGGCTCGCTTGACTACGGCGAACCTGTATGGCGAGGAAATCGTATATCGGCGTAAGAAGACGGGGATCTTAATCCGTGTCGGGATAACAGCGGGGATGCGGCGGTTGATTAATAAGTATGCGGACGCTTCTTCCCCGTACCTTTTCCCTATTTTATCTCCGGGTAGAGAGGTAGGGCATGAGGAATACAAGGCGATACTGCGTTCGTATAATAACTCGTTGAAGAAGATCGGTCGTGCGCTATCTCGCCCCATTCATCTGACCTCGTATGTTTTCCGCCATACATGGGCAACGAACGCCTTGCGGAAACAAGTCCCTTTATCGATCATTAGCCAAGCGTTGGGGCATACCTCGGAAAAAACAACACGTTTTTATCTGGCCTCTTTGGAACAGTCAGAATTGAATCGTGCGAACGCTAGGGTGACGGAAGAGGTGGATTTGCTTTTGGCGGCTGGGTGATACCCTTATTCGCGAAATAAGGGGAAGAGCCTATTCAGCATAAAAATTACCTATAATAGGCTATTTTCAACGGAAGGCTTGGCAAATGTAAAAAATATTATTGATAAACAATCACTTTTATCTATTTATTAAGAAATAGGAATTGAAGGGGATACAGATATCGTATCCTCTAATTAATCCAAATTTATGCTTATTGCGCATATATCGTGGATATGCGGTTAAAAATAGTGGTTATGCGTGTTTTTTTAGTTTATGTTGGACGTGCGATATCTCCTCCCCTTATTTCGCGAATAAGGGTGATAAACATTATTAAAAGGTAACGCCCCACTACCACGGGGCATTAAAGACAAAAAACATCATGGCAGAAGAAAAGACCATCTTGACCGTAGATCTGTACGACAACGTGTTAACCGAGAAAACCGGCGATTTCACCGGAAAGATCCGCATTACCGGAACCACGCGAACCTCAGACATCTCGAACCGCATCGTGAAGAAACGTACCGAGTATCGTCCGGAGACGATCACCAACATCCTCGACCTCTCCTACGACGAGATGATCGAGGCCCTCGCCCAAGGCCGTTGCGTGGTGAACAAGTTCGGGCAATGGTTGCTCACTATCAACGGCTCGTTCGACGGAAAGAAATCAGACTTCCGCTCTACGGAGAATAAGATCACCGTAATGTTCACCCCCAGCGCCACCCTCCTGAAGGCGCTAGAAAACATCTACGTGAACGCCGACGTAGCTACCGTGGGCCCGATGATCGAGAGCCTCACGGATTCTACCACGAACGAGAAGAACCTCCATATCACTCCAAACGCTCCGGCTATCATCTTCGGCAGCACGCTGCTTATCAAGGGGGATGATCCATCTGTAGGCGTCTACTTCACCAAGGACGAGGAGGGCGCCACGCCAACAAAAGTCTCCCTTATCGTACGTAACACCAAGAGCGAGATAATTATCCAGATCCCGCAACTCGCCGAGGGGCAGTACTGGCTGAGCGTCACTACGCAGGCGGGGGCGAATTACGGCTTGGTGAAGGATCCCCGTACCTATAAGTTCCCCATCCTCCTGACGGTAGGTGCCGGAGGCGGAGGCGATAGCGAAAGCCCGGACGAGATCTGATAAGGCAGAGAGCCTCATCTATGAGGGCTGATAAAGCCTAGGCTCTCACCCCTCATAGACGAGGCTCTCTCATGGTTCATGGTCTAGGCTCTCTCACCGGTCATAGACGGGAAGCTATGAGCATACCCGTGAACGAATGTTAAGACTATTATTCACTTTAAATTATATCGCTTATGAAAACAAATTTACTACGAATCGGTTTACGGCTGTCACTGGTGGTGATAGCCCTTTTGTGTGGTGTGCATCTTGCTTGGGGGCAGGAAAATACGAAAGTGATGCACAAGATATATACTAATACTTATGGTAATGTCACGATTGATTGTCCGTCAGAGGTTGAGGATGGAGGTAGTTTTGCTTTTAAAATAGCAACATCAACAGGTGCTTATCGTCTTGGTATATCACAAGCAGGGAAGAATTTTAGGGATTTCTCATGGGATGATTCCCAAAATGCTAATGTGGCGAAGAATATTACTGGAACGATCTTAATTAATGTTGTTGAGCATACGGAAATAATGATTGGAGAGGAGAGGTATATGCTTGAGAAATGCAGCGCTATGCTTCCTCCTTCACAAACTCAACCGACTTCATCAAGCATAGTATTAAAGAGCGTGGTAACCGCAAAAGGAAAGCACTATAGTTTGAATGGTTATGAGGGTGCCTACAATACATATGCTAATATAACATCAATAACATTGCCGAATGACAAGTTTTATATTTTTCCTGATGCGTTTTCCATACAGGCTGGTTTGACTGAGATTCATGCGAAAGCTATAGACCCCAAAAATTACCATATAATAGAGGGCGCTTTCGGAGAGAAAGATTTGAGTGGAATCACGCTTTACGTACCGGCTGGCAGTAAGGCTGATTATGCCGCCAGTGCCCCTTGGAATCAGTTTAAGGAAATTTTGGAGGAGCCGCTTCCCAAGAAATATCCGGTTTATGTTGTGGGTTATGGAGTAGCGTCTACTGATGCGCCGGATTCAATAGCTCGCGGGCAATCCTTGACCGTGAATATTACGCTGGAACCCGGATTTAAATCTTTTGAACCTAGCGTAATAACTATCCCGGGTGAGGAAGTGAATAAAGATGTCGTTATACAAGTCTCTACTTATACGGAAAATGTGTTGTCTGGAATTTCTTATAGCATGAGTACTACTCAAGAAAACGCATTTTGTCATGGCTTCCTAGATGCTCCCCAGAAAGAAGTGACCATACCGGAAGTGGTGACTGTCGGCTCTAATTCTTATAAGGTAGAATATATCGTGGCTGATGCGTTTAAAAATCAAACCTCACTCGAAAAGCTTACTCTAGAAGGAAACACTGGTATTGCTCGGAGAGCATTCTCTGGGTGTACCGCCTTAAAAGAGATTCATTGTATAAGTCCTGAACCCATAAATATTTATTATGAGGACGCTTTTGAAGGAGTGGATAAGGACGCATGTGTCATCTTTGTACCTGCCGGGGCTTCCGGTGCCTACAAAGCCACCGATGGCTGGAAGGACTTTAAGAACATAAGGGAGGAGGGCACATACTCCATCACCCGTACCGGATTTGAGGGAGTCGCTTATTATGGCCCCGACTTGGTGGTTGATGGCTCCCGACTGGAAGCGAGACTCACGCCCGAGAGTGGCTATGTATTAGGCATAGGAGACATCACCGTCACCATGGGAGGCAAGAAACTGGATCCTATGTCGAAGGAATTCTTCTATGGTACATTCGGTAAGGATACCTTGACTATAGAAACCGTTACCGGCGATGTGACGATCACTGCGAAGGCTAGGAAAATTAGTGGGGATCCTTTTGTCCTTGGTGACCTTACCTATCGGATTACTAGGGATGCGGCTGTCGAGGTTGCGGGTGTAAAAGAGGATGCCTATACGAAAGGTAGATCGTACGTAATCCCCTCTTCTTTGGAATATGAAGGGAATAATTATGCTGTTACCGGTATAGGGCCTAAGGCGTTCAGCGGTCGTATCATGGAATCCATAACGATCCCGAGTAGTGTGGAGGAAGTAGGAACAGAGAGTTTCCTTGACGCGCAAGCTGACGAGATTCACATTCAACGTTCTACGTCACCTTCAACCGTTAATGGCTCATTCAATATCTTGGATAAAAACAAATGTAGAATCTACGTGCCTAAAGGGGCCCTTGCCGCTTATCATACCGCTACTTGGGATTGGCTAGGTTTTCCTTATATCTTGGAAGAAGGTGATAAATATTTCGATGTGGACTTTGAGTTGACAGGACTTACCGTAAAGCCCTTCCAACCGGAAATAGCTATATCCGGGAGGTCCGTGTCTTTCATTTTAGTTCCGGATAGCGGTAGTTTTTTGCCGGACTCGATCGAGGTATGGTATCCTACAGGTCTGGAGCCTTGCGAGTATGACGCAAAAACGGGCAAGGTCACTATCGCTACGGTAAAAGGGAACTTGACTATCAAAGCCAAAGCGATAGGAGCCTTATTGCCAGATAAGGACACTGATATTACAATCGGAAAAGATTCTACCTATACGGACGGCAGTACGACAGGTAGTAAGTTCAATGGAGTCATCGGAAACGACGAGGAATTAACAAGAGTTAAATCCTTGAAAATAGATACTGAGGATGGAAAGGTTACCGGCATCACGTTTAAAAGCTTGATTGTTGGTTCCGGAAGTTCTACGTCACAGAGTGTTACCATTGCCGAGACATCCAATATCGAGATCACGTTGGATGGCAATAATAACTTAGGGAAAGTATTGAACCAAGGAAGCACACGGTTACTACTCGGCGAAAATACCCTGTTGGATGCGTTGGTGGAAAATGAGGGTGTCTTCATCGATGAAACCGGTCTTTTAGATGCCGTAACGGGGCCTGCTGGCCTTACTATTGCCCAACGACCGGAGAAAGCGCCTAGGATAGAGATAGGTTCCTCCACGCTCCTAAAAGTCGAAGCGTCAGCTGAGGGAGAGGCGAATCTTTCCTATATATGGGAGAAATTTGACAGCGAGAATAATAGCTGGAAGCAAGTGAAGCCGGAAGTACAGCGGACGAAGGCTCTTTCCTCTCTTCGCTCGGATGTCTTAAGTACGAATGAAGATACGCAACTGGAGGTCTCTGAGGCCGGGAAATATCGTTGTCTCGTCTCGAATACGGTAAATGCTGTAAATTCTACTCTGACCGCTTATTCAGAGGTAAGCATTGCCTCTTCCACACCGGATCCAACAGTGACCTTTAGTGTGACCCTTCCATCCGTTGAAGGCGCCGCCTTGAGTCCTCTCGCTGGAACTTATTCCGTGGAAGCGGGCGATAGCTT
>ERZ779850.2049-NODE-2049-length-17506-cov-15.619793_pt1 | contig 17506 bp, 6 predicted proteins | sample MGYA00511249_ERZ779850 | MGnify/ENA primary metagenome ERZ779850 (study PRJEB29588, sample SAMEA2162475) | human gut metagenome | biome: human gut; feature: human-associated habitat; material: faeces | place: Denmark | collected 2008/2010 ...
GAGTGCCACTTAAAGCATATTGGTTCATAGGAACATCCCCAAACACATTCTTGGTCTGAGCAGTCCAAGCTATAACTTTTCTATTTCCTACCTTTTTATATTGGCGGTAGTCCACCTCCAAACGGTAGAAATTATTATCTCCTCCCAAGAATTTCTGATACATCAATCCACGAAAATCCAGATAAATACCTTTATAAGCATTAGCAGGAATATCCCGACTGTCGTAAGTCAACAAAAATCCTACTCCCGAATTGAAAGTAGAATATCCGCTGGCGGTACCTCCCAACCTTTTATAATCAGGCTGATTAATTAAATGTTTGGCAGGCTCGGACATTTTATCATAACTCAAGTCAATCTGGGGACCGGCAAAGAAATTACTTTTACCCAAACGGAATAAAAACCACGGATTAATCTGGAAACCGCTATAACGATATTCACTGGTAGAGTCACTGCGCTCATAATGCTTATTGGTAGCATAGCCGATACCATAAAAATTCTCCAATGTATTCTTGTAAGTGAATTTTCCAAAAATACGGAATTTATCATTCTTGAAAAACAACTGAGGTTTCACCATCAGGTTCAACCCTCCCTCGAACATCACCGCAACGGCCATCGGCAATACAGAACGTTTTTGCAAGGTATCCGACGGATTCATACGAAATGTAACAAGAGCACTCCCTCCTATCAACGCACCAAAGTCCGGAGTATAACTCGGTCCTCCCAATATATTATAATGTATGTTGCGTTTGGCCACCTTCCGGCGTCTTAATTCCTTTTTTGAAAGTTGATGAGCAATGGTGTCCTCAGGATAACAACTCATGTCATTTCCTTGTGCCGCCACATTCCAAGAGCAAAACAGACACAGGAGCAAGCTAAGTAATATTATTTTCATAAATAGTCTATTGTCTGCAGAAAGTTCATTCTCAAAAAACTTTCCTTGATGAATAAGTTTTCAAAAATACAAAAGTCCTATCAATAAATAACAATACATTGAATTTGTTTTAATTTAGTTCAAAATTCTTCACTTACTTTATAATGTATAATGTGCCACGCTATACCCTCATTGTAATTGACACTATTCAATTTCCTGTATTCCTCTTTTCTTTCCCATCTTTAGCTTCCGCCATAATCTCAGTTCATTATGTGTTCAGAGTCAGTATTCCCTAATGAGAATGGCAAACTCCGCAGTCTTTTGCCGAAGTTTGCCATTCTGATTCTCTTCTTTGTATTTTCAATATAGCTATTATTATAAACTCTTGAGTCCCGATCTTGGTATCCATTTCCTTCTGGATTCAATTCTCCTCCAACACGAAGAAATAAGTTACAGATGGCATCAGAACTTAGAAAAATCCACTTCTTCCACACCGCTCAAGTCATGCAAAGTCACCTCTTCCGCACCATTCATTCCCACCACCACGGTATAAGGCGGATCGGTAGTATAAGTATGGCTGCTGCCATCGGCGTACTCTTCCGACTTCCCGTCACCCCATTTGATGAGTCCGGTCAAGTCGCTTCCCCGGAACCTGGGAATGCTGAACATACGGTTGGAATGGACAATAGTGATACGTTTTAATGAACTCAATCCTGCCTGCACCACCTCCACCTGCTGTTTCGCCTGTCCGCCTATGATAGTGATAATAGCCGAGCGTGATGCCTCTTCGGGATTGGCTTCCACGACAAAGCTCAATGGATAAGCCGTCAGTCCTCTTCCTTTCAACGCTTTCCTTATCCATGTTTCCGAACATTCCACATCGAAAGTCTCTACATTGGTATTCAGTTCAAATCCCAAGACTCCTCCTTTTTGAGGCATATCGTATTCTTCCCGTGCCACAAGAACCGCATCTTTCTGCACCTGCACGATATTCACCTTTTCCCTGATTCCTTGCAGTTCGTTGACGAAGTATATTTCTGCCGTTCGTGCGTCATATCCCTCGTTGGGCAACACGGTGATGCGGCGCGAATAAGAAGAAAGTGCCTTGGTCTTGACTTCCGTCAACCAATCCACATCGGGCAGCACCATTTCATAATCCACATTGCTACGCAACTCTATAACAATCTCTCCACCACCGCTGGACACCGTATATTCTTCCTTGGAAAGCAACAATAAGCTGCCTCCCTCCTGATAGACCGTGACCGTGCTCTTCAACGCACCGCTGCTGAAGACAATCCGCCCCTGACGGTTCTTACCTTCTTCATTGGGAGATATGTCGAACTTCACCTCCGAAGTGGTGAGCGCGCGAGGAGCACCGGTACGAGCCGATACAATCCACCCGGCAGCCTCTTCTTCCACCTCGTATTCAAACGTCACATTAGCCTTTACCTCTACCGTTATTTCTCCTCCTTTGGTGGCAACCTCTATCTTGTCAGCTGTCACCGTCAAGGCATCGTTCTGTTTTTGCGTCACAGTAATCTTCTTCTGCACCGTTCCAACCCTTAAAATCAGAGTCGCATTCCGTTCATTGTAATCCTCATTCTTTTCGGCACTTACGGTCACAGTAGCGTTGCCGGCTTTGCCCGAAGCAGGCGACACGATGCACCACGGTTGGTCACTGGTTGCAGTCCAATCCGCTGACGCCTTAAAACCGACCGCAACCGTTCCTCCTTCCGCCACAATGACCGGCGGAATTTCAGTATCCAGCGTAATGGAGGGGGCAACCGGCTTTTCCGATTCGTCAGAACTACTGTCCGAACAAGCCACAAGCAACATGAGCGCCCACAAGACGAGAAGTATATTATATCGTGAAGTTTTCATACGAATATTCTTTATGGTATTTATGAATCATTAATCTTATTACCTCTATTGCACAGGAGCTCCCACCTTGAACTTCAATTCCTTGGTCATGTCATGCAGTTGCAAACGCAGCAGGTAGGTGCCGGCAGACAGTTTCCCGGTGTCAATGCTCACCTGCCGTTCCTGCACCTCGCACATCCGGCTGAAATCGCTGCCATCGGCACCAAACACTTGCACCACGGTTTCGGCAGGCACTTGCAGTGTCAGCAATCGGGTCCGGTTGTTATAGGTCAGTGAGGTCTCCTTTTCCAAACTTACCTCCTCACTCAGGATAAAATCCCACACACAGCCGTCTTCCTCGTTTCCTTTAACCCACTCTATCTTTTTTGTCTGCGTATGAGTCCAATAAGCCCTGATACGGTCGCCGGAAGTAATGGGCCGGGTGATAGTCACCTGTACTCCGGGCAACATATAGCCGGAACCGGAAGGTAATTGACTCGCCATTAAAGAATAAAGATCTTCTTTTATATTTCCATTCTTATCGACATGAGCCAAACTGATTTTACCTGTAAAAGGAAGACTACCATAATAGCCAAGGAAACCGATATCCAGCGAGAAAGGCTTATTGACTTCAAACACCTTTTCCGAAGAAGTGATTCCCCGGTAATTCTTACCGTCCGTATAACACATGAAACGAAAATCTTCCACGCCTATACCTCCTTCATCCTTCTTCAATCCGATAAGTGCCGATTGATATTCATTATAGTGGCCGCCGGAAGCGCCTGCTCCCTGTTCAACGGGGTCGAGAGCCGACAAGAGATAGTAGCCGTTTCCCCAGCCGCTCCATCCCCAGTTCACTCGGAAATAGTTTTCAGTGTCATAACCGTCGAGCACAAAGGCATGAGCGCCTTCACTGCTGCCGCCGGTATAAATGACCGGACGCCTTTCATCCAGTTCGCCTTTCATTATCCGCATCCACTCGGCAAAGGAATAATTACTGCGCACTATGTAACGTCCGTCCTTGTCATATCCCATGTAAGTCTGTAGTCCTTTCACTACATCGGTCACATAAGCGCCTGTACCTTCCCCCCCTATCGGGCCGAAATCAGACGAAATCATGAGTGCACAGTCGCGCATCAGAGTGGCTACGGCATTTCCGGCAGTCGAAGAAAAAGATTGCGCGTAGCTGAGCGGCATATTGTCCCAGTCATAGGCATGTCCTAAAGACTGTGCAGCAATGTATCTCTGGTGAGTCCTCGTAGTGTAAGCCGGCAAAGTGCCACTACCCGCCTTGGGCCACTGATGATATCGCATGACAATAGCAGTAGCGGTGGCAGTGCAACCGGTATAGGTCTCCTTGCCGGCAATGTGCGGGCACAGCCAATTGTAAGGATTGGCCTGATCCCATTTAGCCGTCTCCAATTCTACCACCGCTTGTCCGGCACGGACCGTCGTCCAGCGTTGAGCCAGACTGTTGCTTTGCGTCGAACCATACGTCGGAGCACGACGTTTCTCCGCTATCTCTTCACTGATTCCCTGCAACCACAACTTCAGGTTGACAGGCAAATCGGTCTGTGGAAAACTACTGTCGAACGAATAGCCCAACACAGGCATCACCGCATCATCGCCCGCCACAATGACGAAGCCCTCGCTGTCGGTACAGCCAAACACATAATAGGCAGGAGCCTCTCCCACTGCCCGGGCAGACACGGCTTCATCCGTAACAAGCAACCGCAAAGAAGAAAAGGCGGAACGCTGCGGATGTCCCTCCTTGAAAAAGGTAATAGCCAACTCTTGAGCCTTCTCTACCGAAATATTGTCTGCCCACAAGAAAGTAGGCAGCAAACTGAATAAAAACAACAGCAAGTGTCTCATAGAACTAAAATATAAGGCAATGAATACTAAGGCTTACCAATTACTCTCCAACAGAAAAAACCAAGAAAAAGAATAGTCGGCAATCCCGATTACAAATATAAAGAAATCTATTATCTTTTGTGAATTATCGCATTTATTTATGCTCTATCATCAAGAAAAAATATTTGCGAGACACTTCACCAGGGTGGAACGATATCAAGAATCCTCCTTCGTTCTGCAAACTTTTGGATGCATTTACATGCTTTTTATTTCTTATCGTTTCCATCTTGATTAATTAATACTTAAATTTGCCTCGCTAAAAAGACCTAAAACAAATCTAATATGAGAATAAATGTATTTTGTATCCTCATTTTCTGTTGTGTTTTCTTTTGCTATGGAAATCATATTCACTTTAAGCACATTAATGTAAAAGACGGTTTGTCGCAAATCACCGTCCTTTCCATTTATCAGGATGAAGTAGGAACATTGTGGTTTGGTTCCAGCGAAGGACTGAACAGATACAATGGCGACAAGATAGATATCTATCGTCCTTCGCAAAACGACAACGGCCTTACCCACAATGAAATCAGCGCCATTTGCGGAGACAAGAGCGGAAGCATCTATATCCGATCCATCTATGATTTGATAAAGTTCGATATAGAAAAAGAAAAGTTTACCTGCATCCTTCCAAATGCAGCCCATACCATGTATTGCTATAAAGATACATTATGGCTCGGGTATCGGAACGAATTGCAATACTATCTGAAAAGTGACGGAAAAATACACCACGCTGCTACCTTGGACAATAAATTCAGTATTGGAAACTCTCTAATTATAGACAAGGATTACATCTGGATGGGACATAAGCAAGGCGTTTCATTAATATCCCGTAAAGATTATAAAACAATCAAGACCATCACGGGCATCTCTCATGTTTCTTCCATCTACAGAGACAGCCGAGGAAATATATGGGCCGGCACTGTGCAGGATGGTCTATACCGTATCAGTCCGCAGGAAGAAATAACACATTACACCGATAGCAACCGTTTATCCAATAATCAGATAAGAACAGTTCAGGAGGATAACAACGGACATATTTGGGTGGGAACTTTCAATGGTCTGAACCATTATAACCCAAATTCCGATACATGGTCCGCCCATCTGCATCAAGATAATATAGACTACGGACTCAGCCATAACTCTATCAACTGCTTATATAAAGACCTGCAAGGAACAATCTGGATAGGAACTTATTTCGGTGGAGTAAATTACTTTAATCCTGATACCAACACGTGTCGGTTTTATGGTTCGGGAGCAACAGGAAACCATTTCCTGAGTTTTCCTTTTGTCGGCAAGATGGTAGAAGACAGGACGGGGAACCTTTGGATATGTACGGAAGGAGGAGGATTGAATCTGTTCAACCGAACTACCCGGACCTTTGAGAAATTCTCTTATCATGCCAATGGACTGCCCGGAACAGCTCATAATAATATGAAATGTATCTATTATGCCAAGGAAAGAAACAAACTATACATAGGTACACATACAGGCGGTCTCGCCGTCTTCGACATTACCCGGAAACAGTTCCGTACGCTAATTCCTTCTCAAAACAACCCGACTTCACAAGCCGGAAATATCGTCAACGAAATACAACCTTATAAAGACAAGCTTATTATACTGACGCAAGCCGGTGTCTACCTTTTCAATCCCGAGCAAGAGACATTCTCCCCCCTCACCCACAATGAGGACATCAATAAGCTTCTCTTCCGTCCCTATCAATTCGAAACCTTTCTTATTGACAGCAAAGAAAGATTATGGCTGGCCGATTCAAAAGGAGGACTTCTGTGTATCCACATGACGGACAACAGCCTCCATCGCTATTATACCAATGCGCAAGACTCTTCTTCCATCGGCAAATTCAGGATAGTGGATATCATGGAAAACAGCAAAGGCGAGATATACTTTGGTACCATCGGCTCAGGCTTATTCAAATATATCCCCGACAATGATTCCTTCTGTCAATATGGATTAGGCAATAATGCGCTGCCTAGCGATTATTGCTACTATATCTGTGAATCTCCCATTTACCGCCATCTACTGATTCTACACAGCAAAGGATTCTCCCTCTTCGATCCCGAAACCGGTAAAAGCAAGCATACATACAATTTATTTCAAATGGGATATTGCCAGGGGTCAAGCATTTATTTCGCACAAAATGGAGAAACCTTTATCGGCGGAGTAAACGGCATGCTTTCTTTTTTCGAAGAACAACTCTACCACAGCAACAATAATTATCATATCTATTTTGATCAGTTGTGGGTGCATAACACACGCGTACTGCCCGATGATGAAACCGGAATCCTCTCGCAAACACTCTCGCAAGTAAAAGAAATCAAGCTTTCACACGACCAGAACAATCTAATCTTCGAGTTTTGTTCCTCCAATTATACGTTGAACGAAGACATCATTTATGAATACAAATTAGAAGGCTTTTCCGACCATTGGATTCCTACCCATTCACAGTCTATTTCCTACACCAATCTCAGTCCGGGCATGTATCGTTTAACCGTTCGCGAACATCAAGGTACGCACAGTATCAGCCTCAACATCTACATCGCTCCTCCATTCTATGCCACTTACTGGGCATTTATGATATATATATTGTGTGTGATTGGTATCATGTACCTCATCATTTATATCAAAACCAAACAAACCCAACTTCAGACCTCACTCCAATTCGAGCGCAAAGAAAAAGAACGTACAGAAGAGCTAAATCAGGTCAAACTGAGATTCTTCACCAACATTTCACATGAGTTCCGCACCCCTCTCACACTGATTATCGGACAGATTGAAGTGTTATTGCAGTCAAACAAGCTTGCTCCCACCATCTATAATCGTATATTGCATATCTATAAGAACGCGTGGCACATGAGAGATCTCATTTCAGAACTTTTAGACTTCCGCAAACAGGAACAAGGCTACCTGAAACTGAAAATTGAACATAAGGATATCGTCCCTTTTATAAAGGAAATATATATGTCCTTTTATGAATATGCCGCCACCCAGCAAATCAATTACCGGTTTGAATGCCCGGAACAGGAACTCAAACTATGGTTTGACCCGGTACAACTGCAAAAAGTCATATTCAATCTGATTTCAAACGCCTTTAAATATACCCCAAAAGGAGGTAAAATCAATGTGAGCATCAGCAGTACAAACACACAGGCTCATATAAGTATAAAGGATAATGGTTCCGGCATTCCGCAAGAAGCAGTCAACAAAATATTCGAGCGTTTCTACCAACTGGAGAATGGTGCCAACAAATTCACGCTCGGCACAGGAATCGGACTAGCACTTTCCAAAGGAATCATCGACCTGCATCATGGAAACATCCATGTAAAAAGCGAACCTGAACAAGGAAGCGAATTCATTATTGACCTGCTAAAAGGAAATTCCCATTTTTCACCCGAAGACATTGCGCATACCCGCCTGACCACGGATGACAGCAGAGATATCAACAAGCCGCTCGACCTGACAGAAATGCCTGTTGAAGAAGTCCTTCCCGTTGTACCGGATACAGACAGTGGAAAACCTGTGCTCCTCATAGTGGAAGATAATAAAGAAATGCTGGATTTGCTGAAGAGCATATTCGAATCCATGTATGAAGTACACATTGCCCAAAACGGCAAGGAAGGATTACAAATGGCATATCAGGTACATCCCAGCCTCATTATCAGCGATGTGATGATGCCGGAAATGTCGGGTAAGGAATTATGCTACAAAATAAAAAACAGTATCGAACTATCTTATATCCCCGTCATATTGCTCACAGCACAGGTATCTGAACAATATACAATAGAAGGATATATGTTCGGTGCAGACGATTATATCACCAAGCCCTTTAATGTGAAAATTCTCATAGCACGCTGCAGTAACCTTATTAAGACTCGGCAACAAATGCTGGAACGGCTTAAACAGCCTATTGCCAACAAACAAGAAGCCCCGGACACCATTAACATAAACGACCGACAACTATTGGAAAAAGCGACACAAATAATTAAAGAGAATTTTGAAAACCCGGAGTTTGACATGAATCTTCTCGCCTCTGAGCTTGGAATGGGACGCAGCAAACTATATACGAAATTAAAAGAAATAACCGGACTGACTCCCAACGAGTTTACTCTCAAGTTAAAACTGGAAGAAGCCATGCATTTATTAAACAATGCACCTCATCTCAATGTGACGGAAATTTCCTACCAGCTCGGATTCTCTTCGGCCAGATACTTCAGCAAATGTTTCAAAACATTCTATGGTATTGCTCCTTTGAATGTACGTAAGAATGCTAATCCACCCGCAAAAGAGGAGTAGAAGACAATAGGGGAGAAAATAAATAGGGGTGTATCAAGACGTTCTAATGCTGTCGCTTAGCCCGTAGGGGCGAGATTCGCTCGCCCGAAAACAGCTTGCTTTGTGTATTCGGGCAGGCAAACCCTCCCCCTACAGTTGACAATTTAATAGACCGTTTTAGTTTTGACACACCCCAAACCTAACCGTAATCCAACCTTTTACCTCAACAATTAAGATATTTGTTTAATCCCATCCCGGATTCTGTGTTATCTCTTTGTTCTTACCAATCACATTAACAGGTATAGGATGATAATAATGCTTATTTTCATCAAACGAGCGATTTTCCCAGTCGGTGCCGGCAAACACATCAATATAATGTTTTCCGTTCAATTCAAACAGCTTCACACGTTCAGGATCAGCCTTGCCTTCTGACGGATTAAAACGAGGATTATCAAAATCTGACGGTTCAAAACGCATACCCAGTACACGATTTGCCAAACGCTTGCCCCATTTCCAACGCATCAAATCCTGATAGCGAGTATCTTCAAAACACAGTTCAACACGACGTTCACGACGAATTTCAATAATAAGGGCAGACAAACCTTCAGCCGCATATTTCGGGTCCATTACAGGATTCAGGGTCAAGTGAGGCATTCCGGCACGGTCACGAATCACATTGACAGTCCGGTCTAAATCAGACTGTGTAATTGTTCCCAATTCAGCTTTTGCCTCTGCCAAATTCAATAAGACTTCAGCATAGCGCAACAATGGAGCGTCATGTGTCTCGTTACCATAACCTTTCATATCTTGCTCGGCAATATAATACTTAATAACATGATAACCTGTAGCCGATTCCCAACCTGTCATTCCCGCTACCCGAGGGAAGATAAACTTGTCTTTATTGTACAGAATTTCTTTTGAGTGACGAGGATCAAGTACAATCTGAGTCAAACGCGGGTCACGGTTATCCAAAACATTCTCATACTCATCATCATTAAAAGTCTCACTCAAAGCAACAGGTTTAGCACTTCCATCCGGTTCGATGCAAAGGAAGTCGTCTACAAAATCCTTTGTAGCACCATTACCCGAAGCAACCAAATAACCGCACAAACGATGTCCCAACAAACCGGCTACATACTTTCTAAACAGAATCACTTCTTTATTATCAGTCAAATCATCACTGGTAAATAAAGTGGCATAGTCTCTATCCGGATTTCCGGTATTATAGATTTCATATTTCTTCATTGCCATCAACGCTTCAGATGCTTTCACAGCTTCCTGCAAGAAGTTTTCATAATCACCCAGTCCATGGTATTTTCTATAAGTACCTTCGTAAAGGCAAATACGTGATTTTAATGCCAATGCTGCACCTTTTGTCACACGCACCCCTTTATTACCCCAGTCTTCCGGCAAATAGTCGCAAGCCTTATTGATATCTTCCAGAACATGGTCCATCACTTCCTTGCGGGGAGTACGCGGCCCATACAGTTCTTCAGAATCCGTAGTCAAAGGAGTAGTGATATAAGGAACATCACCATACATCTGCACTTTATCCAAATAGAACCATGCACGAAAGAAATAAGCCTCACCTGCATACTTGTTTCTGATATTTTCTGCTATTCCCACTTTCTCATAATTAGCAAAGAAAGTATTGATGCGGCGCAGCAAAGTCCAATACCACCCTCCGGCAGTCGGGTCATTGGGAACCGTCTCTTTCCCGGCAGCAATCTTTGTATACGAAGTATGGTTTGAGTTACTCTTCGAAACATAGTTATCAGTCTGTACATCCTTCCAGAAATAATCCGCATAACTACTATTCCATGCACCCAGGGTATGTCCTACCATAAAACGGTAATAACTGTCATTTCCGGCTTCATTGTAAATACCGTTATTATAGACTTCAAGGTCACTTTCGGTCTTCCAATAGCTATTGTCATTCAAGTCGTGTGTCGGATTTCTATCCAAAAAGGAGTCATTACAAGAAACACACATCAATGATACAGCCGCCAAAGCTGCTATATTTAATATTATTTTTTTCATCTTGTCTACTAAATTTAGAATGTTACGTTTAATCCGAATGAATAAGTACGCTGGAACGGATATACCATAGTACCATTCTTACCTGCTGCTTCAGGGTCATAAGCTCCCTTCACATTAGTGAACTCAAACAAGTTCTCAGCACTGAAATAAACACCTGCCTTTGCAACGTGCAGGAAGCTCAACCATGATTTCGGGAAGTCATATCCTACTGTCAGATTCTTCAGACGACAGTAAGAAGCATCCTGCAAATACTTGGTCTGCTTTTGTTGGTTCTTTGTTTCGCGTGCAATAGGACGTGCAAAATATGCATCACGATTATCTTCAGACCATGAGTCCGTAACAAACCATTTCTGAGTATTATAATACTGTGTTGCCACCGGCCAGAAAGGTTGTGAACTCGGCCAGAAATCACGTTTGCCGATACCCTGGAAGAAGACATTCAAATATACATTCTTATAAGACATATTAGCAGTGATACCGTATTGGTAACGCGGAGTAGTGTTACCGATTACTTTCAAGTCACCATGGTCGTCTAATGTATTCGAGCCGTTGTTTATCTTCTTATTTCCATCCAGATCTTTATACATGATATCACCGGGAGCCCAGTTAGCACCTAACTTAGACTGGTCTGCATGGTTTTGCACATCGGTGTCCGACTGATAGAAACCTTCTGTTTCATATCCCCATATTTCACCAATCTTCTGACCTACATAATAGTCACTTAATGTTCCACTCGGATTTTCATATTTAGTAATTTCAGCCTGTGAATCCGAAAGGATAAAGCCTAAATCATAAGAGAAGTCATTGCCAATACGGTCATTCCATTTAACGGATACTTCCCAACCGCGAGTGCGTAGCTCCGCTTTGTTGGCAGGAGGAGCTGTTGTTCCCAATACTTCAGGATATTCCACTTTAACAAGCATATCCGATGTTGTTCTCTGATACCAGTCAAAAGAGAAGTCCAAACGTTGGTTCAACATTGTAAAATCAAGACCAATATTAAAGGTAGAAGCTTTTTCCCAAGTCAAGTCGCTGGATACCAAGCCTGCCAGATTGATATACAAAGATTTCTCACCGTCTACAAACAGCCAGTTTCCTGCTGTACCCGAAGCCATAAAGGGAATATACGGATAATATTTAGTGTTACCCGACCAACTGCTGGCTGTCAACAACTGATTACCCAAGATACCGTATGAAGCACGTACCTTCAAGTTATCCAACCAAGAACGGGTAGATTCCATGAAAGCTTCTTCCGAAACACGCCATGCTCCCGAGAATGAAGGCAGGAATACAAAACGATTATCGGACGGGAAGCGGGAAGTTCCGTCATAACGGCCGTTCACTTCAAATAGATAACGGTTATTATAGATATAATTCAAACGGAAGAAACCGCCGCGTAATGCCCATTCATAACCGCTTTCACTAACAGTTTGCATACCGGTACCCAAGCTCATTGAAGGTAAATCCTGAGATATAAGGTTCTGACGGGTAGCAGTAGTTGTATTATACTTAGTCAATTCCTGATTGAAACCTAACATGGCTTTTACATAATGCTTTTCTGCAAAAGTGTGTTCGTAGTCTGTATAAGCATTGAAAGAATAATAATCTTTATTACCGTTCACCCACGAATAACTGTTGTTATTGGTATTACCTTCCGTCTCAACAAAAGCATTGGTAATCATATCCACTTTTTTACGATGTTCGGCACTGCGGCTGTAATTCAGGTTATAAGTAAAATCCACACGTGCATGCCAATCTTTCGTAAAAGTAAAATCCGCACTACCTGTCAACCAGATATCATGTACTTTCTTCTTGTCACGACCTCCTTGTTCCAGCAAAGAAATAGGATTCTGGTCATCGAAATATTTACCGGCATATTGGTCAAGTTCCGGATAACGTGCATCACCTCCCCACGGACGAGCCATACGTGTCGGAGTTGAAAATACCATCTGCCGCCAAACATCATCTTTATATTTATGAGGCTTATCGGTAGTAGTATAGTTATACAATACTTTAGCCCCCAGCTTCATCCATGGAGTCGTTTGATTATCTACAGACAAACGAGTATTCAAACGCTGATAGCTGTCTTCCCCCACTTTATACATCCCAGATTGATTTACATAACCTACAGAAGTATAAAATTTAGTCTTTTCATTACCTCCCGAAATATTTATATTATGGCGATGAGAAGGAGTATATTTCTTCAGCATTAAATCGGTCCAATCAGAATGACCATAATAATACATAGTACCGTTCAGCACTTCATATTCAGGATTATTAGCCGGATCATTAGCATAATTCTTCATTTTTTCCACTGTATCCGGATTATACATCACATCCAAATTAGCATTTGTCATTGCCCGATTTACAAATTCGGCATGTTCCCAACTTGTGTCGACCATCTCCGGCAATACAGTCGGTTTAGAGAATGCCACGTTACCGGAATAAGATACAGTAGTCTTCATATCCGAACCTGCATTTTTCGTAGTTACCAAAATAACACCATAAGCAGCACGTACACCATAGATGGCAGATGCAGCCGCATCCTTCAAGACCGTAACGTTGGCAATATCATTCGGATTAATCATGTCAAGATCCATTTCCACACCGTCAACCAATACCAATGGGCTGCCACCATTTATAGAAGTAGTACCACGCACATTCAGTGTTGCTCCGGTACCCGGCTCACCACTACTCGGCGTAATCTGCAAGTTAGGTATAGTCCCCTGCAATGCACTGGTAGACGAAGTGATGGGACGTGATTGCAAAACTTTTGCATCAACAGTTCCCACAGAACCTGTCAAATTCACTTTCTTTTGCGAACCATACCCCACAACCACTACTTCATCCAAAGCCTGGCTGTCTTCTTTCAATTTGATAGTAAAGCTAGTTTGATTTCCAACTTTAATCTCCATACTCTGATAACCGATATAAGAGATTTGCAGAATAGCTCCTTCAGGTACATTGCTCAGGGTAAACTTTCCTTCAAAATCGGTTATCGTACCGTTTGTCGTACCTTTTACCATCACATTTGCACCGATAATAGACTCTTGTGAATCCATCACCACACCGGTAATAGTCTTACCTTGTTGCGCAACAATGGCCACTGATGCCACATCCGATTTAGCCGGCAGCAAAGATGTCTTCGCTGCATCCGGACTTGCAAATACACTCACATTTGCCAACAGCATTGATGTAGTGCACATGAAGAATCCTTTCTTTCGTAAAAGCAAAGAAATCCGTTTCGATGTTTTTTTCATAATAATAGCTTAAAATTCGTTAGTAGTAAACTTTTTAACAGTACAAAAATAGGGTATGCCCTTCACTAGAGCATACCCTTTTTTTGAGTTCTTTGTACATAAATTAACCGAACGGACTATTTTATACATAACTATGGACGCGAAGGATACATTATCAGCCGGACACTACCGCTTTGCAACGGTTTCTTCAGACGAATACCGATACGCGTATAAGCAGGAGAGTTCACTTCAACAGTCTCCGAATCAAATTCTACCACACCCGGAGCTTCAATATCCACCGTCATTTTTTCTCCTCCCAGCACCAACTCCAAACGATTATTTCCTATCATCTTCCAGTCGGCACGAGTAGTAATAGCTGTTTCAAAAGAAATTCCTGACACTGCTTCAAAACGGTCTTCAATCACGAACGTTCCTTCTCCGGCACGATTATAAGTAAAGGTACGTATCAGCTTTTCCAGTTCAGGTACCGCAGTAGCATAAGCAGATGTATAATCAATCTGAAAGATATCTGTGCCGCCAGTCAGTTCTTTCTTCAACACCACTCCCTGAGCCTTCTTGCCCGACACCTGACATTGTCCGTTGATAAAGGGAACGGGATGACCAAATGAATTTTTAATAGGATATTTATAAGCATTTCCACTGAAATAGTCACCGGGATAAGAGAAAGGTCCACCCATATCGCCTGCCATCGTCTGACTACCCATCACTACTGCATAAGAACCCACATCATTATGATTATGGTTTTCCGCGTTATGCCCTCCCTTTACAGATACGCCCAAACGACAAGTCGAACCGGTAGCAGGGCGGCTAATAATAATGCCTGCTTCATCATAACAAGAATGAAGTTCATCAGCCTCGGCCTTCAATACCTCTTGTATTTCGGGAGTCATTTCCACTTTCCAAGCCTGATGGGGGAACATGCCGATGGTGTGCAATGAAAGATTATCCATACCGGGTATTTCATATTTTTCTTCATAAGGAGCTGTACCCAACACATTATCACAATAGTTTGTAATAAACCAAGAAGGTGAAACACCTGCACGACAGTCGGCGTAGGCAGGGCAAACCTGATTCATGATCTGAATCTTCTTTCCATATTGTGCAATACGGGCAAACTTAGGAGTACGGAAGAAATCAATCTTCCCTTTCGTAGCACGACAAATTTCTTCACGCAACAAGATAAACGAGCAAAAACCATAATTATAATATCCTACCCCCTCACTGCAATATCCGTCATCACTATATCCCTTCATTCCATATACATAATACTTCTCAGCAGCAGCCACAAAGTAAGCACGCTCTTCCTTGTCCTGCAACAAAGCAAGTGCAGCTCCTGTCACGCCGGCCAAGCACACCGAGTTCCAGTTATTCGTGACAGTAAACCAATAAAAAGGTTTTGTTTCTTCCAAACAACGGTAGATAGGGCGGAACACCTTCTCACGGAAAGCACACATCGCCAAAGCTTTCGTTTCGGCCGGCAAGCGGTCATCCAATAAATAAATACATTGCGCCAATGTATTTCCGGCAGTAGCAACAACCAAATCCACATAATAATCAGTTCCATGATAGTTATGCAAGTTACGGTCATGTGCAGGAATTGACCAAGGCTTCTGGCGACAGAGCTCTTCCACCCCTTCACAAATCGCCGGAATAAACCGTCGCTTATTTTCCAAACATTCCGCCAATACCAATCGCCACAAATATTGATAACGGGCATTCATCATGTTCTCTACCGGCAGACGAATCTCGGTCTTATTAAGATGCAAATAAAGCGAATCTACAAAAGGCGGCATTCCGTCCTTCAGGCTGGTATGAGCCTCTTCAATTAATTTTCGAGCTTCAGGAGTATTCTTCATCTTATCCCAATAAGTACGATCTTTATAAGTTACTCCGATACCTTCCGGTTTTTCCGGTAACATGTCGGCTATCTCACGAATACGTTCTGCCGAAATATTATTTCCATGTATCTCGTCTTTTGCCATCCGGTAAACCTCTGTCCCTGCCAGCAAAAATGCACCCGGGCCATACACCTCTGTCATTTCACGGGTTACTTTTTTGGGGTCAGCACCAATAGGCTGCACATAGCCCAATTTACCATCTTCCTCTACTGCCCCTACCAAAGCTTTCCAGCCCTTTTCCACTATGGGAAGGAATTCTTCTTTCGACAACAATCCTTCGTTGATACCGTATGCCAAAGCATAGACAAAGAAACCGGAACAACTGGTTTCCGGAGAAGAATAAGAATGAGGGTCCAGCATACTGGCTCTCCAAAAGCCGTCAGACTGTTGCAAGGTGGCTACACGAGTAGCCAGTTCCACAAACAGGTTCTCATAAAAAGTTCTGTATTTATTTCCCGCAGGAAGTTCACGAAGAATTTCGACCAGTCCACCCAATACCCATCCGTTTCCTCTCCCCCAAAACACCTTCTCACCATTGGCCTCTTTTTGAGTAAAGTAACGATGGTCTCTATAAAACAAACGGGCATCCTTATCATAAAGGAACTCATAAGTCTCTTTATACTCCTTATCCATAAAACGGAGAAATTTCTTATCACCGGTAATGTTATACAAACGGGCATAAACCGGCGGAGCCATAAATAATGCATCGCACCATGTCCATTTTTCTAAAGTGGAAGCATCACCATAATCCAATAAGAAAGATCCTTTAGAAGGATGCTCCATCACCCATTCAGTACGGGCCTTCGTAGGAATCAGCATCTCTTCTTTTCCATATTTACGATAAAGATCCAAATATGTTTGTGCAACACAGATATCATCTGCATGATACATCCGTTTATCCACTTGCCAATAATTGCGTGCCCCCAAGCGCCGCAACCACTTAAAATAAAAATCATCCTGATTTTCCTGCTCCGCCACGGATGCCCATTTAGACAAGCCCAGATAAAACGTAGCATTTACCCAATTCAACGGATCATAGGTAACTTCTTTCATGTGGGCAATTTGCCAGTCGGCAACACGCCTCATTGTTTGTCTTACTTCATGTTTTGAAAAAGAATTTTGTGCATAAGAGCAACATACCACCCAGCACAAAGACAACAAAAATGCTATTCGTTTATTCATAATAATATTTATAGTTTTTTTATTGCTACAAAATTAAAGCTTCAGGTATTCTTTATGTAGCAATATTGTCCTGAGTATATACATTTATAGTACTCAAATAGCATTTTCACCCCTTCCAAGTCGGGAACTCAGTATAAACACAAAAAAGCCTCCGAGTCATTTGACTGACTCGGAGGCTTCCATTAAAACGGCGG
>ERZ779850.2056-NODE-2056-length-17465-cov-3.163182_pt1 | contig 17465 bp, 18 predicted proteins | sample MGYA00511249_ERZ779850 | MGnify/ENA primary metagenome ERZ779850 (study PRJEB29588, sample SAMEA2162475) | human gut metagenome | biome: human gut; feature: human-associated habitat; material: faeces | place: Denmark | collected 2008/2010 ...
GAGCTCGACAGGGAACGCGATGAGAGCAGCCGCAGCATTCCCAAACCCATTTTCCAGCGTTACGAGTTCATCCGCCAGCGCCTGCAGCATCCTGTCATCGTGCCTCTCGAGAACTACATCTGCCCGAGCTGCCACATTGCCATCCCTCCGCAGGACTTCAACGAGATGCTGCGCGGCGAACATATCATGAGCTGCCCCAACTGCCAGCGCCTCATCGTCTGGCGCGACGATTTCCTGGCCGATGATCCGGAAGCCCTCGCCGCCGCCAAGGCGAAGGAAATGGAAAACGCCGCAGGGGAAGACGGCTCCAGCGAGGCTGAATAGTTTTCACTGAATCACAGGAGTCGGACAGACCGCCGCCGCGGAGAACATCCGGGGAGGAAAGTCCGGGCTCCACAGGGCATGACGCCGGGTAACGCCCGGGAGGGGTGACCCTCGGACAGCGCCACAGAAAACAGACCGCCCGCTTCGGCGGGTAAGGGTGAAAAGGTGGGGCAAGAGCCCACCGGACGCGGCGGCAACGCCGCGTGCCTGGCATACCCCGTCAGGAGCAAGACCAAATAGGAAAGGCGGCCGGCCCGGCCGTGTGCCTTTCGGGTAGGTTGCTTGAGCGTGCGGGCAACCGCACGCCTAGAGGAATGGCGGTCCTCGACAGAACCCGGCTTACAGTCCGGCTCCTGCTTTTTCGTCCGGCTCCCGGCCCTTACCGGCTGCCGGACTTTTTTTGAGCGGCAGGCGCGCTTTCGCGCCGCAAAGGATCCTATGCCTGATACCGCAGATTACACGCTCTCTGACGCCCCGTGGGCGGTCCTCCTCGCCGCTGGCCAGGGCACGCGCCTCATGCAGGCCGCGGGCATGCCCAAGCAGTTTCTCAGAACAGAGGGTGTTCCCCTCTTCTGGCTCTCGGCACGCGCGTTCCGTCTGGTACCACGCCTCTCCGGCATCGTCTTTGTCTTTCCGCCGGACAGGCTCGGAGAGTGCGAAAAAATGGTCAGGGAACTCAGCGCGGCAGAGCCTCTGGGCCTCGCCATCCGCTGCGCCGCGGGCGGTGAACGCCGTCAGGACTCCGTTTTTAACGGACTTCTGGCCGTACCGGAAAAAGCCCGGTTCGTGCTTGTCCATGATTCGGCCAGACCCTTCTTTTCTCCCGGACTCGCCGGCCGCGTGCTCAGCGCACTTGAATCCGGCGCCCAGGCCGCCATACCCGGTATCCCCGTGAAGGACACCATCAAGAAGGTGCAGAACGGCATTGTTGTGGACACCCTGCCGCGCGCGGAGCTCATGGCTGTGCAGACACCGCAGGGCTTCGACAGGGCGGCCCTCCTCAGGGCCCACAGGGACTGGCAGAAGGCGGGTGACGGACTCGTCACCGATGACGCGGCTCTCATGGAGGCCGCGGGCGCCAGCGTACGCATCGTGGAAGGAGAGGAAGGCAATATGAAGATTACAACTCCCGGAGATCTCGGCCTGCTCAGCGGAAAACAGGACGGCATGCCCTGCACGGGATTCGGCTACGACGTGCACAGATACGGGGGGACAAGGCCTCTCGTCCTCGGGGGCGTGCCCATGGAAGGCGGTTTTACGGTTGAGGCCCATTCCGACGGAGACGTGCTCCTGCACGCACTCATGGATGCCCTGCTCGGACTCTCCGGCAAAGGAGACATCGGCGAACTCTTTCCCGACAGCGATCCCGCCTTCGACGGCATCAGTTCCGCCGTGCTCCTCTCCCGTGTCCTTGATGTCATCCGCGAAAGCGGCATCGTCCTGACCAACATTGACTGCACAGTCGTCTGTCAGAAACCGAAGGTCGGACCCCAGAGGGGAGCCATCCGGCATAATCTCTGCCGGCTCCTCTCCCTTGATCCCGACCAGGTCAGCGTCAAGGCCACCACAGAGGAAAAACTCGGCTTCACAGGGGATCTCTCGGGCATCAAAGCCTACGCCGTGGCCACGGGTCTCAGAACGCAGCGCAGCTAACCCCCGCTCTTACGTGCCAGCCGTACGGAAGGAAACGGAAAGGCGACGGCGCCTTTCTTCTCCAGCCTCCCTCCCGGAACGCCCCGGAACTCTCTGTTCCTTGCATCATACAGGAAAAAGTGTCTTAATAAGTCTGCTTGCTGTTATTTCTTCCGGAACAACTCTTTCCCGGTTCTCTCCGGACAGCACAGCCGTATTCTTCCAGGAGCTCTATTGTGCCTGATACCTTCCCCACGCCTTGGCTGAACAAATATAACGAATTCCACATACCCCATGACGTCCCGGTTTTTGACCGGCCCCTTTACGCGGCTCTTGACGACGCAGCCCGTGATTATCCAGACCGCCCTGCCATCCTTTATGGCGATTCACGCATTTCCTATAAGCGGCTCCATCTGCTCGCAGAACGCTTCTCCGCTTCCCTGCACCGTCTGGGACTCAAAAAGGGCGATCGTGTGGCGCTCATGCTTCCCAACCTTCCGCAGACTGTTGTCGCATATTGGGGTATTCTGAAATGCGGCGGCGTGGTTGTCATGACAAACCCTCTGTACATGGAAACAGAGCTCATCGGGCACCTGAACGATGCGGGCTGCCGCTTCATGATCCTGCTTGATACCTACTGTACCAAGGTAACCGCCCTCAGAGACAGACTTCCTGTTGAAAAATTCATCGTGACGGCCGCAACAGACGCGGTCGACGGTACGGGAATTCAGCCCGTCGAGCCAAAAAATCCACGCGTCAAGCCGCATGTCATCAGTTACGGCCCGCATGTACTGCCTTTTCTTGCCCTCCTTGTGGGAGATGAACAGTACACCTGTCCCATCGAGGATCCCATACACACGGTAGCCATGCTGCAATATACCGGCGGCACAACGGGAACCCCCAAAGGAGTCATGCTCACACACTCCAATCTGGGGACTGATGCGGCGATCATGGTTTCCCACCTGCACATGAAGAAAGAAGACAGACATATCTTTCTTTCCATCATGCCTTTCTTCCACGTGTACGGGCTTTCTCTCTGCTGCATTGATCCTGTCTTTCTGGCCGCTGCCACGATCCCCGTACCGCACTATTCCCCTGCGGATTCCCTGAACCTCATCAGCCGCTTTCGTCCGACCGTGTTTCCCAGCGCCCCGTCGGTTTTCACATCACTCCTGCAGCAGAAAACGCTGGAAAAATACGATCTCACATCCATACAGATCTGCATGTCCGGCTCCGCCCCTCTGCCGTATGACGTTCTTGAACGGTTTCAGAAGATCACCGGTTCCCGCATCATGGAAGGCTATGGTCTCTCCGAGGCCTCGCCCGTCACGCATTTCAACGCCATCGAGCTGACCAAGGATTCCTCCATCGGCATGCCTCTGCCTGATACGGACGCCTGCATCGTCGACACGGAAACGGGCACAAAGCTCATGCCCACCGGAAAGCTGGGAGAACTCATCATCCGCGGCCCTCAGGTCATGATCGGCTACTGGAACAAGCCTGAGGAGACAAAAAATACGCTGCGGGACGGATGGCTTTATACCGGCGACATCGCGTATATGGATGAGGACGGCTTTTTCTTCATCATGGACCGCAAGAAAGACATGGCCCTGGTGGGCGGTTACAATGTCTATCCCCGCGAGGTGGATGAAGTGCTCATGTCCCATCCCGGCATTGAGGAAGCCGTTACCATCGGTGTTCCCGATCCCATACGCGGCGAGACCATCAAGGCCTTCATCGTACCCGGCGCAGGCGTTAAGCTGAGGGCGTCCGAAATCGTCGCCTGGTGCCGTGCCCGTCTCGCTTCCTATAAAGTCCCGCGCTCCATCGAATTCCGCGACAGCCTTCCCAGGACCCAGGTGGGCAAGATCCTTCGCCGCACCCTCAGGGAAGAGGAAATCCGCAAACACCAGAACAAAGCCTGATTCAGAAGAAAAGGCGGACACGTCCCATCTGAGACTGTCGGATAGGAGGGGGGCCCTTCTCCCAAACCTCAGCGTATGCCATCGGCACGCGCCGGTTTTCTGACTTTCGTATATTTGCAGATAACAGCCGGGCATGGTTTTCTATCCGTGCCCGGCTGTTCTTTTACCTGACTGCCATGACGTGTCATTGTGTCCGGCTATCCCCGCATGAACAGACACTTCAGCTTCTTTCCGGGGACAATTCCTGACAGATCCCGGGGGCCGGATCTTCCTGTCAGGCCGGAGAGCTGCCTGCACCGTTCTCCGGAATCCTTTTCCCGGCAGACACCCTGTTTCCGGATGTGACCTTTCCCCTGCCAGATTTAGCCCAGGATTTTTGCCCCATTAGATGCCCATGCGGGGCGAACAAAAAAGGCGGCCGGACTTAAGAAGCCCGGCCGCCTTTCTGCGTGCGCGTATAAAATTTCTATTTCAGGCCCTTGGTGGCGGACCAGCGGATAAAGTCACCGCCCAGCATATCATCTCCAGGATTCCAGCAGTGCTTCTCACCTCTTGCCGTCACGCAGACAGCCTCAGTGGGCAGGCCATCATCGGAAAGGACGCGCAGGACATAGGCCTCATTGGCGTTCATGAAACGGCGTACCGAGGGAGAAGCCGAAAGTTCCAGCTTTCCATCCTTGTTGTGGACATCGTACACTTCCAGAATGGACTCGTTTGACAGGGGCAGAATAGCGTAGGCGCTCTCATTGGGCCCCAGATTGTCCACATTTGTCTCGCCCACGAAATTCACGAGAGCCAGGGAAAGCTGCAGAGCCGGAAGTTCTGTCCGGGACGCAAGGTGGCGCACCATAGCCACCGGCGGCGTGAAATCGGGAAGCGAAGGATTCTTCAGCGCGGAGACGCCCGGAGCCGGAGCAGATGACCGGGCTTCCTGAGGCTCAGAAACCTGGGAAGAAGCGGACTGAGCCTCCCCCTTTCCCTGCACCACGGCGTCAGCCTGAACGGAACCGGCCATGAGCAGGGCGCATACCGGAAGACAGGCGGCAAAAAGACGGAATGTCATACGTTTGTGCACTGTAGCTCTCCTTATTGGAGTCACATCTTAACATAAAATTGTGCGTGAAGGAACCTTTTCCAAACCTCCGACCCCGCTTCCTGACTGTTTTCCTGCTCTTTCCAGACCCAGCGCACTGACAAAGATTCCCGGCTGGCATCCGGCAGCACAGGAAGCGGGAAAATCCGTCATCCCGGAAGAAGCCGCCTTTCAGCTGTCCGGCACCCCGATTCCTATTTCCCCTTCAGGCCGAGAAGAAGACACAGCCGCGACAAGGTCTCGTCGATATACCCGTCTATTCCGAAAGACTGTTCCCGTATTGCCTCAGGAATATACAGCCTGCCCAGGTTTACCGTCACGTAGGTTGAGAGCGGTGCCTGAGCCACGAAACGCATGAGCGGCGCTTTCGTCAGCTGATTGTCCGGCCCTATGCCGAGTTCAAGGACGACGGTCTTCCTGCCGGCGCTGCGCCCGAGGAATGCGCTGAACCTGGCGCGTGCTCCCTGATCCGTCAAAAAGGCATCTCCTGCCGACATATGCACGCGCATGGGAGCGCCACAGTGGGGACACACGGGCAGGAGTTCGGACGGGACACGTCCGTCCTTTTCAAAAGCTGCCATTTTCCCTGCCAGTTCCTCACATGGGTACAGGGAACCGTGGCAGCCCCGGGAGCACTGCATGGCAAGCCAGGTTCCTTCCACTTCATAAATATTCTCAGGAGCGAAGCCGCTCATTTCGAAATGACACTCGCCGTTTGTCGTAAGAACAAAACAGTCTTTTCCCCCGGCGATCGCTCTGAGATTCTTCATGCAGGCACTGGGGCTGTAGCCGATACAGTAGTGCCGGATAAGACGGCTCCAGAATCCCCAGTATTCTTCCTCCGAAGGCCATCTGGCTACCATCCCGCCGAGAATACAGGAAATACCGTATCTGCGTTTCAGATCCCCGAAAAGCTCATCAAAAGCCCTGTTATCCGCAAAGAGATGCAGACCTTCCGTGATGGACAGGCCGTTGCCAGCTCCGATGAGGAGGGCATCGGCTCCAGCAATCCTCTCAGCTATTTCCTTCAACTTATCCATTGTCTTCTCCGTTTGTTCCTGATGCCACGGAAAGGGAGCCCATTGTTTTGAGGCGCGCGGCGTCAGCGAGTACCCTGCCGATGTCGTCAAGAATAACCATGCCCCTGTCCTCAATTTCCACGGGCATATAGTTGTAACGGTTATTAACGGAGATATAGCTTGTCTGCGGGAGGTTCAGCGTAAGGTACCAGAACGGTTCCTGGATGAACATGGGAGTAAGCCTCCCCACTCCGAGTTCCAGAAAAAGAATCTTCTTCTCCCTGTGGGTACTGAGGTATTCCGAAACCTTGGCGTATTCGCCCTCATATTTCGTTCCTTCCAGAAAATTGCCGTATCCCCTCACCCAGGGGAACGCCTCGCATCCGCAGTGCGGGCAGCGCGGAATCATTTCCGGGGGAATGGATGTACCGTCTCCCAGAGCCTCAAACATCCCGTCAATAAGCTTCTCCGCATTCCACGTGTCATCGCTGCAGCACCTGGAACACTGCATGAAGCGGTGATCGCCCTGAATCTCGCTGACATCGGACTCAGGGTAAAGTTTGACGAACTGCGTGTCCTGGTTAGTCGTCAGGATGTGGAAATCCTTCCCTTTAAGCAGGATATCCAGATCCCTGTATGGCGCACGCAGAGGAGCGTGCAGCGTGGTATGAAGAAATGTGGCGAGATACCCCCATCGTTCTTCCGGACCCCTGAAAGGGCTGTGCATCCCCGCAAAGGCGCCCTTAAAATGATACTTCTCCGCAAATTTTCCAAAATATTTCCGGAACGAAGGCGTGTCCGTATAATAAAAATCCCCTCCGCCTGCGGCGGAAAGCCCTGACGCTCCGCCCACGAGGACGCAGTCAGCATCCTCTACGCTTCTGACAAGGCGGGCTATCTGCTCGGCATAGGGTGCGGCCGCCTTCTCTGAGAGCTGATATGGCGTGCCGCCGGCCGCGTACACCTCATGATAGCGTACATAATTCTCCTGGGTTCTGATGACGATTTTTTCGTACTGGATCACAGAAGGCCTCCTGTTTTGTTGTAAATTTATTTTTATCAACAAGACAGATATCCACGGCTTGCTCCTCTGTCAACATGTTGTTAAAATAAAATTATCAATCAGAGGAACCGCCATGAAATTCTCGACCAGAGTCAGCGACGCCGTACACATTCTTGCCTTCATCGCACTCAACCGGAATGAAGCACTGACGAGCCAGCGCATCGCGGAAAGCATACGTACGAATCCGGGCTGCGTGCGCCAGCTCATGGGAAGCCTGCGCAGGTACGGGATCATGACAAGCGTGCAGGGGCACGCCAGGCCGGCTCTTTCGCGCGCGCCGGCGGACATCAGCCTTCTTGATATTTACAGGGCCGTTGAGGGCGGAAAGCCCCTGCTTCATCTCGACACGCACACAAACCCCGAATGCGGCGTCGGTGTCAACATACAGCTTGCCCTGCAGGATTACTTTGACAAGGTGCAGAACCGCGCGGAAGACGAAATGAGCCGTATCACGCTTCAGGATGTGCTGGATCGTTATGAGGAAAAGCTCAGGCTCCTTCCCTCAGGGAATGCGCCCGCACGGAAAGGACACATGGCAGCAGAAAAGCCCCGAATCTCACAGACAGAATCCGGACAGGCAGAAGGCCGCCCCTGAAACGCATATTCCGGCGTTATCCGTGGAATTTATCCCTGGCATATTCTTTCATTTTCGCGCCTGGCAAGGTAGACTTATCAACTAATAAAGGCGAAAGGGGCTGTCCCCTGAATTCTCCGGCCGAGGCCGGCAGAATACAATCTCTGTGGCAGTCTTCCGCCCCGACCCGGGGCCATCGGGATTTTCCCAAACTTTTTCAGGAGAAGCACAATGAAAGGTTTTAAACTCGCTTTACCTCTTGTTCTCGGCATGTCCCTCGCTGCCGGTTCCGCCATGGCTGCAGACGGGGAAAAAACTCCCGGCAGCCCCTGCCCCGCGGCTTCCAACGCCCCCTGCCCCGGCCAGCAGAGCAACCCCTGTCCCGCTGCTCCGAATGGTCCCTGCGCTGACCAGCAGGGAGCGCCCTGCATCAAGGCTCCTGCTCCCCAGGGCATCTGCCCAGGTCAGGACGCGGGCTTCCGCCTGTCCGCCGAAAGCAGCGCCAGGTACGAGAAAATCGTCAAGGAATACATCGAGCCCATGCGCAAGCTGAAAGACGAACTCTTCGTGAAAAAAGCCCAGCTGAAGGCCCTCGAGAACGCCACGGATCCCGACATGAAGGCTGTGACGGAAACGGCTTCTGCCGTCGTCATTCTCAGGAACAAGCTCAGCGCCCTTCATTCTGAAATGGAGCAGCGCATCATGAAGGAAGTCATCGAGCCCGAGCGCAAGGCTGCCGCGGCCCAGGCCGCGAGCAAGCCCGCAGAGCAGAAGGCTCCCGCTGAAGCCGCAGCCAAGCCTGCCGAGCAGAAAGCTCCCGCTGAGGCCGCTAACAAGCCTGCCGAGCAGAAAGCTCCCGCTGAAGCCGCTAACAAGCCTGCCGAACAGAAGGCTCCCGCTGAGGCCGCTAACAAGCCTGCCGAACAGAAGGCTCCCGCTGAAGCCGCTAACAAGCCTGCCGAACAGAAGGCCCCCGCCGAGGCCGCAGCCAAGCCCGCGGAACAGAAGGCGCCTGCCGAAGCCGCCAATAAGCCTGATCCCAGAAAGAAGATGGCCAAGGAAGAAAAACCCCAGCGCCGTACTTTCCTGGGTATTTCTTTCTAAGTTCCGGGACAGCCGGATTAAACAGGAAGGGCTCTCCGGTCGTCCGGAAAGCCCTTCCTGTTTTTTGTCCGGGAAAACGTGCCGGGACTGCCAGGTTCATCCCTCTGTACCAGTTCTTCAGACAATGGACTCAGAGGCTCAGGTACACAAGAAAATTCATCTCCGGATCCTCAAGCTCGAAGATCTCTTTGTGCCACACAGGCTTTCCCTGCTCCGTCTCAGTATCCCGGTAGAAATACTCGTGTTCTTTTTCGTAAAGCCTGCGCTGCGAGCGCCTGTCCCTGTAATAGCTGTAACACGCCATCAGGTTGAGCCCTGTGCTGCCGTAATCGAGCATGGCCGCGGACTCCTCATCTATGGTTGTACCGAAGAGACCGATGCCGTGACTGATAAATTCCTTTTTCAGGATCCACCAGTAATAACCGAAAGCCATGTACTGCTTTGGATCGCCACGCAGCTCTTTTTCGAAAATTTTCAAAAAATGTTTCTGCCACTCCTCGTCAGGAACAGCTCCATCATGAGAGGCCTCGCGAACCAGTGGAAGGAGTTCTTCCTCCTCCGGTTTCCTGATGATGATCATCCGCATCCTCCTCGCTAAAAATCCGAATCTGCGTGAACACCCCACAGGCTGAGAAAGAGGAGTCTCCGCCTCTTTCTGCCGTTTCCGGCCCGCAATTTTATCTGCGGAGAGAAGAAAATCAACGAAAGCCTGAAAAACCATTTTCCATACCATGTGGCGGAACTGCCGGATCAGCGGTCAGACTTCAGAATCGTCCTCTGTGAGGCTTTCCCGTGCCGGCTGCCCCGCACTGGCTCTAAGAGCCGCAAAGCCGGCCGCCGGCGGAGAATTCACTGGCTGTTATCCGCCGGACACACAAAAAAAGCACCGGAAAGGCCTTTCCGATGCCTGAAAAAAGAAGAGGATGTCCGCGGGGAAGCGGAATATTCCGCTTCCCCTGAGACTGTATTGTCCGCCGCCGGCAGGGAATCCTGGCCGGCGGAGAACTATCGTCCGCGCTGATGCGCGCAGTTTACCATCTCGCCCAGAAGACTCTCGCCTCTATAGGAGGGGATAATTGACTATCTGGGAGCCCCGGACTTTGAGGCATCCTCAAAGGCTCTGCGTTCCGGAGCGAAGACCTCTTTCTCAAGGGTCTGATCCATCTCATCGCGAAGAGAACGGAGCTGGCCTCTGAGGCTCACGATTTCGTTGGCCTTGTCGGTCACGGCCTTCACATCCGGAGTGCTGCTGCGTTCAAGGGCCCTGAGCTCGGATTTCCTGACGAAGAGTTCATCGCGAACCTTATCGATTTTGCCGCGGTACTCAGACATAATTTTATCATATCTGGCCTGCCCCTCATCGGAAAGGGCTCCTCTGAAGCCAGGGCCCATGCCGTAAGCTGGACCATAGCCGCAGGGGCCGTACCCCATCCAGCCCGGACCTCTCATGCCATGGTGAAAGCCATGAAAGCCGCCCTGAAATCCGGGGCAGGGAACATAACCCTGATCAGGTTCCGGGGCGTCCTGATCTTCTGCAAAAACGGAACCGGCGCCGGCCACCAGAACCATGGACAGAATAAGGGGAAGAGCGATCTTGGAGGTTTTCATATCTTTTTTCCTCTAAAAAATTAAAGTGGATCAGGATCCGCTGTCATTGCGGCGCCAGATCAGCTAACGCTGGCCGGCAGCCTTTCTTTCGGGGGCAAACACTTCTTTTTCGAGTTTCTGGTTCATCTCATCAGAGAGGGCTCGAAGTTCCCTGCGCACGCTGACGACTTCGTCAGCCTTGGCACGGACTTCCTTCGGATCAGGCCGTTCAGCTCTCTGCATGGCGTCGAGTTCGGAGTTCTTCACGAAAAGCTCATCGTTGAGCTTGTCGAATTTCTCACTGTAGCTTCTGACAATCTGATCGTACTTCGCCTGCCCAGCCTCTGAGAGCTGGCCGCCGTAGTAGCCCGAACCGCCTCCGTTCGCCATACCGGCGCCGTAGCCGCCCATCATGTGACCATAGCCTCCCATATGGCCATAGCCGCCCATATGACCATAGCCATCGCCCATGTGACCATAGCCGCCCATCATGGGACCGTAACCACCCATATGACCATAGCCGCCCATCATGGGGCCGTAATATCCCTGACCATAGGAACTGTCTCCGCTGCTCTGCTGATCTGACTGGGATCCCGCTGCAAAGACGGAACCGGCACCGCTCACAACAGCTGCTGCCAGGAAAAGAGGAAGAACGCTTCTGGATAATTTCATCGGTATCGCCTTTATATTCTGTAATTTTTTCCCACCGGACCGCCTGCGGCGATCCGGTGATGCGGATTCCTTATCTTACTTTCTGGGAGTCTGGGGATTGGGAGCAAGCGCCTTCATCTTCTCTTCCCAGGCCTTCCTCTCAGGGGCATAGACATCCTTTTCAAGGGTCTTCTGGAGCTCATCGGTCAGACTGCGGAACTGGGCATCAAGTTTGGAAACTTCCCCGGCAGCAGAGCTTACGGCCTTGACGTCGGGGGTAGCGGCTCTCCAGAGAGCACAGAGTTCAGCGTTCTTCACGAAAAGCTGCCCTCTGAGCTGATCCATCCTGGGGCGGTAATCGCTCATGATCTTGTCAAACCGCCCCTGGCCTTCAGGAGAGAGCATTCCCCTGAAGCCGCCGTTCATGCCGCCCATCATGCCGCACATGCCGCCCATGGGCATACCGCCCATCATACCAGGACCCATCATGCCGCCCATAGGCATACCACCCATCATACCGGGACCCATCATGCCGCCCATAGGCATACCGCCCATCATACCAGGCCCCATCATGCCGCCCATAGGCATACCGCCCATCATACCGGGCCCCATCATGCCGCCCATGGGCATGCCGCGCATCATACCGGAGCCCATCATGCCGCCCATGGGCATATTGGGATTCCCGTTCATCGGCATACCATAGCCGCCCATCATGCCATTCATCGGCATGTTGGGATTCCCGTTCATCGGCATACCATAGCCGCCCATCATACCGTTCATCGGCATATTGGACGAGCCATTCATCGGCATGCCGGCATGGGGCTGATCGGAATTCGGGCTGGCTGCAAAAACAGTGGCGCTGCCGGCAGTAAGCGCGAGGGCCATAACAAGAGGAAGGGCAAATCTGGAAGCTTTCATAATTGTTTACCTTTATATAAATTTATTTTTTCTTTTCAGAAAACGAGCACAGTGACTGGATGTTTGAAACTCAGATTATTCGTCCCGGCCATCGCGGCGGCCGATATCCCGATCATCATAGTCCTGGGCATAGCCTCCCCAGCATCCCCCACGGTACGCGGCCCTGCCGCTCCGATAATAATAGCCGCAGGGGGCACCATTCCTCACTCCATAATTCATGCGGTACCCGGGTCTCACCGGTGTGCCGTCGCGGTTGACATACTGGCCGCCTGAAATCCACGCACAGGGAACATTCCAGCTCGGAGAAGTGGTGCCATAACGATCAGCTGCAAAGACTGAGCTGGCGCCTCCGACAAGGGCTGCGGCCAAAACGAAAGAAAACGCTGTCTGAGACAATTTCATTTTTTTGCCTTTACGCTTTGAGAAATTGATGGTGAGCCTGATGCGTGCCGGGACCATTTCCCGGCACGCAAAAACTGTTTTTCTAAGGATTCTTCACTCTTGTGCCTGGCTGTCCGTCAGGCCTTTTGTCATCGCGACGGACGGCACTGCCGTTTTTATGGGGCCTAGGGGGCTTTTTCTCCCGGACTACGTTCTGCCCGGCCGGGGGCCTGTGCTCGGGCGCGGGACGAACGCTTGCAGGAGGAGCCGGTTTCGGAGCGGGACGTACGGCAGGGGCCGGACGCGGCGGCTCAGGGACAGGGGGGTGAGGACGGACATACCCCGCGTCGTCTGGCGGCGGCCCCTGATGAACACACCCGGTCATACCCAGCGAACCTGCGAGAGCCATAGACAGGACGAAGGGAAGGAAAAATTTTGTTCTCTCCACTTCCTTAACCTCCTTCTTGTAAAGAAGGACACAATCCTTGTGTCTGATAAAAGTTCCGCGCTTCAACGCGGGCTCAGCAGGACGGATTAGTCATCTCCCCTGTCATGCCCTCTGCCACGGCTCCATCCCTCATGGCGGCCATTGTCATGCCTGCGCATATCGCGGTCGCCATCGCGCATGCCGTCGCGGGGAGGCCTGCGCATATCACGGTCTTCACGATAGCTCCCACGGTCAGAGTTGTTCTCTTTCAGATCGCGGAAATCGCGCCTAGCCTGATTCATGTCCTGCTGCATGTCTCTGGCCCCCTCCATGACGCCCTCACCCGGATACGCGGACACCGCTGAGGAACTCAGGCCAAACGGAGCGGCCATAAGAAAAGCAGACATAAAAACCACCGTTTTTGTGGGAAACATAGAAATAACCTCCTGTTCCCGATTGAATGCCCGGCAGGCGGAGCCTTTGCCAGACACATCTAGCTTTATGCAAACTGCATGCCAACTAATAAATAGTCTCTCACAGGATACAGAGCCATCTCCGTATCTGTCTTTAATTATAGGCTGTTACAAAATAAATAAAAATGGATTTTTACCCAAAATACTGGTGCGGCAGCCACAAAAAACTTCTTTCTGCCGGCGTGACAAAAATCCTGTCATGGATGGGTGTGGTCTGCTGGATACTTTTTGAACAGTGTATACGTATTGCCCTGAACCAGCTGGCTATACTTTGGACAATGTCAGGAAGAGGTGTCCCTGCGGAGTCAGCTCTCTCTGAGCGCTCAGGCTGACGGCGCCCCGGATGAGGGGACTTCCTCCAAGAAAGCCCCCCCTTCCATCCGCATACAGACGGAGGGAACACGAAAACCGGAGAAGAGGACGCCCCTGTAACCGCAAGGCAGCCGGGACTCCTTCTTATAGAAGAGACTGTCCCCGCAAACTTCAGTCATGCAGAGCCGCTCCGCTTACGAACGTCCCTGATGAGCAGTTTCCTATGCTGCTGCCCTACACCTTTCCGCCATTTTCCTGCCCGTCCGGAGAGCAGGCTGCGCTCCACTTCCAAAAGCCCGCTCCCCGGAATATGATGCGCACGTATCCCGTTTTCCGGGAGGTTGGGGAAAATGCTGTTCAGAACAAAAAACAAAAAAATGTCATCCGGACCGGCGCTTTCCGGGGAAAAGGCCATACGCCGCGCCATGGTAGCAGACGGACGCGTGCAGGGGGTCGGTTTCCGCTATTTCGCAAGGAGCCTCGCGCGTGAACATGGCGTAACAGGCTGGGTTATGAACATGCCCGACGGCACCGTGGCCATGGAGGTCCAGGGCCCCGAGGACAGGGTGGACAGTTTCGCCGGGGCTATATCGAACCCGCCAACGGACTGGTACATCCGCGTCACCAGTCTGAAGATCCGGAACATTCCCCTTGTCCCGGACGAATCCGGTTTTGCCATCCGGTTTTACGGTCAGCGGTTCTGACCCTGCCCCCCTGGGAAACTGAATGGCGCCGCACAGGGCCTATTTTCCACTGCCCTGCCCTCCGCCCCTGTTTTCCACAGAGGCAAGCCACTCGAGGGCCAGCGCGGCCGCGTTCTGCTCGGACTTCTTCACGCTGGTGCCCTCCGCCGTAAATTCCCTGCCTCCGGGAAGAAAGACGCTTGACGTGAAGACCCGGGCATGGCTCGGGCCGACAGAGCCCTGCAGCGTGTAGTACGGCCTCTCGCCGCCAAATCTGTGCTGCACGCATTCCTGAAGGGCAGTCTTGTGATCGCGTTCCTTCTGGGCATCATTGGGGCTTTTGGGCCAGTGCCCCTCAAAAATGCGGGCAACGGTTTTCTGACAGGCCTCAAATCCGCCGTCCTGATAGATAGCAGCCATGACGGCCTCGAAGACGTCACTGAGATTGGTATCCCGTGTTCTGCCGCCCTGGGCCTCCTCGCCGCGTCCGAGGAAAAGAAGGCGGTCTATGCCGGTCTGTCTGGCAAAGTTGGCGAAACTGTGCGTGCTCACCAGGCTGGACCTGAGGCGTGTCAGATCGCCTTCGCGCGTGTCGGGGAACCGTCTGAAAAGCTCGGCGGAAACGCAGAGTTCCATAACGGCGTCGCCAAGGAATTCCTGCCTTTCATTATGTGCCGCGTTGAGTCCCTGCTCATTGGCGTACGAGGTATGTGTCAGGGCTCGTTCGAGGAGCTCCACATTCCTGAAATGGTACCCCAGTTTCGTCTCCAGCTCATTCAGCTTCTTTTTATCTACGGTCGGATAGCTGCTCATAATCTGTACGCTCCCCCCTGCAGACATTTTTAACCGGATTCCCGGCAAATTTACTGCATTTACACGTTAAATAATCACTGACTCCCGTTGTCAAGCAAACCGCACTTTGGATTCAGGATGAGGCATGCCTTTCCTTGACTTTGAACATCCTTATGCTAACTCACAGTCACACTAAATTCCTTTGAGGAGAACATTATGGCTGCATATGATATCAGAATGATGAAGCTCGTCTCGGGCGAGATCGTCCTCGGCAAGTACGATGCTGAAAAAGATCAGCTCACCGACGTCGCCCAGCTTCAGAACGTGCCCACCCAGCAGGGCATGCAGATGCTGATCACCCCTTACGGATTCCCCTTTGAGAACAAATTCCACGCTGTCATGGAAGGCCGCTTCATTCTTTACCGCTTCTCCGATACCCCGAAGGAGCTCCAGGACAAGTACATCGAAGTGACCACCAATCTCACTGTCGCCAACGGTCTCGGCAAGATTCACTTCGGCGCCACCGGCGGCTCCACCTCCGGTTCCGGCCTCATCAGCTAGCGGATCATCAGCAGCGTCATAACCGGGGCGGCGCCCATGGCGCCGCCTTTTGTGTCCCCGGCCTTTCCCTCATTTCTGAACACGAACACACAGGTATATCGAAGAAATGCGTTCCCTCCTGCCCCGCCTCAGACAGCCCAGCCGCTACACCGGCATTGAACAGGGTGCCGTCCATAAGGATCCGTCCGCCGTCACCGTGCGCGCCGCGCTCTGTTTTCCCGATCTCTATGAAGTCGGCATGTCCCACCTCGGACAGAAAATCATCTACGGCATCATCAACAGGCATCCCTCATGGTGGGCCGAGCGCTGCTACGAGCCTGACAGGGAAGACTGCGATATACTCAGGGAGACCGGCACACGCCTCGCCACCCTCGAATCCGACACGGATTTGAAGGATATGAACCTGGTGGGTTTTTCCATCACACACGAACTCTGCTATCCCGACGTCCTCAACATGCTGGATCTCGGCGGTATCCCCCTGCACACCAGTGAGCGCCCGCAGGATTTGAAGGCCTGCCCTCTGGTCATCGCCGGCGGCGGTGCCCTCCTCAGTGCAGAACCCATGGCACCATTCCTCGATCTCATGATCCTGGGAGATGGCGAGGAAACCATGGTGGATCTCCTGAACGCCCTCGAGAAAGCCCTTCAGGAGGGTACCACACGCTCCGATTTTCTGCGCACGGCCTGCGCCATACCGGGCATCTACGTGCCCTCTCTCTACAGGGAAGGCAGTGACGGCCGCATGGAACCTCTCATTCCTGAAGCCGCCCACCCCACAAGACGCGTGGTGGCTGATTTTGACAGCCTCTTCTATCCCACGAATCAGGTCGTCCCCATCGCCACGGTACACAACAGGCTTTCCCTGGAAATCGCCCGCGGCTGCACGCGCTTCTGCCGCTTCTGTCACGCCGGAGTGGTATACAGGCCGGCCCGCGAGCGGAGCGTGGAGACAGTCACGAAACTTCTGAAGCAGTGCCTCGACGAGACCGGATTCGATGAAATCAGCTTTCTGTCCCTGAGCGCGGGCGACTACTCGGCGCTCAGGACGCTGTGCTCGACCACGCTGGACCGCTGCGCAGAGGAACAGATTTCCCTTTCTCTGCCCTCCCTGCGCGTGGGATCCATTGACGACAGCATCATGGACCGCATGTCCTCCATCCGCCGCACTGGCATGACGCTCGCCCCCGAAGCCGGCAGCCAGCGCCTGCGCGATGTCATCAACAAAGGCATCACGGAAGAGGAAATCATGCTGCACGTCCAGAAGCTTCTGGAATACGGATGGAGGCAGGTCAAGCTGTATTTCATGGTGGGACTGCCCACGGAAACTGATGACGACCTGCGGGCCATTTATGAGCTCTGCGAAAAAGTACGTCTCGCCGGCGGACCCGGGCGCCCCAAGCTCGCTGTCACAGCCGCTCTCTCCCCCTTCGTGCCCAAGCCTTTCACGCCCTTCCAGTGGGCTGATCAGATTCCCCTTCCTGAAATTAAGCGGCGCATCGAGCTCGTGCACAGCCTCTTCCGCGGCAAGCGGGGACTCACCATGCGCTGGCACGAGCCCCAGGTCAGCCACCTCGAGGGCATTCTTTCCCGCGCCGGCCGCTCCATGGCACCTGTTGTTGAAAAGGCCTTCCGCAAAGGGGCCATCTTTTCGAGCTGGATGGACAAGTTCTCCTTCGAGCCCTGGCGCGAGGCTCTTGCCGAGTGCGGCTTCGACGAGGAGGAATGCATACGGGGAAAGGAACCTGGCAGTGTCTTCCCCTGGTCTCACCTCGAAAGCGGCGTCAGCGAAGAATTCCTGCTCAGGGAGTGGAAACGGGCCCATGAGGGCAAAGTCAGCCTGGACTGCCGTTACAATCCCTGCAACAACTGCGGCGCCTGCGATCGCGGAAAAATCCCCTCGCGCCTGCCGCACACGGACGGAAACAAAATATGCAACCGCCTCGTCT
>ERZ779850.2062-NODE-2062-length-17399-cov-3.435886_pt1 | contig 17399 bp, 10 predicted proteins | sample MGYA00511249_ERZ779850 | MGnify/ENA primary metagenome ERZ779850 (study PRJEB29588, sample SAMEA2162475) | human gut metagenome | biome: human gut; feature: human-associated habitat; material: faeces | place: Denmark | collected 2008/2010 ...
TGGGCGGCAAGCTTGCGGCCGAAGGCAAGAACATCGAAGCCGACGTGGTGACGTTATCGACCTACTACCTCGACAGCTTCCAGAAAAAGGAAAAGCTTTTTGCAGATCTTCAGAACAAGGCCAAAACCATTCAGCCGTCTCCGTCCTATTGGACTCCGATTCTGGGCAACACGGGTGCGCTTTTCATCAACACCGAAGTTTTGAAGCAAAGCAAGCTCGAAGCTCCGAAGTCCATCGCCGATCTTGCCAAGCCCGAATATGCCGGCCACATTTCCGTGCCCGACATCATGGGCAGTTCCACCTCTTGGCTCATGACGCAGGCTGTGATGTCTGCGCAGGGTGAAGAAACCGGCGCCAAGACGGTGGCGGCGATTGAAAAGAATGCCGGCGCCCATCTTGAAAAGTCCGGTTCCGGTCCTTTGAAGAAGCTGCGTGCCGGTGAGGCGGCCGTCGGCTTCGGTTTGCGCCATCAGGCTGTGGCCGACAAGGCACGCGGACTGCCGATCGACTACATCGATCCGACAGAGGGCAACTTCCAGCTGCAGGAAGCTGCCGCAGTCGTTGACAAGGGAGCCAAGACCAATCCGAACGCTCAAAAGGTCGTTGAAATCATCGTCAAGTACGGCCGCCCCGAACTCTTGAAGTTCTACCCCGTGGCACTTTACGAAGGTGAAACGGTTTCCGCTGAAAACAAGCCTGCCCGTCCGAGCTTCTATAAAGAGCCGCTGACCGTCGAACTGCTGCAGAAGCACCAGAAGATGGTCAAGGACGCCGGCAAATAATTCTGTTGATTTTCAATAAGCCGGCTCTCAAACGGGAGCCGGCAGTTTTCTTTTTTGTTTTGTCATGATTACCGATCCGAATACCTACAAACTTTTGACCCCGGGTCCCCTGACGACGTCATTGTCCGTGCGTAAGGAAATGCTTGTCGATCGCTGCACGTGGGACGACGACTACAAAGAAATGACTCAGTTCGTGCGCCGTGAACTCCTCACGCTTGCCCACGTTTCCGAAACTGATTACACCACTGTACTGATGCAGGGTTCGGGTACGTTCGGTGTGGAAAGCGTTCTCAGTTCCGTGGTCGGTAGGAATGACTGCGTGCTTGTGCCCGTCAACGGCGCATATTCGGAACGCATGTGCCAGATTCTGGAGCGCTACGGCATCGCCTTTGTGCGTGAAGACTTCGCTTGGAACGAACGCGTTGACGCTGCCCGTCTGGAGGAGGTGATTGCCGCACATCCCGAGATCACGACGATCAGCATCGTGCACAACGAAACGACTTCGGGCCTCATCAACGATCTGGTGAGTGTCTCGGAAGTCGTGAAGAACCACAACCTGCGTTTTATCGTAGACGCCATGAGCTCCTTCGGCGCCGTGGATGTGAACGTGGCCGAGCTCGGCATCGATTTTCTGATCTCTTCTGCGAACAAGTGCATCCAGGGTGTCCCTGGCTTTTCCTTCATCATTGCCCGCCGCGAAGCGCTTACGGCTACCGAAGGCAACGCCCGCACGATTTCGCTCGATCTGCACTCTCAGTGGAAGACGATGGAAAAGGACAACGGCAAGTGGCGCTTTACGTCGCCTACCCACGTCGTGGCCGCTTTTGCTCAGGCGCTCAAGGAACTGCAGCAAGAGGGCGGAGTGACGGTTCGCGGCGAACGCTATGCAGCTACAAACCGCAAGCTGCGTGAAGGAATGCGTGCTCTAGGCTTTGAACCGTTCGTCAGCGAAGCCTTCCAGGGGCCGATCATCACCACCTTCCTTTATCCGGAAGGTCGCAACCTCGACTTCAAGCACATGCACCACTGGCTCAAGGAGCAGGGTTATGTGATCTATCCGGGCAAGCTCACCGACCGAGACACCTTCCGCATCGGCAACATCGGCGAAATCTACGACGCGGACGCCGACCGCATTCTTGAATTGTTTGCACAGTACACCAAGGAGTTTATGTAATGAACCGCATCAAGGGCGTGATTTTCGATTGGGCGGGTACGACGGTTGACTTCGGTTGCACGAGTCCTGTTTCGGCGTTTAAGGAAGCATTTCGCCGCGCCGGCATTGACGTGACGGACGAGGAAGTTCGTGCGCCGATGGGGCTTTTGAAACGTGATCACATCAAGACGATGCTCCCGATGCCTCGTATTGCGCAAGCCTGGCAGGACAAGTACGGTGCCGCGGCGACCGACGCCGATGCCGAAAAGATCTATGCCGACTTTGAACCGGCTCTGATGGCTGTGCTTGATCGACATTGTGATCTGATTCCTGGCATTCTCGAAACGATGGAGTATCTCCGTCAAAACGAGATCCGCGTGGGTTCGACCACCGGCTTTACCCGGGAAATGATGGCTGTGGTGACCGAAGGCGCCCGCAGGGGAGGCTACGCTCCCGAAATGGTTCAAACGGCTGACAGCAACAACGGTTTCGGCCGTCCTTGGCCCTACATGATTTTCTCCAATATGCGCGGCCTCGGTCTATCAAACGTGCGTCAGGTTGTTAAGGTGGGCGATACGACCTCCGACATGGCCGAAGCAAAGAACGCGGGCGTGATTGCCGTCGGCGTCTGTGTGGGCAGCTCCATGATCGGTCTGGACGCGCAGAGCTGGGCGGCGTTGCCCGAAGCAGAACGTGCCGAACAGATCAAATCGGCTCGTCAGCGCTTCTATGCTGCCGGTGCCGATTATGTGATCGAGAGCATCGGTGATTTGCCGGCTCTCATTGAGGATCTCAACGCTCGCAGCGCTGCTTAATTCGCACCAAAGGACCTTGCGAAAGCCCGCGTGTCGTTTTTGGCATGCGGGCTTTTTGACGTGTCGGCGTCGTTTTGGTTGATCAGACGAATAGGTTATCGTTTTCTTTGTTCTTCCCGCGGGCGCGAGCAATGAGCTGCGCCCTGAGTTCGTCGAGTTCTCTTTCGATGCGTTCCGCACGACGCCAAAAATAGACCACGTTGCCCAGGATGATGCCGATGAGCAAGGCTGAACCGATGCCGATGACATAGTGGATGCGCGAGTCTGCAGTCGCGATTCCTTGGGCCTCCGCTGCTTGGTTCGTCGCAATAGCCGCCTCGGCTCTGACAGGTACAGTGATTCCTGTCAAGGAGAAGAACAGCACAAGTTCCGTAGCTGCTTTGCAAAAACAAGAAGATGAAAACCACATGACCGTCAAAATCGATGGAAGGCAGTCAGAAGCGTAGTGCGAGAACCGAATCGGCGCGATCGAATGGCGCACTATGAGAAGAAATGGCAAGAATGCGCAAAAAGTCTCATCCAGAATTTTTTTGAGGTTTCTTGACAGATTAACGTCGGGGCAATTGATTAGAGAGCTTTTCGAGCTGCTGGAATGTTGCCGGTTTAGAAAAACTTAATTGGGATACAAAACTTCGAAACACGGACGTCTTTGCGTTTGATTCAAGTCAAAAGCCGCGCTGTCGCTGCCCCTACACTCTTTGCCTGACAACATAAACCACCGCTTTGCTGCTCACTGACACTACGTCAATACCCGGAAGCATTGCGAATCTAAGGAGAAAGAGATGATCAAACCAATTGCGGCAATTGTGCTTAGTGCCTTATTTTCCACTGTCTCAGGACTGGCAACTGCCCAAGACCTGGCTTCTTTTCATGCCGGTATGGGTGGATGCACTGCTTGCCACGGCACGAACGCTGTGACGGCTGCTGACGTTCCGGACGACGAAATTGATCTCAACAACAAATGCATGGCCTGCCACGGAGACTATAAAAAATTAGCTGACAAAACAAAGCACTTTGATCCGCATGCAAGTCACTTAAGCGACAGGAGTCCCATCAATTGCACGGCTTGTCATACCGCACACGCAAAACCCAAGCTCGTCTGCAATGACTGTCACACATTTGATTTGAAGATGCCATTTTCCGATGCTCCTGAATCGGCCAAGTGGGATGCAACGATTGATGCCGAGGCTGTTGCAGCTGCCGAAAAGTCTGCTCCGCGCGAAACGGTTGACGTACTGGTGATCGGTGCGGGTTCGGCCGGCTTAAATGCGGCAATTGCGGCAAAGCGCGCCGGAGCTAAGGTGGTTTTGCTTGAGAAACATTCTTTTGCAGGCGGCAATTCAATGCTCGCTGCCGGCGGTTACAACGCTGTCGGGACGCCTCAACAGGCTAAGAAAGGCATTAAGGATACCGTTGATCAGTATGTCAAAGACACCATGAAGGGCGGGCGTGGCAAAAACGATCCGAAGCTTGTACAAATTCTTGCTGAAGGTAGCGCCGACGGCGTCAAATGGTTGGAAGACATGGGGGCTGATCTTTCGGACGTCAAACGTTCCGGAGGAGCCGCCGTCGATCGAACGCACCGTCCCCACGGAGGTATGTCTGTCGGGCCGCACATTGTGGATGTGTTACGCGCCCAAGCTACAAAAGAAGGCGTTGGCGCCCGGGTGAATTCCCGTGCCGTCAAGCTTTTGCTCGACAAAGACTACAAAATTGCCGGAGCCATTGTGCATGGCAAGCACTCCGGCTACTACAAAATTGCAGCGAAAGCGGTGGTTTTGGCGACCGGCGGTTACGGTCAGAATAAGCAGATGATTGCCTTCTATCGTCCGACCTTTAAGGACATGACGAGTTCAAACAATGTAACGAGTACCGGCGATGGCATCACCATGGCACTCAATATCGGTGCTTCCATGACCGATATCGATTGGGTTCAGGCTCATCCGACCGTTGGCCTCGACAGCCGTATTTTGATCAGCGAAACCGTTCGCGGAGTCGGCGCCGTAATGGTCAACATCAACGGTGAGCGTTTCGTGAACGAACTTACAACACGTGACCGCGCAAGCGATGCAATTTTGCATCAGCCTCAAAAGCGAGCTTGGTTGGTTTTTGACAGCAACCTCTATAAGTCTGCAAAGATGGTGCAAGGCTATGATCACCTGGGTATGCTCAAGAAAGCTGATACTCTGGCTGAGCTGGCCAAGATTTGTGACATGGATGCGAAAACTCTCGAAAAGACGGCCAGCGACTACAACAAGTTCCGCAAGGCAGGAAAAGACGAAGCATTTGGTCGTCCCGATATGCCGCTTGGTATTGAAAAGGCTCCTTTCTATGCAGTAGCTGTTGCTCCCGGCATTCATCATACGATGGGTGGGGTGGCGATCACGCCGGAAAGCGAGGTGCTGGACATCCAAAGTCGCCCGATTCCGGGGCTGTATGCGGCAGGAGAAGTGACGGGAGGCGTACACGGCTTTAACCGCCTCGGAGGTAATGCTATTGCCGATACCGTCGTCTTTGGTCGCCGTAGCGGTGAACATGCAGCTGCCTATGCACTCAGCGCAAAATAAGCAAACTTTCTTCTCCTAATCTCGTCTGTTTCTTGGCAGTGGAAATCTGCTGTTGCCAAAAGGCAGACATTTGAGGTTCTGTCGGTTCGACAGGACCTCTTTTTTTTGGGTACTAGAGCGTTGATAGCGGAGAAATGTTGCATTCCTTGAAGAAAAGCTCTCGCAATGCAGGCAAATGATCTTGTTTGTAGATCGCGTAGATGCAGCGGCTACTTTCTTTTTTATGATCCGGATTAACCTCTTTTCTCAACTCAACCAAATCTCCACGGCGAATTTCTTCCGAAACGGACAGCAACGGCATCACAGCCAATCCGAGACCGGTTTGAACCGCTCGTTTGATCGCGCCCATTGTGTTCATAGTAAGGATGTTGGAAACGGTAATTCCCTGGGCCAAGAGCCATCGTTTGGCTGCATCGCTTACCGTTGCTTCCTGATCCATGATCCAGGTGGCTAAACAGAAATCTTCCGTTGTCGCTTCGACCGATATGTATGGACTCTTCGGGCTGGCGATCAATACGAAATCGTCACGGAAACACGGGAAAAAGGTTAACGATGGATCCACGGGGGGACGACTGATAAAGCCAATATCCATACGGTTGTCAAGAACTCCGGCTTCTACGATTTCATTGTCTTCAATCAGCAAAGTCGGATCCACAGTCGGATAACGTCGCTTGAATTCCGGGAGCCTTCGGGAGAGGATATAAATGCCGCAGGCGCGGTTGGCACCGATGATCAGCTTCCCTGCCAGCCCTTTTTCTCTGGCTGCGAAAATATCCTCAATTTCGCTGGCTTTAGTTACGACCAGTGTGGCCAGAGGGAGGAGAGCAGAGGCAGCGTCTGTCGGAAACAAGCCATTGGATTTTCGTTCGAACAGTTCTGTTCCAAGTGTTCTCTCGAGTTCTTTGAGCGACTGACTTGCCGCACTTGTCGTCACACAGAGTTTGGCAGCAGCTTTTGACAAGCTTTTCTGATCGTAGATACCAAGAAAGATTTCAAGCTGACGCAGTGTGATGTGCATAACCAGAAGATAGGTCAAAAAAATGCCTAGGAATTTCCTAGGCACCAGCGTCGGGTTTATGGGATTTATCTCCAGAACACCAAAGGAATGATCTTACTGGAAACAACAGATCTTATCTCATATTTTCCTAGGAAATTCCTAGGTATTTTGGTTCAAAGTCAATTTGTCGAGGCAGACTCTTTGAACGAAGCTACCTCGACATAGTCAGGTTCTTAAAAAATTTTAGAAGACATGACGCAAACCAACGTTCCAGCGCCAGTTCTCCCTGACTTCACCGCCGGAATTGCGTTCCAGATCGACATAGGTATAGGTGCGATCCGTCCAGTTGAAGTTGGCGCCAACGCCGTATTCGATCCAGGTGCCGCCTAAATCATCCGTGACAGTATTGCGAGCTCTGCCTAGACTTGCCTTGGATTCCATCTCGCCATCAAAGTCATGTAAGACAGAAAATCTAGCGTAGATGTTGCCTTTCTTTTCAGGAAAATAGAAGCCGCTTCTTACGCCAATTCGACCGATAAACGACGTAAAGTCGTCCTGCTCGATACGAACACCGTTTGAAGCCGTAATATCGTCGCCAAAAAGAGTGCCGTATGTCAATTCAACTTGAGGCTCGACGAAAGCCAGCTCTGCAAGCTTAAATCTCCACCCGTATTCTGCACTTATGCTCCAGGCGTTATTGTCGTAGGACCCGTTCATGCCATTGACCGCAAAGTCGGTGTCCAGGCGGCTGTATTTTGCAATCAAATCCACAAACTGACCGTTCTCGGACAACCAGGATCCATATACAGCAAAACCATAGGAGTCATGTTCTGCGTTGCCATTCGAGAAATCAGAAGATCCGTCCGTGTAGGTAAAGGCACCGCCGACTTTCCAGCCATATCCGACATCGTAATCAGCACCTACCTGAATGGATGTGTTCGTCGCATCGACTCCACCATATTCTTGTTCGGATCCATAGGCTCGAGCCCAAAGACCGACGCCCTGAGGTGAATCGCGAAGTTCACCCATGCGTTTAGTGAGATCGTTCATGTCATGGCGCCACAAGAAAGCTCCCAACACAGCAATTGAGCCATAAGACGCAAGGTTAGTGTTTTTTGTGGTACGAACATTGAACAGTTGCCCGTTTTCGTCGACGTCAGCCGTTACAGCATCATTCACCAGCCCCTGTTCGACGGCAACCGACGAAAGACTGCTTTGATCAGAAATCTTCACAACTTCCAGCAACTGAGGGATGGCCTCTGAACTGTTGGCAAAGCTGTCATTGAAGGTTCCGCTACCAAGTGCACTTACAGAACTGTCGTCACCCAAAGCACCGATCGTGACAGTATTGGCAAGAGAATCAACCTTGATTGTTGCCTTTCCATTGAGCAAGCCAATATTTGCTGTTGCTTCATCTGCAACGTACAAAGTGCCGTTGTTAGTCAGATTAGTTATCGCAGACTTATCTTCATTGACTTTGAGCGTAGCCCCGTTGCTGATGTCAACCCCGGCCGTACTCGTTGATGTCACTGTCTTGAAGTCGGATTGAGCGCCTACCGACACTAAACTCGATTCATCTGAGTTTATCGTAGACTGGTCAGCATGAATATTTCCCGACAATGTCAACTTCGACCTACCTTCCAGATTAATGGTTCCGATGTAGTTCATTGTCCCTGCCAGTTCAACAGAACTCGTGGTTTGAGGTCTTTCAGTTTCAGTCGTATAGTTGTTCGTTGTAATATCGCCAGTGAATGTGCCACCGTTAACAAAATCAATCACAGTGGAAGATTTATTGTAGGCAACCAGATCGCCTTTAATAGTTGAATTCGGATCAGTTGCTACAATTTTAAATGCTTCCTCACGATTATATGCAAGACTCGGACTGTCGTTATTCGTTCCATCGGATCCTGCATGAATATCACCGGTTAACTTAAGCAAATTCGCTGTTATATTGACTGCAAAAACGTCACCGTCCTTTGAAGCACTTGTTCCACCATAATCACCGTCGATACTTCCGTTAATGACGATTTCGTTGCCGACGAGGTTGATCGTTCCCCAGGAACCTGATCCCAATGCTCCGCCGCCGACCTTGGAATTGAACGCTTGAAGTTCAATCTTGTCAGTGTACACATTAATGGTGCCGCCTTCATTTGCTTGGAGAAGGGACACACCAGTGGCTTTAATAGTTCTTGTTGCTTTGAAAGAGGTCAGCGGATCGTCTTTTGACCCAACATTAATGACTGCACCTTCTCCTTCTCGAACATGAAGAGCGGTAGCTGCGGTCGTAGAGTCAAACTGATCTACATTGAGATTCAGAACACTGGAAACACTATTTGTGCCGAGTACATAAATGCCATGCACACTACCGGTTTGCTCATATTTGTCAGCATTGACATTAACTGTGCCTTTTTTGATATAACCTGTCCAATAATGACTAGGATCTGTGTCAGTTTCAGAATATTCTTTTGCCTTTACAGATATTGTTCCAATTTTAGATTCTTCGGTTCCGAAATTAATTTCTCCTTCATTTTGGACGTTAAATGCCGGATTATTTTCTGATGTATTTGTACGGTTGTCGACTGTAATCAAGCTTGCCTCAGTGAAGGTCAGACTGCTTCCATTAGTAGCCAAAACTTGAGAGTACTCTTTATTGCCGGTGACTTTTTGATCGCCTTCTGAGTCAGTAATTACTACAGCTGAGGCAGAAGTTGACAGAGCCAACATTACGGCGGTAGAAAGCAAAGACAGGTGTTTTTTCATGATCATCTACCTATATTCAGAATGAAACAGAAAATAATAGGGCAGTTCCATTCTGCCCCCCCCGGGTTGACTTGTCAAATTATTTTTTAAATCTGCGTACCCACTGTTTGCTACCTAAAATGGCATGCATTGCCACCGAGCGTTCAGATATTGGCGACAGAGGTCATCGTGCAGAAGTCGGCGACCGTCGACTTGCGTTTGGTTTGGTGCGCCCAGCAGCGCACGTGTGTCTATGTGGTGAGAGTCCACTGATCGCCCGTTCAGGGGAAGATCTAGCGACTCGGCAGAGTCAGGGAGGTAACAAACTGATGAAGGAAGCCGATAGCAAAGCGTCAGCCCGACGCACAGGAATCTGATGTGAGGCGGGGCGACTGGGAGAGCTGGCCAAACTCAGTTAACCCAGTACTGGACCGGAAAGTCGCCACGTAGATCAGACGGGTAGGACGTGAAGCGCATGTGTGATACCTGAAGTGCCCAACGAGGTGTTTTTTGTGTACCTTTTGACGGGTTTTTATTTCCGCCAAAATCCTCCGCTATCCTTTTGTAGTTCGTTGATTTTAAAGGAAATTAATTTGTAACAAATAGCAAAAAACCTCCAGTTTCTCAACTGAAGGTCTTGCGAATTGGTGCCCAAGACTGGACTCGAACCAGCATGCCTCTCGGCGCTGCGACCTGAACACAGTGCGTCTACCAATTTCGCCACTTGGGCACAAATTTTCTGAGACGCGAATTATTACCAAACAGAATAAAAATGTCAAACGATTTTCGAAAAAAATTTCTGCGAGCAGTTTTTAGGAGAAATTGCTTGCTCAAAAGACTTGCCGACAGGCTCTGCGCCGCAACTGATCGGTCCGTTCAGATAGTCGGCATCGTCTTGTCAGAGTTCCGTCATTTTTCCTCAGGTATGATGCGCTTGATTCGAGGCCGACGAGAAGGATGTTGCCGATGCGTCTGCCGTTTTGTAGCCAATTGATGCTCCGAGAGCACATAGAGAATTCGAAATGCAAAAGAAAGTTCACGAGAAACCCAGTCGATCCAAGGCATCTCCCGAAAAGAAGAAGCAGAACACCTCCAATTACGCCGACAGGGCATTTGTCCTTGCCCAAGGGGATTCTTTTTCCAAAACCGTCTTCACTAAGTGCTATCACGAAACGTTCGGTGTGACGCTTGCTGTGGCAAAGGAGGCCTTTGAAAGGCTTTTGGCAAGCGAAATCATTGCGCCGGCTCAGCAAGCCCGTCATTACACGCGTGGTCCCGGTATTTCAAAGCAAGAAGATCTTGTGCGTCTGGTCGGCAATCGAACCGGCGAATTCAAGATCCGCAGTCTTAAGAATCCCGACAAGATTGTCGAAGGCGTTAAAAGTTCCAATCCGCACCACGGTTTGTTGCCGGGGGATGTTGTCTACGGTGCTTATGTCAACGACGACTACGGGTTTGCAGCGCGCATTCTGGTCAGCCGTGCATTGCGTGAACCCGTTTGCACCATTAACTATGCAAAGTCGGCCGGCGTGGAAGGCTGCGGCTCTTCGTTTGCCAATCGTTTGGATAAGAACGCTGTCAAGAAACTTCAGCAGCAGTTCTTCACGATGAAGATTGACGAGTCCTGCTGCAAGCCGTTTTCCGCCATTGTGCCGTTGACCGGTACGGTCGGACGCGTGATCGGCCCCATCGACTCCACGCAAAGCGAAATCGACATGACGCTTGCTCGCCTCGGTATCCCGAGCGAATTTTCCGAGGAGGCCCAGGCGCAGGCTCAGGCGCTGCCCGATGCGGTCGAAAGCGACAAGGAAATCGAGGAGAGAGTTGATCTTCGAGATGTTGGTCTCGTGACGATCGACGGCGAAGATGCCCGCGACTTTGACGATGCGGTATGGTGTGCGCCGCTCAATGACGGCGAAGGCGGTTGGCGCCTTTTGGTCGCCATTGCCGACGTAAGTCATTACGTCACGCCCGAAAGTCCGCTTGACGCCGATGCACAGCAGCGTTGCACGAGCGTGTACTTCCCGACGCGCGTGGTGCCGATGTTGCCCGAGAAGCTCAGTAACGGCCTGTGTTCGCTCAATCCGGGAGTAGATCGCTGTTCGCTTGTCTGCGACATGATCGTTTCGGAGAAAGGCGAGGTGACGGCATATCAGTTCTATCCGGCACTGATTCGGTCCAAGGCGCGTCTTACCTATACGAGTGTCTGGAACGCGCTCAACGGCGACGTGCAGGACTTTTTGGTGCGCGGAGGCAACCTCACCGACATCAACAATCTCTACGCACTCTTTAAGGCGTTGCTTCAGGCCCGAGGTCGCCGCGGAGCTGCGGACTTTACGTCGGCCGAAACCGAAATCGTAACGGATCCGCAGACGCAGAAGATCGTGGCCATCCGCAAACGCGACCACAACGATGCGCATCGTCTGATTGAGGAGTGCATGCTTGCGGCCAATGTGTGCGCCGCAGAGTTCATCGGTCAGAACAAGGCCAAGAGCCTGTATCGCGTGCACGATGCGCCGCCGGCAGATCGGCTCGCCAATCTGCGTACGACGCTCGGCGCCTTCGGTCTCAAACTCTCGGGCGGAGGAAAACCCACTCCTGCGGATTACGCCAAGGTGGCGCATGAAGCCGAAACGCTGCCGGCAGCCGAAGTCATCAATACGCTTTTGCTTCGCAGCATGCAGCGCGCTGTATACAGCCCCGACAAGAAGCCGCACTACGGCCTCAATTACGATGCCTATACGCACTTCACTTCGCCGATTCGCCGTTATCCGGACCTGCTGGTGCACCGCACCATCCGCGCTATTTTGAAGGGCGAGCGCTACGAACCGGTGTTGGCGCAGGCGCCGCAGGAGCTGATGCAGGCACGCATGTCGGAGCTAGCGGCTGCTCAGGGCGAAAAAACGGCCAAGAAGAGCAAGGTTGACATGACCTGGGAAGTGCTCGGTTTGTTGACGTCGGCGGCAGAACGACGCGCCGACGACGCTTCTCGTGACATCGTCGCCTGGATGAAGGCCGACTATATTTCCGGGTACCGCCGCCAGTGCTTTGAGGGTGTCATTACGGGCGCCAATCCTGCGGGTGTTTACGTTACGCTTACCGGCGTGTTCGTCGAAGGGTTCGTGCATGTCAGTCGTCTCAACAGCTGGGAGTATTTTTACTACGATGACAAAAAGATGCTTTTTGAAGCTGAATTCGGCTCCGAGCGCTATATGATCGGCGACAAAGTGACGGTGCGCGTGTTTGCCGCGAGCACGGAAACGCGCCGCATTGACTTTGAAATGGTGCAAAATCACACGGATAAACAACGCACCCGCAACAATAAGAACAAAAAAACGAAGAGAAGATTCTAAAAATGCCCAAACAAGTCGTATTGGCAGGCTTTCACGCCGTAAATGCCAGAGCAAAACTCAATCCCGACTCCATCCGCGTCGTCTACGTCGAAGCTTCGCGCCGCGACAAGCGCATGCAGCAATGCAAGGATCGTCTTGCGGCTGCCGGCGTCAAGGTCATGCAGGCCGACGCCAAGCGTCTGGAAGGTATGGCGCCGGGCATTCCGCATCAGGGCATCGTGGCGCTTGCCGATGAGCTCAAACAGACGCTCGATTTCGACACGCTGCTTGACAGCATCACGCCGGACACGCTGCTGCTTGTTCTCGACGGCGTGACCGATCCGCGCAATTTCGGTGCCTGCCTCCGTGTCGCTGATGCGGCAGGCGTTCAGGCAGTGATTGCGCCGCGCGACCGTTCCGCTAGCTTTTCGCCTGCAGCCGCAAAGGCCGCAGCGGGAGCATGGGAAAGCGTCCCCGTTGTGACGGTCACCAATCTTGCCGCGAGCATCACCGAGCTTCGTGACGCCGGGGTTATGGTGGTCGGCACGGCCGGCGAAGCGCAAAAGACGATCTATGAATTTGATCAGAAGCGTGCTTTTGCCTGGGTGTTGGGCGCAGAAGGAGAGGGACTTCGTCAGCTCACGCGCAAGCGCTGCGACGAACTGGCCAAGATCCCCATGTTCGGGGCGGTCGACAGCCTCAACGTTTCGGTAGCCACCGGCGTTTGTCTCTTTGAGACTGTCCGTCAGCGTCAAAGCTGATTAACCGATTTTTAGCAACGGTTAAACAGAAGGCAGCGCTCTGGAGAATCCGGAGGCTGCCTTTTTTGCGAAAGCGGTGTGATGCTTATTTGGCGGGCATTTCGGCGACGGCTTCGATTTCGACGAGACAGCCGAAGTGCAGCGTTGTGGTTGAGACAATGACGCGACCGGGCTTGTGTTCGCCGAAGAATGCGGCGTATTCCTCGTTGATCGGTCCCCAGTAGTTGACGTCCGGCGTGTAGATGCGGCAGAAGACGACATCGTTGGTGGTAACGCCTGCGGCATCAAGAACGCGCTTGACGTTGTTCAAAGCCAGACGGGTGTGCTCGCGGATGTCGCCCTTGCAGACTTCACGCGTATCCGGATCAATCGAGAGCTGCCCGGAAACGTAGAGCGTGCCGTTGGAGATGACGCCGGCGCTGTAGTGACCTTTGTTTTCGCCTTTGAAGTCGGGAGTGACGATCTGCATGAGAAAAGTTCCTTTGGTTGGGATTTCTACAAGATAAGTCTGAGCGCGGCAAAAGTCGCGAACTAGTCAGCGGATTTTAAGCTCACGAACGACAAGTTCCAGCAATCGGATCGAAGAGAGTCCTAGCCCGAGAGAAGAATCGAGTCGAGAGAACCGAAAAACTCGGCTTTCACTCTTGGAAAAGATAGCCTCAAACCTTACAATTACGGCACCTTACGACTTCGGCTGCACGATGCTGCAGATACCGAAGGTTTTTGCGTTTTCAGAAGCCCTGCAATGACCCCTCGACTTCGGCTCAATCACATCACAAAAGCATATCCGGGCATCGTCGCCAACGACGACATCTGTCTGGAAGTGTGTCCCGGGGAAGTGCTTGCTATTCTTGGCGAAAACGGCGCCGGCAAGTCCACCCTCATGAAAATCATCTTCGGTTCGGTCACGCCGGACAAGGGTTTCATCGAGTTTGACGGAAGTCCTGCGCAGATCAGCAGCCCTTCGGAAGCCAACCGTTTGGGCATTGCCATGGTGCATCAGCACTTTGCCGTGTTCGAAACGCTTACGGTGGCGCAAAACGTCATTCTCGGCATCGCCGAAAAGATTTCCGTGGAGGAGTGCGCCAAGCGCATCAATGCGTTAGGTGAGCGCTACGGTATTGCGGTCGATCCGTTTGCCATCGTTGCCGACCTCTCCATGGGCGAGCGCCAACGCGTGGAAATCATCCGCGCCCTGATGAGCAATCCCAAGCTTCTGATCCTGGATGAGCCCACCTCGGTGCTGACGCCCCAGGCCGTCCGCAAGCTTTTTGAAACGCTCAAGAAGCTCGCCTCCGAAGGCGTTTCGATTCTTTTTATTTCTCACAAGCTCGACGAAATTCGCGAGCTAGCCGATCGCTGCACGATTCTTCGCGCCGGCCGCGTGATCGAAACGGTCAATCCGAAGGAAAAAACCGAAGAGGAACTCGCGCGCCTGATGATCGGCAAGGAACCGCCCAAGCTTCTGACTTCGGAAGGCACGCCCGGCGAAGTGGCACTCGAATTCAAGGGCGTGAGTCTCGACGGCGGCCATCACGTCACGGGGCTTACGGACATCAAGCTCACGGTGCGTGCGGGTGAAATCGTCGGCATCGCCGGCATTTCCGGCAACGGTCAGTCGCGATTGCTCGGCGTTTGCATGGGTGAACTCAAGCAGACGAAGGGTTCCGTGAAGCTTTTCGGCGAAGCGGTCGACGATCTCGATCCGGCCGAGCGTCGCGCCAAGGGCTTGCGCTACGTGCCCGAGCAGCGTCTTGGTCATGGGGCGGTGCCGGAGTTTTCGCTCATCAACAACACGCTTTTGACGGGTGATGATTTTCACAGCCACGGCTTTATCAAGCAGGAAGAGGCCGAAACGTTTACCGATCTCGTCATTGAGCGCTTCCATGTAAAACCCGAAGCGCCGAAGGCGGCGGCAAGAAGCTTCTCGGGCGGCAATCTGCAGAAGTTCATTGTCGGCCGCGAGATCCTGAGTTCTCCGGGTGTACTCATCATCGACCAGCCCACATGGGGCGTGGACGTGGGGGCCGCCACGGTGATTCACAATTCTCTGATGCGCCTTCGCAGCGAGGGTGCCGGCATTCTGGTCGTGAGCGAAGAAATCGATGAGCTTTTTGCCATCTGCGACCGCATTGCCGTGATGTATCGCGGCTGTATATCGCCAGCCATTCCCGTCAGTTCGATTACGACCGAAGAGCTCGGCCGCTGGATGGCCGGTCTGTGGGTGGGCAGCCCCTTCCGTCACGCTCAGTCCGCCGACAAGGAGGCCGAATAAAAATGCAATTTCCTGTGCGTTTGGTTGCCCGCAGAACCCCGGGCTGCATGATGTGGCTTTCTCCGGTTCTGGCTCTTGGCCTGACTGTGTTATTCGGTGCGATTCTGTTTGCGATGCTGGGTAAGGCCCCGCTCAATGCGCTCTATGTGTTCTTGATCGCTCCGCTTGAAACCCTGCGCGGTTGGGCCGAAGTCGGCGTGAAGATGACGCCGCTGCTGCTTTGCGCCGCCGGTCTCGTGGTCTGCTTTCGAGCAAGCATCTGGAATATCGGTGCCGAAGGCCAGTTCCTTGCGGGCGCCATCACCGGCGTCTGGGCAGCTTTGGCTTGCCCCGACGGCATCGGCCATTGGTATCTGGTGATCGTTCTGCTGGCCGGTATTGCGGGCGGCGCCTTCTGGGGCGGCATCACGGCGTTACTGAAAGACAAATTCAACGCCAACGAAATTCTCGTATCCCTGATGTTGGTCTACGTGGCGCAGTTCGGGCTTGCCTACTGTGTCCAGGGGCCGTTGCAGGATCCCGACGGTCTGGGCTTTCCTCAGTCCGCGCTTTTTGCTTCCGCGGCTAGCATGCCGGTGATTCTCGGCGGCACGCGTCTGCATCTGGGTTTTGTTCTGGCCGTAGTGGCCGCGCTTGTCATCCAGGTGATGATGGTGCGTATGTTCATCGGCTTTCAGCTCAAGGTTTCCGGCATGGCGCCCTTGGCAGCCAAGTACGCAGGTTTCCGTCCGAAACGTCTGCTGTGGGTCTCGATGCTTATTTCCGGCGGTCTGGCCGGTTTGGCCGGCGTTGCCGAAGTTGCGGGTCCCGTCGGACAGCTCACGCTTAACATCAGTCCGGGCTACGGCTTTGCGGCCATTATCGTGGCTTTCGTGGGTCGTCTGTCGCCCGCGGGATGCATCCCTGCAGCCTTCGTGATGGCGCTCTTTTATCTGGGCGGCGAACTCGGCCAGTCCCGTCTGGGGTTGCCGAGCTCAATTACGGGTGTCTATCAGGGCATGCTTCTCTTTTTCCTTTTGATCTGCGATTCGCTCATCTACTTTAAGCCTGTCTGGCAGGGCTTTACCGAACGCAAGCTGAGCAAGGAGGCTTAATCATGGATGCTGGTGTGATTGCTTCTGTCATTGCTGCGACGTTGAATGCGGGTACGCCCCTGCTGATTGCCGCCATCGGCATTCTCATTCACGAAAAAAGCGGCGTTCTCAACCTGGGTGTCGAAGGCATGATGCTCATGGGCGCGGTGACCGGTTTCGGCGTAACCTACGCCACGGGCAGCTTCGCGCTCGGTTTCCTGGCCGGTGCCCTGGCAGGCCTCGTGATGGCCGCGCTCTTTGGCTTTTTTACGCTTGGACTCTACGCCAATCAGTACGCAGCCGGTTTGGCGCTCTCGCTTTTCGGCGCCGGTCTTTCGGCTTTCGTGGGCCAGCCTCTGCAGGGCATGGCGTTGCCGAGCCGCGCGCCCACGGGCATTCCCGGTCTTGAATCGATTCCGTTCCTGGGCGATGCATTCTTTTCGTCGCACTGCCTTGTGTATCTCTCCCTGATCGGCTTGGCCGCCGTGGGCTGGTTCCTCTACAAGTCGCGCCCCGGCCTGATGCTGCGTGCGGTGGGAGAATCGCCGAGCTCGGCTTACGCCCTGGGCTACAACGTGCGTGTCATCCGTTTCTGGGCAGTGCTCTTCGGTGGCTTCATGTCGGGTCTGGCCGGTGCCTATCTGTCGCTTGTCTACACGCCTCTGTGGGCTGAAGGCATGACGGCGGGCCGCGGTTGGATTGCGCTTGCGCTTGTCACCTTCGCCACCTGGCGTCCGCTTCGCGTGGTGCTCGGCGCCTATCTTTTCGGCGGCGTGACAATGCTGCAGTTCAACATGCAGGCGATGGGCATTGAGATTCCCTCGCAGATCATGTCGATGACGCCGTATCTGGCGACCATTCTCGTGCTGATCCTCATCAGCGCCATCGGCGGCCGGCGGGTGCAG
>ERZ779850.2075-NODE-2075-length-17301-cov-2.712803_pt1 | contig 17301 bp, 16 predicted proteins | sample MGYA00511249_ERZ779850 | MGnify/ENA primary metagenome ERZ779850 (study PRJEB29588, sample SAMEA2162475) | human gut metagenome | biome: human gut; feature: human-associated habitat; material: faeces | place: Denmark | collected 2008/2010 ...
CGGATCAGTCTGTAAAAGAATCTGCTTCCACCTACCAGCGCGATCAGATAAAACGTGCGGATCACATAATAGCTCCTCGGAAGATGTTTTCCCATTCCCACAACGATTGCCATGTCACAGAGTGAAGAAAAGACAACTGCGCCAATGATCTTGAAGGTTTCCTCCAGACCTGCGTATTCCCACAAGCTGCTGTATATACGAAACACTCCAAAAACAATCAGCGTCACAAAAATCATCAGCACGCCGTAATCCAGAAGCACGCTGAAAAACTCTTCCGGTATCTGTCTGACATCAAATTCAAATCTGGTGGCAAGCGCCATCAGTGAAGAAAGAATGATCAAAAAGATATCCAGAACGATCAGACAGACTCTTCTTAATAACAACTGATAATTTATTTTCTTTCTCTTCATCCTTTTTTCCCATAGTAGCCGTAATGGCCATAGCCATATCCGTAGCCATACCCGTAGCCATATCCATATCCGTAACCATATCCATAACCGGTAATTCCCATCTCTGTTCCATTCAGTACATACCCGATCAGATTTACACCGGTATCTGCAATATTTTCTACTCCGTTCAGAATTCTGTCTATGCGTGCAGAGTCCTGACGTACTACCATGACTGCTCCATCTGTCATACGAGCGATTGCTGATGCATCCGAAAGCATGCCACATGGCGGCGTATCTACGATCACATAATCATAATTTTTACGAAGTACCTTTAACAGCCGTTCCAGATATCCGTTTCCAATCAGTTCGGTTGGATTTTTTACCATCTCTTTTCCCGGCAGAATGTCCAGCTCATACTCGCCGTAGCGAAGCATAACCGATTTGAGATCTGTTTTTTTATTCAAAACATCTGCAATCCCATACTTTTTTGTCCGAATTCCCATAGACAATGCAACAGATGGATGTCTGAGATCTCCATCAAGTAACGCAACTTTCTTTCCTTTTTTTGCAAGAGATATTGCAAGATTTACTGCCACTGTTGTTTTTCCTTCATCGGATATGACACTGGTCACGATCAGACTTTTTATTCCATTCTCTTCTGCATTTTTTGTCACTCGCGTACGAATCGTTCGGAAGCTTTCCCGAAGAACTGTTGTATTTCCTTTCCCGTCAAGAAGTACTGTTTTTTTACTTTTGCGTCTTTTTCCATGTGATTTTGGCACGCTTCCAAGATATGCAATACTCAGATAGTTTTTCAGGTCCTCTTCCCTTCGTACCGTTTTTCTTGTTGATGCATATACAAATAAAAGGAAAATACTAACTACCGCCCCCGCAGCCACACCTTTTGCAACTGCTCCTGTAAAATTCTGCGGATTCTGTGGTTTTTCCGGAATGCCACTTTCATCCATCAACGTCAGCTGTGTATCTCCTATAATATATTCTGCAACCTGCGGATAGTATTTGATAACTGCCTGCAGCACATCGTAAGCAATCTGGGGATCAGAAGCAGTTACATTGATCGTAAAAATTGATGTATCCTGAATTGCTTCTGCTGAAATACTTGCTGGTATCGAATCAATCCCGAGACTTTCTGCCACAATATCCGAAAGTGCACCACTGGTCAGGATATATGGAAATGTTTTACTGAGCTGTCCTGCTGTTGTTTCATCTGAATAGCTCTGATTGTATCCGTATGCCGTCTTAGTCTCCACAACAAAAGAAGAATATGCCTGATATACCGGAGTATAATTTGTCTTTTCTCTCATATACATAACGGCTCCACAGACTGCCATAAGCAGAAAACACAGGAGGAAAAACTTCTTAAATCCTCGCCACATATCATCCAGAATCGTAGTAAAATACAGAATTCCGGAATCCATCTCTGTATTACGCTCGCTTCCCATAATGTCCTCCATATCCGTAATGTCCGCTTCCTGCCATATTTTGTGACGTCACACCATTCAGGATGCAGCCAAGTACTTTTCCTCTGGTATTGTTCAGTATATCGATTGCATCATTAATGTCCTTCGTCAATACTGTATCCTGTCTTACCACCAGCACAGATGCGTCTGTCATCTGTGCCAGCTCCTCTGTATCTGCCACAAGGGCAAGCGGAGAAGTGTCGATAACTACATAGTCCATTTTTTCACGGCAAAAAGCGATGATCTGTTTGAGCGTCATGCTTTTCAACAGAGTTTCGATTGCATTTGAAGAAGTTTTATTTAAAATCATATACAGACCGGAATTATTCCAGTTCCGGATAATCTTCTCCGTACTTGCATGGTTGATCAGTACATCTCCTAGATCCGTCTCTTCATTATCACGGACATTAAAAATTTTGTACTGTGCCGGTTTTCGGAAGTCACAGTCTATCAGCATAACTCTGCTTCCTCCCTGCGCAAGTGACAGTGCCAGATTTGCTGCTACTGTGGATTTTCCTTCATTTTCCATCACACTGGTAACAAGAAGTACTTTTGCATCCTCTTTATCCATATAGCTTCTTACTCTGGATGCAGCCATTTTGCTGGATTCCACATAAGCAAAACTTCGAAGCGGATTCTGGATCAGCATAGAAAGATAATCCTTCTTTCTTTTCATGGAAAGGGCCTTTGATTTTTTCTCATAGGCAATCGTTCCAAGCAAACGGGTATCCAGTTTTGTGGATACTTCTCCCGGATTTTTAATGGTATCTCGTATGTAGGAAATTCCTGCCAATAAAGCGATCAGGCATCCGGCTGCCACAACAAATACCTTCATGACAGTTCTTTTTTCATCCAGTGGATTGATCGGAGCCATGGCAACAGATGGTTGCTGGATTGTCTCAATGATGACATTTTTTATCGCATAATCAGAAACTGTATTATAATTTTCCATAACAGACTGAAGTACTTGGTAGGACTCTGCTGCAGTTCCTGCCTTAACAGAAAATGTGATCAGATTCGTCTCCGGTACAAGATCTACAGAAGTTTTCACATTCAGGTTGTTCATCCCAAGATCCTGGGCAACTTTTTTCTTAAGTACATTACTTCCAAGAATTTCTGTAAACTGTGATGCAAGCTCTTTCGTAGAATTCAGATTCTGATAGATATTGTTATTCATCCCTTTTGCCGTAACAACAAATGTTGTCGAAGTTCGGTATTCCGGCTGATAAGTCGCACAGATCCAGATATCTGCAAACAATGCAGCAGCTATTGCCAGCAAAAGAATGGTCAGCCACTCTCTTCCAATGTCTTTCAGCATGCTGATCAGGTCTATCTGCTGAACGGTTTCGTTGTCTATTCTCTCTTCCATAAATTCCTCTTTCTCACTATCTCACCACAACGATCAGACGTACCTGACCGGTTACACTTTCTTTCCCACTGTCGTCCGTAATCTGATACAGGATTTCATATGTACCAGGAGTATTAAAATCTGCCTGATTCGTGATCTGCACCTCATCTGCAGTAATAGCAGTACGTTCCTGCTTTTCCGCCGGATTCGGATCACGGAGAACACCATCTTCTCCCCGTACAAATTTAATCCCTCCCATAGTGATCTGCTGAACATAGGACCACGGATCAATTGCATTTCCAACTGACGTATATACCAGATACTCTGATAATTCAAACTGCGGTTTCTGGGCCTCCTTTGACGGATCATAAATCTCAACAGTAACCGGTAATTTCTGTACATCTCCGGCACTGTTTGCAACCTGATATACCATTGGATATTCCCCTGCCACATCAGCCTGGACATAATATTCACTGGACATTTTAATCTTTCCGGTGATATCTCCATCCAGCACATCCGAACAGTTAAGCGTTCCCATGATATCCTGTGTATTCACCGCAAAACGCAGAGGTTCTGTCAAAGAAAATGTTGGTGAAACATAATCTGTATATGTAATTTTTCTTGCCGCCTTTGTCGCATGATTATCTGAATCAAATGCAACCACCGTCATATTACGCGTATGGTTTTCCATAAAATTACTGACAGATTCCACGATCAGACTTCCCGTCACATCACCGTCTTTGGAATCCGTTGCCTTAATTCCTTTCAAAAGTTCTCCATCTTCTGCCTGGCAGGATACCTGAATAGAGTCTGTATCCATTGTGATCGCCGGTGCCTGATTGTCTTTAGAATTGATCTGTTCATATTTGAAATACCCAAAAGACGCAGCTGCAATCACAAACACCACCATGCTAAATATCCTTAACTTTTTCATCAAACACTCCTCTTGATCTTTGCCTGTCAGACAGGCATAAAATATTTTTTCCTCCGTTCTGGTCTGCGACCATGCAAAGGAATCTGTATATTTTTTATGATCCGTTCCGGATTTTCATCTGTCAGGTGCCATGCATATCCATAGCCTCCTATATGAACAAGAGCTTTTTTTGCCTCACCCATATGTGGCGTGCGGATATAAGAACGATGCGCATCGCTGGCAATGCAGGATATCAGATCATTTCTCAGAAGAATACGCGCTGTTTCCATTACATTTCTTCCAAACCGCCCCAGAATACTGCCTTTATTCATCTGCGTAATGCATCCGTTCTGTATCCACTCATACACAAGCTCCGGATAATCCTGTATACAAAAATAGCGTTCCGGGTGTGCGATCAATGGTATCTTCCCCGTATCAAAGATATCCTCCAGACATTCCCGGATCCACCAGGGATCTGCGTCAAACGGAAACTCGACCAGATAATAATCCGTCCCATTGATTCCACTCAGCTGCTTATTTTTTATCTTCTGTGCAATATCCTCCGAGGCAAAAATCTCCATTCCATTTAATATTTTCAATGGAATCTTTTCTTTCTTCAATACCATGCGCAGTCGTTCAAAAGCTGTTTGAAGCTGCTCTGACTGAAAATTTTCAAATCGCCCCATCTGATTGCTGTGCGGTGTCGCTGCCATGATCTCTACGCCACTTTTCACCGCCAGCTCTGCCATTTCCAGTGATTCTTCCATATCTTCTGAACCATCATCCAGATCCGGCAAAATATGTGCATGTATATCGATCATTTTTGTCCCCTTTTTACAACACAACTTTATGCAGAATATAATTCTACCCTTTTCTCCTTCCCACTCCTACATACTAAAGTATGTGTTTTTTCCTTCTTTTTTCTAAAAATACAAATCTCTCTTCACAAAAAAAGACCCACAGATAAATCTTTTCAGATTTACCCGCAGGTCTTCTGTTCGTTAATGTAGAAATAAAAGACTTCCATAAATGAGCAGCCCCGCTGCTGTCAGTACTCCTACCGCAATGCCAAGCGACAGTAACAGAAAGTATCGGTCTCTGGAACTCCTATGTTTCTTTTTTCTTGTCTTTAAAGTGTTCTCTGCCGGAGCAGTATCTTTCCACGGACTGGCATGTTTTGTATTCGTTTTATGATATGTTGTATCCCTGTGTACCTCTCTTTTTTCATATGTTGCACTGATCTGTTCAGATGAAGCCTTTTCTCCCAGTGTGCCAAGAAGTTCCTGATTTAACTGATCTGTATAACCTTCCTTTTTTGTTTTCTCATTCATAACTTTCTGTCCCGCCTTCCTATTTCAGTTTCTTTAAATGACTCTCTCTGATTTCATAAATATGATCACTGACAGAAAGAACACTTGGGCGATGTGTCGTAACAACACAGGTCCTGCCTTTCTCCTTCTTCATAATGTTTTTTAATACCCGTTCTTCCGTATCTATATCCAGTGCCGAAGTCGCTTCATCCAAAATCAGAACCGGTGGATCGGCGATGGCAGCTCTTGCGATGGCAAGCAGCTGGCGCTGGCCCTGGCTTAGGTTGGCACCGTCGCCGGTCAGCAGGGTGTCATAGCCGTTCGGAAGCTGCTGGATAAATGTATCTGCGTTGGCGAGTCTTGCAGCTGCCATGACTTCCTCATCCGTGGCATCCAGCTTGCCGTAACGGATATTTTCCATAACCGTAGCAGTAAAAAGATGGGTGTCCTGCAGCACGATCCCAAGAGAGTGGCGCAGGTCATCTTTTTTGATCTTGTTGATATTGATGCCGTCATAGCGGATCTTGCCGTCCTGGATATCGTAGAAACGGTTGATCAGGTTGGTGATGGTCGTCTTTCCGGCGCCGGTGCTGCCGACAAAGGCAATTTTCTGACCCGGCGTAGCGTAGAGATCTACGTTGTGAAGAACGGTCTTCTCTGGAACATAGCCGAAATCGACATCATCAAATACCACGTCGCCCTTTAATTCAATATAATCGACACTGCCGTCTGCCTGATGGGTGTGCTTCCATGCCCACATACCCGTACGCTCTTTGGATTCCACAATCTGACCGTTTTCCCACTTGGCGCGGACAAGTGTGACGTAACCATCGTCCACTTCCGGCTGCTCATCGAGCAGAGCGAAGATACGCTCGGAACCGGCGAGTGCCATCACGATATTGTTAAGCTGCATGGAGAGCTGGTTGATCGGCTGCCCGAAGCTCTTATTATAGGTAAGAAAACTTGCGAGCTTTCCGAGCGTAAATCCGCCATATCCGCCCAGAGCAAGAATACCGCCGACGATCGCGCAGAGCACGTAGCTGATATTACCGATCTGTGCATTGACCGGCATTAAAATGTTACCGAACTTATTGGCATTGTCTGCACTGTGGAACAGCTGGTCATTGAGCCGGTTGAAATCGGCGATACTTTCCTCTTCATGGGTGAAGACCTTGACGACCTTCTGACCGTTCATCATCTCTTCAATGTAGCCGTTGACCGTCGCAATATCTTTCTGTTGTGCGATAAAGTAGCGGGCACTTAAGGCACCGATCTTCTTTGTGGCAAACAGTGTGACACCGACCATTACAAGTGTGACGAGCGTCAGCGGAATGTTGAGAAGAAGCATACTGATAAAGACGCTCACGATGGAGATGATGCTGTTCAAAAACTGCGGCATACTCTGGCTGATCATCTGGCGCAGGGTATCAATATCGTTGGTATAAGTTGACATAATGTCTCCATGGGAGTGTGTGTCAAAATACCGGATGGGAAGCTCTTCCATGTGGGTGAACATGTCGTCGCGCAGATGCTTTAAAGTACCCTGTGAGACATTGACCATAATTCTTGTGTATATGTAGGCTGCGATAGCGCCGATGCCGTAGAAGACGGCAACGCGTAAAATGGCGTGTGCGAGACCGGAAAAGTCCGGATCGCTCTGCTTCATCAGCGGCAGGATATAGCCGTCGATTAAGGTCTGCATAAACCAGGTTCCCTGCACACTTGCGAGAACCGTGATAAAAATACAGATCACAACAATGACGCAGTGTACGGCATAATTTTTCATAATATAGGAAAGCAGGCGCATAAAAAGCTTTCCCGGATTTTTGACATTCGGTCTTGGACCATGACCGCCGCGGCCGCCAGGTCCGCCGATCGGCTTTGCATTTTTTTCATTCTGTGGCATCAGGCAGCACCTCCTTCATCAAAATCACCGCCGCCGCCGGTCTGTGACTCGTAGACATCGCGGTAAATGGCATTGGTCTGCAATAATTCTTCGTGTGTGCCGAAACCGTTCAACTCTCCGTTATCCAGCACAATGATGCGGTCGGCATCCTGAACGGAGGAGATCCGCTGTGCGATAATCAGCTTGGTCGTGTTCGGAATCTCCGTGAGAAAAGCGCGACGGATCTTGGCATCGGTAGCGGTGTCCACCGCGCTGGTGCTGTCGTCTAAAATCAGAATCTTCGGCTTCTTTAAGAGCGCGCGGGCAATACACAGACGCTGCTTCTGACCGCCGGAGACGTTGGTTCCGCCCTGCTCGATGTAGGTGTTGTAACCATCCGGAAAACGCTCGATGAATTCGTCGGCGCATGCCAGTCTGCACGCGTGACGGCATTCTTCGTCGGTCGCATGTGCATCTCCCCAGCGCAGATTCTCATAGATGGTTCCGGAGAAGAGCACGTTGTTCTGCAATACGACAGAGACCTCGTTGCGGAGGGTGTCAAGATCGTAGGAACGGACGTCTTTTCCGCCGACGAGAACACGGCCTTCGGACACATCGTAGAGGCGGCTGATGAGGTTGACGAGCGAGGACTTGGAACTTCCGGTTCCGCCAATGATACCGATCGTCTCGCCGGATTTTATGGAGAGGTCAATATCGGAGAGCACCGGCTTTGCGGATGTCTTGCTGTAACGGAAGGTCACATGGTCAAAGGTGATGCTTCCGTCCGGCACGGTCTTATCCGCATTTTCCGGATTGGTGATGTCGCTCTTCTCATTTAATACTTCACAGATACGCTCGGCGCTTGCCACACTCATCGCCAGCATGACGAACACCATGGACAGCATCATCAGACTCATCATGATATTCATACAATAGGTAAGAAGACTCATCAGTTCTCCGGTTGTCAATGTTCCGCCGACAATCATTTTTGCGCCCACCCAGCTGATCGCAAGAATACAGCTGTAAACGGTGATCTGCATGACCGGGTTGTTGAAAGCCAGAATGCTTTCCGCCTTGACAAACATGTTGTAAATATTCTGGCTGGCTTTGCGGAACTTGTTTTTCTCGTAATCTTCACGCACATAAGCCTTGACCACGCGGATGGCGGATACGTTTTCCTGCACGGAGGCATTTAGGTCATCGTACTTTGGAAAAACTTCCATAAAATAGTGATGCGCGCGCACGGTGATGATGGCGAGAATGATGCCCAGAATGATGACGGCAACAAGATAGATGCTCGCCAGTCTCGGGCTGATGAAAAACGCCATGCACATCGCGCAGATCAGACTGATCGGCGCACGCACACACATGCGCAGCAGCATCTGGTAGGCATTCTGCAGGTTGGTCACATCTGTGGTCAGACGGGTGACAAGACCTGCGGTACTGAATTTGTCGATGTTGGAAAACGAAAAACTCTGGATGTTCTCGTACATCGCTTTTCTTAAGTTACGTGCAAAACCTGCGGAGGCTCTTGCACCGTATTTTCCGCCCATGACACCGCAGAAGAGGGAGAAACAGGCGGCGACAACCATCCAGGCACCCATGACGTAGATATGGTGGATGTTGCCCGCTTCCACACCCTGATCGATAATGGAAGCCATCATCAGAGGAATGATTGTTTCCATGAAGACTTCCAGAATCATGAAGACAGGAGTCGCAATGGAAGCCTTTTTGTACTCTTTTACCTGAGCTCCTAATGTTTTTAACATAATTTCACATCCTTTTTGAATTTTCTGTTGATTTTTAATTGTTAGTGTGCTAACAATAATGTTATACGATAATTAAAAACAGAAGTCAATGATTATTTTAGAAAACAGACAGAAGAGAGGAAGAGATGGAACGAATCAAAAGGTCGGAGACCATCGGATACAAAATACGCCTGCTCCACAACCAGCTCCATAAGAATATGGAAGCAAAACGGGAGGAAAACGAGGACAATCTGACGGGAATGCAGCGCTGGACGCTCGGCTTTTTAAAGGATCACGCAGACCGGGAGGTCTATCAGAGGGACATTGAGGAGGCGTTCTCGGTCTCGAGAGCTACGGCGTCCAATATGCTTGCCGTGATGGAACGAAAGGGGCTGATCGAGCGCGCCCAGGTCTCACACGACGCGCGCTTAAAACGTCTGGTGCTCACAGATAAGGCCGCTGCGCTTTTGGATGGCGCGGAGCGCGATATACGGGAGATGGAAGCGCGCCTGACGGCGGGGCTTTCGGAGGAGGATGTGGAGCACCTGAAGCGCTGCCTGGATCAGATGCTACAAAATCTGGATGTGACAATAGCAGAAGACACAAGATGTTGTTGTAAACCAAAACAATAAAAAGTGACGAAGTTTTGGTGTTAATTTTGTTCAAAAGGTAAAATAACCACAGAATCTAGGAAAACGCATTGACAACAATACTAGATATTGTATAATGAAAAAGCAATTAACAGAAAGGATTCTGAACGGTTATGAAGATTATTAAGAGAAGTGGCAGCGAGGACATTTTTGACATCAGCAAGATCGAGGCTGCAATCCGCAAGGCAAACGACAGCGTCATTGATTATGAAAAGCTTGGAGACGACAAGATTCAGGCGATTCTTTCCAATGTTGAGAAAGCCTGCGAGAATATGAAGCGCTCCCCGAGTGTGGAGGAGATTCAGGATATGGTGGAGAACCAGATCATGAGTCAGAAAGCGTTTAATGTTGCCCGCAACTATATTACTTATCGTTATAAGAGAGAACTGGTGCGCAAGTCCAACTCTACCGATGAGCAGATTTTAAGTCTGCTGGAATGCAATAACGAGGAAGTAAAACAGGAGAACTCCAACAAGAATCCGACTGTAAACAGCGTACAAAGAGATTATATGGCCGGTGAGGTCAGCAAGGATATCACCAGAAGATTCCTGCTTCCGCCGGAGATTGTAGAGGCGCATGAGAAAGGAATCATCCATTTCCATGACGCGGATTATTTTGCACAGCACATGCATAACTGCTGTCTGGTCAATCTGGAGGACATGCTTCAGAACGGTACGGTCATCAGCGAGACGATGATCGATACGCCGAAGAGCTTTTCTACTGCCTGCAATATTGCCACACAGGCAATCGCGCAGATCGCAAGCTCCCAGTACGGCGGACAGAGTATTTCCCTTTCTCATCTGGCTCCGTTTGTGCAGGTGAGCCGTGAGAAGTTCCGCAAGCAGGTGCGCAAGGAGCTTGAGACTGCCGGAATCGAGGCGACGGAAGAGAAAGTCAACCAGATGGCGGAAATGCGGGTCAAAGAGGAGATTAACCGCGGTGTGCAGATGATCCAGTACCAGGTCATCACGCTGATGACGACCAACGGGCAGGCTCCGTTTATCACGGTGTTTATGTATCTGGATGAGGTGCCGGAGGGACAGCTTCGGGACGATCTGGCAGCAGTGATCGAGGAGATGCTTCATCAGAGGATTTTAGGGGTCAAGAATGAGCAGGGCGTTTATATTACGCCGGCGTTCCCGAAACTGATCTATGTGCTTGAGGAGGACAATATCAGGGAGGGGTCCAAATACTGGTACCTGACCAGGCTTGCGGCTGAATGTACCGCAAAGCGCATGGTGCCGGATTATATCTCTGAGAAGATGATGAAAAAGTTAAAAGACGGCGACTGCTATACCTGTATGGGATGCCGTTCTTTCCTGACGGTAGACCGCACGACGGGCAATCTGGCACATGCCAAGAATTATAAAGAAGGAAAGCACAAGTATTACGGACGCTTTAACCAGGGCGTAGTGACATTGAATTTGGTGGATGCGGCATGCTCTTCCGGAGGAGATGAGAAGAAGTTCTGGGAGATCATGGATGAGCGTCTGGAAATGTGCTATCAGGCATTGATGATCCGCCACAACCGCTTAAAGGGAACACCTTCCGACGTGGCGCCGATTCTCTGGCAGAACGGTGCGCTTGCACGTCTGAAGAAAGGCGAGACGATCGATGAACTTCTCTATCACGGTTACTCGACGATTTCTCTCGGCTATGCGGGACTCTGCGAGTGCACACGCTATATGAAGGGCGTATCCCACACGGAGCCGGAAGGCACGGAATTCGCGCTTGCAGTAATGCGTCGTCTGAATGATGCATGCGCCAAGTGGAAGAAGGAGACGGACATTGATTTCAGTCTCTACGGAACCCCGCTTGAGTCGACGACTTACAAGTTTGCAAAATGCTTACAGAAGCGTTTCGGCATTATCCCGGGTGTGACGGACAAGAACTACATCACAAATAGCTATCATGTACATGTGACAGAGCAGATCAACGCGTTCGATAAGTTAAAGTTCGAGTCACAGTTCCAGGAACTGTCCCCGGGCGGAGCAATCAGCTACGTGGAGGTTCCGAATATGCAGAACAATCTGGAAGCGGTACTTTCCGTGATGCAGTACATCTATGAAAATATCATGTATGCGGAACTCAATACAAAGAGTGACTACTGCATGGAGTGCGGATATGCCGGAGAGATCAAGATTGTGACAGACCGGGACGGCAAGCTGGTATGGGAGTGCCCGAACTGCGGCAACCGCGATCAGAACAAGATGAGCGTGGCAAGACGTACCTGCGGCTATATTGGAACGCAGTTCTGGAATCAGGGCAGAACACAGGAGATCAAGGAACGGGTATTACATTTATAAAAACAGGGGGACTGTGGTGTGCACGGGATTGTGCAGCCACAGTCTTTCTTTCCCTGTTGAGGAGAAAAGATATGAATTATTCGGCAATCAAATATTGTGATATTGCAAACGGAACCGGTGTGCGCACCGTTCTCTTTGTGTCGGGCTGCAGAAATCACTGCAAAGACTGTTTTCAGCCGGAGACGTGGGCTTTTGAATACGGGAATCCTTTCACCGGAGAGGTGGAAGATGAGATCATTGCGTCCTTGAAGCCGGATTACATCCGGGGACTGACGCTGCTCGGAGGAGATCCTTTTGAACCGGAGAATCAGAAGGCGCTGCTTCCGTTTATGCGGAGAGTGAAGGCGGAGTGTCCGGGGAAGGATGTGTGGGCCTACACCGGCTATGTGTTAGACCGGGATCTTGTGCCGGGCGGAAAATGCTGTACCGCAGATACCGCGGAGCTGCTTCACATGATCGATGTGCTGGTGGACGGACCGTTTGTGACGGAGCTTCATGATATATCCCTGCTGTTTAAGGGGTCTTCCAACCAGCGGGTGATCGACTGTGCAGAGTATTGCCGGTCGGGAGAGATCCGGGAGCTGATGTAGAAGAGGGAAGGATTTTGCATCTTCCTGCGGTTTGTGTTACAATAAACGCGGTATTGCAGGATCAACAAGGGAGAATTAGATATGAAAATAACATGGAAGGCATTGCTGGCGTTGTTTTTTTACACGCTGGGGGTTGTTGGCTGGTTCTATGTAGGAGGATGGATGATCTTAAGAGGACCGGTCAGAGGAGTGATTCTGGCGCATATGGCAGGAGATTTGTCTCTGATCAAGCTGGCGGTCGCACTGGTGCAGGGGTTTGTGTATCTCTCACTGGCGGGAGGCGTCTGGTGTATCGGCTATATGTTGAGCGATCATTTCCGGAAAGATGAGTAGGATTACAAAAAGGTGCGGCGGATGACGCACCTTTTTGCACCGTAAATGGATATAAAATGGCGCAGGAAGAGGCGCAGACAGGAGCAAACGATGATATTAAAAGTACCGTCTTACTATGAAAAGTTTCACTGTATTGCAGATCAGTGCAAGGATAATTGCTGCTATGGCTGGGAGATCGACATCGATGAGGGTACGATGGATTACTACCGCAGTCTGGGCGGAGAGCTGGGAAAAGAGATTACCTCGCATATCAGGGAGGGTGAGGAGAACACCATGATTATGCGCGAGGACGGGTACTGCCCGTTTTTAAATGAAAAAAAGCTCTGCGACATCTGCATTAAGATGGGCGAGGAAGCACTGAGCGAGATCTGCACCGAGTTCCCACGCTTTACCATGGAGTATGAGGACGTCCGGGAGAAGATCTTAAGTCTGGCATGTGAGGAGGTCGGAAACATTATGTTTTCCACCGACGAGAAGATCACCTGGCAGGAGCATGAGATGCCGGATTTCTGCGGGACCGGGGACGACGCCGAGGCAGCTTATGATGCCGACGGGGCATTGTACGGTAATGATGAGGCAGCGTGTGAGGATGATACCTCCGACGGTGAGGGGTATGACGACGATGAGGAAGTGTCTGTGGATGCCGATCAGCTGAATGCCGTTTCTAAGGCGGCGGTGGCATTGCTTCAGAACCGGGAGAAGCCGGTGGCAGAGCGCGCGGCGGAGTATCTTCTATATTGTAAGAGGATGCAGCAGGAACTTTACGGATACCACACAGGCGGGGAAGTAAGCGGGCAGGAGCAAGAGCAGCGTGAGAGCCGGCTGATTGCCGAGTGCAGGGAGAAAGAGGTAACGCCTGGGGAGGCGTATGCGGCGTTTCTTGCACGCATGGAGCGCTACGAACAGCTGGAAGTGCTCGACCAGAACTGGGAGGAAGAAAAGAAACGTCTTCGTGCAGCATTCCATGAGGACAATTATCTGGAATGTATCAGGAACTTTCACGCAGCGCAGCAGGGAAGGGAATATGAGTATGAGCATCTGCTGGTCTACTTTACATTCCGGTATTTTATGAGATCGTATTATGATGACAACATTTTAAATAAGGCACAGTTTGCGGTGGCGGGTATTCTGATGATCCGCGATATGGATGCACTGCGTTTTCTGGAGAACGGAGGAACATTCTCCGTGGAAGACCGGGTGGCAGTGGCAAAGCTGTATTCAAAGGAAGTAGAACATTCCGAGGAAAATATGGAATTCCTGGAGGAGGATTTCCAGTTTGAGGATATTTTTGCACCGGAACAGATGATACGGCAGCTTTTCTTTGCTTCATAGGGAAGACGGAGAACATCAATGGAGCGATTCCGACCCACCCAAGGCAGGAAGCACTTTATATTTCATAAGCGTACGATCACAGGGAAAGTGGCATAGAATAGAAGGCAGGAAATCTGCCAGGATGGAGGAAAGAACATGAAAGTAATATTGGTAAACGGAAGTCCGAGGGAAAAGGGATGTACTTATACAGCGCTCTGCGAGGTGGCAGGGGCTCTCGAGAAGAACGGCATTGAGACCGAGATTTTTCAGGTGGGTGCAAAGCCGATCGCCGGCTGCATCGGCTGCAATGTCTGTCTTAAGAACGGACGCTGCTTTGTGGGCGATCCGGTCAATGAATTTGTTGAGAAAGCAAAAACGGCGGACGGGTTTGGTTGTGTTCGGCTCGCCGGTGCATTATGCGGCGGCATCCGGTGCCATCACCTCGTTTCTCGACCGCGCATTCTACGGAAAGGGAAATGTGTTTGCCGGAAAGCCGGGGGCAGCAGTGGTGGGCTGCAGACGCGGCGGCGCGGCATCCGCGTTTGATCAGCTGAACAAATATTTCACGATCAATTCCATGCCGGTGGTTTCCTCCCAGTACTGGAACCAGGTACACGGAAATACGCCGGACGAGGTACGGCAGGACGCAGAGGGACTGCAGACCATGCGCACGCTGGGCAGCAATATGGCATGGCTGCTCAAATGTATTCAGGCAGGAGCGGCAGCGGGAATCACATTCCCGGAGCGGGAACCTGCAATGAAAACAAATTTTATTCGGTAAAAGTTCAGTGGAAATTAAGAGAAATTAAGACAAATTTAAAACACAGAAATTCTCATCTGATGTAAGATAAAAAAGAAGGGAAAAGCCTTCTAGTAACGACCTGTGATAAAGTGCAGGAAAGATACCGGCTTTTTCCCAGCAGCCTTGGCAGCAGTGAGATATTCTTCATAAAAGAGAACTGCTTCGCTGTAAGTCATAGTTGGATCTATGGTATATTTCATCGTGATACGCCTCCTTTCTTTTTCCTTGACAGAGTATAGCACTTGTTTTAGAAGAAAGCAACAAAAAGATAGTAAAAATTTTGTAAAAAATCACGAAAATAATTGTGCATAATGAAAAAAGAGGCGCGCGTGGAACCGCAGAGAGAGCACGACAGAATGAACGGACAGATGGGAAGATGGAGCAATGCGAGAGGAACAGGAAGAGAAATACAGGCGAGAAGAACGGCGTAGGTATGAGGAGAAAAGGCGTAGACGGCGCAAAAGGCTTCGGAGAAGACGCCGGCTGCGCATAGTGCTTTTGATCGGCATTCCGCTGCTTTTGGTGCTGGCGGTCTGGTTTGGCACACGACAGATCAAAAAGCTTCTATATGAAGAAAAGCCGGTGATGGCGTACGAGGTAAAGTATGTGGCACAGGCGCCGGACTATCAGGTAGAACTGCTGGATTACAACGAATATTCGCGGCCGGGAACGGCGCTTTCCCAGGTGAACGGCATCGTGATCCACTATACTGCGAATCCGGGCACGACAGCGGAGCAGAACCGCAGCTATTTTGAGAATCTGAAAGACACAGGGGAGACGTATGCCAGCAGTCATTTCGTCATCGGCATGGACGGGGAGATTGTGCAGTGCATTCCGTGCAACGAGATTGCCTACGCGTCGAATGACCGGAATGAAGACACGATAGCCATCGAGTGCTGTATTCCGGATGAGACGGGAGAGTTTACCGATGCGACCTACCAGTCGCTGATAGAGCTTACCGCCTGGCTGATGGGACGCTATGACCTGACTACGGATGATGTGATCCGCCATTATGATGTGACGGGGAAAATGTGCCCGAAATACTATGTGGAGCATGAGGATGCGTGGCTTGTGTTCAAGCAGGACCTGCTGACCTACATTGATGTGAATGGTATTGCCAAAAATGAGGAAATATCGTAGAATACCTAGTATCAAGGGTAGTAGGTATACGGTATGATTCACGAATATTATAAAGAATTACAGAACAATCAGAATATAAGAGAGAACTTGAGTCTGCTGCGAAGCGAGTGCAAGGACCCACAGGCAAGGGAAACCCTGCTGTCTCTGGTGGGAGACGGGGCACTGCTCACAGGACTGCTGGAGAGCGATGAGCCGAAGGTGCGCAAAAATGCGGCGCTTCTGCTTGGAAGTCTCGGGCTTTTACAGACGGCAGGTTCTCTTTTTCATGCATACGAGAGAGAGCAGACGCTGTTCGTAAGGAGCGCGTATCTCACGGCTTTGTCAGGGATGGAGGTATCCCCGTATCTGGAAGCGTTAAAAGCACACAGGGATGCACTTTTGGCGCGGGAGATTCCCGAGAATGAGAAAAAGCATGTGAATGAGGAACTGCGGGAACTGGAACGTATCATTACGGCGGCGGAGGGAATTACCCGTCACACGTTTGTGGGATTCACAGAGCCGCAGGATTTTCTGCTCGCGACAAACCGGGAGCAGCGCGGCGTGACGCTTGAGGAGGTAAAAGCGGTGTCCGCATCGGTCAGACGCAGTGAGAAACTGCACCCGCTCGGTGTGCTGGTTCATGCGAAGGACGTCCGCCCGTTTGCGTCGATAAGGACTTACCGCGAGTTATTGTTTCCGGTGCGCACGGCGCAGCCGGTGCCGGAAGATGCCTTAGGAGCCGCGGAGGCGGTCTGGGATTCCAATCTGCGGGAGCTCCTTACACAGGCGCACCGGGAGACGACGCCGTTTTATTTCAGACTGGAAATAAAGAGCCACATGCCGTTAGACAAAAAGAGCACGTTTGCCAGACGGTTTTCCGCGGAGCTGGAGCGGCTGTCCGGCAGGATGCTTGTGAATGCACCGTCGGATTATGAGATTGAACTGCGGCTTCTGGAGAAAAGAGACGGCGGTTACGCCTGCTTTCTGAAACTTCTTACGATTGCGCATGGACGCTTTGCCTACCGCAAAAATGCGGTGGCAGCTTCGATTCATCCGGCGACGGCGGCAATGATTGTGGCGCTGGCAGAGCCGGATTTAAAAGAAAACGCGCAGATT
>ERZ779850.2078-NODE-2078-length-17290-cov-5.670496_pt1 | contig 17290 bp, 12 predicted proteins | sample MGYA00511249_ERZ779850 | MGnify/ENA primary metagenome ERZ779850 (study PRJEB29588, sample SAMEA2162475) | human gut metagenome | biome: human gut; feature: human-associated habitat; material: faeces | place: Denmark | collected 2008/2010 ...
TCCAAAGCCTCTCAACGATGCTCAAATCGGCGGGTCGTTTTTTATTATAGCTGCATGAAAACAAGTTTCCCAAAACCATACTCTACCCCCAAACAGATTGTTCAGATACTCAAAAACCGCGGAATGCACTTCAGTGATGAGGGCAAGGCGGAAAGCTATCTGATGAATATCGGTTATCACAGGCTGTCTGCATACATTTTTCCGTTCTACAAAATTCCTAAAAGCGACTTAGTTTTGAAGGACGGTACAACCTTTGAGCAGGTGATGACACTTTACCGCTTCGACAAGAAACTCCGCATCGTGCTTTTCAACGAAATTGAAAAGATAGAAGTGGCAATACGCAGCGTATTGGCCAACATAGGTTGTCAAGAACTTGGCGATAAGTATTGGATAACAAATGCGGAGTATTTTGCCAACAATGATAAATTCCGGCAGACATTGGCCGTCATAGAAAAGGAACTGGCAGCAAGCAAGGAAGAGTACATTGAGAGCTTTAGGCAAAACTACATTGAGGATTATCCTCCTGCGTGGATGATTACCGAGATTTTGTCTTTCGGCAACCTGAATTACATCTATTCCAACATAGCGAGCAACAGGCTGAGAAAACTCATTGCCGATTATTTCGGGTTGAAACCGCAGGTATTCACTTCGTGGCTTACCGTACTTGTCAACTTGCGCAATATGTGCTGCCACCATGCAAGGGTGTGGAACAGGGATTTTATGCTGAATCCGGCAGAACCCCAAAAGACCAAAAACGCATGGGTTGACACTTCAAAAATAGATAAGAAAAGGATTTATTACCGTTTGTGTATAATCCGCTACTTCTTGTCCTCGGTATCTCCCAACAATAATTTCAGCGAGAAACTTTTGTGTTTATTGACAGATTTCCTTTCTGTAGACATAGCCGCAATGGGATTTAACGAGGAGTGGCAGGAGGAAAAATTGTGGAAATAAATAGCATTTATTACAGTCTCTTCAATTACGCATTAAACTTATGACAATAACTGACTTGTTGCAAAGCTTATCTAACATTACAAATAATGATAATCCAGATAAAGTTAGAAAATTGATTTTGTCAACAAGAGCAAAAATAGTTGTTCCTACATTGGTTTTAGGTAAAGGTTGTTATATTTATAGAGCTACGCCTATTACAAATATCTCAGATATACATGATACCCAAAGATTAAGTTACAAACCTGCATCTCTAAACAAGACTTACCAAAGAGCAAGTACACCATTCAATACAATGTTTTATGGAATTGTTAGTAATACATATGAAAATGCCATCGTAGGATGTTTAGGTGAAACTTGTGATTGTTTACGCAATATTGATACGCCTAATAAACATTACAAAATAGTTATAAGTGAATGGAAACTAAAAAGCGATGTCGCTTTAGTTCAAATGATAAGTATTAAAGGGATTAACAAATCAAAAGTATTTAATAATCAAAATGAAATTGTCAAAATAATAAGAGAAAATAATGCTCAAAATGAGCAGGAGAATATAGAATTTCTTGAATTTATGAGTTGTGAGTTCAAGAAAAAATGTCAACGAGAATCTGACTATTGGATTTCAGCAATTTACACTGAATTTCTCACTCAATTTATGCGTTATGATGGTATTGTTTATGAAAGTGTACAAGCCATTGATCCAGCTTTAAGTGAAGTCAAGTGTGTTGCACTTACACCAGATTTTACAGATAATAATTTATCCTTTGAGCAAGGTTTCGTCTATGAGTTTGATTTTAATGGAATAAATGAAGCAATAGAACCCCATAAAACAGGTAAAATAACTTTTTAAGCGTGTTTTTTTGTATCTGGCACAAAAATTATGAACATACAAATTTCATATGAATTATAATAGAATTAAGGTTTAAGTGAACTGTAAATCAATATGCCTTTACCATATCTAACCTTATCGAAAAACTCATATGCTAAATTAAATTCTAAACGATGGCAAAATATTTGCTATATCCATAGTTTGATAGGAGAGGATAATGCCCGACAACATAAGTTTGAAAATATAGCGGGGTTGCTTGTGTCCTCTTTCCCGATTGTTGGGTCATTCTTGATTTAGGATATTTTGTCCGATTGTTACAGCGTAGCATTATCCACCCAAAGGAAGATTTGTCATTGACTATGCCATGGGTGGTCTTTGATAGGAATATCCTCGATTGCTCGTTTTAGATTTATTGTTCACGAGTTTTCTGTTCTCACAATGGACTTTGAAGACTATCTAATTAACAGAAAATAATATCTTTCATTCACTTTACAAAATGGTCTCCTATGATTTTTGCACTAGAATAATGATTTTCAAGTCTTTTTATATCAACATGTATGCCATAATTGTGTGATACATTTTTGACTAAGTATCAGATTTATGCTTGATTACCAATGCATATTCAATTAAATTAGCTATATTTGCACACTAAAATTGAATAAAATATGAAGTTGAATAAGATAAAATTGATATTAGAGGAAAAAGGCATATCCCAAACATGGCTATCCAAACGCTTGGGAAAAAGTTATGGGATGGTTAATGCGTATGCGTGTAATCGGATTCAACCAAGTTTAGATGTTTTATTACAAATCGCAGAAATTCTACAAGTTGACGTTAAAGATTTGATAACAGATAAGAACGAAAGATAATATCAGGAATGGGACAAAAACTTCATAATCGCATAGATACATGGAAAAAACTTTTGCTGGATTTCGGCAAGAGGAATCGCCTTATAAACTTCAAAGACAACAAGCGTTCAAATATCCGTATAACATCACCTTCCTGCGAATCTCTATTTTCAATAATAGCCCTTCAAGAGAAAGAAATAGAATTTCCGTATGCGATAGAGCGACCAGGAGATTTTTTTGATAATGATAACGATGAACCTTATGAGGTGATATCGGAAGGGGATGTAAAAACGTCCAAACGCCCCAAAGAACTTCAAAAAACTCTGAAACATTTGCGCTATAGGGCAAATACCTCAATCGAGGAGCAAGGCATCAATACTTTGTATCTTGCTTTTGGCCTATTGAAATGGAAAGAGCGTGAAGATTCTGCACAGATATTTTATGCTCCATTAATCTTAGTTCCAGTTAAACTAACCTTAGAGTCTTTGACATCCCCGTATAAATTGTCATCATACGAGGATGAAATAGTTGTTAACCCAACGTTAGTTTATAAATTAGATAACGATTTTGGAATAGTGTTACCTGATTTTGACGTGGCTCATGATGAGCTTGAAACCTATTTTTGCAATATCGAAAATCTTGTAAAAACGCAAGGATGGTCGGTAGAGCGTTGTGTCAACTTGACGATACTTTCTTTCTTGAAAATCAATATGTACAAAGATTTGGAAAGGAATGAAGACAAATTGAACGCAAATGCTATCATATCTGCGATAGTTGGCGAACAACCGCCATTACAAATACCGGACGAGTTAAATAATTATGACCATGATAAAAATGAACGTCCTATTGATACTTTTCAAGTCGTAGATGCCGATTCAAGTCAACAAGATGCGATATTGCTATCAAAAAAAGGAATTAGCTTTGTTTTACAAGGACCTCCGGGAACTGGTAAAAGCCAGACTATAACAAATATAATAGCAGAAGCAATTGCTGACGGAAAGAAAGTACTGTTCGTTTCTGAAAAAGTGGCAGCTCTACAAGTCGTATATAATCGTTTGGCAAAAGTCGGTTTGGCTGATTTTTGTTTCTCTCTGCATAGTCATAAAGCTAATAAAAAAGAAATTTTACATGAACTTGCAAATTCTATTTCTTTGAATAGGAAGAAAGTGCGTGAAGAAGCGCTGCATGAATTGACCGTATTAGAAAAGAAACGTCAGGAACTAAATGATTATCAACAACAATTGCATACGCCTTGTTCAAAACTAAATGCTTCAGTGTTTGATATAAATGGTAGGTTGGCAAAATTAGAGCAGACGCCTAATTATATCTTTGAAATTCAAGATGTAGAGAACACATCCGTAGACCTGTTAGAAGAGAGAATCTACCTCTTAAAACAACTTTCTATTACTATCGGCAAAAGGACAGAAGACTATTCGAGGAATGTTTGGAGAAACTCGAATATAAAATATTTAAGCAATGAGTTAAGGCATGATATTGATGCTAATATCACGTTTTGTTTGCCTTTATTGGCAGAAATCAATAATTGCGTTAAGGATTGCTGCGCAAAGTTAGGATTAACGATACACATGTCTCTTGAAGGATGCGATTTACTGGAAGGATTGTTGCAATTGGCTGCTCAACCTTTCGTAATACCGCTAAAATGGATATATTCAGATGAATTTGAAGTATTATTTACAGACATTGAGCAATTTAATAAACTAACCAACAATATAAATGAATTAGAGGCAAAAATATATGATACATATACCGATGGCATAGGTGAATGTAATGCAAACTTAGTGCATAGCATTTTATTACACAAAATGGAAATTTTAAAAGGTGAGTTAAATGAAACGTGTACTAATGATATTGCGAAAAATGCAGTCAGCATAAAAGAATCATTATTGTCTTATAAAAAAGACTTGACAGAATTATATGATTGTGTAGGAAAAATTGCAAGAATGTTAGGAATAAAAGAACTTCCTACAACATTAGCACGATACAAACAATATGTGTCGATTTTTGACATTTTATTGTCTTTATCTCAATATACACCTACACAAAATCTTCTCGATCGCAAAGAGATACAAAGAATACAAACCACAATAACAAATAGCAAACAGCTTCATGAAAAATATAAAGATGCTTGCTCTGAAATCTTGAATCAGTGTGATAAGGATATTTTATCGCGAGAATTTTATCCTATGCTTCAACGATTTAGAGGAGAATACAATTCTATCTTTAGATTCTTAAATAAAAACTATAAGTCTGACATGCGAGAACTTAGAAAATATCTAAGAGGTTCTTCAAATTTGTCATATCAGAAAGCATTATCCCTACTTACTTCACTAAAAAGCCTATCTGATATAAACAAAGACATAGAAAATATGCGAAAACAATACATTGCAGATTATGGGATATATTACAAAGGAGTAGAAACTGATTGGGTACTACTTGAACACATTGTTAGCACCTTTAATACAATGTCTTCTATGATGGGCTTTGTGACACAAACTATGCAACAAATGTTGATAGAAAATTCTGTTCCCTCCGCAGAATTAAAGAATTTCATTGAGAAGGCTTCCCAATCAACTATTGAAAATATCTATACAAATATAAATTCATTACTCACAACTGATTTCGATGAAAGAACTAAAATAAGTACAATTATTCAAAAGTTAGATGAAGTGATAAACTATCTGACTGATTTTGAAAAATCGTATTCAACCGTTCTTGACAAGCGTAAAGAAGAAAGTGATTTTGATACAATTCTTTCTGAACTGCAGATTCTTTCTGAACTGCAAGCCGATAAAAATGAATTAAAAAATAGAGATACTTATCTTTCAAAGCACTACGAGAAATATTATAAAGGAGTAAAAACAGACTGGGATGAATTGAAAAAAGCATTATCCTATGCCAGTGAAGTAAGAGAATATGTTGATGCATACAATCTTCCCAAGGATTTTGTAGGTAAGATATGCACGGAAAAATATTATATTTCTTATAGCCGACAATATTTGCAGAAACTCATCGAACTGTGTAATAGGTTGAAAGCCCCTGTAGAATGGTATTTAGCCTTATTCGATGATTCTTCATCCTTTTATAAAGAAGATGTCATTGAGTTAAGCAACAGAATGAAATTGTGTAGAGATAACAAATATCTTCTTGAAGAGTGGGTAGATTATCGTTCAATTAGAGAAAAATGCAAAAATGTTGGATTAAGTTCTTACTTGTCTGAAATTGAAAATAATAGCGTATCATCCAATGAAATTGTTAATGCTTATCTAAAAAGATTCTATAATTTGTGGCTTGATAAAATATTGCCGCAATTTCCTGCGGTTCTTAATTTTAGAGGAAAAATCCATGAGCAAACTATCGAAGAGTTCTGTGAGCTGGATAAGGCTCAGTTCAAAATTGCACAAGCACGGGTTAGGGAACGCGCCATGTCAAGGATGCCCGACTTTAACGCTATCACGACAACGAAAGATGAAATAGGTATTCTAAAACGGGAGTTGAGCAAACAAAGAAGACTGATGCCTTTACGAAAGCTATTTATGTCCATACCTAATTTGATGACATCATTAAAACCTTGCTTTATGATGTCACCATTATCAGTGAGCGTTTTCTTGGAAGCTAATAGTTATGAATTTGACATGGTAATTTTTGATGAAGCGTCACAAGTTCATACAGAAGATGCAATTGGAGCCATTATGCGAGGAAAGCAAGCTATAATTGTTGGTGATACAAAGCAGTTACCGCCTACAAATTTCTTCGCCGCTTCATTAAGCGATGATGATTATGATATTGATTCAGATAAAGATGATTATTTCGGAGCTTACGAATCCATTCTTGATGAAGCTGTTGCTGCTTTACCTGAAAGAGGATTACGTTGGCATTATAGAAGCAAGCATGAACATCTTATAGCATTTTCAAATATTAAAATTTACAATGGTTCTTTGATAACTTTTCCTTCATCTGTCGAATCCGCGCCAGATTTTGGTGTTGAATATATCCATGTTGCTGATGGCGTTTATGATAGAAGTGGAAAACGCAATAATCCTATAGAAGCAAACAAGGTTGCAGATCTGGTATTTGAACATATTCGCAAACACCCCGATAGGTCTCTTGGTGTTGTAACATTTAGTGAGGCACAACAAAATGCAGTTGATGCTGCTATTAGGCAAAAAAGGATGCAAGACAACTCTTATGAATTCTTTTTCGTAGAAGATAAGGATGAACCTTTCTTCATAAAAAATCTTGAGAATGTACAAGGTGACGAGCGTGATACTATAATTTTTAGTATTGGTTATGCACGTGACAATAAAGGAATGATGTATATGAACTTTGGCCCTCTTAGTCGTGATGGTGGATATAGGCGATTAAATGTAGCAATTACACGTGCAAAGTATAACATTAAGCTTGTTGGGTCTATTGTGCCGACTGATATAGATACAGACAAAACTTCTTCTGAGGGCGTGAAGATGTTACGTTCTTACATTGAATTTGCTCGGCAGGGTATTTCTGCCATTGAAAACGAATTATCTTATGATAATAGCTTAAATTTTGATTCTCCATTTGAAGAAGCTGTGTATGATTTTTTGATGTCAAAGGGATATAATGTAGTAACACAAGTCGGATGCTCCGGGTTTAGAATTGATATGGCCGTAAAAGACCCAGTTTTAAGTGGAAAATTTGCCTTGGGGATAGAATGTGACGGTGCAACATATCATAGTTCCAGAACTGCCCGTGAAAGAGATAGGCTGCGTCAAGAGATGTTAGAAAGTATGGGATGGCGAATTTATAGAATTTGGTCAACGGATTGGATTAAAGATCCGAAATCAGAGGAAGAGAAGCTGGTTGTTGCAGTAGAGGATTCATTAAAAAGAGCTCAAGGCAAGAGTATAGTACAAACTGAATGTTCACATTTTATCAATGACCTTATTATAGAGGAAGCGATCGGGCAACCAATAAATACAAATGGATATGGTTTCGTAGAATATGAATTATGCACGCCAGAAAAAATATTACATATGATGCCGTTAGACGCATTGAAAACAATCATCAGAATAGAACAGCCTATACATTTTGAAGAACTTTGTAGAAGAATGGCTCCACTGTATGGCCGCCAAAAAGCTACATCGGTTGTACGCAGTGAAATCAGATCATTACTTGCATCTCTCAAGGAGGCTATTGAAGTTAAAGACGATTTTATTCGATTCAAAGATTTTAATAATTTGTCAGTGCGGATTCCCAAAGCTGACAGTGAGTATTTGAGGCCGATAAATTATATTTGCGATGAAGAATTATTGTTAGCTATGACAACTATTGTCAGAAAGAGTTTTGGTGTTACTCCAGATGATTTGTTTGTTGTTACAGCGAGAGAATTTGGTTATAAACGTACTGGAGAAAATATCACATCAACTTTGCGTCGAGTGTATAAAGCTGCACTGGATTCAAAAAAACTAAAAGAAATTGATGGTAAAGTTGCAAATGGATAATATAATGGGGCAACTTCACATGGGAATATTCTTTCGATAACCTTTTATAGGGTAACTTTCGAAAGAATATTTCTATTTTATCGTAAATTTTATTTTTCAATAAATAAATTGGTACATCTCTTTCAAAATAGGGACCGCCCATAGATTACTAATAGTAGATGCTGCCCTCCCTGCCTACTATGGTGGAAGGACGGTATTTCACCTTGATTGATGCCATTCACTCTAATTTTAATTGTCCGTTTTGCTTTCTTCACTTCTCACTTTTTCAAGCTGCCTGTGGAACACTGCCAACGTGGAATCCACGCCGACAGTCTCCACCAGCTTCTCGTATGCCCCGACGGGTACGGCAAGTTCTGGGTAAAGCTCATTGAGCATGACCGTGGTCACTTTGTGTTTGTCTGCAACCGTCCTCAGCCGCCTGTTCTCCTCACGGTATTCGTGCCATTGCGCCCAACTCACGGCAAACAGCGCAAAGAATACAAGGGTACAGATGATGGCAACCCAGATATAAGAGTTCTTGTACCAACCACCGGGGAGTTTGTGCCAAAGTGATTTTATCCGCTTGGATATGGCATTGCACTTTTGGAGAAATAAGAATCCTCTTGCCTGCGGTCGGCCATATAGCCCGTTACCTGAATTTCGTCGGCTCTCTTCTATATGTCCGGCCAACATATTACGGATGTCCAGCAGGATGCCGTACCTTGTAGGTATGCCATGTTTGAGCTTTTCCTGTTCGTTGGCATCCATCTTCGCCAGCAGGCTTGCGGCCACTTCTTCGCCCAGTGATTTCCGATAGGAGGCAATGGTTTCCTTACTGTTGAAAATGCCGTTGATGTTTTCCGGCGAGCTTCCGCCAAAGAAACGGAATACCGGCTCCAGTTTCACCTTCAGCCTTTCCAATGCCTCGTCTTGGTCTGAGGTGTTCTTTAATTTTACAGTGTCCTTGATTTCCTCGATGTCCTCTGCCAATGCCCCTATGAGGTCGGTGAGGTTCTGCATTTCGTCTTTCATCTTCTTTTCCTTCTTGGTTTAAGTTTATCCTTTTCCTTGTCGCTGTCGTTCCATGCGTTATCGTTTCCTCCACCGCCTCCGCCGGATGGCATTTTGGCTTGGTACGGCTGAACGCACAACTCAATGAGCGTATCGATGGTTACACGGACTATGTTTCCGTCCGTTTCATTGAAATATCCGTCGTTTGTCGGGTTTGCCGATGTCTCGCCATGTTCAATAATTGTTGTGACATCCTGCGATGCAAGTGTACCGTCATGCCTTATGCCGTTTGCTGCCGCAAGGTTTGCCAAGCCGTCGTTAACGGTCGCTTGCCAGCGCACCCCGTCGCTGATATTTCCGCCCAATAGTTTGTCTATTTTATAAAAGCCCATGCTGCGGTCTATCTGTGAGCCACAGAACGAAATGTCGTCTTTGGTAAATGACACGCCAACGATATTCCCGTTACGCTTGTCGAACTTGAAGCTCACCCCGATACCATGCTTGGTCAATCTGTCGCACAACTCCGACCAGCTGTTACAATGGGGCAAGGCCGCTTTGACGGCATCATGGATTTGATACTTCACCTTGTCCTTGCCGCGCAGACGGTCACGCTTCACGTTCACCTTGCCTTTGGAGAAGTGCAGCCCGTATTCCCTCGTGAGAGCCTTGCATACCGCCACGTTGCGTATGGCATCGTTCCGGTCGCTTATGGTGTTCCCGTCATTGTTAACCCTGTTGGCCACGATGTGCAGATGCTGGTGTTCCTTGTCGGTGTGGCGGCATACAATATACTGGGTGTTCACAATGTCCATGCGCTTCATGTACTCTCTGGCGATTTCAGCCATTAAGCCGTCCGTCAGCTTGGGCGTATCCTCGTGGGCGAAGTCCAACGAAATGTGGTACACAGGATTTTTCAGCTTGCGCCCCGGCTTGTCGTCCGCTTGCCCCTGCATACTCGCTGCTATAGTTGCATTATCATCAAGACGTACGTCCTTGCTGTCTATGAGCCTTGCCTTTTTCGGATTGTTCACGTAGTTCACCAGCTTGGCGAAGCTCGCCCGTTTCTTCAAGTCGCCCATCATATCCTTGTGATAATTCTGTTGAACTCATCCAACAGAGCGGTGATTTTTCCTTTGGCTCCCGGAAAGCCTTGTTGATGTGCCATCTTCGCCAACTGGTTCAGGTTGTTGCAACCACCCTCCAGCATCCTTATTTGCTGCCTGTCCTCCTGCGTCCGTGCCGCCACGACCTTGCCGTGAAGCAACAGTTCGCGCAGGAAGTGCGACGGCTTCTTGCCAGCATCGGCAATCCGTTTCATGACAGTTTTCCACTCGGCCAGCGTGAGCCGTGTGGATATGGTCTTGGTCCGCGCCTTGCCCTTTATAGCCTTGGGGCGACCTCCTTTATTCAATCCTTTTTGTCGTTCCATACGCTTTGTCTTTTCCTGTTTTGTAATAGGCCGTCTTTCACATTGCAAAAGGTGCCCTTTTACGGCCTGTTTTGCCGTCTTTTACAAGACGAAAGGCATTCTTTTACAAAGTACTGACTAACAATGTCTTACACAGTTGCCGCATCATGTGTTCAGAACCTGTCCTTAATGGTTTTTTCAGGGCTGCAGGTATAATGTGCCGCCGTGCGTGCCGTCGCCTCCGTTATCGGTGGCGTGGTTTTCGTGGACGAAAACATTAACTTGCCGGCCCTGAAAATACAGCCATTCCATTTCATCCGTCACGCACTTTCCCGATGCCATTTGCCTGTTGCCTTGCCGACCGTTCCTTGTTCCGAAGGTACTCCTCGAATGTAACGGCGTTGCGCCTTGCCTCCTCCCATGCCTGTTCGCGCAGTTCCTGTTCGCGCCTGTCGAACACCCTCACACGCTCGTCGAGGAAGCAGCGCAGGCCGCGGATGATTACCGACGGCGTGAAGTAGCTGTAGAACTGGCCGTACCTGCCCGTGCAGAAGCGGTAGAAGAACAGCAGCAGCTCGTCGGTCTTGAGGTAGTGGAACTCCGTGGCGATAATCTTGGCGGTCTTGGCGAGCTGGTGCCTGTCGGCCTGTCCTTTCAGCCCCTCGAAGTTGCCGAGTTCGTAAAGCTGCGGCACCAGCCACGCCTCGGCGGCCGTGCCTCCGTAGCAGGCGTTCAGTTGCGACAGCGTGGGCGAGCCGCCGAAATGGCATCCGTCGGGGTCGGCGCACGCCTCCGTCTGGCGGTCGGGGCTGTTGGCGAGCATAAAGTCCTTGACCGTAGGGTATATGCGCTTCAGCCTGTCAACCGCTTTCTCCGCTGTCAGCGCATTTGGCGATAAGCTCCTCCGTAAGGCAGGCGGCATCGTTGCGTGCCAGTTCCCTGACGGCTGCAGCACTGTTTTCATGTTGTCCGTATTTCCCATAAGCAGCCGGCGTTATTTGTTCTGTTTCCCATGTGCGCCCGGCAAGAAAATTGCAGAAGTTCTTGCGGTATTTCGGGTCGGGCCTTGCGGCCACATACAGGGGAACGTATCTGAGTATGGCCTCCTTGTCCGCATCGGGAAGCGCATTCCATTGCCTTTCCAGTCCGGCAACATCGCCGACGGGCTTGCCGTACATACCCCACACCGTACTGAACGCCAGTCTGACTTGCGCTTCCGCATTGACGGCAATGCTTTCTTTTTGGCAGTCAACGCTTTCTTCCTTTTGTATTGCGGCGACAGGAACATCCTTATGAAGTTCTCCAATTCCGGCATATCCGTTTTCAAGCGTTTCCGCATCTCCATCCTTTCCATGATTTTCTTCTTTGAAAGTTTCTTCTTTTTCATTTTCTCTATTTTTAAGTTTATGGTTATAGTTATCCCCGTCTGGCAACCGTCCGCAAGCGACCGTTAGCGGTCGCTGCCCGTCGCTTGCATCCGCCGCTTTTGGCAGGCATTCGCAGTCCGTTGCCGATGTTGGCAAAGCTCCGCTTCCAATCGCCTTGCCTGTCGGTGGCTTTCCTCGCCTGCTTGCATTGGCGGCGTTCTTAACGCATTTCTCACGGTAGGCGTCGGCGTTCCTGTCTATCTGCGACCTGAACATCATGAATACAGCCGTCAACGCCCTGTCTTCCCATTCGGGTTCCGTGCCGTCCGCCGCGTAAGCGAAAAGTGCCTTGAACAGCCTGCCGGCCATCGCGTCGTCAAGGCAGTCCACCGCGCTGCAGTGCTCTATGTATACGGCAAAGCTCTTTATCTTGTGCTTCGTTTCCATAGGGCTACCAGTTTTTCTTTCCGGGCTTGCGCCTGTGCGTTGACATTATCGCCTCGTTCTCCTCGTCAGCGGTCAGCGGCACGGGGTTCTTGCGGTTGGCCTCCAGCCACTTGTCAAGCTCGTCCTTGTACAGCACGTAACGCTTTCCGGGCTTCGTGGCGGGTATCGTGCCGTTGGCCAGCTTCATGTAGAATGTGCCGAGGGGGATTTTCATGTACGCCGAAGCCTCCTCCACGCTCATGGGAAGGTGCGCATCGCCCTTGCGTGGCTTGTCCGCGTCCTTCATCTCGGCGAGCATCAGCTTCATGCCCGACACTTCGTCGAGCAGCCTTGCCACCATCCGTGGCAGGTCGTTGAATGTGAGTTCCGTCTTTTCCATTTCGCGAATCGTTTTTTGGTTACGGCGGCAAAGGAACGCTATGGATGTGCGCTGGATGCGGCCACAGGATAATAACAGCGAAATCACGGCACAATAATTCCACAAACCGCGAACTTCCGCAACCAAACGTGAAAGGAAAGGTCTGTAAACGGGTCGTAAGGGCAAAACAAAAGCGCCCGTTGCCGTGGATGGCAGCGGACGCTTGCGGATGTATTGTCTTAAAATTCAGGCCAAGGCAGTAGCCGTGACCTGTTCTGTGGATTTGTCTTCACTTGAAAATGCCAGGATATTCCTTATTAGGCATAGGGGTAATGGAAAGCATGACTGTCGTTCTCTGGTTCGTCAATCGGAATCCGGCAGGCCCTTGGATTGAGCTTGAAGTTTTTTATGCTCTCTATCTCGGTGTCCTTGAATACGTCGGGGAACATGGCCTTGATGAACACGGCACGCGCCGTGCCGTCGTAGCCGTTCTCCTTGCCCAGCCGCTCGCCGATGTTCCATGCGAAGTGGCGCAGGTCAACGGTGGTGAGCTTCCCTTTCAGCCGTATGGCCGCAGGTTTGTGCGTGCTGTCTTCCGACCACAAGCGTATCTCGCCGCACAGTGACGCAAGGCTCTCCTCGTCCATGTATGGCGGCATGATGTAGTTCACGTAATCCATGATAGCGTTTACAAGTCCGGCCTTCTCCTGCTCGCACTGCCGCCTGTGCTGTTCGCAGCGCATGGCGTATGTGTCAGGATTACAAATCATGGTAACGGGCTGTCCGTCGGTTTGAATGTCCGCCGCCATTCCTCCTTTTGTCACAGCCGGACTGTCGCCCTGTATTTCGTCAGTTGGAACGACCTTTTCGGGTCCGGTCAATAGCTGCCGCTTCAGTTTCTTTTTGCATATGCCGGCATAAAGTTCGGCAGGGAGCATTTGGAACATCAGGGCGTAGAGCAGCCATAGCAGGACGTTGCTCCCGATGAATGTCACGGCCCTTACCAGACCGTCATGCCCGAAGTCGTAGCCCACGCGCACCGCCACCATTAAGGATATGGCGAGTATGGCCACGCCGGGCAGCCCCCACACAAGGCAGGCTTCCTTGACAGTCGGTAGGTTTGTCTTTCTTTTACAGTTGTTCTCCATTGTCGTTTATTTTCCACAAAGGTAGGAATGTTGGCGGACATCCGTGAACAACCGTGGGCTAAATCCCTGAATGTTAAGTTTATTTACGCTTTGAGTATGAAATCAAACCTAAAATCATACTTGAATACACTGAAACAGGATTGGCAGGCAATAAAAGGATGGTATTGTCCATGCCTGGACTTTTATTACATCCGCATAATAAGCGTCATGAGGATAAGGCCGTATAAAAGCAGGCAGGGGGTCGACCAAACATCGACCCCCTATGAAGAAGCTCTAACATGGGGCTGTAGTTTCAACAACCCCCTTACGTACCGACGGTTTACGTTGCAGAATTGTTTTGTCCGAAAGAGTGGTATAGGAGGGGGTGGCCAAAATGGCCACCCCCTCCCTGTCCGGTATCGGCAAACTGCATAAAGGAGCTGTTTGACGACAAGGATTTGCCGGGGGTGACCGTTTTGTTCACCCCTCACCTTTAGCACACAGTATTAGCAAAGAGGGGGTTGCCGTTTTGGTAACCCCCTCTGTCTGCCAATGGTTTAAGCCATTCATACTGCAAGGTCGCTTTTCCCGTCGGTTCCTGTTTCCTGTTCCGTTACATGGTGTTTCAGCGTTATCTTGTCCACCGACTGCCGTTTCAGCTCGTCGGCCATATCCGCGTAAATCTGCGTCGTACTTACGTTCTTGTGGGCGAGGAGCCTCTGCACGACGTAGATGCTCGTGCCCGCTTCGACCTGCAGCGAGCCGAAGGTGTGGCGGCTTGAATGGAAGCTTATCCGCTTGGTTATCCCTGCGGCCTTGAGCCACTTCTTCAGCGGTGCCTGTGTCATGCTGTCCGTAAAGCCGGGGAACACGCGCCCCGTGCCTCTCGGTCCGGCAAGTTCCTGGGCCTCGTCGCTTATCGGGTTGTTCACGAGGTCTTTCGTCTTCTGCATCCTCACCGTGACGTACATCCTGCCGTCGCCGTATGGTTGTATGTTTTCCCACGTGAGGGCTTTCACGTCGCTCTTGCGCAGCCCCGTCAGGCAGGCGAACAGGAAGGCGTTTTTCAGCACGGGCGCGTCGCACGGGGTGTCGGCGAGCCGTACCAGTTCTTCCTGCGACAGGTGTTCCTTCTCTGTCGGTATGGTGTCGATGCGCTCAAGGAAGCCGTTTGGGTTCTCCCGTATTTTCCGCTCGCGGTATGCGGTGTGCAGCACCGCGCGGAACGTAGACCAGTAGCCGGCCACGGAGTTGATGTGCAGCTTCCGCCTTGTGTGAAGGAACTGCGGGGCGGTGAGCAGGTACTCCTTGAAGCGGTTGCACAGCTCCACGTCTATCTCGCCGAATGTGCATTTCCCTGCCGTGAAGCGGTGGAAGTGCTTGTAGACGTGTTCCCACTTCGTGTTCTTCTTTTCGGCCTTTGACTTGAAGTAGGCGAGGAAGTCACCTTTCGTCTTCTCCTTGTCGAAGAAGTCGTAACGCTCGTTCACCACTGCCTCGTACCTGCGGCAGCGTAACGCCTCCGCACGCTCGGTCATGCGCTCGTTGTAGTCGCGCTCGCGCTGGTTCTTCGGCTTCGCGTAGATGTAGATGCCGAGCGACTCGTGGCGTATGACCTTCATGGTCGCCTCGTCGCGGTAGCCGGGGTAATAGTCGAGGTAAAAGGACAACTGACGCCCGTCCTTAATCTTGCGCGTGCGCAATGTCACTGTCTTGCAAATGTTCATGGTTCATTCTCGTTTTTTGTTGTTACTGTGCCGCAAAGGAAAGGAATGGCGCGGCTGTGGAAGCCGTCATTCGCGGTAATTCACGGATAACAGCGCAATCACGGGGCTATTGCAGCCCCTGCGCCCTCCGCTCCGCCATCACGCGCTCCACGTCGGCCTTGAGCAGCAGGTTCTTCACGCCGACTTTCACTTTCCCGATATTCTTCACTTTCACGATATGGCAGATGTTCGCCTTGCTCAGCCCGTACTTGTTTTGGATGTCCTCAACGGTGCAATAGTCGGCGTTGGCCGTCAGGTCCGTCCTGCGCAGGCGGTCGAGATGCTCCTTCGAGTAGTAGGTGCGTCCGTACTCGCGCTTGGTGGGTATGCCGTGTCGGTGGGCGTATGCCCTCAACGCGCTGCGTTTCATGCTGTACAGTTCCTCCACTTCCTCCGGCAGCAGCCATTCCTCTATCTTGGCCGTGTCAACGGCCAAGCCGAGAAGTTCCTCGATGTGCCTGCGGCTGTAGTAGTTCTTCCCAGCTATGCGGCACATCGGCACGGCGTTGCGCTTGGCCGACGTGTAAAGCCACGACTGCTTGACCTTGAACTTTTCCATGACCTCCTCGCCTGAATAGTATTCGGGAACTTCGGTGTTTTCCTCCGTCCGTGCCGTCCTATGGTTTCCGGCTTTGGCCTTTGCCTTGCCGCCGTCGTTCTCTCTTGGCTTGGTGAATGGCAGTACCCTGCAATAAGGGCTTGCCTCCAGCATGGCCTCTATGTCGGCTTTTCGCACGAGTGACATCCTGTCGCTGATGCGCGAGGCTTTCAGTTTGCCCTGCGCCACTAATTTGTAGATGTACTGGCGCGTGCAGCCCATGAGCACGGCGGCTTTCGAGAACGTGAAATACTCCTGCCGACGCAGTTCAGCCAGCGGCTCGACATTGTTTATAAAGTCCAGCGTCCTTTTCTTCCTTGCCCGTTTCGCTTCTTCGGCACACTTCTCGCAGCAGTACTTCTGCATCCCGCTGTTCACTGTGAACTCCCTGCCGCAGAATGCGCATTTCCTTGTTTTCCTCATACTTCGCATTTTTAACGTCTGACATGAAAAATCATGTATCACTGCCGCAAGTGAACTTACGTAAACGGCTGTAAACCGTCGTCACATAATTGTGGTTGCGTCGCGGTCGGCAAACGTCCGTCCGTGTTTTGTCGCCGTATGTAAACGGAAGTAAACCGTTGTCGCAAGACTGACATTTGTTACATTCAGCAAGCCGTTAAAGTTCTCCGCGGTAGAAATACGTTGCAAAAATATACTGAAAGCCGGGGAAAACCAAAAAGCGTCCGTGAAGTGTTAAAAAGGAAAAGACATTGAAAATCAATGTCTTACAAATGGTTGGTCGTGGTAGTTTGTGGTTGGTTATATGCTTCTAATTACATAAAACAAACGCACCATCACCGATAGAGGTAACACCATTAGGAAGAGTGATAGATAACAAAGAGGAACAACCACTAAACGCATCTTCACCAATGGAGATAACACTGGAAGGAAGAGTAATGGATGACAAAGAGGAACAACCACTAAACGCACCATCACCAATAGAGGTAACACTATTAGGAAGAGTGATAGATGACAATGATATACAAGCCCCAAACGCACTATCACCAATAGATGTAACACCATTGGGAACTATAAATTCTTTTTTTTCCTTAATTCCGCAACACTTTGATTTAACTTTATTTATAAGTTCCTGAGCAACA
>ERZ779850.2080-NODE-2080-length-17285-cov-3.143935_pt1 | contig 17285 bp, 17 predicted proteins | sample MGYA00511249_ERZ779850 | MGnify/ENA primary metagenome ERZ779850 (study PRJEB29588, sample SAMEA2162475) | human gut metagenome | biome: human gut; feature: human-associated habitat; material: faeces | place: Denmark | collected 2008/2010 ...
TGTTGTAATGGCAATGTCTATGGCAGCATGCTCCGGAGCACCTGCTTCTTATGTACATGAACTTGGATTAAAATTCGGTATTCATATCATTTGATAAATCAAAAAAGCTGATTGACAGTGCCAGAAGTAATATGGGACAAATGGCAAATGCAATTACAGTTCTTACCAGTTTTCTGCTTGGAAGATATATTATCGAGCAGGAACAGCAGGGTTCAGAAAGAGCAAAATATGGAGCAAAAGTCTTGGATTCTTTGTCATCATATCTGACAGAAGAATATGGTAGAGGTTTTTCAAGAAGCAATGTTGCTGGAATGCGTCAATTTTACATGGCTTACAAAGATAGAGAAGATGAAATTATCCAATCGGGAATTGGACAATTAGAAACGGCATACAAAAAAATACCATTTAAGCTGAGCTGGACACATTATCAGATACTTATGCGTATAGAGGATAAGGACGAAAGAGACTTTTATGAAAAGGAAGTAATACGTTCTAACTGGAATGTAAGCACCTTAAAAAGACAATTTCACTCCAGTTTGTATGAAAGACTTTCTCTTTGAACAGCGGCAAAAGAGTATAAATTATATTTGCCGGATAAAAAGCTGTTACAGAAAAAGCTAAAAGAATGGCTGGATGAAGAACAGAATTGATTCAGAGGGGAGAGTGCTATCTGCTGGGATAGTATTCTCGGGAGTATCCCAAAGGACATTTCTAATTACTTAGAAATGTCCTTTTTCGCATTTGTGAAGGGTCATTGATGCTACAGAATGTCAGAATTTACTTGTTTGCACTGTCAGCATCAATCACAGACTGGATCTGCTTCATCAAAGCATCATAGTTGTCCTGGTTATCGATTCCGCCGAGCATAGGTTCGCCTATTATATTACCATTTCTATCGACTAAAATTGTTGTTGGAAATGCCATAATATCAGCAGCATATTTACCGGCGGCTGAATCAGAGTCAATGGAAAGATTGCGATAAGCGGCGCCCTGGCTTTCAAGGATTTTTTTTGCTTCTTTTATAGCAGCTTCATTTTCATCAAAAGTTTCGGTGTTAATACCAATAACTTCGCCCCCCATTGATTTAATAGCATCATTTAATTCGTTAAGTTTAGATAATTCAGCAACACAAGGCTTACAGCCGGTAAACCAGAAATTTATGACAGTTACGGCATTCCCGGAAAACAAATTCTGATCAACGGCATTGCCATCAAAATCTTTTCCGGAGAAATTCTGGAAAGGGGCTGTATCATCGGAATCATTTTTGGCGCCGGAAGTATCGGATACAGCATTTTGGCTTTCAATTTCAGTGATCTGTTCTTCGATTTTACGAATGGTCTTAATATCATCGGTAAGAGTTTTTAACTCGCTGTCTGTAAACGAAGTCTTGTTTGCTTCGACAGTATCAGCAAGATAATCAGCATAATTTCCATCTGGATCAGCAGTACTTTTATTCATCATGCCAAAAACCTTGTCCCATACATCTTTATGATCTGCAAAGATCTGGTTTTCCTGCTGATATAAATCATCAAGCGCTGCATTGGAGTCATCGGCAGATGATTCGCTGGCGGATACAGCAGCAGTATTCTGCGTGTTCTCTGTTTTTGAAGTCTCCTGCCCGGCACATCCGGTGATTGATAATGCGGTACAGAGTGTAAAAAGTGCGATAATGTTTCTTTTTGTTTTCATGATAAATACTCCTTTAAATGATAAGAATTAAATAGCTGCCGGCTGGCTATTGCTGGTTATTGAGATTGCTGCTACATGTTTTTTCCATAAATTGGTAATGGATTGCATCCTTTGGACAGGCTTTCATACAGGCGCCGCATCGTATACATTCCGGATGATTTGGAGTCTTCCGGACATCGACATCCATTTTACATGCACCTGAACACAGACCGCATCCGACACATTTACTGTTTTCGACCTTGATGTTGAGAAAGGATATTTTATTAAAAAGTGAATAAATTGCACCAAGGGGACAAAGCCATTTGCAAAAAGGTCTGTAAAACAAAATACTTAAGACAATAACAGTAATTAAAATAAGGCATTTAAAAGAAAACAGCCTGCCAAGTGCAGATCGTATGGCGGAATTCCCGAGGGACAGAGGTATGGCACCCTCCAAAACGCCCTGTGGACATATGTATTTACAGAAAAACGGATCTCCCATTCCTATGGAGTTCGTCACAAGCATCGGCAGTGCTATAACGAAAACGATAAGAATGATGTACTTCAGGTATCTCAAAGGCTTTAGCCTGGCCGTAGAAAATTTTTTCCCGGGGATTTTATGAAGCAGATCCTGAAACCATCCAAAAGGACATAAAAATCCACATATAAATCTTCCAAGTGTCACACCGAGCAGAATGAAAAAGCCGGTTATGTAGTACGAAAATTTAAAATTTGAGGATCCGACGACTGCCTGAAAAGCTCCAATTGGGCAGGCGCCTGCAGCTGCAGGGCAGGAATAACAGTTTAATCCCGGCACACATACTGTTTTGGCATTTCCCTGATATATTTTTCCTTTAAATAAATTTGGAATATGAATATTGGTAAGCAATGTGGCAGCTGCCTGAATCCACCCGCGTACCCGGGCTACTTTTTTTGATCGTATAGTTGTTTTTTTATCCAATTCCCACACACTCCAGACATAATTTAATTGCTTTGCCAAGCACGGTAGCTGCTTCGCCTCTGATTGCACCATAACCGATCATAAGTGTACCGGTGATGAATAAAGCGAACTGTGATATTCTTTTCCGCATCAGACAGATTACTCCTTTCGTTTGCTGTTATTGTCTTTGTTGACCAGCTGACAGTAGTATTATACAATAGTGGATGTAAAATCCTTGTTAAGAAGCGGGAGAAATATTTTGAGATTATTGATTGTTGAAGATGAAAAAGAATTGTGTGATACAATTGCAAAAAGTCTGTATGATGCGGGCTATGAGGTGGATACCTCTTATAATGGAAGCGAGGCGCTTGAATATGTCCTGACGGAGGAATATGATCTCATTGTGCTTGACCTGAATTTACCGGGCATAGATGGAATGGATATTCTAAGGGAACTCAGGCGGGAGAATGAGGAGACAAAGGTGCTGATTCTGTCTGCGCGAAGCCAGATAGCGGATAAAGTGGAAGGGCTGGATGCAGGAGCCAATGATTACATGGAAAAACCATTTCATCTGCAGGAGCTTGAGGCGCGGATCAGAAGCCTGACAAGACGTAAATTTGTACAGAGAGATGTTTGCCTGAACAATGGGGACATAAGGTTCGATACAAAAAAGCGCGAGGCATATGCAAAAGAAGAGAGGGTGCCTTTGACCAGAAAAGAAAGTGGAATTTTGGAATATCTGCTTCTTAATCAGGGCAGACCGGTAAGCCAGGAAGAACTGATAGAGCATGTATGGGATGCATCTGTGGATAGTTTTAGCGGAGCTATCAGGGTACATATGTCTTCTCTCAGAAAAAAACTTAAGGCAGTGCTGGGATATGATCCGATTGTGAACAAGGTTGGTGAGGGTTATAAGATGCGAGAGGAATCAGAACAATGAAAAAAATGTCACTTCAGTGGAGGCTTACGATCATAACTACATTGTTTATTGCAGTCATATGTGGATGCCTTACCCTGTTTGTATATAAGAACGGTGTGTATTATATTGATTTGCTGCAGGATACTGTTGATGCCCAGAGTGATGAGGACAACAGTGAGGAGGCTGATGAAATATATATTAATATTCCAGATGATAAATGGGATGATTTTGCAGATGATTTTTCCATTCAGGTATATAACAACAAAGCAGATTATAAAAAAAGAAGCTTGCTGTTCTCTACACTGCTTGCGCTTCTTGGAGGTGTTGCCACATATTTTCTAAGCGGACATGTACTTAAACCGCTTAGAAATTTTTCAGATAAAATTGAGAAAGTGCAGGCACAAAATCTGGCAGATTCGAGGATAGAAGAGAATGAAGTTAAGGAATTAAACCGGCTCAGTGTTTCTTACAACAAGATGCTGGAACGCCTCTCAGAAGCATTTGAGGTACAGAGGCAATTTACGGCAAATGCCGCACATGAGTTTCGTACACCGTTGTCGCTGATGCAGGTACAGCTTGATTTATATAATTCGATGGAGCACCCGGGCAATGACGAATGTGCGGAAAAGACAATTGCCATGATGACGGAGCAGAACGAAAGACTCAGCAGGATGGTAAAGATTCTTCTGGATATGAGTGAACTTCAGATTGTGGTACGTGATGAAAAAATCATGGTTGATGCACTTGTAGAAGAGGTCCTGACGGATCTGGAACCACTTGCAATGGAGAAAAATATAAGGCTTATTGGAAAATGTAAGGATGTAACTATGGTGGGAAGCGATATCCTTATTTACAGACTGGTATATAATCTTGTTGAGAATGCTATAAAATACAATCGTCCGGGCGGGCAGGTTGTTGTGACGGCGGAGTGGAAAGAAAAACATGTTTTTCTTTCCGTAGAGGATACAGGAAGCGGAATTCCAGAGGAACTCAGAAAACGGGTATTTGAACCATTCTTTCGTGTGGATAAATCCAGAAGCAGGGAACTGGGGGGAGTAGGCCTTGGACTTGCGCTGGTTTATGAAATTGTGAGAGTGCATGATGGCAATATTGTAATCAGGGACAATCCGTCTGGGGGCACAGTTTTTGAAGTGATTTTTTAACAACAGGATCATATTTGCGATAAATGATTGTATGGTCCTTGATGCTTGACGTGCAGGAACACAAAACGTATAATAATCGGAGGATATAAGGCAGAAAATGGAGGAACGCTCATGGCATTAAGCAAGAAGCCGGTCAACGGCATGAAAGATATTTTACCGGAAGAGATGCAGATCCGGGATTACGTGCAGCAGGTTATCAAGGAGACCTACCGCAGTTTTGGATTCACACCGATCGAGACACCTTGCATGGAGAACATTGCAAATTTGAGCAATAAGCAGGGAGGCGAGAACGAGAAGCTGATCTTCAAAGTGATGAAGCGTGGTGAGAAGTTAAAGATCGCGGAGGCAAAGGAAGAGGCGGATCTGGTCGATTTTGGAATGCGTTACGATCTGACGGTGCCGTTAGTCCGTTTCTATGCGAACAACGCTAATGATCTCCCGTCCCCGTTCAAGGCACTGCAGATGGGCAGTGTGTGGCGTGCAGACCGCCCGCAGCGTGGACGTTACCGCCAGTTTATGCAGTGTGATATTGATATTATCGGTGAGCCGAGCAATCTCGCGGAGATCGAGCTGATCCTTGCGACGACAACGACGATCGGCAGACTCGGATTCAAGAACTTTGAGATCCGCATCAATGAGCGCCGCATCTTAAAGGCGATGGCAGCGTACAGCGGTTTCCCGGAGGAAGAATTTGATACCGTATTCATCATTCTGGACAAGATGGACAAGATCGGTCTTGACGGCGTGGCAGAAGAACTCGCAAAGGAAGGCTATGCGAAGGAGTCGATTGACAAGTATCTGGCGCTGTTTGAGGGCGTATCCGGGGCACAGAACGGTATCAAATATCTGGCAGACACCTTACAGGGCTTTTTGGAGCCGGAGGTGGAGCAGAATCTCCAGGAGATTATCGATAGTGTGGAGACGGCGAAGACAGCCGACTTTAAGATGGTATTTGATCCGACGCTTGTGCGCGGAATGAGCTATTATACAGGAACGATTTTTGAGATCGCAATGCCGGAGCTGGGAGCAGCGTGCGGCGGCGGCGGACGTTACGACAAGATGGTCGGCAAGTTCACCGGAAATGACGTTCCGGCGTGCGGATTCTCCATCGGCTTTGAGCGCATCATTCTTCTTCTGATGGAGAGCGGTTTCACCGTGCCGATGCAGCGCCCGAAGGTGGCATACCTCATTGAAAAAGGCTGTACCTCGGAGCAGGTATCGAAAGTGATCGCCAGGGCACAGGAGGAGCGTGTTGCTGGGAAGCAGGTGCTTGTCGTGCGCATGAACAAGAACAAGAAGTTCCAGAAAGAGAAGCTGACAGCCGAGGGTTACAGGGACATTGTCGAGTTTTACAAAGACTGATCCGGAAATGATCTGACAGAGAACGCCATAGGATGATCTATGGCGTTTTTTACATAATGGGAAACTTCGTTTCTATTACATAAAAAAGCTTCGCGTGGATGTGCACGTTTCTTAAAGGAGATTACGAACGGTATAAAGTAAAAAAAAGAGAAACAGCTTGCAGATGGAGGGCATATGGGAAGAATTATCGGTATTGATCTTGGAACGACAAACAGTGCGGCGGCAGTGTGGGAAAATGGAGAGAGTCATCTGATTCCGAATGCGTTTGGAGACTATCTGACGCCTAGCGTAGTTAGTATAGGCAAAGATGGCACGGTGTATGTGGGAAAAATTGCAAAGGAGCGTCTGGTTACACACCCGGAGGATACAGTAAGCGTTTTTAAACGATTTATGGGAACGGAAAAGATATATTCGCTCGCCGGAAAAAAATACCGTCCGGAGGAACTTTCCGCGCTTGTGTTAAAAAGATTAAAGGAAGACGCGGAGCATTATCTGGGGGAGGAGATTACGGAAGCGGTCATCAGTGTACCGGCATATTTTAACGACCTTGCAAGAAATGCAACAAAAAATGCGGGGGAACTGGCAGGATTTCATGTGGAGCGCATCATCAATGAACCTTCGGCTGCATCGTTATATTATCAGTGCCGAAGCCAGATGGAGGATGCCGTCATGCTGGTGTTTGATTTTGGAGGGGGAACGCTCGATGTGTCATTAGTAGAGTGTTTTGATAACATTGTGGAGATTCTGGCGGTCAGCGGAGACAATCATCTCGGCGGCAGTGATTTTGACCGGTTGATTGCAGATATGTTCTGGAAGTCGTGCGGACTTTCTGAAAACCGCTTCTCAGCTGAGGATGCGGCAATTGTGTTGGAACGTGCGGAAAACTGTAAGTTTGAACTGACCGGTCAGGAGACTGCACAGATGTGTGTGACACTTGCTGGGAGAGAATATCGGATGGAGGTCTCCAGAAAGGAGCTGATCCTGCAGGCGGAGCCGCTGTTTGAACGGATGGCACAACCGATCCGGCGTGTGTTGTCGGACGGGCAGAAGAGTGCCAGAGAAGTAGATGCGGTAGTGCTTGTTGGAGGGTCCTGTAAAATGCCGGTGGTGCAAAAGTATTTGAATTATCTGTTGCAGCGCACGGATATTGCGGTTGTCAGCCCGGATTATATGATTGCGCTCGGCGCAGGAGTGTATGCAGGCATCAAGGAACGCAATGCGGATATTCGCGATATGCTTCTTACGGATATCTGTCCGTTTTCTCTCAGCGTGTCCCAATACAACGAAGCAGATCCGAACCGTGATCTCTGTGATGTGCTGATTGAGAGGAACATGGCGCTCCCGGTCAGCAGGGAGACTATTATGACGACGGCACATGACAGGCAGACCAAAATGAGGTTCAAGGTATACCAGGGGGAAGCAATGTACGCGGAAGACAATCTGCTGTTGGGAAGCATCACGGTTCCGGTTCCTGTCGGACCGGAAGGAAAAGAGAAGGTGCGGGTGCGTTATACTTACGATATCAATGGAATTCTGGTGGTAGATGTGCACGTCGTATCGACAGGACAAGAAAAACAGCTCGTGATCCGGAATGATAAAATCAAATTATCAGAAAAGGAACTGAAAAAAAGACTGGAGCAGTTGAATAAACTGAAGATTCATCCGAGAGATCTTGAGGAAAACCGGCTGGTGCTTGCGCGTGCTGAAAAGCTGCATCGTGAGACAACGGGATATATCCGGGAACAGATTGACAGTCGTGTACAGTATTTTAACTATTATCTGGGAAGACAGGACGTCCTCTCCATCAACAAGGGCAGAAAACAGCTGAATCTGTTTCTGGACTATGTGGAGGAGCAGTGTCTGCAGGAGGCGGCATTTGAGGGAACAGCAGACGGTTTTTCCCGGTGGTATGAGAGTAGTAAGCAGGCGGTCGATGCGCAGGATCAGGTGGATTACCGCAAAGAGGAACAGGAATATGAATTGTGGAGGGGCGGACATCTGACCAGCTAGAAGAATATGACAATATGGGAGATACTGGGAATTTCCCAGACTACAGATCAAAAACAGATCAAAAAAGTGTATGCTGCCAGAGTAAAGAGTTGTCACAGGGAGGAAAAGCCAGAGGAGTGGGCAGTGCTTCACGATGCTTACCAGCGCGCCATTCAATACGCGAAAAGACAAGAGAAAGAAAGTGACCTGAACGGAAGCAGGACGGTTCCAAGTCCGGTGAAACCGGTGGCACGGGAAGGTATAAGAGAGCGGGACGCGGCGCTGGAGAAGGAGTACGGACAGTCTGAAACCGATGAGACAGAAGCACAATGGCAGGAGTATTTTGCACGCATTCGTGCCGGACAGGAGAGAAGCAGGAAAATGCTGACAGAGGAGCTGCCGGAGCGGCTGCGAGGTCTCACATTGCAGGGGGAAGGAACCCAGAAGAAACGCTGGGAAGAGTTCCTGCAATCGGAGTTGGCAATTACTCTGTACAAAGAACCAGAGTTCTGGAGACAAGTTGGTGAACATGTGAGGGCACAGGAGTGGTCGGAGGAAGCATGCCGCTACATAGGCAGACGCGTGGAAGACATAAAATATGAGTTTAACAGTCGTGATTATCCGGAATTATGGCGTGTGCTGGATGAACTTGAGAGGATTTGTCTGGAGGAGGCACTGAAAGATCCGTTACGGAGAACAAAGATAACGCTGCGTGGATTTGGATTGACGATCCTTGTGTTCGTGCTTATCGGAGTGTTTGTCAGAATTATTTAGAACGGATAAAACCGTTGAAAAATCGCGTTTCATGGTGTAAGATAAAAAAAGCGCCGGACAGGCTGCTGCCCGGACAGATTTGAAGAATATTTTTAGATTGATACAAGGGAGTTAAGAAAATGACACAGTCGAGAACACATAACTGTAATGAGCTGCGTCTTTCCAATGCGGGAGAGAAAGTAACGCTCGTCGGATGGTACGAGAATCTCCGCAAGGTCAGCAAGAACCTGGGATTTCTTATTTTAAGAGATTTCTATGGAACGACCCAGATTGTCGTTGAGACAGAAGAGATGATGGAGAAGCTGGACGGAGTGAACAAGGAGTCCACCATTTCCGTAACAGGAACCGTGAGAGAGCGCTCCAATAAGAATACAGAGCTTCCGACCGGAGAGATTGAAGTCGTGCCGGAAGGGATCGAGATCCTTGGAAAGTGTATCTACAATGCACTTCCGTTTGAGATTAACCAGTCCAGAGAGGCGGATGAGAACACCAGATTAAAATATCGCTATCTGGATCTGAGAAATCCGTCGGTCAAGAGCAAGATCGTGCTCAGAAGCCGCATCGTGGCAGAGCTCCGCAATAAGATGAACGAGCTGGGATTTTTAGAGATCACGACTCCGATTCTGACCTGCTCTTCCCCGGAAGGCGCGAGAGATTATCTGGTACCGGCCAGAAATCATCCGGGCAAGTTCTATGCACTGCCGCAGGCACCGCAGCAGTTCAAGCAGATTTTAATGGCGTCCGGATTCGACCGCTATTTCCAGATTGCACCGTGTTTCCGTGATGAGGACGCAAGAGCAGACCGTTCACCGGGAGAGTTCTATCAGCTCGATATGGAGATGGCATTTGCTTCCCAGGAGGATGTGTTCTCTGTTGTCGAGGAGGTACTGCCGCCGGTATTTGAAAAGTATGGTGTATACAAGACTGCTTCCAAGGCTCCGTTTGTGCGTATTCCATATCTGGAGTCCATGGACAAGTACGGCACCGACAAGCCGGATCTCCGCATTGATCTGGTATTGCAGGATGCGACGGACGTCATGGCAGACTGCGGATTCGGTCCGTTCGAGGGGCAGACCATAAAAGCGGTTGTCGTGGACGGATTTACTGCGACCAGAAAAGTGATCGACGGAATCTGTGCCGAGGTGGAAGTGCAGACAGCCAACAAGGCTTACTGGTTCAAGCTGGATGAGAACGGCGAATTTGTGGGAGGTATTTCCAAGTTCTTGCAGGAGCGCAAGGAAAAAGTGATTGAGGCACTTGGATTAAAGCCGGGTGATTTTATCGGTCTGACCGCCGGCAAGAAGCTGGCAGCGCAGAAGACCGCAGGCGTACTCCGCAGACTGCTTGGCGCTGCGAGCGAGAAGCACATGAAAAAGGATTGCTACGAATTCTGCTGGATCGTAGATTTCCCGATGTATGAGATCGGCGAGGAGTCCGGAGAACTGGAGTTCTGTCACAACCCGTTTTCCATGCCGCAGGGCGGTATGAACGCACTCTGCAACGAGGAGCCGCTTTCCATCCTTGCTTACCAGTACGATCTGGTGTGCAACGGCGTAGAGCTTTCCTCCGGTGCGGTTCGTAACCATGACCCGGAGATCATGATCAAGGCATTTGAACTGGTTGGTCTCGGCGAGGAGGATGTGAAGGCAAAATTCCCTGCCATGTACAATGCATTCTGCTACGGAGCACCGCCACACGCAGGAATCGCTCCGGGTGTTGACCGTATGATTATGCTGATCTGCGGCGAGGAGAGCATTCGTGAGATCATCCCGTTCCCGATGAACAAGAACGCGATGGATATCATGATGGGAGCACCGGCGACTGTAGATCAGAAGCAGCTGGACGACGTTCATATCCGCATTCAGATGCCGGAAGAAAAGTAGCGTAAAGCGACAGCAATAAAGACACAGGCTTTTGGACAGACTATCTCCAAAAGCCTGTTTTACTCTATATAAAGTAGAAAATTTCAATCAAAAAGGAGATCACAGAGAGGATATGGGAAAAAGAACTGGAAAGAACCGTAAAACGGACGGCAGGGCAGGATATGGAAAGCGTGCGGCTGCGGTGGGAATGATGTTTGTGATGTTGTTTTCTTTTGCCGCCTGCGGGAAGACGACCGCTTCTGAGGAAGCGGAGGCACTGAGCGGAAGCTGTATTGACATTTTAAACAAAGTTTACGAAACGGCCGATCTGGATGCATCGATGCGGGACGCCATGCAGGATTATGAGATGACGACGATCGACGCGGATATGGAAGAGTATGTGCTGGGGACAGATGAGATCACTTATACCGATTCTGCGTATTCTGCGCCGATGATGACATCGGTGGCGTATCAGTGTGTTGTGCTGCGCGTGCCGGACGGAACCGATGTGCCGAAGGCAAAACAGACGCTTTTGGACAATGCCAATCCTGCAAAATGGATCTGCGTGGAAGCGGAAAGCGTTGCGGTGGAGAGCATCGGGGATGTGATTTTATATGTCATGGGCTTCGACGAGGACGTGTCTGCAATAAAAGATGCATTTCTTGCATTGGACGAATGAGATGGATGCAATTAAGAAACAATAAGCTTTTGATGTGAGAAATATCAGAATTGACTGATAACACTATAAAGAGATAAAAAGGAACGATGAGAGAGGAAATCCTGGTTCGCGGACAGAGAATGACAGTTCTGTCTTAAGACCGGGATTTTTTATATAAAAGCAACCATTGTTTTGTAATAAACAGTATATAACAGTTGACAACAGTTCTATACTGTTATATACTGTTTGTCGAAGGAAAACCTACATACTGCGCAGAGGTGGAGGAGAATACAAAAAAATGAAGATAATTGTGGATCACACATCGATGCAGCCGATCTATGAGCAGATCGTAGAGCAGATAAAAAAACAGATCCTGCAGGGAACCCTGCGGGAGGGAGCGCCACTTGACAGTGTGAGAATGCTTGCAAAGGATCTTAAGGTGAGCGCTCTCACCGTAAAAAAGGCATATGATGCCCTGGAGGAGGAACAGCTGATCGCAACGGTGCATGGCAAGGGCAGCTTTGTGCTCGGGGTGAATCCGTCACTGCTTGCGGAAGAACAGAAAAGAGAGATCGAGCAGCGGATGGAACAGCTGGTGGCGAAGGCGCGGGCGTATGGCATGAGCGACGAAGAACTGCGGGCGGTTCTGGAATTGTTTTTGGAAGCATAGGAGTGCAATCACAGGAATGGAGAATCATATGAATGATGGGATGGTGCAACTGAATAAAGTAACAAAGGCATACGGGTCGTTTCAACTGGACTGCTCCATGGAAGTGCAGCCCGGGATGGCAACCGGATTTGTCGGGGCGAACGGAGCGGGAAAAACGACGACATTTCAGATTCTGCTGGGGCTGGTGCCGCCGGAGACGGGTGAGATAAGGATCTTCGGAAAACCATATACAGAACTGACTGCAAAAGACCGGGAGCGGATCGGGGTATCCCTTGCGGATTCGGGCTTCAGCCAGTTCCTTACCGTCCGGGATGTAACCGCCATTCTGCGGAATCTGTATACCAGATTTGATGAGGCCAGGTTCCTGGAAAAATGTCAGCGGTATGAACTTCCGGCGAACAAAAAAATCAAAGATTTTTCTACCGGGATGCAGGCAAAGCTGAAATTGCTGATTGCGATGTCACATGACGCCGACCTGCTGATTCTGGACGAACCGACGCTGGGACTCGATGTGATGTCCAGAGAGGCGATGCTTGAAGAACTGCAGGAATATCTGGATTCGGAGGGAACCGGCGGAGCACCGAGATCTGTCCTGATATCCTCCCACATCTCCAGCGATCTGGAAAAGTTCTGCGATGATATCTATATGATTGACCGGGGGAAGATCGTGCTTCACGGGGAGACGGATGTTCTTCTGGATTCATATGGTATCTTAAAAGTGGATGAACGGCAGTATCAGGCGCTGGACCGTAGATATCTGCTTGCCGGAATGCGGGAAGCGTACGGTTATCGCCTGCTGACGAACGAGCGCCGGTATTATCAGGAAAATTACCCGGATCTTGTGATGGAAAAAGGCAGCATTGATGATATTCTGATTTTGACAGCGAGGGGGGAGAAGCTATGAAAGGATTATTGACGAAGGATTTTCGGATTCTGGCAGGGCAGAAGCGGTATTTTACGATTATCATTCTGATTGCGCTCATTTTTCTTTGCAGCGGTCAGCCAGCGCAGATCATTGTGGGATATTGTACCATGTTCGGCATGCTTTTTACAGTAAACACGATCTCGTATGACGAATTTGATCACGGCTATCTGTTTCTGTTTACGCTTCCGGTGACCAGAAAAGATTATGTGCTGGAAAAATATGTATTTATGCTGCTGTGCGGCGGTGGTTTCTGGGCAGTTTCCGCAGCGGCCGGTTTTGTGGCGGATTATATCCGGGGAGATGTGGTGTCTCTTTTAGAATGGCTGGTGCCCATGTTCCTTATTTTATTAGAGATGACAATTTTTCTGGCAGTCATGCTTCCGGTCAGCCTGAAATACGGTATGGAAAAAAGCAGGACAGCAACCATGATTCTGGGGTTTGCGGTGCTTGGGGCTGCAATTGCAGCAAGGAAGCTTCTGCCGGAGAATTTTGCGGGAGGGCTGAGGTGGTCTGCGCAGTTAAATCCTGCGGCCGTGACTGCGGTAGTGTTTCTGGTTTCCCTGGCCACATTGGCGGTATCCTTTGCGGGCAGTATCCGCATTATGCAAAAAAAGGTATTCTAAGGATTGCCACTTTACAAATAGTGCAAAAAATAGGATAATGGTATCACTTAAAAACAACATTTTACAATAGATGGGATTGATCATTTATGGAAATAGAACATATCGGTGATAACAAAATCCGCTGTGCACTGACGGAACAGGAGATCGAGAGTCTCGGATACGATATTGATGAGATCATTGCGAACAGCGAGATCACGCAGGAATTCATGCATACTGTCTTAGAACTCGTCGAGGAACAGGAACATATTCAGATGGAGGGCATCTCTCCGATGGTGAAGGCGGAGCTTTTGCAGGATCATAGTATGGCGATCACTTTTGGCGCAGACAAAGAGGTGTCACTGAGGGATCTGGTGAATACGGTCAGTCATATGATCAGCCAGCTGGATCCGGACGCTGTATTAGGGAAACAGGCCAAGGCAGAGGAGGGGAACGCACAGGCCGCAGCAGATACAGCGGATACGGCAGCTGCGGGAACGCATAAGCGCACCGACCCGATGATCTGTGCACTGCGCTTTTCTTCCTTTGAGAATATGCGCAGGATGAGCCTGCTTGCTTTTCGCGGGAAGATTCCAAAGAGCAGTCTCTACAAGATGGACGGCGCGTACTATCTGATTCTGGATTTTACGGGATTTGCCAAGGAGGAGATGCGTCCATTTGCGTTCGGAACGATCGAGTATGACGATGCGCATTACTCCGATCAGGGGCACATTGCACATATCAGAGAGCAGGGAATTTGTATCATGAAAAAGCAGGCTCTTGAAATGCTGATGCAGTTGTGAGAAATAGATAAAAGCCGTTTTGTAAATAGGCAAAGTCCTCAAATCCGGTCACAAAATTTGGTAAAAATGCCGAACAACTTCCTGATGCATTTTCCACTATATATGCTATGATGGTAGAGGTGTGTGTACAAGATATATACACCAAGAAGAGAATAGCACAGAAGAAGGCGGGGGACGCCGGTGTGCGGAAAGTGGAGAAGTTATGAGCAGAGAGCAGATCTGGGAGCTTGAGGAGAACAAACGCAGCCTGCTAAGACAGGCCTATCGGATGAAGCAGGAATGTCCGCACATGTCGCCGGTTGGACTTGAGTATGAAATGTATGCCGCGATTATGAAAGAAGTGCGGGAGATTACGGCGAGATTACAGCTGTCTGCGGAGGCTTAGGACGGCATTACAAAAGAAAATCAATATAAGAATAAAAAAGAGCTTTCATCCGGGTTTGCAGATGAAAGCTTTTTTGATATGATAAGGAGAGGATGCGGAATGAAGAGACAGAAGATGAGGACGGAGCAGAAGTCCAATGTGAAAAACAGTGTGGGAAGACTGGTGTTTGTGGGATTATCCCTGCTTTTGCAGGTTTTATGGATTCTGCTGCTGTTTTTGCGGTTGAATGCATATTCTACGGCAATCAGTTTATGCTTTAGTGTGGGAGCATTTCTTGTGGCGTTAAGCATTTACGCCAAGCACGAGAACGCTGCGTTTAAGATGCTCTGGATTATTCTGATTCTGGCGTTTCCGGTGCTGGGGCTCTGCATATATCTGGTGTTTGGACACAAGAATGTGGTGGCAAAGGCGATGCGTAGACGCTTTGAGACGATTGAACCGGTGCTGTTTGAACAGATTCCACAGGATGAGATCGTGCTTGGGCAGCTGGAGGAGCAGGATTTTGCGGTGGCGAACCAGTGCCGCTATATCAAGCGGTTTGGGCATTATCCGGTGTACCGGAATACCGATGTGACATTTTACCCGGATGCGGCGGAGGGGCTTGCGGCGCAGCTACACGATCTCGCGTCGGCAGAACATTTTATCTTTATGGAATATCACGCGATCGAGGAAGCGGAGGCGTTCGGCAGGATTAAGGACGTGCTCGCCGAGCGCGCGGCACACGGGGTGGAGGTACGCCTGTTTTACGATGACGTCGGCAGTATCGGCTTTATCGATCCGGGCTTTATCAAGCGTATGGAAGCCATCGGCGTAGAGTGCCGGGTATTCAATCCGGTGCTTCCGATTCTAAACATTTTCATGAACAACCGCGATCACAGAAAGATTACGGTGGTGGACGGAAAGATCGGCTACACGGGCGGCTACAATCTTGCGGATGAATATTTTAATATCACGCACCCGTACGGAGTCTGGAAGGATACCGGAATCCGTCTTGCGGGAGATGCGGTGGCAAGCCTGACTGTGACATTTCTTCAGATGTGGAATGCCACGGCGGAGGCGGACCATGAGTTTCAGACGTATTTTCCGAAGCTGGATTACCGCGCGGCAGACACCGGTTTTGTACAGCCGTATGCGGACGGCCCCCTGACGGACGGCTATTTTGCGGAGGATGTTTATTTGAATCTCATCAAGAGTGCGAAACACTTTTTCTATGCGGCGACGCCGTATCTGATTATCAGCGATGATATGACGAGGGAACTGTGTCTGGCTGCCGAGCGCGGCGTTGATGTGCGGATTGTGACACCGGGAATCCCGGATAAGAAGTTAGTGTATCAGACGACACGCTCCTACTATGCGCCTCTGGTGCGGCGCGGCGTGCGTATCTATGAGTACACGCCGGGATTTATCCATCAGAAGCAGACACTTTGTGATGGGGAGACGGCGACGGTCGGAACGATCAATTTTGACTATAGAAGCCTGTACCATCATTTTGAGAACGGCGTGCTGCTGCATGGCTGCGGGGCGATCGGTGCCATTGGAGAGGACTTTGCGCAGATATTTGAGGTGTCGCGCGAGGTGACGGAACAGTATAAGGGAAAGCGGAGTATGGGGCTTCGCATCATACAGTGTATTCTGCGGTTGTTTGCACCGCTGTTATAGGAGAAGAAAAATGCGACGCATTGCGTCTGCGGAACGGAGGTTTTTATGCTGAGAGAGTGGAAAGAGCCGGTAAGACCCGGGGAAGAGGAATTAAAGATGCGCCTTGCGGCAGCCAGGGAAAAGCTTGCCGCCCAGCAGCTTCTCATCAAGGAGCAGAAAGTGCCGGTACTGGTGCTGCTGGAAGGCTGGGGAACGGCGGGAAAAGGCTACTGCATCGGTCAGATCATCGAGAATATTGACCCGCGCCATTTTAAGGTGGAGTCCATGGAGAGAAAGACCGGGGAGGAAGAGCGCAAGCCGTTTTTATACCGCCATTTTACCCGGATTCCGGAGGCGGGAAAGTTTGTATTTTTAGATTCCGGCTGGATGGATGAGGTGGTGGAAGAGCGCCTTCACGGGGAGCTTTCCGAGGAAAAATATGCAAAGCGCATCGAGAGTGTGCGGCGCTTTGAACGTCAGCTGACGGATAACGGCTACCTTGTGATGAAGTTTTTCCTGCATATCTCCAAGAAGGAGCAGACCAGACGGATGGAGCGCCTCACGGATGAAAAGGACACCGTCTGGCGTGTGGGGAAAAAGGATCTGTGGCAGAACAGTCACTACGAGAAGTGCATGGATGCGTTTTCTTCCTATTTGAAGAGCACGAATATGCCGTCCGCACCGTGGTATATTGTGGATGCAAAGTCGAAGAAGTGGACGGAATTGCAGGTGCTTGAGACGCTGACGCAGGGAATTGACATTGCGCTTGACAACCGTGATATGGCGGTTCCGCTTCTGCAGAATGTATTCCCGTTAGAGCGCATGCCGCTTCTCTCGGAGATACCGCTCGATAAGACGCTCGATGAGGAGACGTACCGCAAGGAGTTAAAGCATTTAAAACAGCGGCTTGGCGAGCTGCACAACCGCCTG
>ERZ779850.2087-NODE-2087-length-17262-cov-2.878538_pt1 | contig 17262 bp, 18 predicted proteins | sample MGYA00511249_ERZ779850 | MGnify/ENA primary metagenome ERZ779850 (study PRJEB29588, sample SAMEA2162475) | human gut metagenome | biome: human gut; feature: human-associated habitat; material: faeces | place: Denmark | collected 2008/2010 ...
TCCGAAGTTCCGCAGGAACTTCTAATATGAATCCGATAGGATTCATTATATCATACATCAACGATACCCCGGCAAAAGGAATTGTCGCAATAAGCCTAGACCTCTTCTGGGTGATGTGTAATATTATTACAAACACACTTGGGGATTTCTAATAATATTACTTATCAAAGCAGGGCGCGATATGCTTATTGCGACAATTCCATGCAAGCGCGTTCGCATGGAACATATCCGTCCGCCGCACGTAAGCATGCGCATCCATCTTTGCTTCATGCTCACTTTTGCCTCCGCGAACATTATGTTACAAACCGTGGATTCGGGTCTATGCGTGCAAAAACGTGCTCTCAGACCCACAAAATGACAGAATAGTTGACATAACAACAGTATAAAAGAGTAAAATGGGTCTCAGACGCAAAAAAGCAGTTCTCAGACCCGCGAAATAGTCAGGAACGGGTCTCAGATGGCAAAATGCATCTCCCAGACCCGCAAAACAGCAAAATGGTCGACATAACACCAATGTAAAATGGTAAAACGGGTCCCAGATGCCGAAAAATGTCTCTCAGACCCGCGAAATAGTCAAAAACGGGTCTCAGACGGCAAAATGCATCTCCCAGACCCGCCACGACCCCAAATGCCGCTTTTTATAACCTCATTTTCTGCTGCATCCACTCTGGATCAATTTTTTATAACCTCATTTTCCTGCTGCATCCTCCCAGAATCAGTTTTCGTAGATCTCACCGTCCACAATCCTTACCACACGCCCTGCATGTTTTGCCACATTCAGATCATGGGTAATCATCACAATGGTATTTCCCATCTGATTCAGATTTTCAAAGAGCTTCAATACCTCTTTTCCACTGTTCACATCGAGCGCGCCTGTCGGCTCATCTGCAAGCAGAATGGCAGGTTTTCCGACCAGTGCACGCGCAATGGCTACACGCTGCTGCTGTCCGCCGGAAAGTTCATTGGGCTTATGTCCGATACGCTGTGAAAGCCCGAGCATGTCAATCGTGTCCATACTCGCCTCCTGAGCCTCTGCGAGCCCCATTCCACGCATCAGAAGCGGCATAACAATATTCTGCAGCACGTTGTAGGTCGGAATCAGATGATATTTCTGAAAAATGAAGCCTATTTTCTGGTTACGGATTTTTACCAGTTCCTTTTCTTTCGCCTGTTCGATTGCCACGCCGTCCAACAAATAGTTTCCGCTGTCCATCACATCCATGCACCCGATGATATTCATGAGCGTACTTTTTCCGGAACCGGAAGGACCTAAAATGGCAAGATATTCTCCCTGCTTTACGGTCAGCGACACATCTTTGAGCACATGGAGGGACTGCGTTCCCATGCGGTAGGATTTGTTGATATTTTTCATTGTGATTACTTCTGTATCTTCTATACTTTCTGCTTTTGTGGCCGCGCAGATCGCCGGCTCCATATCCATCACTGCATCCATATCTCTACAATAACCTCCTCACCGTCTTCGCTGGTCACTATCAGAAGCTTCAGCAGATCGCCAGCCGCCAGCCGCTGAAACGTCGTCTCGGTACCTGCCGTGGTGTGCACCACCGTGCTGACCGGAATCAATGTTGTCACACTTTTACCACTCATGCCGCCATTTCCGCCCGGTGCTCCTCCACCGTTACTTCCTGTTCCGTCCGATGTTGCATCGCCCGGCATGTCGCCATTTTCTTCCTGCGTCATACCGTCCGACATCTCCGTGCTATCATTTGTTCCGGAAGTTCCCTGCGACATCCTGCCAGGCGCCCCCGATCCATCTCCCGGCGCCCCTGAACCATCACTTCCTCCTGGCGCTCCTGAGCCATCTCCGCCTTTTTCTGTATTCTCGGTGTCTTCCGTGCTGCTTGCAAGATATGCCTCCACCACCGATTCATCGACTTCCATATATGTCAATTCATTTCCCTCGATGCTGGTCACATAGGCATACACATATTTCTGATTATCCGCCAGTGTCTCCGTGTCTGCCGTCCTGCGGGTCCATGCGAAAATGCCTCCGCCGCCGAGCACTGCTGCAAGCGCCACAATGCCGCCCGCCACCGCTTTCTTCTTTATCATGCCAAACCTCTTTTCAATTATTTATTCCGCGCCAAGTGCCTCCACTGGAACCAGATTGGACGCCTTATAAGCCGGATAAAATCCGAAGATCGTTCCTGTTCCCACCGCAAACACAAGCGCAATCAAAAATGCTGACGCCGACAGTTCCACACGGACGCCGAGGTACTGTACAATCGGCGCCACAGCCAGCGATGCCAGATTCCCCAGCACGCCGCCGATGAGACTGATTGCCGCCGCCTCCGCGAGGAACTCCAGCAGAATGTCCCGCTTGGAACAGCCAATCGCTTTTAAGATACCGATCTCATTGGTCCGCTCTTTTACGGATACAAACAATACGTTCATAATGCCGATTCCGCCGACCACGAAGACGATCGCCGCCATCGCAATCAGAAGCATCGTCAGAATCTGGTTGGAAGCCTCCGCCGCTTCCATCTTGCTTCCCGCATCCTCAAATGTGAACTCGGCGTTCGGATAACTGGTGGCAAGCACTTCTGTCACTTCCTCGATCACGCCTTCCACATTATTCACATCTGCCGCCAGCACCGTGATCGTCGGGCTGACCGATGATCCGACCAGATATTTCACACCGGTCGCATAAGGGATAAAAATGGAATCATCCGGGCTGATACCGGACGCGACCGTTCCCATGCTTTCCAGCACACCGTTTACCACATAAAGCCGGTCGTCGATATAGATCACGCTTCCGTATGCCTCAATGGCACTGCCGAAAATCTCTTCGGCAACGCTTGCGCCGAGCACGCAGACTTTTTCTTTGTTCTCATCATCATCGTCGGTGATAAAGCTTCCGACCGCGAGGGAGAGGTTACTGATCGTCTCGTAGTTACTTTTCACTCCTGCGATGGTATAGGTATCGGCTTCATCGAGATCTCCGCCATCCACACTGGATTTTGTGGTGTAGGAAATGGTCGCTGCCGAGATGCCGGACGCAAATGTTTCGATGTCATCCACATCATCCTCGCTCAGCGTGATATTTTCCTGATTCATGCGGTCTTCCATATCGCTCTGTCCGCCGAAAAAGCTTCCCATATCCGGCATACCGCCGCCGTCACCGGAAGGCATCTCTCCCCCCGGTGATCCGCCCGGCGCCTCGCCTCCCGATGAGGAACCGCCTCCCATATCGCCGGAGGGTGCTCCGCCAAAACCGCCGCCAAAGCCTCCGCCGCCACCCGGCGCCATCATTGCCATGTCCGAATCATCGCTGCTTCCTCCGCCGCCAAAATCTGTCCCGCCGTCATAGGAAATGTCCACCGCACCGGCATTTAAGTTTTTAAACTGGTCTGCCACGTCCGCCTGACCGCCTTTACCAATGGCAATGACCATCACGATGGTGGTCGCACCAACGATAATGCCGATCGAGGTCATGATCACCTTAAATTTGTTCTGTGTGATATTGATCCAGACCAGTCTCAATAATTCTTTTGGCTTCATTCTGTCACCTGACTTTCTATCAGCACAGTTTCACCTTCCGTGAGCCCGGACGTGATTTCCACGTTGACCCCGTCAGAAAATCCCGTCTCCACATCCACCATGCGGATCGTTCCGTCCGCATCCTTCACTTTGACATAGGATGTCGTTCCGTCCGACTGGACCGCCTTGTTGGATACATACAGCACATCCGTCACCTGCCTGCTGATAAATGTGACGTTTCCTGTCATGTCCGTGTATATTCCGGTGATGTCCCCGGTAAACGCGGCGGTCACATTGTAAGACACCGTGGAGGAACCGCTGGAAGATGAAGTGTCAATGCTCTCCACCTCCCCCGCAAACGTCTGGTCCTCATAGGCAGACAGCTCGATCTCCACGACATCTCCGACTGCAATATTCGTGATGTCCTCCTCCGACACGGAGACTGTGATCGTCACCGCATCCGTATTGGAAAAAGTGGCAACCGTTGCGCCGGAAGAGATGGTATCTCCTGCCTCATACGACAAATCGGTAATGGTTCCCGTATACTCCGCATAGATCGTGCCGTCATCCCCGATGGCAGCCTCAAATTCCTCAAGTGCCTCCTCCGCGTCGGACAGCGTATCTTTTGCATCGGTAATGTCATTGTCCGCCCCGGAGACATCCACACTGTACTGACTGGATGCATTTTTTGCCGAGAGTTCCGCTTCTTTCAACGTTTTCTCCGCCTCAATGGACTTCGTGGTATAGTTGTTTTTCGCTGCCACAAGTTTTGTGTACAGTTTGTCGTAATTTTCCTGCTCCTCGGTAAGCGATGCGCTTAAGTCCACGCCCGCATCGATCTGCTCCTGATAGTAATTGATCAGAGACGCCGACGTATCCACCGCTTCCTGCGCGTCATCCACAGCCTCCTGCAGCTGCTTTATGGCAGCTTCGTAGGTCTCCTGTGCAACAGATTCCTCCGCCGTGCTCAGATTGTAGGAGTAGCTTGCCGATACTTTTTGCTTTTCTGCACTTAAGCCCGCCTCGCTGACGGCTGTCTTCGCCTCCGTCACCGCTTCCTCAAGATCTTTTTTGTAGGATGCCACGCTCTCCTCCGTGAGCTTTAAGATGGGAGCGCCCTCCGCAACCGACTGCCCTGCGGCAACATAGACCGTTTCCACCTCAAGGGTCGATGCCGTGCTGGTGGACGACGTCGCATTTTCTCCCGCACTGTTCTGCGCAGACGAGTTGTTCTGCGTGCTTGCAGAGGAAGAATCCTCTGAAAAATCAAGAGTCTGATCCAGCGTGCCGATCGTTACGCTGCCGCTCTCCGTCACGCCCGCCGTCAGATTTCCCTTCTCCACGGTTACTTCCTTATATACGGCCTGCTCTTCGCTGTCACTTCCCGACTGATATGCAAAGGTGACGGTTCCTGCGGCAAGCACTGCCGCCGCAGCCACTCCGGTCACCAGCCAAAGCTTTTTCTTCTTCATTCTGTCTTTCCTCCTGCTTCCTCTGTCTCAGACGCTCCGATCGTCTCGGTTTTTCCTGCGGTCTTAGTCTCTTCCATTTCTGTGGCTCCAGTCGCCTGTGTTTCAAACTTCACCGTTGCCTGTACGCCAGTAGTAAGTGTGCCGTCTGTATTGTCCACGGCAACAATGACCGCATACGTCACATTGGACATGCTTCCGCCGGATGTTTTTTCCGATGCGATGGAATAGACGGTTCCGTCGATTGCTCCCATTCTGCTTCCACTGATCTGTACCTGCACGGTGTCGCCGACCGCAAGTTTTGCAATATCGTTCTGTGATACCTCCACAGAAATCAGAATCGTATCCAGATCGTAATAGCTTGCAAATGCGGTATTTTTGATCAGTGTATCCCCCGCCTCGTAAGTCACCGATGCAAGCGTTCCGTCACGGTCCGCACATACAACGCCATCCTCGATCGCTAAGAGTGCGCTCTGCTGTTCCTTCAGCTCATCCAGCGTATCCTGCGCTTCGTCCACAGCACTCTGCAAGGTTTCCAGCGAAGCTTCATACTCGGTATCCGCATATTTTCCCTCCAGAACCGCCTCTTCATACTGCTGTAAAAGCGCCGGCTGCGCCGTCGTCTCATTGCGCTCTGCCTCGTCGCAGGCGTCACTCAGTTCCTCCAGCTCGTCTGTCAGCTCCGCAATTTTCTCATTTGCCTCTGTCACCTTCGTGTTATATTCCTCGACCGCCTTCTGGAATGTCTGATTAGCAAGCTGCAGTGCACTGTTTGCGCTCTCCGCCTCTGTCTGGCTCTGCGACAGGGCGTCGGCTGCCTCCTGCACGGCGGTATAGTCCGCAGCCAGCTGATCCGCCAGCGCCGCAAGATCCGTGTAGGACGCTCCGGCTTCAATCTGTGTTTTCATGTTCGCCATATCCGCTGCATATGCGTTCTTTGCCGCCTGACTGCTGCTCTGTGCATCAGAAAGCTGGGTCTGCTTTTCCGTGAGTGCCGCCTGCGCCGCATCGACTGCCGACTGTTTTTCATTGATCCCGACCTGTGTGTAGTAGGTGCCGTTGTCGATGGCATCCTGATAATCGGAGATCTCCTCCACCGCCTCATCGTACGCTTCCTGCGCCTCGCTGGCCTTTACCGACAGCTCGCTGACTGCTGCATCATAAGTATCCTGCGCGGTGTCCGCTGCAAGTTTTGTGGAGGAAAGCTCGCTCTCCGCCTCCAGTACGCCGCTCTCAAAATCGATCTTCGCAGATTGCAGTGCCGTTTCCGCATCTGAAATGGCATCCTCATAGTACGCCTTTGCATCCGCCATGCTCTCATCGTCGATCTTGAATAAGGCATCGCCCTCCGCCACGGTGCTTCCCGCTTCCACGTAGACTTCTTCCACCATCATGGTTACCGCATTCACAGAAAAATCAGGCAGCTGGCTCTCCGTTTTCACCTGTGTGGTTCCTGTCCCGGAAAAGCTGCCGTCTTCCTGTCCGTCTGTCTCATCTATCTGTGTGTCCTCCTCCGTCTGATCCGCTGTGCCCGAAGCCGCTATCACATGATAGCCAACTCCGCTTCCCGCAACTGCGGCAGTCAGAATCCCGGCAAGTATTCCGTAAAATTTTCTGGAATGTTTTCCCAGGAGTTTGTGTACCCACGCTATTTTCATTGTTTCATCCTTTCCCTTCCGGCATTTCATCCTCTCTCATGTTTCACGGTAAGGATAGCATCGCTTTCTAAAGGGCAGCTGAATGCAATGTGACGGTTATGTGACAGAACCGTTAAATATCTGTGTTTCACGGCAGGCAGGGACACTTCCTTTGACAGATTAGGAAAAAAGTATTACAATACTCCCGTTTCTATAGATCTGTTACATTGGAGATTATTCATGAAGAAAATTGCTTTTTTTGATATCGACGGAACACTGACTTCCGAGATTGACGGTTCGATTCCGGAAAGTGCCGTCTATGCTATACGGGCAGCGCGGGCAAACGGGAATCTGATGTTCATCAATACCGGGCGCTGTTTTCAGAATGTGGAACAGCGTTTCCGTGATGTGGGTTTTGACGGCTTTGTCTGCGGCTGCGGCACAGATATCTACTGCGACGGTGCCGAAATCCTTCATGTCGCACAGACGCACGAGACCGTAATGAAGCTGCTTCTCGCAGCCAGGGAGTGGGATATCGATATCCTGTTTGAATCCAGGAAAGAGGTTGCTTTTGATCTGGCAAGACCGCTCCGGCACCCGGATGCCAGACGGCAGTATGAGGCGTTTGAAGAACGCGGCTATGAGATGCCGGAGCACCTTGAGAATCCTAATTTTTTCTGTGATAAGTTTGTCCTATGGTTTGAGCACCCCGAGCAGCTTGCCGGTTTCCGTACCACAAGTGACCGCTATTTTGAGTGCATTGACCGGGGCGGCAATTTCCGCGAATTCGTTCCGCTCGGCTACTCCAAAGCCACCGGTCTTAACTATGTGCTTGATTATTACCAGATAGACAAAAAGGACGCCTATGCCTTCGGCGACAGCAACAACGACCTTCCCATGCTCACTGCTTTGACAAACAGTGTCGCCATGGGCAACGCCTCTCCTGCCACGCTTTTTGACAAGGTGTCCTATGTAACAAAATGTGCCAGCGAAGACGGCATCCGCCTTGCGCTGGAACATTTCGGTTTTATCTAAAGTCTGCGGTTATCCCGCACGAGCACCACAGCCATCACGATGGCTGTGAGAAGCTCGGATGCCGGGAACGACAGCCACACGCCATTGATGCCGAATACTGCGGCAAAAAGCAACGAGCAGCCGATTATGCAGACAAATCCTCTCATAACTGATGTCACAAACGATTCCCGCGCACGTTCTGTCGCGCTTAAAAATCCCGCTCCCACAATATTGATTCCGGCAAACAGAAAGCCGATAAAGTACAGCCGCATTCCCGTGTGGGCATACGCTGCCAGTTCCGCAGAATGTTCACTGTTAAACAGACTTACCAGAGAATCCGTAAATCCGTAGACGGCTCCGATGAGCACTACCGCGATGCCCAAAGCCGCGGCAAGTCCGAGGTTTCGTATTTTCCGGACGGATTTCACATCTCCTTTTCCGTAGCAGTCGCTCACGATCGGCTGCGCTCCCTGCGACACTCCGTTGAAGATTGCCATTGCCACAAGCGCAAAGTTCGCGATCACTCCGTAAGCCGCCACACCGATATTTCCCACAAGACCGAGCATCAGGAAATTGAACACGGTCGTGATGACTCCGGAAGAAATCTCCCCCACAAATGCCGGGACGCCAAGCTGACACGCCCCGAATAACTGGGCGATGGACGGCGCGTGCAGCCGGAACTGCACAGTATTCTTTTTTCCAAGGAAATGCGCGCTGCAGATCAGAATGCTGATGATCGGCGATGCCGCCGTGGCGAGCGCCGCTCCCTCTAGCCCCATGCCGAGCGGAAACATAAAAATATAGTCAAACAGAATGTTGGAAAAACTTCCCGCGAGGGTTCCCGCCATCGCTAAGGACGGCTGGTTATCGTTGCGCACAAATGCCATGATGACGTAGTTCATCATGAAAAACGGCGTAAACAGCAGAAAGATTCTCGTATACCCGGTTCCAAGCGCCACAATTCCCGCATCGCCGCCCATCAGCGCAATGATTTTATCCGGGATAAAAATGCCCGCAAGTGTAAACAGGATTCCAATCATCCACACAAAACAGATGGCGTTGGAAAAATAGTCGTGCGCCCGCTCCTCGCCCTGCGCCCTTAAGATCGTAAAGCGCGTCGCAGAACCGACACCGATCATCGAACCGATCGCAAAAATCAGATTGTAGATCGGTAGCACCAGATTTAAAACGGTAATTCCGTCCGTTCCCGCTGCCTTCGCAATAAAAAAGGTATCAGCGATGATATAACAGGAGATACCTAACATTCCGAATATATTCTGTGTGACATACCTGACAAATTGTTTTGTGACTGACATTTACTTTTCCCCGCAGTTCTTTTTCATGCTCATTGTTTCTTATCTTACATCCGGAGCGAACCGCATGTCAAGCTGTGGAGACGGCAGAATGCGGTGCTTCCCGGCTTGATATGAGATGGTATCTTTTTCGTTCCTTCGCTTTACTCTTCGTTTGTAGCATGGTTTAATAAAAACCAGTATATCCTCTTTTTGCGCTGTTTTCTGCGCATCCGAAGTTCCTTTCCCGTCTACACTTAAAACAGCAAAGGTCATTTTTAGCACATAAAAATAAACCGGATCCTCTTAACACACACCATCTATAGAATAGGAGAATACCATGACACCTTTACACACACAAATCCTCACTGCCCGCGACCGCAACGGGCAGGAACTCCGTACCATCCAGAAGCAGCTTCAGAAGCTCCCTCCCGGAAAGCTCATTTGCTCCCGCAACAGAACCACCGTCAAATGGTATCAGGGCGACGGTCACTCCAAGACCTATATTCCGAAAGCGAACCGCACTCTCGCCGAACAGCTTGCGCTGAAAAAGTATCTGCAGCAACAGGAGCAAATACTCTTGCAGGAGCAGGCAGCAATCAAAATCCTCCCCCGCGGGCAGCCTCTCTTCCGATGATCCACATCTTCTCTCTGATCCCGCCTGTGAAGATCTGCTTCGTTCTTATTCTTCCACCTCAAAAAATATTCCAGACATCTCGAATGTTTCGGATATCCCGAATATTTTGACTCGTTCCGCTGTCGAATGGTCTGCCGCTTCCTACGAACGCAATCCGCTCCATCCCGAGCAGCTGCTTCACAAAACCGTCTCCGGCGAGAGGGTGCGTTCCAAATCGGAAGCCATGATTGCCATGCTGCTCCACCTAAACGCCATTCCTTACCGCTACGAATGTGCGCTCTCCCTTGGCGGTGTCACTCTGTTTCCGGATTTCACCATACGTCATCCCGGAACCGGCGCACTCTACTACTGGGAGCATTTTGGTCTGATGGACGATCCCGCCTACGCAAAAAACGCCGGCTCGAAGCTTTCTCTCTATGCCGCAAACGGCATCATTCCATCCGTTCATCTGATCACCACGTACGAGACCAAAGCATATCCCTTAAACGCCGGCATGATTGAGCATCTGATTTCCTACTATTTTCTGGATTCCGCGGTCTGAATCCGTGCTTCTCTCTTCCACTGTCATTTCTTTTAGTTTCGCCCGGCGCGGGTCTGGAACGGCGTTTTTCCTCTCTCAGACCCGAAAATCACAATATTTCGGGTCTGGGAGAATGTTTTTCCTCTTCCAGACCCGCACGGAAAAGGCACTACACCATTCCCCACCATTTTAATCCCCAATAGATGAGTCCAAGCACCCAGCTTGAAAATATTCCGTATAAAATGACTGGTCCGGCAATCGTAAAGATCTTGCAGCCAATTCCGAAGACCTGGCCCTCTTTCTGAAACTCTATGGCGGGCGCGGCCACACCATTTGCAAATCCGGTAATTGGCACCAGCGCGCCCGCGCCTCCCCAGTTTGCAATCGAAGGGTACAGATTCAGACCGGTGAGCAGTACAGACAGCAGAATGAGCAACATAGAACACCAGCTTCCAGATGTTTTCTGATCCAGTCCGTAATTCTCACACACGTTCAGAATAAACTGCCCGATGCAGCAGATGATCCCGCCTGTCACAAACGCCTTCGCCATATTCCACCAGAGATTATGGGTGGGCGTCACCTGCTTCACATAATCATTGTATTTTTTTTGTAAACGTTCTTTTTCCTTATCCACTGCGCAACCTCCGTCTTTTTTGTCAGTATGCGCATTTTATTTATTTCTATTCCTCCGACCGCTCCTCCCGCCATTTCTCCTCTGTGATGCTATGCTGCTCTACCTTTATGCGTTCTGCCAGTCATCCGGCAATGTGACCGTCCAGAGATATTTTTCAGTGCGTCCCCAGTCCAGAAGTTCCCGCATCTGCTCATCATATACATCCTCGGGGCGGTAGTCCGCCACCATCCCGAACAGGTATTTTTCTTTCTCATCCGCCGGTGTCAGCATCGGTATCTGCTCCGACAGGAGCGCGAGCAGTTCCTCCGGCTTGATATCCTCGGGGATCTCGACTCCGGAAAGCTTGGCGATGAGTCCCGCAGCATAATAGAATTCATAATTTCCTGTCAAAATCGATTTCTGCATATTGCACTTGATAATCACGCTCTGGCGTGCGATGGATGGCACCATAATTTTCCTCCGTAAAAGAACAATCTCCTATCATTGTACTACTGTGACTTAAAATTTCCAAGAAAATAGTACAGCGATCCTGCCACTTTTCCTGCCGCCATCGCAAGCATGACCCAGAAGAGTCCGACCTTTAAGCCCATGCGCCGGAATGTAATCGGAAATGTATTCAGGATCTCCGCGAGCGCCACCGCGATGCTTCCCACAAATATCCCGGCAGAAATACCGTACACGCACAGAAGCGCCGGTCCGAACGGAATCCGGATCTGCAAAAAAACAGACGCCAGATTTCCACAGATTCCGCCCAGAATCACGGCATTTTCAAAATGCAGTGTCTCTGCCGCGCGGTTGCACTTTCCAATCATACGCGGAATGACACCGATGACGATCAAAAACGCAAATGTTCCCGCAGAGACGGCAAGTCCCGCGGCAAGCCCGCAGAAGCCCAAAAATATATGCTCAATTAACATCGATGCTGTGTCCCTTTCTCTCCGCGTTCTCTATGAATGTAGTATCTATGTCCTTCTCATATTTGCGCATCTCCACCTGCATCGGCGTCGGATCCGGCGTGATCTTCTTACTGCCCACATGATTGAAAAACAGCGTAATGCCAATGGCAAGTCCGATGCTGTAACAGATTTCAAGTTCTGTCACGCCGCTTGACTCCTTTCCCATCACCTGCCGATAGAATTTGGAAAAGACATCTCCCACGGATACATCGTTGTTGAACGCCATAATCGTGAACGCCGCCCCGAAAAAAATGACCACGCAGAGCGCGACGGTCTTTAACGCATTGATCCACTTCGGTTTCTCGGGATTGGGAATGTATTCAATGATAAAATCCTTCTCTCCCTCATTGCTGATGTCCACATTCGGATATTCCTCATGAATCAGTTCGACGATCTTTAATATGGAAAAAACCTTCATCTGGTTCTTCTGTTTGCGCGGATTCATCGCCTCCGCAAACGTATAGATTTTTTTCTGCTTCAGCTGGCGCACAATCGAAGCATCCGGGCACTCCATTTTCGCAATGTCCCCAAGCGTCACATGCCGGTCTGTCACGATTGTATTCTGGTCAATCTTAAGATACAGTGTCTCACTCTTTGCACTCATGCCGCAGTTCCCGCTTCCCATGTAGAATTCCGTTCCACCAGCACGCCGTCCACCGGGGTCTCCCCCTCTCTCCCGTATTTCAGATATAAAAGTGCCCCGCAGATCAGCGCGATGGCCAGCACTCCCACAAGGCATGCTCTGTATTTTCTGCAATTCATATTCCTGTCCTCCTGTCCGTTTTTACATCACTTGCATGATTTATGCATTATTATGCCTGTCCTCACAGATATTATGTACAGGACAACTGACAAAAGTACCAGATTGCTTTTTTTATAAAAACGTGTTACTTTTTCATATGGACATTTTATTATCAGAAAGGCGGACATCCAAATGGCTGTAACCAAGGAAATTCTGGCTCTCGCCGTGGAAATCGGCGATGCACTGCTTCGGAATGGTGCCGAAGTCTACCGCGTCGAGGACACGGTCATGCATATTCTTGAGGCATACGAAATTGAAAATTATGATGTTTATGTGCTTTCCAACGGAATCTTTGCAAGTGCAAACGAGGATCGTGAAGATGCCTGCAGCATGATCCGCCACATTCCGCTCGGCACCACGCATCTCGGGCGCATCGCTGCATTAAACCAGCTTTCCCGCGAGATCTGTTCCCACGAATGTTCGCTGATCGACGCCTGGAACCGTCTGGAAAGATGTAAAAATATTTCGTTCGGTAAACCTGTCGTCCACATCTTCTTCTGCGGACTAGGTTGTGGCTGTTTTTCCTACCTTTTCGGAGGTACAGCCCTGGACAGCATCGTCGGCTTTTTTATCGGCATGCTGCTGCAGGTATTTCTGTTTGCCTTAAAGCGCCATAAGAATTCCAAGTTTATCACGAATATCCTGGGAAGTGCATTCGTAACGCTGCTGTCGCTGATTGTACTCTCCTTTGGTACCCCCATCCTCTACGATAAGGTCATCATCGGAGACATCATGCCGCTCGTCCCCGGAATCGCGCTCACTACGTCGATCCGCGACTTTTTCAACGGAGATTACCTCTCCGGTGCCATTCATATGATCGATGCCATTCTGACTGCATTCTGTATCGCCGTCGGTGTCGGCACCGTCATTACGATCTATCATTTTGCTATGGGAGGGGCTGCGCTGTTATGATTATCCAGTTTATTGTGAGTTTGTTTGCCACACTCTCTTTTGCGGAACTGTTTGGCGCGCCGAAAAAGGAACTGTTTTTCTGCGGTCTGGCCGGTGCCATCGGCTGGGTCGTCTATGTGATCGGCTTAAACAGCAATATGGGCACGGTGCTTGCGAATCTGACCGCCACCTTCGCACTCACCGTATTTTCGCGTATTCTGTCCGCGATCCGCAGAAATCCGGTAACCGTTTACCTCATCGCCGGTATTTTTCCGCTGGTTCCCGGAGCAGGTATTTACTATACGTCCTACTATTTCATCATGAACGATATGACGCAATTCTCCAACTATGGCATGGAAACCATCAAGGTGGCAGGTGCCATCGTGCTGGGAATTGTCTTTGGCTTCGGTCTGCCGCAGAGCTGGTTTAACGCACTGCAGCGAATAGAAAGAAAAAAGACGGCTTTGTAAAATGAAACGTTATATTCTTCATTCCTGCCCCGCAATCTTCGCCGCCAGCTCCTCCAGGTACTCCCAGCGCTCCATCTTTTCCTCCAGTGCCTGTTCTGCCGCTTCCTTTTCCGCCAGAAGTTCCCCAAGCTTCACCGAGTTCGTGGCGTTTTCCGCCATGTCGGCATCCAGCTGCTCCACTTTTGCTTCCAGGTTCGCAATGTCATCCTCGATCGTCTCGGCTTCCCTCTGTTCCTTATAACTGAATTTCAGCTTCTTCTCACGTTTCCAGGTGTTTCTGGAATCCGCCTGCTCTGCTGCATCCTGCCCGGATGTCCCGGTCACACCGCCGGCCTCCTGTGCGCTTTCCGCCTCCGAGACTCCGCGTGCTGTCATTCCCTGAACTTCCGCCGTTTCGCCCGGCTTTCTGCCTTCCTCCGCCAGTCGGTTGACATAATCTGTATAACCGCCTTCATACTGCCGGATCTCTCCGTTTCCCTCGAAAGCAAAAATACGCCGCACCACGCGGTCGAGGAAATACCGGTCATGCGATACCACAATCACGATTCCCTCATAGCTGTCCAGGTAGTCTTCCAGAATCGCAAGGGTCTGCGTATCCAGATCGTTCGTCGGCTCGTCTAAAATCAGTACATTCGGCGCCTTCATCAGCACGCGCAGCAGATTTAATCTGCGCCGCTCACCGCCGGAAAGCTTTCCGATCGGACTGTACTGCTGCGCTGCCGGGAACAAAAAACGCTCAAGCATGTTCGATGCCGAGACCAGACCGTCGGTCGTCCGCACATACTCCGCCGTGTTACGGATATAATCAATCACTTTTTCCTCCGGGTCCATGTAGGCGATTCCCGCTTCGCGGCCCGTCTCAATCTCCTGCGTATAGTAGCCGATCTTGATCGTTGCCCCAACTGTGATCGTGCCCGCATCCGGCTTGATGCGCCCCGCAATCATCTTCATCAGGGTCGTCTTGCCGCTTCCGTTTGCCCCGATGAATCCGATCCGGTCCCCTTTCAGAAAAATATAGGAAAAATCCCGTAGCAGCGTCCGCCCGTCATATCCCTTGGTAATGTGATCCAGCTCGATCGTGGTTTTTCCCATTCTGGAATAGACGGAACTCATCTCCACCTGGCTGTCGCGCTCCGGCGCCTTCTGATTCTTGAGTTCCTCATAGCGCTGCAAGCGCCCCTTCTGCTTGGTTGTGCGCGCTTTTGCCCCCCGTCTGACCCATTCCAGTTCCTTCCGCAGTACAGACTGACGCTTGCGCTCACTCGCCTCGGCGCTCTCCTCCCGCTCCGCCTTCCGCTCCAGATAGCCGGAATAATTCGTCTCATAGCTGTAGATTGCCCCCTTGTCCACCTCGACAATACGGTTGCAGACGCTGTCAAGAAAATAGCGGTCATGCGTGATCATCACCAGCGCACCGCGCCATTTTTTCAGATAATTTTCCAGCCAGTCCGCCATTGCCGAATCCAGATGGTTCGTCGGCTCGTCCAGAATCAGCACATCACACGGCACTAAAAGTGCTGCCACAAGTGCCAGACGTTTTCTCTGTCCACCGGAAAGTTCTCCGGTTTTCTGTGTAAAATCGGTAATGCCGAGGCGCGTCATCATGCTTTTTGCATCGCTCTCAAGGCTCCATTTCTGTTCCTGTGCATGCGCGTCTGCATCGGTGCGCTCTGTCCTCCCGCTGCCGACAAAATTTAAGACACACTGTGTCAGCACACTGTCAAGTACCGTCATCTCCGGATCGAACACCGGATTCTGCGGCAGGTATCTTACCACGATATGGTTGGCGCAGGTCACCTGGCCTTCATCCGGTTCCTCCAGCCCCGCAATGATTTTTAACAGGGTGGACTTTCCCGTCCCGTTGATACCGATTACCCCGACTTTTTCTCCCTCCTGCAGATAAAAGGAAGCTTTGTCCAAAAGCTTCCTCTCTGTGTATGATTTCGTTAAATTCTCCGCGTTAATAATATTCATGTCTCTTCTCTTTCTTTCCTATTTCTGTATGACTCAAATGGCTCTTACCGTCCTGCTTCCCTCTGCTTTTCTCCTGGAACAGCCGCCTGCTGCCTGTCGTTTTGCGCTTTCTCCTGAAACGTGCGGATATACCGCAGGCACTCCTGTTCCGGCAGAGGTCTGCCGTAATAGTATCCCTGAATACATTCCACACCAAGCTGTTCCATCGCTTCGCTCTGCTCCCGCTCTTCAATTCCCTCGATAATCAGCGGAATCCCCAGCTGTTTGATGGTGTGAATCTCATTTTCAAGCACGATGCGCGCCGCCTTGTCGTGGAACGACGCCCACACGATCTCCTTGTCAATCTTGATCTCCTGGAATGGAAAACGGATCAGATAGGAACAGTTCGCATTTCCGCTTCCATAATCGTCAAGTGCAAACGACACTCCCATTTTTCCCAGCTCATGCATATGCCACAGCATCCGCTCCGGGGCGCCAATCGCCGTGCGCTCCGTCACCTCCAGCGTCAGCATGGACGGCGGAATATGGTAACTCTCAAGCACCGGCCGGATGGTCGCAGTCAGATTCTGGCGCAGACACTGCACCATCGAAATGTTCACATGGATCGTACGGATTCCAAGCGAGCCGTTCGAGAGCACATGCTTTGAAAGAAACCGGCAGCACTGCTCCAGCACCTGTTCCCCGATATGGATGATATTGCCATCGCGCTCCGCAAGCGGAATAAACTCCTCTGGCGAAATAAATCCCAATTCCGGATCCTTAAGCCGCACCAGCGCTTCCAGGGACACAATCTGCCGTTCCTTCAGGGAATATACCGGCTGATAGTAGACCAGAAATCCCTTCTCCCGGATCGCCCTCGCCACGGCAATCTCCACTTTTCTGCGGCGGCGGTACTGTGCGATCATATCCGCGTCTGCCTCCACAATGACCTGCGCGCCGGACTTTCCTGCATTTTCAAGCAAAAACTCCCGCATTCCGTAATATTCCGCCATCGCCTTAAAGTCCGTCGGATAGTGCTGCACCACCATCTCCATATCCAGCGCAATGCGGTTCTCCTGCACCACCCAGTCACTTTCAAACCGCTTTTGTATCTCACATTTTAACCTTTCACACTGCTCTTTGGTGTCTGCAAACACCGTAAATGCATCTCCTGCCGTGTGAAACACATGAAATTTTCCACACAGATCATACAGATACGCCCCGATCTCGCGCAGCAGTTCATTGCTGTTCTCGGTACCCAGAATCGTGTGGATATGATAAAACTTGCTCAAATGAATCGTGAGCACATAGCCCTCGCCCTTTCTGCGGAGCCGGTCCTCAAGCTGCGATTCAAATGCCGTCCCGTTTCCGATTCCCGTCGTCGTATCCAGAAACACCACCGGATTCTGAATCTGCAGATAGAGCATTATGAGCACGACCGTATTGCTGACGCTGGTGCAAAGGATCTCTCTGTACCGGTATTGCA
>ERZ779850.2095-NODE-2095-length-17229-cov-3.659369_pt1 | contig 17229 bp, 4 predicted proteins | sample MGYA00511249_ERZ779850 | MGnify/ENA primary metagenome ERZ779850 (study PRJEB29588, sample SAMEA2162475) | human gut metagenome | biome: human gut; feature: human-associated habitat; material: faeces | place: Denmark | collected 2008/2010 ...
AAAGGCAGCCACTTCCATTGCTGAATCATTTTTCTTATAAATGAAAGGAATAGCACCATCATTTATTGATAAAGAAGGATCAGGAATAATTAAATCAGGATCAGCTTCGATTTTAACACCTAAGCCATTGCACTCACTGCAACATCCTAAAGGATTGTTAAATGAGAATAAACGAGGCTCTAAAGTTGGAGTAGTAAATCCGCACTCTGGACAGCTTTGATGTTCACTTAAAAGTATTCCTTTTTCATTTTCAGGAACAATTTCTACATAACCATTAGCATTATTTAAAGCAACTCTTAAAGAATCATTAATTCTGCTCAATTCTTCTTTTTCTTCATCATCGCCTAAAATAATATGGTCGATAGCAATAGAAATAGTGTGTTTTTGATTTTTTTCTAGAAGTGGAGGAACAGTATATTTTTGAATCGTATTTTTATCAATTTTTATTCTTCTTAAGCCCAAGTCAATATATTTTTTTAAGGTATCAAAATGAGTACCTTTTTCATTGCGGATGATAGGAGCCATAATATAAATAGAAGTTCCTTTAGGAAAAGATAAAACTTTATTCGCCATTTGACTCAAAGAAAGTCCTTTGATAGGAAGATGATGAGTAGGACAATATGCTACACCAATTCTAGCATACAAAAGACGGAGATAATCATAAATTTCTGTTACAGTACCAACAGTAGAACGCGGATTATTTGAAACAGTTTTTTGATCGATAGCAATAGAAGGTGATAAACCATCGATAGAATCAACATCAGGTTTTTCTGTATTTCCTAAAAACATACGAGCATAGGAAGATAAAGATTCTACATATCTTCTTTGACCTTCAGCGTAAATTGTATCAAAAGCTAAAGTGGATTTTCCTGAACCAGAAACTCCAGTAAATACAACAAGTTTGTCCTTTGGGATTGTCAAGCTTACATTTTTTAAGTTATTAACCCTAGCACCTTTAATTATTATTTTATCGTTCATCCTTCACCTCCAGCATCCTACATTTTATCATACTTTCCCTTAGTTTATCTGTTTTTATAAATACTATGTATAAGAATTTATAACATCAAAAAAGAGGATGGAAACCTGACTTCGGTTTCTATTCATCCTCTAATTTTTATTATTGCAATTCGAAATCTACTTCTCCTCTTGCAAAATTACCGAAGGCATACTCATCTTCATAAGTAGCTTCAGAACAAGAGAGAGTTCCATCTGAATTCATCGAAAGAACAATTGTAGCTGTTCCACTTTTAATAGTAATTTCATTGTTATCGATTACATAAGTGCCAGTGCCAAGATATTCTGGATGATAGTTTCCTTCATAAGTTGGACAAACAAATGTCATTTTAACATTGCCTTTGCCATCAAAAGCTAAGGTTACTGTCGCAGGCAACTCATCATAAGTATCCCAATCAACAGCGTTATACTCACCGACATAGGTTTTACCAGCAAGGACATCGCCTTCTTCTATTTCTTCATCTTCATAGGTTTTATTTTCTTTATCGATGGTATAAACATATTCAGTACTATCGATAGTAATAGTTAAAGTTGTACCACTTATAACATATGTTCCTTCTTTACCATTGACATTTGCACCACCAAAGCCATTTAAGATAATCGAAGATGAACCATTAGTATAAGTTCCATCATAACCATCGCCTAAAACATAACCATCATAACCATGAGAACGATTAAATTTAGCAGTAAAGCTTGTCGCTTTGCCATCACTTAATGTTTTTCCTTCACCAACTTTAACAGTAAAGATACCACCGACAACATTAAAGTCACCAGTAACAGTGACAACACCGATTAAATCAGTTGGATTATAGCTATTTGATTTAGAAAGAACATAGACTACTTCGCCTTTATAAGTTGTAATCTTAAAGACTAAATCTTTCCAACTCTTACCAGCCATAACAGCTTCTGTACCATTATAGTAATATCCTTTATTTTCACCAGAAAGGGCATATACACCATCAGCAACTATAGTAATCTTTGTTGTTTTAAATGAATAATTGACATTTGTTTTACCAGTAAAGATCAATGTTGAACCAGTTGCATCATCAGGGTCGACAACAAAGCGACCTGTAGCACCATTGAGTTTACCAAAGCCATATTCATTGATAACAATAACATTTGTTGTAGAAGTGGAATTAGCTGAATAATATGTTCCAGCAGCAAATTTTTCTTGATCAATTGTAGCACCGATCAATTCATATTTATCACCATTAACAGAAACATAATATGTTGGATCATTTCCTTCATATAATGTGATGACATTTTCATAGAAAGGATTGAAGTAATAAGTATAACTTTCACCATCTAATGTTGCATTTCCACGAGAAGTTTCACTAGTTGTAAAGCCATCAACAAACAATGTTTTGCCTTCAGAATTTGTCAAAGTCTTTCTTTCATCCATATTAGCAACAACAAGTTTTCCAGCAGAAGCTAATTTAAAAACTAAAGATTCATTTCCATAATTTATCGCAAATATAGCTCCAACTTCACCTAATTCAACTTTAGAATCACTTTGCTTGACAAGAGTAGAGATAGCAGAAGTTACTTTTCCATCACTTGGAGCATATAAGTAGAATTTATCCGAGCCTTTTGTAACTTCATAAATGATAGTACTAGAAGAAGAAACATTAGCATAAAGCTTTCCAGTTGTTCCTTCTTTGATATAAAAGTAGGAACTAGAGCCTTCATTGATAGTCAAAATATCATCGCTTAATATATCAACAACAAGTTTCTTTGTAGAACCAAAAGCACTACCAACTTCAGTTAATGTAACAGTTAATTCACCCTCAGAATATCCACTTGGCAACATACCGATATAAGTGGTAGAACCTATTTCACATTTGATAATTCCATATTTATCAACAGTGAAGGCATGAACAGCACTACTGCTTGATAACCAAGAGAAGGTTCCAAGAAGTGTTCCTTGATAACTTGTATCAGAAACAGCAGTAGCAACATTATTGCTTTCCAATGTATAAACATATGTATTTTCACCAACTGTAGCTCTAATTACTTTTTCAGTTATCATCTCATAAGTTCCAACAACATCATTCATGGTAATTACACCTGTTGTATTCGCTTTGATACTAGCAAAGCCATCAATTGTAAATGTAGTATCACCACAAGTATAAGTTCCAGCCAAAGCACTTGCTGGCAAATAACCTATTCTTGTATTAGAAGTTGATTTAGTAATCATCGCTTTACTGATATATACTTCACTTTCATCTAAGTTTGTAACTTTGATCAAAGCGCCTTTTTCAGTATAAAGAAGATCATTTAATAATGTAACTTTACAAGCTAATGGAGAAGCAGATGAAGTCTTAAAGAATAAGAAAAAATCTTTATCATTTAAAACATAATGAGTTAAATAATTAGCATTTTCATATCCTAAATAACTTTCACGCTTAGCAGATGTTGGAATGATATAGCTTGTAACTGGAGAAGAGGTAGATGTTCCACTCACAGTAACAACTGAAGTTTGATAGATGTAATCTCCTAATTTAGTCAAAGTAACAGTAATTGTCTTTTTAGTGCTATAAGAAACATATCTTCCTTCAAAGACCATATTTCCTAAAGCATCAACAGATGTTATATTTCCGACATATTTAGTGTTGCCATAGTAATAGGTACCAACACCATATTCATCAATACTTAAATAATGATCGCTGGTTGTACTGGTATCAACACTAGAATAAGAAACCTTACCATATGCGAGACTTTCAAATTTCTTTTCTAAAGAAGTATAAGTATTTGCTTCTTTATCAATAACAACATATCCACTGACAGTTGAAGTACCACTATTGCATAAAACAATAAGGTTAGAACCAGTTGTAGAAACATAATAATCATAAGAAGTACTACCGAGAGTAGCAACACCTCTTGTTGAAGAAGTTAAGCCAAAACCATCCAATGTCAAACTATCATTACCATTAGAATATGAGCCTCTTTCATCTCCAGCAATGGTTAAACCGCTATAGTTATTACCTAGATTTTCAACTCTAGCAATAGCATGATGGTTAGCAGAAGTAACTTCAAGAATTGCACCTTTTTCTAATGTAGTTTTATCATTTAAGAATTTAACTTCCGCAATTTCACCTAAATCAGTTTCTGATGTGCAATAAATGTATGTTGTAACACCATTTCTTGTAAAGGATTTAATAATAATAGTTGTACGACTATTTCCTGTAGTTACAGCATTTTGATCTAAGTACAATCTTTGATCGTGTGATTTATCACCAGATAATTTAATAACTAAAGCACCTTCAACTGTCATGCTTCCTGAAACAGTAACAGTAGCTGTTCCACCAACTTTTGTTAAAACAGTTTCAAAAGTATAATCAGCATTGATATTAACTTTTCCGGTATATGAACTCGAACTATATTTAAAAGTAGCTGTACCAAATTTATCAATACTAAGAGTATAGCTAGAACTTGAAGCATTGATATATTCACCAACAACTGGATTGTTCTCATAAAGTGGTGCTAATACTTCAAAAGTATAATACTTAACAACTGGATTTCCATTGATATCCATTGTCAAGCTGACAAGATAGAAACCTGCCTTTGTGAAATCAACCAAAGAGTAATCAAGATAATCATCGATATTTTTAACTGTACCTTCAGCTGTTGTGATAGTAAACTTAGAGATCAATTCATCAATAGCATCTTCTTTAACTGGAAGCATATTGATTTCATAATCGCTTATTGAAACTTTAGCGCCTTGGCTGACATATTGAGATTCAAGTTCCATTTTTACATATGGTAAATAATCAGAATCAGCAATAACAACACTATTTTTATATGAATCCATGAATAAGCTCATTCTAGAACCATATTTAAATGAAGGACGGACATTGACATAAGTTACTTCAATCAAACCAGATTTATAAACATAACTAATATTTACTGCATCTGCATAAGAAGAGGAAGCTTTTACAATACCTGTTCCATATCCATCTAGGAATACCTTCAAATTATCTTTGACAAATAATCCTTGATATCCATCTTTTTCATCGACTGTAAATGTATTATCAGCAGTATTTAAATTAATCTTATAAGCAAATTCATAATTGTTAGTATCATAGATGAATAGCTTATCATTTACATAATCATAACCGCCAAATTTTAAAGAATTAATATTACTTATAGAAAGATCAGCAACTTCTTTTCCATCAACATATAAAGATACACCATTAGAAGCTGTAATTTCTAAGCTAGCTTGTTTATTATCTACTGTTCCTTGATAAGTTCCAGTATATTTTTTAGTTGTAGTTTCTTTATCAGTTCTTTTACCGGTAACCGCATCATTCATCACAACATACATGCTGTAATCATTGACTTTAACAGTTCCTTTAGATCCGACAGACAAGTCGAAGTCTTCAGAGAATGTTACCTTGCCGAAAGAATGTCTATAATAGAAATCGGCAGAAGTATGTTCAGCAAGTTCAGTAACTAAACCATAATAAACTTTTTCTCCAGCTGCATTTCTTAAAACTAAAACATCGATTGATGTACAAGGAGAAGAATTATCAACGACATACTCAGAAGATGTGTTGAATGTCAATTTTCCAAGGAGTGTATAAACATCCGTTTTGGCAAAGATATATTGTCTATTGTTTTCATTGAACTTCATATTCAATCTATTGACTGGAAGAAGAACAGCAATACCATTTTCTTGTGTGAAATAGAAATCATTAGATAAGTATCTGATCAATAGAGTATTTTCATCAACAGCAGAAATAGAAGTCACGTCATCGCTTGCATTTCCATCAAAAACAAATGTTCTATTAATTGTTGTGGTAGTTGATGTAGCTTCATCTTCATCATCACCAGATGTATCTGTAGTAGTTGTACCACGCATATTAGTCTTATAAGTTCCAAGGAAATCTTTTGAAACTACAAACACATTCTTTTCAATTTGTTCGCCTTTATAAATAAGCTTTAAAGTATAACAACCAGGAGTGAAAACATCGACCTTACCTTCGATCATATCGCGGGTAACAACAACACTTTCTTCTCCTTCTTTAATTGTAAACAAAGTTGTTGGATCAAAGACATCTCCTTCAAAGACATAGTTTTTAGCGCTATTATCAACAGAAAGAGTAACATTTGAAACAACATTGATACTAAGTAAAACTTCAGTTGGATTCTCGCTGTCTTTACCATCAATATATACTTTTAAGGTAACAGGATATATTCCTGATTTTGAAAAATCAACTTTTGATTTATCAATTTCAACATAGGTAGTCAAATTATTTGTGACTTGATCTTTATCGGTATATAAGCTTTGTTTAATATTATTAACTGTAACAGTAATAGCACTTAAAATATCATTATCGCTTAAATCTTTAGTACCATCAATAACTTCTTGATTGATACGGATATCAAAAATATTTTGACGGACAACATAAGTCAAAACCAAAGTAACATCTTCAGTAGTGCTTCCTTGAGTATAAGGAACTTTGACTACAACTTCATAACTACCTGCAGCAGAGAAATCAACCTTTGAAGTATCAATATAACGATTTGCAACAACAAAACGTTGACCATTAGAAATTAAAATTACATCATTATTAAATGAATATTCATCCATTGAAGTTCCTTTTTTAATGATGATGACATCACTTTTTGTAACTTCAAGATGAGCTCCGGTAGCAATAGTAACAACAGCAGTTGCAGTTTTTCCACCATAATTTAAAGTAAGTGTATTTTCACCTAAGCGAGAATAATCAATTGAACCAGTTATATCTAAAAGAGAAATCAATTCATTATGTTCAACGCCATCAATTTTCAAAGAGAATAATGATGTTACATCAAGTCTTTCAGAATTTGGATAAATAGTTACATTTTTTCCACTTAAGGCCAATTCATGATCTGCGACTACTACAACCTCAACAGAAGAAGTAACGACTGTAGAATCTTCTTTATAAGTTAAAGTAACAAGATATTTTCCTTCTTCAGCTTTTAAACTAGAAACATCAATCATATTAGCTGTAACTTTTTTAGCTACGCCATCAACTGTCAAGCTAAATAATTCTGTCGCATCAAAATTTTCAACTTCACTCAAAGTAATAGTTTTAGTTTTATAGCTATTAACAACATCAATTACATGATCTTCAATAACTTCAACTACAATAGTCTTGCTTGTGTCACCAAGAGTTACTGTGTAAGAATATGTTCCGACTTCAGCTTTAACATCACTTGTTACCATTTCATCAGAAATATCAGTTTTTTCACCATCGATAGAAACGACAAATAAATCTTTAAAATTATAATCAGCAACTTCTTTAACTTTTAAAGTGACATTTTCAACAGAGCTTGTAACAACATAGACTGTTTTAGAAACATGAATAGTTAAAAAAGCATTTTGTCCACCATAAGAGCATAAAACAGTGTAATATCCTTCTTTTTCTTGGACATCGCTATAATCAAGCATATCATCAGTTACAGGGAAACTATCGCCATCTACTGTTAAACTAAACAAGGTCTTAAAATCAAAATCTGCTACTTCTCTATCTTTAATCTCTACAGAAGTATCAGTTTTTCCAATGACAATTTCTGATGCTTTAATAGTGATGGAAAGTTCAGCTTTTTTAGAAGAATCAGCATTACTTGTTGCAGTAATAACTGCTACTGAATCTGCAAATTGAACATCTTTGACTTCAACTAAGCCATCAGCAGAAACTAAAACTTTATCGCTAGAAGAAGTCCAAGTAACAGATTTATCTTCAGTACTACCAACAACAGTAGCTGTTAATTGTAAACTTTGCTTACGAGAGACAATATTTTCACCACTTCCTGTAATTACAACACTTTCAACATCAGGTAAAACTGAAGAAGAAGTGGAAGAGGAGCTTGAAGAAGAGGTGGAAGGTTTAGAAGTAGAAGAAGATGAAGAGGTGGAAGAAGATGATGGTTGCTTATTATTACAAGAAGCAAGAGCTAAAGTAGCCGTAACAATTGGCAAAGAAAGTAAAACAAGTTTCTTCTTATTTATTTTTTTTCTCATAATTTTTTCCTTTCTGTTTTATTAGAAAGGAAATGGCTAAAGCCATTTCCTAAAAATATAACTTAGGCAATCTCCCAAGTTCCTGGAAGATAGCAATATACATATATTGTCTTAAATCCAATATTATTGAAACGAATCATAATCTTGCTATCTTTATCCATAAATGTAACATTGCGATTATTGCTATTAGAAGTTTGTGTGTGTTTTGAATCTGTTAATTTAACATATCCACTAGCTTCAGCAAATTTATCCATGAGATAATTGAAATTATCATCGGTTAAACGGCGAACACCATTTAACAAATCTTCAGAAGCTGTAATATTAAATGAGAAACATCCAACACCATCTTTTGTGTAATCTAAATCTCTAGAAACAGACATTGAATCCCCAAAAACTGAACGGAATTGACTTGGGGTAGGGAACTTCGAACTATCAGCACCATAGAAATAATTTAAAGCATCAGCTACTGTTCCTGTAGTATAGCCAGTACCATAAGCGGTTTCATAACGACCACTTACTTCATCCCATGTTTCTGGTAAAACACGCGGAGAATAGTTATCAAATAAATCTTCATCTAATTTAGTTGTGCCAATTTCTGAATATGTTGTTTTAACATAGCCAATATAATTTCCACTGATGTTATAAGGATAAACAGTATTTAAAAGATTTCCTTCAGAATCAACAGTGATAGAAAGTTGTGTTTCAACATCTTGGCTAGCGCTAGAGGCATTGCTATAGCTTGAAATTTCTTTAGCTACTGCAGCATTGATAACAGAATCACGAAGAGTGAAAGTATAAGTACTTTCAAATTCATTTTCAGTAACTGTAGGGAAACCGAATACTTCTGGAGCAAAATTAAATCCAGGAAGTTTAGAAGAAATATTTCCTTCATATTTTTTCTTGCCTACAAGGCCTTTACTTGATGCGCTATATTCAAATTCATCATAAGTATTATCATCATTTTGCTTATATCCTGTATAAGATAAACCATATGGATTATCAAAATAACCACCAGAATAATAAGTGCTTCTTCTGAGTAACACAGCATCTTCTGTTACTTGACCATGAAGACCAGCAGGACCAGTAGCGGAAGAAGTTGGAAGGACTTTTTTCTTCAAAGAATTTCTTGATTGATCATAACTGTTTTCGCTAGAAGAAGCAGAATATGTCGAAGTATCAACAGAATCAAATGTATAGTTGGTGATACCCTTCATTTGTTCAAGAGCCTTAGCTAAAACTTCTGTATATTTCGTTGCAGCATATGGTGTAGGATCAGTAACAACTGTTGTACCAATATCAGCAAAGGTTAAATCAATTGTTGTCCAACTAGCAGCAGAAGCAGTTTCAGCTGTACCATCTGTTGAGCCATAATACAAAACTTCTGTTGAGCCAGTTAATCTTGTTACATGACCATCTTCAACATATAAGCTGATTTCCAAAAGTGTATCTGATAAAAGTGGAGTTAAACTATAGCTTAAATATGTTGGTAAATATAAATTATCCATATCAGTTGGATCGATATAATAATCATAAGCACCTGTTTTAGAATTATAAGTAAACTTATTAATATCTAAATTTCCTAAGTGATTCCAAAGATGATTTTGTTCCCATAAATTATAAGAACCAAATGTATTCATATCTGATTCTCTTGTAGCAACATTATCTTTATTAATATAAATTTTATCTAATGCATGTCCGGTATTACCTTCTTCATCAGTTAAACCATCGACAACCCCTTTTTTATAAGTATTGACTTGGTGGGCGCCATCTTTATTATTTTTTCTGATCCAATATTCGCCTGCCCAAGCATTTTCTTCCATTTTTGTAACCATGTAATAAGTGTTATTAGTGGTTTTATCTAAAGTGAAATCTTTATAAAAATCAACTAATTCACCATTTACTGTAATGGAAGAATTACCAATTTCTTCGATCATCTGTGAAGTTAACTCACCAACTTGACCTTGTTTTGTAGGAGCCTTTAAAGTGATAGTAATTGAAGCAAATACATTGGTATCAGCTAAAGAAGTAGCAGTGACACTGACAAATTGATCAAAAACTAATTCAGTAGTACCAACATAGGTAACAACACCATTTTCAACAGTGATAAGATCACTATTTGTAGTCCAGAGCAAAGATTTATCATCTGTGCCAGAAGTAGTAACTTCAGCAACAACAGTTATAACTTTATCCTCAGATCCAGTATCGATAACTGTTTTTTCAGCAGTTAAAGTTATGCTGACTTTAATAGAAGGTGTAGAAGAAGTAGAAGATGATGAAGAAGAGGAAGAAGTGACTGAAGAGGAAGAATGAGTAGAACTAGAAGAAGAACTTGATGAAGAACTAGAAGAATTGTTATTATTGCAGCTAGCTAAAGTAACACCTAAGAGTGCAGGGATTAATAATAATTTTGTGATTTTTTTCATTTAATATCTCCGATAAATTAATTGTTGGTTGGGTTTTTATAAATATATACGAATAAGTCCAAATCACTGTCGACTGGAACCAAAGTATATCCATCTTTGGTATATCCGCCTTTTCTATCATTGACAAAGCCTTTTTCAATGAAATAAAGCTTTAAAGCAAGAAGAGAAGAATCAATACTATAATTTGAATCAAGTGGAACGTCTAAGTAAACTTGAATAGCTTTAACAGCACGATTAGAATTTGGTAATTGATAAATACTTGTCGAACTAAGACCATAGCAATCGCCTAAAGCTTCAGGGAAATAAGGGACTATTGAACTAGCATTTTCATCTCCTAAATATGTGGTCATAATCTCATCAGTCGGATATTCAACACCTGATTCTCCTTCATCAGGATAATAAAGTGTTGTAACATCTTTCCAACTAGTTGGAGCAACGCGATTATCAAAACTTAAATCACAATCATCAGGAATAGAAGCAGTATTAAAATTGCCATAATTGATAACAAATAAGCCTTTAATAAGACCTAAATCACTATAGAAATATGATTGAGTTATATATCCTTCATCATTAATTACAACATAAGGAGTAAAGGAAGAAGTGCTAGAAGTATATCCTCTTGTTGCAAACATTCCATATAAGCAAAGTTCATTTCCTGGAGCCTTATAGAAAGTTTCAGCAACTTTACTCATAGCATCGTAAGAAAAATATACTGTAGTTTTAGAATCTTGATAATACTTATATCCAGGATTGAAAATAGCTGGGGAGAAAGCAAATGATGGTTTAGCATCATCAATGCTTCCAACAAATTCTCTAGTTGCATAATGCTTGTTATTAGCATCACTTCCAAAAGAATTATATAAATTATCATTTATCTTTTTATAACCATAAGTACCGGTATCAGATAGACCCGTTACATTACCTTGATTATCAAAAATCAAATCTTGATAATACATAGCATCTTTAGTAATAGTTTCTTGATAGCCGCTATAAGTAACAGCGGAAGAAGTTGCTAAAGAAGTTAAAATTTGAACTGTTGTTGTATAACTTTCCAAACTCTTCATTTTTTCAAGAGCATTCTGTAAAGTTTTATGTTCTTCTTCTAAAGTATATTTATTTATATAAGGATATTTAACAAGATCTCCTGTATTGAAATAAGCCTCCAATGTTTGAATAGCTTTATATCCTGTTTGAACACGATAATCTTCACCAGTTACAAGAACAATAGAAGTGATTTGATTATATTCAACCCTTAAAGAAAATTTAACAGCATCAAATTCATAAGGAGTACAACTAGAAGATAATTGACTTAATAATTTTTCATTTGTTCCATTGTAGTCAAATAATCCACTTTCTTTATTGTAAGTAAAATTTTCAACAGATAAAGAAGTTAAAGGATTATACAAATTAGCATCTTCCCATTTTACTGGTAACCCATTATCATCGGTTATCGGAGTATAGCTCTCTTCATTCATCAAAGATAACCCTACTTGGCAAGCATTGCCTTGATAGTTCTCATAAATTAAATATTCTGTTTTACCAGTTGTAGAATTTGCATAAGCAGCTGACCAGAAATTATCCTTCATGTTTGTATAGCTTTCGACAATTGTCGTACTATAATATTTATCTGAAGCTATAGAGTAAAGATCAATTGTAGTTGTACCATTAAATTCAATTTTGTCTGTCTTTAATACATCTAACATATCTTGAGTTAAAACAGGATCAGGTTCAGGGGCTAAAACAGTGATAACAAAAGAATATTCTTTTGAAAGATCAGCAACTGGTTGAACAGTTATAGTTACTTCAGTGTCTTCTTCAACTTGACGAGTGACAGAAACAATATTATTGCTGATAGAAATTAAATCAGAAGATTTTTTCCAAATAACCGTTTTGTTCTCAGTACCAGTAACATTAACGGTTAATTCTATCGTATTGCCGTATCTAACAGCCTTAGGTCCAGAAACCGAAATAGAAATCTCGTTCTTGATCGAAGAAGAACTTGGGATAGAAGAACTCGAACTGCTGGAAGAAGGAAGTGAAGTAGAAATACTAGAAGAAGAACTTGATGAAGAACTTGATGAAGAACTTGAAGAATTAGTTGTTTGATTATTACAAGATGTAAATAAAATAGCTGAAAAAGCTAAAAATAAAACACCAAAAGTTATTTTTTTTTGCATAAAAGCCTTTCTATATAAATATAATGTCCTTGTTAAAAAAATATCTCCTTTCTTAAATGTATAACAATTAAAATTATTATCATAATTTTTTTATTGTTTGTCAACAAAAATCAAAATGAAAGCCCTTTACAAACAAAATTTTTTCCATAAAAAAAGTTGAACAAATAATTGTTCAACTTTTTCTTTTTTATAGTACTAACTTAATTAGTTACCCATTTTTAAAATGGTATGATAACGCTTTTCAGCATATTTTTGTGATTTAGCAAGCAATTCTTCAGCGTGATCTGGATTGACCTTTGGAAGTTGAGAGAATCTTGTTTGTTCCATAACGAAGTCACGGAATAAATCAAAGTTAGGTTCTTTGCAATCCATTTGTAATGGATTTTCACCTTTTTCTTCACGGCGTGGATCATAACGGAAGATTGGGAAATAACCACATTCGACAGCTTTCTTTTCAATGATTTGAGCATTGGATAAGCCACCTTTAATACCATGTTCTTGGCAAGGAGAATAGCAGATGATAAGAGATGGACCATTGTAGCTTTCAGCTTCTTGGAAAGCCTTCAAAGCTTGCATTGGGTTAGCGCCTAAAGAAACTTGAGCAACATAGACATGACCATAAGCCATAGCCATTAAAGCGAGATTCTTTTTAGCTGTCTTTTTACCAGAAGCAGCAAACTTAGCAATAGCACCTGTTTGTGTAGATTTAGAAGCTTGACCACCAGTATTTGAATATACTTCAGTATCAAGAACCATAACATTGACATCTTCTTCATTGGCGAGAACATGATCAAGACCACCATAACCAATATCATAAGCCCAACCATCACCACCAACAATCCAAACAGATTTATCAAGTAAGTCTTTCTTGAATTCAAGAACTTTCTTGATGCCTTCACATTTAGAATTTTCAATAGCAGAAATCAATGCAGGAAGTATTGTTCTAACATGTTTTCTATCTTTGATATGTTCTTCATAGTCATTGATTAAGGAAACAAGTTCTTCTTCGCATTCAGCTTTATTAGCTTCAAGAATTTCAACAATTTGAGTTAAGCGGAAGTCAACAGCAACTCTCATACCGAAACCAAATTCAGCATTATCTTCGAATAAAGAGTTAGCCCAAGCAACACCTTCACCATTTTTATCGGTGACAAATGGAGTAAGTGGAGTTGAACCATTATAAATAGAAGAACAACCAGTTGCATTAGCAACTAACATATCTTTTCCAAATAATTGTGAAACCAAACGATAATATGGAGTTTCACCACAACCAGCACAAGCGCCAGAAACTTCTTGATAAGCTGGTAAGAAAGCAGCACCCTTAACTGTATTTAATGGAAATAAATCTGTTCTAGATTCAGTTTCTTTATAGAGAATATCAGCAGCTTTTTCGTGGTGATATTGAGTCTTAGCTTCAACCATTTCCAAGGCTTTCTTTCCGCCTTTACCTGGGCATTGAACAAAGCAGATACCACAACCAACGCAGTTCATTGGACTGACTTGAATACGGAATTTAAGACCTTTTGTATTAGGACCACCCATCAAATTTAAAACATCTTCACGTTCATCTTCAGGGAGTTTAGCAATTTGTTCATCATTTAAAACAAATGGACGAATTGTAGCATGTGGACAGACAAATGCACATTGATTACATTGAATACAATTTTCTTTGTGCCATAATGGAACTCTGTCAGCTGTTGCTCTTTTTTCTTTAAATGTAATATTGTTTTGCATTGTACCATCAAGCAATTCATATTCAGTGAATTTACTGACTGGTAAATCATAACCATCAAGTGAACCGACAACATCAACATAAGAATCGAAGTAATCATCACCAGTAGATTCTTTGACAGCATTTACTGTTAAATCTGCCCAACTTGGATCAACTTTAACTTCACGAAGACCTTCAGCACCGGCATCGATGGCTTTGTAGTTCATTTGAACAACGTCATCACCTTTTTTAGAATAAGACTTCTTGGCAAATTTCTTCATCCATTCTTGAGCTTCAGAATATGGCATGATATTTTGATTCAAGAAGAAGAATGAAGCTTGTAAAGTAGTATTGGTATGACGACCCATACCGATTTCAGCAGCAATCTTATTAGCATCAATAACATAGAACTTAGCATTCTTTAAAGCTAATAATTTCTTCATGCGGTTTGGCATTGAATGAATAAGTTCTTCATCTGTCATATCAGTATTTAATAAGAAAGTACCACCCTTCTTCAAATTCTTAACCATATTATATTTCAAGATATAAGAATCCATAGAACAGGAGATGAAATCTGCATGTTCAATATAATATGTTGAACGAATAGGATCTTTACCAAAACGGAGGTGACTTCTTGTAACACCACCAGCTTTTCTAGAGTCATAAGCAAAATAAGCTTGAGCATATTGATGAGTTGCATCACCAATAATCTTAATGGAAGACTTATTTGCAGAAACTGTACCATCACTGCCTAAACCATAGAATAAGCAAGATGTGTAAGTATTATTTACATGATATTCAGAATCAACTGGTAAAGATAAATGAGTTACATCATCATTGATACCAATTGTAAATCCAGTAAATGGTTTTTCACTATCAAGGAAATCATAAACTGCTTTGATTTGGTTAGGTTGAGTATCTTTGCTAGAAATACCATAACGACCACCAACAAGAACATCAACATGACGATTTTCTTGTTCAAGGGCAGCAACGACATCCAAATATAAAGGTTCGCCTAAAGAACCTGGTTCTTTAGTTCTATCTAAAACTGCAATCTTTGTAACAGTAGAAGGAATAGCAGCAATTAAATGTTTGGCAGAGAAAGGACGATATAAATGAACTTTAACCATACCGACTTTTTCACCTTTAGCCATTAAATCATCAATTACTTCATGAGCTGTTTCTGTAACAGAACCCATAGCAATGATAACCTTAGTTGCATCTTTTGCGCCATAATAAACAAATGGAGCATAAGTTCTACCTGTTAATTCACTGACTTGTTTGAATAATTTTTCAGCTTCAGTAACAATATTTGCTTCGTGAACATTTTGAGCTTCACGACCTTGGAAGCAGATATCATCATTTTCAGCGCCACCACGAGTGACAGCGTGACCATGAGGATTTAAAGCTCTCTTACGGAATTCTTCAACTTTTTCTAAATCGAGAAGTTCCTTCCAATTTTCATCATCGACAAATTCAACATTTTGAATTTCATGTGATGTACGGAAACCATCAAAGAAGTCGATAACAGGTGAAGAAGAATTTATTGCTAATAAATGAGCCATAGGTGATAAATCAGCAATTTCTTGAACTGAGTGTGAGCAAAGCATAGCAGCACCAGTCTGACGACAAGCATAAATATCTTGATGGTCACCAAAAATAGAAAGTGAACGGCTTGCTAAAGAACGAGCAGCAACATGAACTACTGCTGGAATGCATTCACCAACCCATTTGTAAATATTTGGAATCATAAGGAGTAAACCTTGGCTGGCTGTATAAGTAGTTGCTAAGCTTCCTGCTTGCAATGCACCATGAACAGCACCAGAGGCACCACCTTCACTTTGTAATTCAACAACTTTAACACAATTTCCAAAAGCGTTTTTCTTTCCTTGAGAAGAATAAACGTCAACAAGTTCCGCCATAGGAGATGACGGTGTAATAGGATAAATAGCAGCTACTTCTGTAAATGTGTAGCTAGCTAATGCGGCTGCAGTATTACCATCAACCGACAAGAATGATTTCTTGATTTCTTTCATATTTCCTCCAAAATCCAATAATATTATACCCCTTGTTTTTTTTAATTTGTAAATAAAAATAACATTTTAAAAAGTTTTTGCTAATTCTTTTATATAATTTTTAACCTTAGCGCTCATATCTGGTCTTTTTAAAGCATAATCGATAGTAGCTCTAACATATCCAAACTTATCACCTACATCATATCTTGTTCCTTCGAAATCACAAGCATAAACAGGTTTATGAACCATCAATTCTTTGATAGCATCAGTAAGTTGAATTTCCCCGTTTTTACCAGGAGCAGTTTTTTCTAAAATTTCAAAAATTTCCGGTGTTAAAATATAGCGTCCTAAAACAGCATAATCGCTTTCAGCTTTATCAATATCTGGTTTTTCATTGATATCGACAACTTTAAATATTTTCTTACCATCAGCAACATCGCGTGAAGGTGTAACAATACCATATTTATTAACGTCAGTATGTGGAACCTCTTGTACTCCTAAAATAGAACAATTTTTACTATTATAAGCATCAACTAATTGAAGTAAAGCAGGCTTTCCTTCACTGGTAACCATATCATCCCCCAACAATATAGCAAAAGGTTCATTGTTGACAAAAGAACGAGCACAAGATATAGCATGTCCTAATCCCTTAGGTTCTTTTTGTCTAACATAATAAATATTAGCTAAAGAAGCTACCTGTTTAATAAGGTCAACAAGATCATTTTTCCCGCTTTCTTTTAATCTCATTTCTAATTCATAATTCGTATCGAAATAATTTTCCATCGAGTGTTTATTAGAATTAGTAATAATTAAAATTTCTTCAATCCCAGACTTAACCGCCTCTTCAACTATAAATTGAATCGTCGGTGTATCAACAATC
>ERZ779850.2109-NODE-2109-length-17155-cov-4.170000_pt1 | contig 17155 bp, 12 predicted proteins | sample MGYA00511249_ERZ779850 | MGnify/ENA primary metagenome ERZ779850 (study PRJEB29588, sample SAMEA2162475) | human gut metagenome | biome: human gut; feature: human-associated habitat; material: faeces | place: Denmark | collected 2008/2010 ...
TGTATCGCAGCTGATGCATAATATGTTATAATTTACAGATAGTGTAGCTGTCCAGAACTTTTATAGTTAAAATAAAAGTACAGCCTTTCGATTCATTCAATTAGCTGTACTCTCATTTCCTAGATTGACATGATCCAGCAAAGGGATTGCGTAATTGATATCGTTACGCTGCCCTTCACGGATCATAAAATAAACCGGATAACCGTATGCATCTACAACTGCATGGATTTTTGTGCTGGCTCCACCACGGCTGTGTCCGATTTCGTTTGGAGGCCCCCTTTTTTTGCTCCAGCACTATGCTGATGAGCTTTGACGATAGAAGCGTCCATTGACAGTTCTGTTAATTCGGCTTCTAAGCTCAAAACACGAAAAATATTATCAAGGGTGCCGTCTTCAATCCATTTACGGAAACGGGAATAAACCGTTTGCCAGGAGCCATAACGTTCTGGAAGGTCTCGCCATGGAGCTCCGCTACGAGCAATCCGAACAATTCCATTCAGAATTGTCCGGCTGCATTTTTGTGGGCGTCCCTGTTTTCTAGAATTTTCAGGCGGCAGTAATGGAGCTATACGGTTCCATTCTTCATCGGTTAATTCGTATCGTCTCAACATAATTTTTCAATTCTATCATAAAAGGATTTTGGGGTTAAGATGGGGTAATGAGAAATTTTCTATCCGGATGTCCTGTTTATTCTTTATGATCATTCCAATACATGCGACAGTGCAGTGCCCTTCCCGGAAATAAAAAAACGGCTCATATCTTCATTCTCCAGTTCAAAATTGGTGTCCAGGGCTATCCTTTCGCCTGATAGTTTTCATACAGTTCAGAAAAGAAGCTGTTCTTTCAGTTTCCATTTTCTGTTCCTGGAAGTAAAGGCTGCCTCCACAGAATTCAGAAGCAGCAGCTTTTTCTGCTCCTGGGTAAGATCTAACAGAGATTCCATATATCGGAATTCCCGGGAAAGGGTTGTTCTTTCAATCGCCGGATCATCGGTATTTAGGGTTACCTTAAGTCCCATTTCGAGAAATGCTTTCAGCGGATAAGCAGACATTTCTTCCACAGCTTTTGTCTGGCGATTGCTTGTAGGGCACATTTCCAGAAAAATCCCCTTATCCTTTACAAGCTGTATCACTTCCTTATTTCCCGCGATCCTCACACCATGACCGATCCTGACTGCCCCCATATGGACAGCTGTTTTTACATCCTCTGCATTTCCGGCCTCGCCTGCATGGATGGTAAATGGAACCTGATATTCTCTTGCTTTTGCAAAAAGCGCCTCGTAATTTTCTGTTGGAAAGAGTGCCTCGGCTCCTGCAAGATCGATAGCAACCACGCCACCATCTTCAACAAGATATTTTTTTGCCAGCTCCAGAGTTTCCAGATTTTCTTTCTGGTTAAGATCACCGCGCATACAGCATAAGATCAGATTACCGGGGATGGGAGCTCTTTTCAGACCACGTAATGCAGCATGGATCGCTGTTTCCTGAGTCATTTCCTTCTGTGTATGGAGCTGTGGGGCAAAACGAAGTTCTGCGTAGATCACACCGTCTTCTTTCATTTCAGAAAGGATAAGATAAACAGCCTCTTCCAATGCCTCTTCTGTCTGAAGAAGGGAAAGAGGCAGGTCAAAGCATTTCAGAAAATCATTGAGATTTTCGCAGGTATCCGGCACAGAAAGGAGAGAAAGAAGCTCTTCATCTGTGGCAGCCGGAAGCGTGATCTGCTGCAATGCGGCAAGTTTTCTGGCTATCTCTGTGGTAATGCAGCCGTCCAGATGTGCGTGGAGATCGATGTAGTGATCAATTCTATTTTCTGTTTTCATAGGCGCTAAGTACCTCCCTGGTTGGATTTATTCTTATCCCTGAAATGGTTTTGCGTTTCTTATGGTATCTGTCGGAAGGAAATATTAAGGTGAATTCCGGGTTATATTTCCTGTGTGGCTTTTTTTAACCAGGATTGCTCTTCTTCATTCAGATACGGAGAAATCTTTTCGTATACAAGGGCATGATACTGATTGAGCAATTTGCGCTCTCCTGCTTCCATCTGTCCCGGATCTATACCTTCCAGATCAAATGGTACCAGGGTCAGTGGCTCAAATTTCATAAACTGGCCGTAAGATGTTTTTTCAGCTTTTTTGCAAACTACAAGATTTTCGTGACGGATGCCGAATTCATTTTCCGCATAATATCCCGGTTCATCGGAGGTGATCATCCCCTCTTCCAGAACAGGAGCCGGAAGCTCGGCAGGGCTTTTCCAGCGGAAGCTCTGCGGTCCTTCGTGTACATTGAGAAGATAACCTACGCCATGGCCGGTTCCGTGGTTGTAATCCTCTCCCATAGCCCAGAGAGGTCCTCTAGCCAGGGCATCCAGATTCAGGCCGGTACAGCCGTAACGGAATTTTGCTGCTGCCAGGTTCAGGTGTCCACGGAGTACTGCTGTGAAATATTTTTTTTCTTTTTCAGTAACCGGGCCAAGTACAACGGTGCGGGTGATATCAGTAGTGCCCTCCAGATAATGTCCGCCTGTATCCATCAAAACCAGCCCTTTTGGCTCCAGTGGAATATTGGTTTCTTCTGTTGCACTGTAATGGACAATGGCTCCATGTGCACCGTAGGCAATGATGGGATCAAAGCTGTTTCCCTGAAAATTCTCCTGTCCGGAACGGAATTCATAGAGCTTATCAGCAGCGGAAAGCTCAGTGATTTCCTTCATTCCCACATTCTTCTTCAGCCAGTGGATAAACTTCACCATTGCAACGCCATCTTTAATATGGGCTGTCTTTTCATTCCGGACTTCGGTTTCATTTTTGATGGCTTTTGGGAGAAGGGTCAGATTTTCACCGTCCAGGATCGTTACCGTCTTTGGAATACTGCTGACCAGCCGGCTGTTTACATTGCTTCTGGAAAGAAATACCTTTTTCTCTTCGGGAATCGTCTGTACATAAGTGTAAATATCATCATATGGATAAATGGCAATACCGTCTTTGGAAAGTGCTTCCTTAACAGAATCCGAAAAGGCTTTTTCATTGACAAAAAGACGGAGCTCACTGTCATCCAGCACAAGATAGGAAAGAACTACCGGGCAGCAGTGGATATCATTTCCGCGGATATTTAAAAGCCATGCAATGTCATCAAGGGAAGTGAGGATAAAGAGGTCTGCGCCCTTCTCTTTCAGTTTGCTGCGGATCTCACGGATCTTGTCTGCTCTGGATCTTCCGGCCCATTTTTCGGATAATTCCATTACCGGTTCACAGGAAAGTGCCGGACGGTCATTCCAGATATTTCCGATGAGATCCTCATTTACAGAAAAATGTACCTGTTTTTTCTGAAGGATTCTTTCTAGCGTCTCTGCTTCTTCTGCGCTTACGGTACGGCCATCGAAGCCGAGACACATTCCCTCTTTCAGATTTTCTTCCAGGAATTTGTGGATCGTTGGTACGTCCGGTTCTCCCATCTTAAACAGAGTAACCGGAGTTCCCTCTAACTGCTGTGCAGCCTGGATAAAATATCTTCCGTCTGTCCAGAGTCCGGCCATGTCCTGCATGATCACGGCAGTTCCGGCAGAACCGGTAAATCCGGTGATGTATTTTCTGCATTTAAAATAATCCCCAACATACTCAGAACCATGAAAATCATCGGTCGGAACCAGATAAGCATCGATTCCCTTTTCCTTCATTTGTTTTCGAAGAGCTGTGATCCGTTCTGTAACTGTCATAATCTTATGCCTCCTCTGTATAACTGTTCTTTATCGCAAAGCCATGATCCATAGGGCCGTTTCCCTTTCCCAGATCCAGCATGGCAGCAAGGGCTCCGGAAATATAGTCCTTGGCACGGTTTACAGATTCCACCATGGAAAATCCCTTTGCAAGGTTGGAAGTGATGGCCGAGGAAAGAGTACATCCTGTTCCGTGGGTGTTGGGATTGTCGATCCTTTTTCCCTCAAACCACTGATATGTTCCATTCACATAGAGAAGATCATTGGCATCATTGAGCTTATGTCCGCCCTTGCAGAGAACTGCACAGTGATACTGCTCGGAAACCTGTTTTGCAGCTTCGATCATATCATCGGCGCTTTTGATCTTCCGTCCGGTAAGCACCTCGGTTTCCGGGATATTGGGGGTGAGAAGATCTGCAAGAGGAAACAGTTCTTCCTTCAGAACATCCACCGCCTCCTCACTGATCAGTCTTGCACCGCTTGTGGCAACCATAACCGGGTCCACCACGATATTTTTTGCCCGATACTGTCGGAGCTTTCCTGCGATCATATGGATCAGATCACTTTCGGAAACCATTCCGATCTTTACTGCATCCGGAAAGATATCCGTAAAAATACAGTCCAGCTCCTGACCCAGGAACTCTGCGGTTGCATTCTGGATGGCTGTGACACCGGTAGTGTTCTGGGCAGTCAGTGCGGTGATGGCACTCATGGAGTATACTCCGTTTGCCATCATGGTTTTAATATCGGCCTGGATCCCGGCTCCTCCGCTGGAATCGCTGCCTGCGATGGTTAATGCTGTTTTCATCTTTGGTTTCCTCCGTTTTCTGCGAATATATAGTTCTGTAACTCTGTCAGATCCCGACAGTAGATATAAGCATCCTTTTTCAGCTGTTCCTGATCCGGTTCTCCCAATGCGTCATAAATACCGGCAGTCAGAAATCCTGCATTTCCGGCAGTCTGCAACGCGTAGAGTGAATCCTCCACAACCAGCGTCCGGGATAGCTCCGTTCCCAGTGCTTCTGCAGCTGTAAGATAGACCCTCGGAGAATGTTTGCTTTCTCCGATCTCACTGGTGGTATAGATTTTATCAAAAAAGGAAAGAAGTCCGTTTCTTTCCAGCGCCCGGCAGATATGTTCCCTGGGGCTTGAGGTTGCCACCGCAGCCGGGATTTTCTGTTCTGCAAGACATTGAAGAAGCTCCCTGGCACCTGATTTTGCCGGGACCTCTTCAAAATAATATTTGCGGATCCGGGCTTTCAGATCCATCACGATCTTTTCTTCGGAATACTCAAGAGTAAACCTGCTTTTCAGCCAGGCCGCTCCCTGCTCCATACTCATGGGAAAAAGGATTTCGTCCATTCCCGCAACCGGCTGATATCCCAGATCTGTAATATATCGTTTTCCAAGCTCCTTCCAGACAGAAAGCGAGTCCAGAAGGACACCATCTGCATCAAATATCATGGCTTTTATAGGAAAAATCATGTTTATACTCCTGGAAATTTTTTTGTGATACTCTGTCATTGGAACATTACGAAATAATTTCCCATGACATAAAAAACTGATATAAAAAACGCGGATATATCACAAAAGATATATCCGCATTTATTATAAGCCGCAGATATCCAAAATGCAACCGGGAGTTAAGGAGGCTCATCTGAAACAGCAGCTCTATTTTCAAAACATTTTTTATTCTTTACCGTTAAAACAATATGTGCATACATTACAAGGATCGATTCCAATGGATTCCAGAAGATCATCCAGTCTGTGATAACGGAGAGTGGTAAAATTCTGCATCTTGCAGATATCCTGTACCATCTGCTCGTATTTCTCTGTATGTGGATCTGCATATTCATCCAGAATTTCCTGCGGACAGTTGGGGCCTTCTCTTTTTTCAATCACCTGACGGGTGGTCAGCTCCATCTCAGATTTGGAACGTGAGAAGTTTAAGTATTTGCAGCCGTACATGATCGGCGGGCAGGCAGGACGGACATGAACCTCCTTGGCACCGCTGCGGTACAGAAATTCAGTTGTTTCGCGGAGCTGGGTACCACGTACGATGGAGTCGTCTATGAGAAGAAGTTTTTTATCCTTGATCAGCGCACGTACCGGGATCAGCTTCATTTTTGCAATGAGGTTACGCTGGTTCTGATTGGTCGGCATAAAAGATCTGGGCCAGGTTGGTGTATATTTGATGAAAGGTCTTGCGTAAGGAATGCCGGATTCATTGGCGTATCCGATGGCATGGGCAATGCCGGAATCCGGAACACCGGCTACAATGTCCGGGTGCACGGAATCGCCGTCTCTCTTTGCAAGCATGCTTCCACAGCGGTAGCGCATCTCCTCTACATTTACACCTTCATAAGAGGCTGTCGGATATCCGTAGTAAACCCAGAGGAAAGAACAGATCTTCATTTTCTTTCCAGGCTCAACCAGAGTTTTGACTTCGTCTGCTGTTACGAATACGATTTCTCCAGGGCCTAGCTCTTTATAATCTTCGTATCCAAGGTTGATATAGGCATGACTTTCAAAAGAAATACAGTATGACCCTTCTTTGTGGCCAATTTCCACAGGAGTTCGACCCATCTTGTCACGGGCTGCATAAATTCCGTCTTTTGTCATAAGAAGCAGAGTCATGGAGCCATCGATCAGGCCCTGTACGTACTGGATACCTTCCACAAAATTGTCTTTTTCACAGATCAGTGCAGCGATCAGTTCGGTCACATTGACTGTTCCGTTGGTCATCTCCTGAAAATGTACCTTGGTCGTATTGTACAGCTGCTGCAGAAGTTCATCATAATTATTGATCTTTCCCACAAAAGTGAGGGCAAAGCTGCCGATCCTGGAACTGAACAGAAGGGGCTGAGGCTCATAATCAGAAATACATCCGATTCCCATATTTCCCTTCATGGAACCCACATCTCCGTCAAATTTTGTACGGAAAGGCGTGTTCTCAATGTTGTGGATGGCACGGTCAAATCCACTTTCTCCGTAAACCGCCATACCTCCGCGTCGTGTTCCCAGATGAGAATGGTAATCCACTCCGTAAAAAAGCTCCAGTACACAGTCATCCTTCGATGCTACTCCAAAAAATCCACTCATAATGCGCTCCTCTCTACTACTATGATGTTAACGATTTCTGTTATCGTTCCTATATCCATAATCGCTATCAGTATAGCATAAGAGAATTGAAAATAAAAACCAATTTGGCGGATAATCCTGCTTTTTCAGAATAAACTATAAAGATATTAGCCGGATTTATAGAAGTGGAAAATTTTTTCTGTATGAGACAAAAGAAACAGCTCCGCTTTTACAGAACTGTTTCTTTTGGCCATTTGGCAAATATGTGGTTTAAAAATCCGGTTTATTCCTGGGTGATTCCTTTAAACTCGTAACCGGCTTCCTTGATCACTTCTTCAACCTTTGCCTCGTCAACCTTCTCAGGTACAGAGAATACAGTTGTTCCGTTCTCGTGGGAAGAAACTACGTCTTCTGCTCCGAAAGCTGCCTGGATGGCTTTGTTTACGTGTGCCTCACAGTGTCCGCACATCATTCCTTCTACATTGACCGTTACCTTTACCATTGTTTTGTTCTCCTTTTCTTCTTTTATATTTTCATCATGACTGATGTGTAATGTTACCGGATTTTTGGTTTCTTTGTCTTTTGCTGCATTGTGGATCTGAAACAGATTCAGACGCAGTGCATTTGTTACAACACAGAAGCTGGAAAGACTCATGGCCGCAGCTCCGAACATCGGATTCAAGGTCCATCCGAAAAGCGGGATCCAGACACCTGCTGCAAGGGGAATGCCGATTATATTGTAGAAAAATGCCCAGAAAAGATTCTCATGGATATTCCGAAGTGTGGCGCGGCTTAAACGTACTGCCGCTGGAACATCGCTTAACTGGCTCTTCATCAGAACGATATCTGCCGCATCAATGGCAATATCTGTTCCTGCACCGATGGCAATTCCGATATCGGCTCTTGTAAGTGCCGGCGCGTCGTTGATACCGTCACCGACCATGGCAACCTTTCCCTGCTCTTTCAGAGCGCGGATCACACTTTCTTTTCCATCCGGAAGAACTCCTGCGATCACATCGTCAACTCCTGCCTGAGCTCCGATGGCTTTTGCGGTACGCTCATTGTCACCGGTAAGCATAACTACACGGATTCCCATGTTCTGAAGCTCTTTTACTGCACGGGGACTGTCTTCCTTGATCACATCCGCAACTGCGATGATTCCCAGAAGTTTATCGTTTCGTGTGAAAAGAAGGGGCGTTTTTCCCTGCTCTGCAAGCTGCTCGGCTCTCCTGTTAAGGTCTGCGGAAACCTTCGTCTGGCCACTGATAAATTTCATGCTTCCACCTGTTAGCTTGTCACTTCCAAGTATAGCGGAAAGTCCGTTTCCCGGAAGTGCCTGGAATCCGGTTACTTCACCTGTGGCAAGGTTCTCTTTCTCGGCTTTTTTGAGAACGGCTTTTGCCAAAGGATGTTCGCTTTTTTTCTCCAGTGCACAGGCCAGAGTGAGAAGCTCTGTTTCTGTAACTCCCTCTGCCGGGAGAATATCTGTTACCTCCGGCTGACCGCTTGTAATGGTTCCGGTTTTATCCAGTGCGACGATCTGGACTTTTCCTGCTTCCTCCAGGGAAACGGCTGTTTTGAAAAGGATTCCGTTTTTGGCACCCATACCGTTGCCGACCATAATGGCAACCGGTGTTGCAAGGCCAAGTGCGCAGGGGCAGCTGATGACCAGAACGGAAATTCCCCTTGCCAGAGCATAACCGAAGGTCTGTCCTGCAAGAAGCCAGATGATCGTTGTGATCACTGCGATTGTGATCACTGCCGGTACAAACACACCGGAAACACGGTCTGCGATCTTTGCGATCGGTGCCTTGGTGGCTGCCGCATCACTGACCATTTTGATGATCTGGGAAAGGGTGGTATCCTCTCCCACTCTGGTCGCTTCGCATTTGATAAATCCGGACTGATTCACAGTTGCCGCAGAAACCATATCTCCGGTTTCTTTATCAACCGGGATACTCTCGCCGGTCAGTGCGGATTCATTGACTGCGGTGGTTCCTTCCAGGATCACTCCGTCCACCGGAATATTCTCTCCCGGGCGGACGACAAAGGTTTCTCCTTTCTGAACCTGCTCAATAGGAACGGTAAGTTCCTGTCCCTTTCGTACCACGACCGCAGTTTTGGGTGCCAGCTTCATAAGGCTTTTAAGCGCATCCGTTGTCTTTCCTTTAGAACGGGCCTCCAGCATTTTTCCTACGGTGATCAATGTCAGGATCATGGCTGCAGATTCAAAATAAAAATCCATCATGTAATTCATAACTGCAGCAGAATCTCCATCTACCTGCGCTCTTGTCATGGCAAACAGGGCATAGACACTCCACAGGAAGGATGCCATAGAGCCAAGAGCTACCAGAGTATCCATATTGGGGGAACGGTGCCACAGACTCTTAAATCCGTTGATGAAAAACTTCTGGTTGATCACCATGATGATACCAGCCAGGAGCAGCTGTACCAGTCCCATGGCTACGTGATTGCCGTCAAACCATTTCGGCAGTGGCCATCCCCACATCATGTGCCCCATGGAGAAATACATCAGCACCAGCAAAAATCCCACGGATGTGATAAGACGTTTCTTTAGGATCGGAGTTTCATGATCTTCCAGCGCTTCTTCTGCCGCAGACATGGAAATCTTCGCTCCGGCAGCTCCGCCCTTTAAGGATGCACCATATCCGGCGGCTTCCACTGCGGCAATGATCTCACCGGATGAAGCGGTTCCTTCAACTCCCATGGAGTTGGTCAGAAGACTGACGGAACAGCTATTCACCCCCGGAACCTTCGATACGGCTTTTTCTACACGGGCAGAGCAGGCGGCGCAGCTCATACCAGTTACATTATATTGTTCCATTTTCTTTCAGTACCTCCTAAAATCCAGTTTGTCCCTTTATTTCATCAGCTTCTGGAGGGTTGCTACTAGCTCATCAATGGTCTCATCCTTACCTTCCCGGATATCCCGGGCAACGCAGGTGCGGATGTGGCTGGCAAGCAGCTCTTTGTTGAACGCATTTACTGCAGCATTGACTGCAGCGGACTGAATCAGGATATCATTACAGTAGGCATCATTCTTCATCATTCCTATAATGCCTCTGATCTGGCCTTCAATACGTTTCAGACGGTTGATCAGCTTTTTTTTCTCCTCCTCTGAACGTGCAGTGTGTTTTTCACAACAGCAGGGACAGGCTTTCTTTTCAGACATAGGCTGTCTCTCCTTTCTCATAAATACCCTTATGGGGTATCCTCTATATATGGAATAATATATACCCTCATGGGGTATTTGTCAATAGAAACAGTATTTTTATAATAAAAAAGCCCGCTCATCCGATAATGGCAATGAGCGGGCAATATAAACTTATAATTAGCCGAATCAGGTAAGTCCCCAACGGGGTTACGAAAAACAATAAGCAGTGGGTGAGGACTTGTCTATAATTCTACTCTTCCACGATATGTCCGAAATAATAGAATCCCTTGCAGGTATCCAGGCTTACTTTTACATATTTGCCGATGAGATCTTTTTCTCCTGGGAAATGAACCAGAAGATTATGCTGGGTACGGCCTGTAAGAGTACCCTTCTCCCGGTTTTCGTCTTCTACCAGGATTTCCTGTACGCTTCCCTGGAAACGGGAGGAATTCTCCCGGCCTTTTTCCTGTACCAGGGTAAGAAGACGGCTGAAACGGTCTTTTACCACATCCTCCGGCACCTGATTTTCCATGCCGGCTGCAGGGGTTCCGCTTCGTTTGGAATAAATAAAGGTGAATGCAGTATCGTAATTTGCTTTTCTTACAACATCCAGTGTTTCCTGGAAATCTTCTTCTGTTTCTCCCGGAAATCCGACCATGATATCTGTTGTCAGCGAAATATCCGGGATCGCCTTACGGATCTTATTTACCAGCTCCAGATATTTCTCCTTGTCGTAACGGCGGTTCATTTCCTTTAAGACTCTGCTGCTTCCGGACTGCAGCGGAAGATGCAGATGGTGACAGATCTTCTGGCTCTCTGCCATGGTCTGGATCAGCTCATCGGACAGGTCCTTCGGATGGGAAGTCATAAAACGGATACGCTTCAGCCCTTCAATCTTTTCCACTTCTTTCAGAAGTTCTGCAAAGGTCACCGGTGTTTCCAGAGTTTTACCGTAGGAGTTTACATTCTGGCCAAGAAGCATGATCTCAGTAACGCCATCTGCGACCAGTTCCTCGATCTCGCGGATGATGGCCTGTGGCTCGCGGCTCTTTTCGCGGCCGCGGACATAAGGAACGATGCAGTAGCTGCAGAAGTTATTGCAGCCAAACATTACGCTGACTCCTGTTTTGAAGGAGTATTTGCGGGAAGTTGGCATGCCCTCTACGATCTCATCGGATTCCTTCCAGATATCAATGATCTGGTCGTTGGTCTGCAGCGTCCGGTAAAAAAGCTCCGGGAATTTGTGGATATTATGGGTTCCGAATACAAGATTTACATATTTATAATCCTTGCGGATCTTTTCCACTACGTGATGCTCCTGCATCATACATCCGAACAGTACGATCTTCATATCCGGGTGCTCCCGTTTGATGCTCTTTAAATGTCCAAGATGTCCATAGATCTTCTGATTGGCATTTTCCCGGACTGTGCAGGTGTTAAATACAACTGCATCAGCATCCTCGGTATCTACCATTTCATATCCCATTTTTTCCATGATGGCCGCAATAGACTCTGTCTGGATGGAGTTCATCTGGCATCCTTCGTTCTGGATGTGGAATGTGGGACGTTTCGTACTGCTTTTGGCAAGAAGCTCTTTACATTTTTCAATGTACTGAAGCTGGATCTCTGTTTCTTTGTTCTGGCTCAAATCAATTCCTCCAATAACTAAAAATTTCATATGTATCTATAAATTATTTTTCTTTAGACAATATCAGACGGGAGCATTGAACTCCCGTCTGATATATCATACAGAATTTACAGTTGTCTGTCAAAGAGTTTTTATAATAGCGGTGCAAAAACTCTCAGTACGTTCTGAATGGCACGTACCACAATATTTCTCTTCAGGCAGAATGCCAGATCAATGGGATCACAGTACTCCAGGGTTTCTGTAAAATCATCCCGGATATCCAGGATCACATCATTCTTATACATCCAGACACCATCTTCAAAATGCAGATAAAGGCTTCGGTAATCCAGATTTATGGTTCCTACGACGCCTACTTTGTCATCACAGACAAAAGATTTTGCATGTAAAAATCCCGGCTGGTATTCGTAGATCTTTACACCTGCTTCCAGAAGCTGCTTATAATAAGACTGTGTCAGCAGGAAGACCATTTTTTTGTCCGGGATACCTGGTGTCATGATCCGGACATCCACACCGCTTTTTGCAGCGAGGCACAGGGCGGTCATCATCTCATTATCTATGATTAGATATGGTGTGCAGATATAAACATAGTTTTTGGCGCGATTGATAATATTAAGATAAACGTTCTCTCCTACGATCTCATCGTCCAGGGGGGAATCGCAGAATGGCTGGACATAACCACTTCCCGGAAATTCGTTGGGGTGCCACCTGTGCGGAACATAATTTCCGAAATCAAGAGAAGTATCTGTTCTGGTAACGATTCCCCACATATATAGGAACATAGCTGTCATATTCCAGACGCCTTCTCCTTTCAGCATAACGGCTGTATCCTTCCAGTGGCCAAACCGTTTTCGCTGATTGATATATTCGTCAGCCAGGTTGATGCCACCGGTAAAACCGGTCCAGCCATCGATCACACAGATCTTACGGTGGTCACGGTTATTCTGGATTATATTAAGAATCGGACGGAACCGGTTGAATACTTCGCATTTGATTCCTCGCCGGCGCATCTCCTGATCATACTTGTATGGCAATGTGGTAAGGCAGCCGAAGCCATCATAGATCAGTCGGACATCCACTTCTTCTTTAGCCTTTTTTTCAAGGATATTAAGGATCGTCTGCCACATTACCCCATCATTTATGATGAAATATTCGATAAAAATAAAATGCTTTGCCTGCTCCAGTTCATGCACCAGAACCGGAAACATATCATCTCCTACCTGAAAATACTCTGCTGTGGTATTCTCGTGAACCGGATATCTTGAATACTGCCAGATGTAATCCGACTGGATCCTCATGGAACGGTCGTCTTCGTTTAAACGTTTTCTTGTGAGCTCTGAGCCTTCCAGGTATTCAGCAGTTTCATCAATAAGATTCTGATAATGCTGCTCCATTACAGCGCCGATCCGTGACTTACCGAAAAGAAGGTACAGGGAAACACCAAATACCGGAAAAATAAGGATCAGCATCGTCCAGGCGAGCTTATAAGATGGATTGATCTTTTTATTTACGATCCACAGAACAACCAGAAAACCTATGGCCTGCATTCCGATCGTCACCCATCTGGAGTATTCCATAAGCCGGAAAAGGGCGATCAACAGCCATGCCAGCTGCACAACAAGAGCCAGAGCTACATAAAAAATTCGATTAAATAATAATTTAAGGAGCGATCGCAATGGTTTGATAATCAGTTTAATAAACAAATTCATATTTCTTTCCTTCGTCAAACGTTCCTGTTTCTATTTAATTAAAAATCCCTGACCATACAGCCAGGGATTTTTGCGCACAATTAATTATATTTACGTTTTCTTGCGGCTTCAGATTTTTTCTTACGACGAACGCTTGGTTTCTCGTAATGCTCTCTTTTGCGGATTTCCTGCTGGATTCCTGCTTTTGCACAGCTTCTCTTGAATCTGCGAAGAGCGCTATCTAAAGTCTCGTTCTCTTTTACGATAACGTTTGACATAGACTCACACCTAACCTCCCTCCAGTTGTAGATTGTGCTAAAATACAACTGTCTGGGTATTTTTCTTGCACGAGTGTTATTATATAGCATAACAAGTGCTTTCGTCAACATCTTTTTCGATTTTTATGAAAAAAATGTCAAAACTGTAAATCACGCACAACTTTGTTATTTTGTGAGCTGTTTTTCAAGGATTCCTGCTGCTGCATCCATAGCTTCCTGGGCTTTTTCCGGATTCTTTCCGCCGGCCTGTGCCATGTTCGGACGTCCGCCGCCGCCACCGCCAACGATCGTTGCCACTGCTTTGATCAGGTTTCCTGCATGAGCGCCTGCTTTCTGAGCTGCATCCGTTGCCATTGCAAGAAGATTAACCTTGCCGTCGTTTACTGCTGCAAGAAGGACAACACCTTCGCCAAGCTGCTCTTTCAGTTTATCACCCAGGTCTCTGAGACCGTTCATGTCAACGCCCTCAACTTTGGCTGCAAGGAGTTTTACGCCGTTTACTTCAACGACTTTATCCATGACATCGCCAAGTGCACTCTGGGCAGCTTTGCTCTTGAGGGATTCATTTTCGCTCTGAAGAGCCTTTACCTCAGCCTGCAGGTGACTGATCTTTTCTACAACCTCGGCTGTATTGGCCTTTAATGCTTTTGCAGCCTCATGGAGAAGCTCTTCCTGCTTTCTGTAGTATTCGATAACTGCTTTGCCGGTAAGTGCCTCAATACGGCGTACACCAGCTGCGATACCGGATTCGGACACGATCTTAAAGAGCATGATGGAGCTTGTATTCTTTACATGAGTACCACCACAGAGCTCTTTGGAAAAGTCTCCCATGGATACTACACGTACCTTCTGGTCATATTTCTCACCAAAGAGAGCCATTGCTCCGGATTTCTTGGCTTCTTCCACATCCATGACATCTGTATGAACATCAAGACCTGCCTGGATCTCTTTGTTTACAAGCTCTTCTGTTGCCTGGAGTTCTTCTGCTGTCATAGCCTGAAAATGAGCAAAGTCAAAACGAAGTCTGTCCGGAGTTACCAGAGAACCCTTCTGCTCTACGTGGGAACCAAGAACGGTCTTCAGTGCTTTCTGAAGAAGATGTGTTGCACTGTGGTTTTTCTCGGTATCTTTTCTTGCTTCTTCGTTTACCTTCAGGGATACTGTCTCACCTGAGGAAATCATACCGGATTCCATATGTCCTACGTGGCCGAATTTACCGCCGCGGAGTTTGATGGTGTCCTCAACAACAAATTTACCGTTTGCAGTCTCGATCACACCGGTATCACCTTCCTGTCCACCCATTGTTGCATAGAAAGGAGTCTGCTCTACAAATACGGTACCCTTCTGTCCCTCTGTGAGAGAATCTACGATCTCTGTTTCTGTGGTAAGGACAGTAACCTTGGAATCAAAGGTAAGATGATCGTAGCCGACGAATTCTGTTGTCACGTTTACATCAATATCATCGTATACGGTTGCGTCTGCACCCATATAGTTGGTTACTTCACGGGCAGTACGTGCCTTGACTCTCTGTTCCTCCATTGCTTTCTGGAAGCCTTCCTCGTCAATGCCGTAGCCTTTTTCCTCAAGGATCTCTTTTGTAAGGTCAAGAGGGAATCCGTACGTATCATAAAGCTTGAATGCGTTGTCACCGGAAAGAGTCTTTTCACCTGCTTTTTTCATATCCTCTTCCATGTCGGAAAGGATACGAAGTCCCTGATCGATAGTTTTGTTGAACTGATTCTCCTCATTTGTCAGTACACGGAAGATGAACTCTTTCTTCTCCTCAAGCTCCGGATATCCGGCTTTGGAGCTCTCGATCACCTGTGCACTTAATTTTGCAAGGAAAGTTCCCTCGATGCCAAGAAGACGTCCGTGACGTGCTGCGCGGCGGATCAGACGGCGGAGAACATATCCACGTCCCTCATTGGTTGGCATGATTCCATCGGAGATCATAAATGTTGCGGAACGGATATGGTCCGTGATCAGACGGATGGAAACGTCATCTGCATAGTTTTTCTCATATTCTTTATGTGCGATCTCGCATACAAGATTACGAAGTGCACAAATTGTATCTACATCAAAAATAGAATCAACATCCTGAACAACTACAGCAAGACGCTCAAGTCCCATACCGGTATCGATGTTTTTCTGTTTCAGGGTTGTGTAGTTTCCGTTTCCATCGTTCTCGAACTGTGTGAAAACGTTGTTCCATACTTCCATGTAACGGTCGCAGTCGCAGCCTACCGTACATCCGGGTTTGCCACAGCCGTATTTTTCGCCACGGTCATAGTAGATCTCAGAGCATGGACCGCATGGACCTGCGCCATGCTCCCAGAAGTTATCCTCTTTTCCGAAACGGAAAATACGTTCAGACGGAATCCCTACTTCTTTGTTCCAGATATTGAAGGCTTCATCATCATCCAGGTAAATGGATGGGTAGAGACGGTCTGCATCAAGCCCTACAACCTCAGTAAGAAACTCCCATGACCAGTGGATGGCTTCTTTCTTGAAGTAATCACCAAAAGAGAAGTTACCAAGCATTTCAAAGAAAGTACCGTGACGTGCGGTTTTACCTACATTTTCGATATCTCCGGTACGGATACATTTCTGGCAGGTTGTCACTCTTGTTCTTGGCGGCTTCTCAGCACCTGTAAAATATGGTTTCAGCGGAGCCATACCTGCATTGATCAGCAGAAGACTCTTATCTCCCTGAGGAACCAGGGAAAAGCTTTTCATTACAAGATGGCCCTTGCTCTCCATAAAGTCAAGGAACATCTTACGAAGTTCGTTCACTCCGTACTTTTTCATGTTGTTATCCTCCTTGTGTCAACCCTACCTGTCAGCATTTCCGGAATGCCGTAGCTTTATCCCGGAAATGTCACAGATATGGGAAATTATTTTACACAGATCTTTTTGAATTTTTTCTTGCCTCGTTTCAGAACGATCCCGTCCCCTGCAAAAGCATCCTTCTCAACCGTATGGTAAATATCGGTGAGCTTCTCACCATCGATGGATACACCACCCTGCTGGATCGCACGGCGACCCTCGGAACGGCTTGGTACCAGCTCTGCTTTTACAAGAAGTGTGATCAGGTCGATTTTTCCTTCCTCGTCAAAATCTTCCTCTGAAAGCTCTGTTGTAGGCATATGAGAAGTATCTGCACCTGAGAACAGTGCGCGGGCACCCTCCTGTGCTTTCTTGGCTTCCTCCTCACCGTGTACAAGCTCTGTCAGCTGGTATGCAAGGATCTCCTTGGCTTTGTTCAGCTCGCTGCCTTCCCATTTGGCCATCTCGTCGATCTCCTCAAGAGGAAGGAAAGTAAGAAGACGCATACATTTGATGACGTCAGCATCGTCTACATTTCTCCAGTACTGGTAGAAATCGAACGGGGATGTCTTATTCGGATCAAGCCATACAGCTCCGGACTGTGTTTTTCCCATCTTTTTGCCCTCAGAATTGAGAAGCAGTGTGATGGTCATGGCATAGGCATCCTTGCCAAGCTTACGGCGGATCAGCTCGGTACCGCCAAGCATGTTGCTCCACTGGTCATCGCCACCGAACTGCATATTGCAGC
>ERZ779850.2120-NODE-2120-length-17099-cov-26.567414_pt1 | contig 17099 bp, 16 predicted proteins | sample MGYA00511249_ERZ779850 | MGnify/ENA primary metagenome ERZ779850 (study PRJEB29588, sample SAMEA2162475) | human gut metagenome | biome: human gut; feature: human-associated habitat; material: faeces | place: Denmark | collected 2008/2010 ...
GTATTGGACCGAATATAGTGAGCATTCCGAGCAATATCTGCTGACAGTATATCGTCGCCCACTATTCACTATTTATATTTAGTGCAATCTTATTTTATTGATTATTCCTATATATCAGTTATTTGCAGATATTTTCATTTAATTGAAATACGCACGGAATTTCACGGTTTTAGAAAATATTGGTACTATTTGGTACTATATTTCAGAATAGATTTCGTACCTTTGTACCAGCAATTAAAAGACATTTCGCGTATGGATTTCATCTTCATAAAATCGTCAAAGGCGGGCAAGGAGGACTTCGGTTCGGTCTATGCCCGTGTGCGCACAGGCAAGGCCAACGTGAAAACCGTAACAGGCTTCACCATCAGACAGCTTGAATGGGAGAAATACCGCTCCCTGCAATACACCTCGTCCGCCCTCATGTCGAGCATTGGGATAAAGTACGGGCAGTTCGCCCAAGTCCTCGCAAGGATAAAGGCGGCGTTTGAGGCGGACGATTTCGACCCGAAAAAGGCGAAGTCCGTCATCGAGAGCGTAAAGCACGATGTGCTGAACGGCATGATGCAGGTTGTGGAGGTCAAACCTAAAGGCAAGATGTTGTTCGAGGATTTCCTTACCACTTATATAGAAGATTTGGAAACAGGGCGGCGCACCAAGAAAGGCCGCACTGTAAAAGTAACCCCTGCCTACATCAAGGGGCTTCGCATCATCCAGACCCAAATCCGCAACTATCAAAAGGAGATGCACCGCAAAATCGGGCTGGATGACATGACGATGGAAACCCGCAACAGTCTTGTCGGTTACTGGAAAGGGCGCGGACTGATGCCCAACGCCATCAACTCTTATATGACGGATGTCCGTACCGTGGCAAAAGCGGCATACGAGGACAAACTGACCAAGTGCGATGATTTCCGCCATTCCGACTTTGTTCCGAAAAAGGAGGAAGTGGACAACATCTATCTTACGCCGGAGCAGATACAGGAAATGCTCGAACTCGACCTTTCCACCAAAGAGGCCGTCAGGGAACGGCTGGAGGCACTCGACATCAGCGAGGACGAGAAACTTGCACAGCTTTCCAAATGCCGCATCACCCATATACGCACCTTGGAACACGTGAGGGATGTTTTCATTGTCGGCTGCCTGACCGGGCAGCGCGTGTCCGACTATTCAAGAATATGCGAGGACATGATAACCGAGATAAACGGGGTGGAGTTCATTTTGCTTACCCAACAGAAAACGGACAAAAAAGTCTATATCCCGGTGGACAGGCGAGTAAGGCAGATACTTGACAAATACGACGGCAAGCTGCCCCATGTATGCCCCAACGAAATGAACAAGCTGATAAAGACCATTGGTTTGTTGCTGGGCTGGACGCATGACTGCGGATTTGACGGGAAGCGGCTCAACCCGAAACGAGGGCGGAGGTTCTGTGATATGCTCCTCTCGCACACGGCACGAAGAAGTTTTGCTACCAACGCATACAAGGCCGGAGTACCGTTGTCGTCCATCCAAGCCATAACAGGGCACAGCAGCGAGGCGCAACTGCGCCGCTACCTCAAACTGGATGCGGAAGAAAAGGCCGTGATTGCGTTGAAGGACTTTGAGGGTATTATTGAAATGTAAAATAAGCCGCCTATGGAAAAGACGAGATTTGCAATCATCAGTGCCCTGTTCAGGCTGTCGAAGATTATCGGCAGAAGCCTGAAACTGGCGGAAAGCCTTGCCAGCGGTAAAGTTGAAGATGAAGCCGGGAACAAGGACATCTGCAAGAACATCCGGCGTGAAATGAAAACCGTTCCTGCCCTGTTGAACGAGGTACGGGAATACATCGCCGAACACGACGACAAGGAATTGGCACACCAGTTTGTCTGGCTGCACGGGGATGCGAAACGGCTGCATGACCTTTGTTCGGCATATCTGCAGGACTTGGGCAAGGAAGCCCTTTATGCGGGCATCGTCTATACTTCCATAGAAGTAATCGGCCAATACTTCTTTCCTGACGGAAACGAACAGAGAAAAGTCCGTTCCATGACACGCATCGAAGCCACGGACTGCATCGACACCATACGAACCGCCATCCGAAAATGCACGGCTGAAACCGATGTGAACAAAGGGAAAGAATACATAGGCGAAGAAGCGTATGCCCTGCTTGCCGACATGGACAAGGAAATAATCGAAGCCGTCAAGGAATATATCACAAATGCCAACGACAAGGATTTGGCACGACTGTTCACGGAGGATTTCGCAAAAGCCGTCCACCTTTCGATGGTGTTCCAAGACGGAAATACAAAAACACAGTTAGCCGGGATTAAGATGTTCCATATCGCCTTGTCAATGGGGTATGTCAAAAGGAACATACTCCATGAGGACGCAACCGAATCCGAAGTAAAAACAATATCTACCCCAATGGCAGGCTTTGCTGCCACAGATACTGTGCAGGGCGGAGCGTTCAGCACGACGGCGCAGGTGCCTGTTTTAAGACTGTACCAGCTCCTCACCACCTTTACCGTACAGAGCGGTCCCGACAAGGGCAAGCCCGTACTGGACGGCAACGCCGTTTCCGACAAGGACTTCATACGTGCCGTCATGCGAGCTGACTATTCCACGGCCTATCAGAATTGCGTGAAAGGAAAGATGCGGTGCGTCATCACCCTGTTGTCAAAAGCCTATTTCAAGGACTGGAAGGAGTACCGCACAGCCGCAGCCCGTTCCATAGGACTTACAGCGGAAAGCCTTGCCAAGTACAATGTGGAAAAGCCTTTCGTAAGCAGGCTCAAAGAACTGCTCCCGATGATAAGATAATGCGGAAGTCCACACGTGGTTACAACTCACCACAGCCCACCGTATCGCACAAGCCGTTAGAAATCAGATGTCTGGCGGCTTTTCTTATGCCCGTTCATTTCACAAATCCCCACAAGTTCACCCGTTTCATTCCCGGCCTAACTTTGCCGCCGTAATTTCAAAATCAATGACTTATGGCAGAAAAGACGGAAATGGTACTGGTATCGCGCGACGAGCTTCAGCAGCTCATCGGCGCAAGTGTGAGGTGTGCGCTGGAGGAATACGGACAGGCGCAGGCACCGCAGGAGACATCGGAATATTACACCATCCGGCAACTGGCCGAGAAATGGGGCGTGAGCATCGCGACCATCTGGCGGCACGAGAAGTTGGGGCATATCAAGGGGCAGCGGATTGGGCGGCGTGTCCTGTTCCCGAAAGAGCAGATTGACCGCATCAAGAACCTGAAAGCCACCAACAGGGATGCGGACAAAAACACCAAGAGATAATCCACATAACGAACAACAAAAAACGTCATGGCTTATGAAGAATTTGAAGCAGCTTGTTCTGCCGTGCTATAAAATGGAGGTGGCAATGAATGTGGAGGCATGGTATTTCCTGCACGGCACTACCAACGGCGTGTGTAACCTGACCTATTTTCTTTCCCTTTTGTCGGGGATGGTTGTCACGGAAGTAAGTAAAACCAAACGTGGATTGGGGTATGTGCTCCATCCCGGACAGGTGGACGGCTCCATGCTGTCACTGGCAAAGGAGTGGAATATCGGGCGCAAGTCCGTCAGCCGTCTGTTGGAGGATTTTTCGCAGCGGGGGCTAATCCGTGTTGTTTCCAATCCCATAACCACCATCATGGATATGGTGTGCATAAAGTCATGGATGATGGACGGACGGCTCACGGAAAATCCAACATACCAACAGGCGGTCAAGGCATACGAGGGAGTACGCATCTACCTTTTCAACGGCCAAAGTCTGGAGACCCTGCGGAAAAGTTCGGTAAGGACGAAAAAGCCCAAGGGCAAGAACACGAATAAAGACAAGGAGAAATCAGCCCAAGCATCGCAACCTAACCAGTCCATATCGGAGGATAAGGAGCCGTACAAGCAACCGGAATACAATCCGCCAATCATGCAGAAAGGAAATGCTTTACCCAATGACAATACCTCTTATAAATAGGCGGTAACTATGGAAAGGAATGAAGTATTTATAGAGGCATTTTTTAGGGCTGGCAAGTTAATGTTTTCGTCCACGAAAACTACGCCACCAACGGCGACCCGACCATGCGGATAACGGCAAGACCGGATTGCAGCCCTAAAAACGCCGACCCATTTGTAACAAACAATAGTAAGCGGATGACAGAGCAAAATACCAATCATAAAGGAGGCCGCCCCAAGGCCATAAAAGGCAAGGCACGGACTAAGACCATATCCACACGGCTCACGTTGGCCGAGTGGAAAACAGTCATGAAACGAATAGCCGATGCGGGCAAGAAACCGTCACATTTCTTGCGTGAACTGTTGCTTCAGGGCAAGGTCGTGGCGGCACGGACACAGGAGGACAGAAGGCAGATAAGGATGCTGGAGGGTGGTTGCAACAACCTGAACCAACTGGCGAAGTTGGCACATCAACAGGGCTTTCCGAGAACCAAAGAAAAAATCACCGCCCTGCTGGACGAGTTCAACAAAATCATTGCGGGGATATGATGGGCGACTTGAAGAAACGGGCGAGCTTCGCCAAGCTGGTGAACTACGTGAACAACCCGAAGAAAGCACGGCTCATAGACAGCAAGGACGTGAGGCTTGACAATAATGCAACCATAGCAGCGAGTATGCAAGGACAGGCTGATGACAAGCCGGGGCGCAAGCTGAAAAATCCAGTGTACCACATCTCGCTGGACTTCGCCCACGAAGACACGCCCAAGCTGACGGACGGCCTGATGGCTGAAATAGCACGTGAGTACATGAAGCGCATGGGCATTGTGAACACCCAATATATTATATGCCGCCACACCGACAGGGAACACCAGCACTTGCACATCGTGGCCAACAGGGTGGACAATGACGGGAACACCATCAGCGACCGGAATGATGCCATACGCAACGTGGCGGTGTGCAAGGCTCTCACGAGGGAATACGGACTGCATTTCTCCAAGGGCAAGGTGAAAGTGAAGCGTGACCGTCTGCGCGGCAAGGACAAGGTGAAATACCAAATCCATGATGCCGTCAAAGCGGCCTTGCCCCATTGCAGCAGTTGGTCGGAATTGTGTGACAGGCTGGCCAAGCAGGGCATCGGGGTGAACTTCAAGTTCGACAAGCGGAACGGCAATATCATTGGTGTGTCGTTCACGAAAAATGAAATATCGTTCAGCGGTTCACGGATAGACCGCAGCATGGGCTTTTATAAGCTGGACAAGCAGTTCGGAGGCCGTATCGCCGAGGGTATGGAATGGAGGAACAATCTGTACCATACCCGGCCAACGGCTGAAAACGGGATAAGCCAAACGAGAACCATATATAAACCGGAGCATCCATTTGAACAGACGAATAAAGCCTATTCTACCGATGGCCATGCGGGAGCATCCGGCAGTGGAACTTTCGCCGATGCCGATACGAATACAGGCATAGTCCAAGTGGGTATCAACGTACTCATCGAGTTGTACGTCCAACCTCACCAAGCCAAGGTTTCATCCGGCGGTGGAGGTGGAGGAAACGAAAGCGGCTGGGGCGAGAACGACAAGGAAAAGAACAAGTACAAACCAAGAAAGATTAGAAGATGAAGGACAACTTACAGAACATATCCGACCTTATCGGGGCATTGGCAGAGGACATTGAGGAAATCAAGAAGATACTGGCCGCAAAGGACGCTTCGGACAAGGACGAGGCGGTGAAAAGACTTGCGGTGAAGCTGGAGCCGGTCATACGTTTCTTTGGCGGCAGCACGCCGGAGAACATCAGTGGCATTTTTAGGAGCAAGGAAACCATCGAGGCATACAAAAAGTCATTGGGCGGTGAAATGATTGTGAGCTTGCAGGAATACACCGATGCCAACGACAAGAATATGCGCGAGCGTGGCATTCCCACAACCAAGGATTTGCTCTACAAGATACTGGAAGTGCTTACTGACCATGTGGAGAAAGACAAACGGATTTTGGAAAAGACACACCCAAAGCAAGGCTTCACAGGGAAACTTTGGAAGGCAATCCGCCTTAACAAAGTAACAAGCAGAATCAGGCAGCTATGGGACAAAGTACCCGATGGCTGGTACAAGAATCCTTACGCATGGGCTGGCATCGTTAGTACGCTCGTGTTTTTTGCCCTTTTTGCCGCCAGTTGGATACGATGGCATGAATACCGGGAGGAAAACAGGCGGTTGAAAACGGTTGCCGACAAGTACCAAGTGACCACGGTCATGCTCAACGAACTTTACCCGGAATTGGGTGTAACTATCGGGGCATACGAAAAGCTGGTGGAAACGGTCGGTATGGATTCCACGTTGACCGTATTCCACATGCAGCTTGAAAAAGTGAAAAATGGTGGAGATAAATGACTTTTAATCCAGAATTTCGTACTAAATTTCCTCATCCGAGTCAGCATAAAGTTCACATTGTCGGATGACGGTTTCGAGGGCGGCTTCTTGTTCCTCTGGTGGATATTTGTACTTTTTCAGCAATCGCTTCACCATAGAGCGCATCTTTGCACGAGCCGATTCTTTCTGCCGCCAATCAATGGTCTTGCTGCTGCGTAAGGCTTCGGTCAGTTCTTTCGCCATAGCAACAAGTTGGCTATTTTCGTAAAAATCTCTTACGGCTTGCGGTTTTGTCAAAGCATCATAGAAAGCCTGTTCTTCCTCGGTCAGTCCCAATTCAGATGCTTGTTCCGCATTAGCTTTCAGTTCTTGCGCCATTTTGAGAAGCTCCTTAATCACTTCCTCGTTGGAGATAAGCCCACGAAGGTATTCTGCAAGACGTGCATCAAGCATTTCACTGAATTTCTCGGCTTCAACCATTCTTTTTTTAGCATATTTCTTGATGTGTTCTTCAAGCAGCCGTTTGAGCAATTCGAGAGCAAAATTCTTCTCTTTCATTTCGGCTATCTCTTTCAGGAAATTCTCATCAAAGAGTGAAAATTCCGAGCCTTTTGTATTGAGAATTTCCACAATGCCCTCTGCCTTGATTGCCACTTTCAGCAGTTGTGTGATTCGCTCGTCTATAATTTTCCGGGTTATTTTATTGTTTCCTGAAAGGCGCAAGAGCAATGTCCGCACAGCTTCAAAATACGCTTCCTCAAAACGTTCTGCTGGAGTGAGCAAACTGCGGCAAAGCGAAGCTGCCTGTGACAAACGTTTGCTTTCTTCCATAAAGACTTTTTTCGCCTCGACAGGAACGGCATCCACCAAAATAATGTTTCCATTTTCGTCAGTTTGAGTAGTAGGTTCAGACGAAACAAGGTTATCCTTATCAAGCAATACGTTTACACCACCTCTAATGAGGTTGGCACGTTGCAGATTGGAACAATCGGAAAAAGCGGAATAATCGTAATCGTTCATACATTCCCGGCAACGCTTGAGTGCGGCGACGAACTGTTGATAGGCGGTTGTCTTGATGTTCGGGTCGCCGTAGTTTTTCTTGTCACGTCCTGTATAGTCGTGCATGGCCTTTTTGAGAGCCTTGGCAATACCGATGTAGTCCACTACTAAGCCACCACTCTTTTCGGGGAACACACGGTTTACACGGGCAATAGCCTGCATAAGGTTATGTCCTTTCATCGGCTTGTAAACATACATTGTGGCAAGCGATGGAACATCAAAGCCTGTGAGCCACATATCAACTACGATAGCGATTTTTAGCGGTGAATTGTTATCTTTGAACTGGCGAGCCAATTCTTCTTTACGTGCGGCAGAGCCAATGATGTCGTTCCATTCTACAGGGTCTTGGTTTCCTTGCGTCATAACTACGCAGACAATATCTTTCCATTGAGGACGAAGCTCCATCAGCTTTTTGTATATGTCTATACCAGTAGCACGGTCAATCGCTACTATCATGGCTTTTCCTGTAAGCAAGTCAGCACGGTTGTTCTCATAGTGTTCTACTATGTCCCTGCAAAGGGTGTCAATGGTTTGCGGTGCCGAAAGCAAAGCGCGCAACCGTGCATTTTCAGCCTTTGAGCGTTTGATGTCCTGCTCGTCAGCACCTTCTTCCGCTAATTTATCATACTCGTTATCCAGCAATTTGAGTGTGTCTTCGTCCAAATCCAATTTCACCAAACGACTTTCATAATAGACAGGCACGGTAGCACCATCTTCCACGGCTTGGGTCATGTCGTAGATGTCAATGTAGTTGCCGAATACCTCTCTCGTGTCATTGTCGTCTTGTTCGATAGGCGTACCAGTAAAGCCAATAAAAGCAGCATTGGGCAGGAGCTTGCGCACAATAGCCGCAAAGCCAAGTTTCAGTTCCCCGGTTTGTGTATCAACCTTTGTCTTGGTGTTTGACTGTGTGCGATGGGCTTCATCGCTAATCACAATAACATCTGAACGGCTGGTGATGAGCTTGTCACGGTCTTTGAACTTTTGAATATTGGCAAAGATTATCCCGTGGCTCTTGCGCTTTTCGAGCAATTCATAGAGGTTTTCGCCATCGGTAGCCTTGACAGGTTTTTGGCGCAGATAGTCACTACACGATGCAAAAGTACTGTGCAGTTGGTCGTTCAAGTCAAGACGGTCGGTTAGCACAAGCAAGGTTGCGCTAAGCAGATTTTTCAAGAGTTGGTGGGCATAGAACACCATCGAAAGGCTCTTGCCTGAACCTTGTGTGTGCCAAAACACGCCAATTTTCCCATCATTACGTTGCAAGGCTTGCTTGGTACATTCAAGGGCTTTCTTCACGGCGAAATACTGGTGGTAGCCAGCAAGTATGCGTATCTTCTTATCGCCACCCATTGTAAGGGTAAAGTTTGCAATTATATCAATGACCCGATGCTTCTCAAATATGCCGTTGAAGAATGTTTCGAAGTCGGCAAACGCCGTGCTTTCATAGCTTCCATCCGTGGTTTTCCACTCCATATATCGGTCAAGCGGTGCGGTAATCGTGCCTACTCGTGTGTCTGCCATATCGCTTATCACGAGCATTTGGCAAGCAGTGAAAAGTTGCGGAACAATGCGCATATAGTTCTGCAATTGTTGGTGGGCTTCCTCCGAGTTTGTCACTTCACGAGAAGGAGATTTCAACTCAATAACGGAGATTGGCAGACCGTTGATGAACACCACTATGTCAGCGCGTTTAGTGGATTTGCCGTTTACGACAGTCCATTGGTTGGCAACCACAAAAGAATTGTTGTTGATATTGTCTGTGTCGATTATCTTGATATGGTCGCTACGCAATGAGCCTTGAGCGGTTTTGAAGGTCACATCCAGCCCATTTTGCAGCCAATCGGTGAGGGTTATGTTTGCACTTACCAAAGGTTGGCTGAATTGTTCTCTAATTTTGCGGATGGCTTCATTTACGGCTGCGGCTTTGTCCGCTCCATTTATAGCCAACATAGCCTTGCGCAATACTCCCGGTATGGTGGAATCGGTAAGTTCCCTGCTGGTATCTGCGTCAAGTTCCGGGCCATAATGGTATTCATAGCCCATATCTTTGAACAATGAGATTATCGTTTGTTCGTATGAATCTTCTGTGAAATGATACGTCTTAGGCATAATAGATTAGCTTTAAATTATCATTTATCCGGCGGTTCAGCTCGATTTTGTCATCAAGAGAGGAAAGAATTGCAGCAATTTTAATTTGTTCGTTGATATTAGGTATGCTGCAATGTATATTTTCAAATGTGTCTTTTGTTATTGTGTCAAAAACCGAGCCATGAGAAGAATTTTGTAATTCTCTTACTTTCGTTTTTGTTAGGTAATACAAATAATGATTATTGATAACTTTTGCGTTAGCTCTTATCCCGAAACATGATTGATTAAAAGCCATATCACGAGGTAACATCGCAATTTCTCCTACAGTTCCTCGTGCTGAAATGATAATGTCGCCACGGTGTAAAAGTTTTGTAGAGCTATTACACAAGCCAAGTTCAGTAATATGTTTTTCTGTTTTATATACGTATTTAGAATTTCCACAGAAATCTTTTACGGATAACCATGGTATATTCCCGTTCCAATAGGATGTTTCAGACGTTTTTGGGGTTCCTCCACCAATTAGTGAAGCGAGCTCTGTATATTTATATTCTTTCCAATCTTCCATAAGAATCAATCATTTTGTTCATAATAATAAGAATAGTTTAATTCCCTTCATAAACATCTCACGGTCATCAATCTTGAACCCGTGAGTGGTACTCACGAGTTGAAAACTATTCCATACCGTCCGTATTTCCCGGTCATTAAAGAAGCGGATGGATTTCTTTGGTTGTCTTTTTAGCTCTTCCATAAATGAGAATTTAGCAGTTCAAATTGTTAATTTTAAGTTCACCTGACATCAACTTTGGAAGAAGCGTGTCGCGCAGACGAGTAAGTCTGTCATTTTCTTGCAACACTTCTGCCATCCGTTTATATAAAGAGGCAAGAGTGTCATTCATCATATTTGCTTCTGATTCAGATGGTATCTTTATCTCAAATTCAGGCAATGCTTTTTTGCTTAGGTGAAGAACAGTAGTACCATTTACATATCCAAGGCAATGCCCCTTGAATATCTTGTTTTTAAGCATTGCAGCAAGTAAAAACTTATATGGGAAACTGTTGTTAGGCAACACCTTAACCAAGTCCATCGAAAAAATGATGCTCTCATAGTTTCCTTTGGTAAGCAATAGTTCTGCATTTCCTATCACATCCGCATTTTGTGTCAAATCAGTATGTGCCACCAAAATATCGAACATATTAGCATAATAGCATTCTTTAAGTTTTCCTGACGGAGTGATGGCCTTAAAACCATCAACCCTGAATCCACCATTACGTCCAAAGTTCTTTATCGTGGCCATTGCAACATTGGAGCTATCGGTCAGTTCATCACCATTATAGGAATACCCACCTACGAAAAGAGCAATTTCTGATAATGTTGCTTCACGCCAATTCGGATTGGGATTATCTAAGAACCACAACCTGAACAATGCCTGCACCTGCTGCTCTAAATTATCATTTATCCGGCGGTTCAGCTCGATTTTGTCATCAAGAGAGGAAAGAATTGCAGATATGCGTTTTTGTTCATCTATACTTGGTGCTATAAATGAATAATTCCTCATTGTTTCTAATGATACATTTTTAATAGTAGTTCCTGTAGCTAAGTGTGTTATGGTATTTTTGAATTGTTGAGAAGCGACAACGTAATATATAAAATTCAAGTCGAAATCTTCTGCTACATTGAAGTAACAAGCACTTTTACCCAAAATACACGGTTCTCCTTTATATTTTGCAACATTACCAATTGTACCATTGATTGAAACCAATATAGTTCGATTATTTAGATTTTTCCTATACTTGTTAGCTTCATCTTCTGATACACGTTTTGTTGAATCTTTAATTTCGATTTTTCCATCAACAAGATTATTCCCATTGATAAAAAAAACAGTTCCATGTTCGTCATATTTTGGAGTCCCATGTAAACCATCACCTAAAATTGTGGTCACATCTTTCAACTGATATTCTTTCCACTTTTCCATAGAATTTACTTATATAACTTTGTGACTTCAACAATTTCATTTAACTGCGGAGACCACTGAATGCTTTTCGATAGAGGGTCATAAATTATATGAATTGAATCATTATCTGGCAGAATAGATGCTGATAGAGCAAAATATCTTTTCTCTGTTTCAAACTTTAAGCTAACAACAAGAAGATTAAAATCTTTGTTGTCGTATTTTATTCGGCGTCTGTAATTCCCTTGATGCATTTCAAGTTCAATTTCCTTTATGTTCACTGAATATCTTTTCATTTGATAAATGAGAATTTAGCTATTGGTTTGACCATCTAATTTAGCCTCTATTTCCTTGATGGACGGCATTGTACCTTCCACCTTTTCGGGATATAGTTTTTCAAGTTCATATTCGGATATTCCGAGGGGCTGACTGCTTGATTCAAGTGCGTATTGAGCCAACGTGTTGTTCTTTTGTTTGCAAATAAGCAATCCTATTGTGGGATTATCACGCCCCTCTTTGCGGAGAAGGTGATTGCAAGCCACTACATAACCGCCTAACTGCCCGACATCGGCAAAGTCAAACTCACCAATCTTAACCTCTACTACCACATAACAGGATAGTTTTAGGTTATAAAAGAGCAAGTCAATAAATTTTTCTTTTTCTGCAATTTGCAGACGATACTCTTTGCCTACATAAGCAAAGCCTGTACCAAGCTCCAGCAAAAAGTTTGTAATGTTGGTGAGTAATGCGTCTTTAAGGACACGCTCGTTGTATTTTCCTCGCAAATTAGTGAAAGAAAAGTTGTATGGGTCGCGTGTCATTTCCTGCGCTAAATCACTGTCTGTATCAAGAAGCGTACTCTTGAAATTGGTCTGCGCTTTGCCGCTGCGTTCATACAGGTCTGTTCCCAGCATATTTAGTAACATATCCCTGCTCCAACCATTTTCCAAAGTCTGACGAACATAGAACAGAGCCTTGTCGGAATCGTCCGAGCATTTGTCGATTATATAGCGATGATGCCCCCAAGGTACAGAGAATAAATCTGATTGCAATCTTTCCACAAGCTGTGGAAGATTTGCCTTTTCAGATTCTTCCACAAGTTGTGGAAGAATTGCAACCTGTTGGTTATAAAGCGAGTAAAAGCGTTTCGCGTAACGGATTGAGGTTTCGGATAGTCCTTCAACATTGGGCAACTCATGGCGCAAGTCACGGCTCAATGTGGCGTAGAACTTACTGCCATACTTGTTGTCCGCTTGCTTTTCCTCAATATCTTTACCAAGCTCCCAATAAAAGCGGAGCATTTCATTGTTCACCTTTACAGCTGCTTTGATTTGGCTGCTTCGGTAACGCTTTACAAGTTCCTTAACCCACAAAGCGTAATCCTTATCTAATATGCTGATAGACTTATCCATAATTTTATATTTCTATTTTGTCAATTTTCAATTCGCCCGACATCAGCTTTGGTAGAAGTGCATCACGGGTTTCTGCTAGCTGTACAAGTTCATTCGTTAAAGATAGGATTTTATTAAAAAGAGGTTTAACAACATTATGAAATTGTTGTAGTACATCAATGGAAGGCATTATTATCGGCATACTTTTTATAATTTTTGAGTTAACGGCTGTAGCGATAGACGATGTGTTACCTAATGAGGTATAATCATAGTGTTTAAGAAACAAATACAAATACTCTCGTTCATAGTCATATTTAACCAAGAATCGAGCAATGGCCTCGTTTGTTGTAAGTGGGCAAGTGGTTATTGCCGGCCGTCCAAGTGTTAATTTAAAACTTAGCAATACTGTTCCTGTTGGTACAATGATTATATTGAAGGCATCTACAGCTTCCTTAGTCAGATATTCAGATGTATCGCTAATGAACAGTCCGCATTTTCCAAGGTCTGAAATAGAAGCCCATTTGCAATCTGTCTTTGCTTGACTGAACCATTTTGTTTCATTGCGTGGTGGCGTTTTACCTATGTTTATTTTGAAGTATTTTTGAGCTTCGCAAATTTCCCAACTATCAGGCATAGAACCTCCGAACGGCTCGAAATCCACGAACCACGACTTGAACAACGCCTGTGCCTGTTGCTCTAAATTATCATTTCCGCGCTTATTTTCAGGGAATGATGTTCCTCTGCTGTATGTCGAACAATGCCACATGCTAATTTATGAATTTACGGTGTGAAAGTTTCACATTGCTTTGATTAACCATAGCATAGTGCATGGTAGTGTCAATCTTGACATGACCAAGCAACCGTTGCACTTGCTCGACTGGCATACCCTTATCAATAGCCATTGTAGCCAATGTACGCCGGAACTTGTGGGGATGAACACGCACAATCTTAGCCGAGCGGCCAAGTTTGCGCAGCCGTGTTTCCACGCCCGAAATTCCCAAGCGTTTGTGCGGTTTAGCCAATGAGACAAAGAGTGCCTTATTTCGGTCTTTGCGAGAAGCCAAGTATTGTTGCAGATGTATCTTTGCCCGGGCATTAAAATAAACGATACGTTCCTTGTTCCCCTTGCCAAAAACGATACATTCACGCTCGTTGAAGTTGATATCCTCTCGATTTAGTTTTACCAATTCGCCCACACGCATACCAGTGGAAGCCAATATGTCAATGATGGCAAGGTCACGGATTTCGGTGCAACTGTCACGAAGCTGTTCGATATTCTCATCGCTCAATACCTCTTTTACTTGCGTTCCAGTTTTTACTTTGTGTATTCTACGGACGGGGCTTTTGATGATGTAATCTTCTTCTTCAAGCCAAGCGAAGAATGAAGAAAATATCCGGCGGATGTTGTCGATAGTTACACGGCTTGACTTGTTCTTCCGCTGGAACACGGCAAGATAGGCTCTGATGTCCTCGGTCGTGTAGTCTGTTACCTTTTTAGGCATTTTTTTGAACAACTGCCGAATGGTAGAGCCGTAGTATTTGATAGTCGGAGTGGTGCAGCCCTCCACTTGTTTTGCAGACAAGAAGATGTCAAGCAGACGGTCATTTGACACTGCATTTTCGTGCAATGTTTCGCCGTCCTCGGTAATAGTGTACTGGCTTACAACCTGAAGCAATACGCTATTAAGGTGAGCTACTTGTTCAAAACTTAACACTTCTGCCATTGCGGTGCTGATTTCTTGGATTAGTTTTTCTTTCATATCTTCGTTATTTATGGGTGAACATAACGAAGAGTAGAAGTTTTTTACTTAACGGTATAACCAATTTTTGCCAACTGCTTACGGATTTCATCTTCAAGCGTATGGGATTGGGCGAACAAATCCGATAGTTCGGAAGTAAGCCTCTCCATCTTTTCTTGGAATGGTTCACCGTCATCCTCCACTTCCGCAATACCGACATAACGACCAGGGGTAAGGATAAAGTCTTGCTTTTCTATATCCTCAATGGTGGCGATTGCGGAGAAGCCTTTTTCAACTTCCAGCGTTCCGGCACGGAACTGTTCAAAGGTTTCTGCAATCCGTCCGATGTCATTACCGTGGTCTTCGGCTTCTTCACCACACGACAGTTCACGGTGTGTGCGGTCTTTCATATAGCCCATGTTACGAGCATCAATGAAAAGTGTCTTGCCCGGTTGAGCCTTTTTCTTCGTCAAGAACCAAAGACAGCAAGGTATCTGCACATTATAAAATAACTGCGATGGCATGGCTACAATACCCTCTACCAAATCTGCATTGACAATGTTTTTGCGGATTTCACCCTCTGTACCTTGCTGTGAGGAAAGCGAGCCATTGGCAAGCACCAATCCAATACGACCATTGTCTGCCAAATGATATAACATATGCTGCATCCAAGCAAAGTTGGCATTGCCCTCCGGCGGTATGCCATATTGCCAGCGAGGGTCGTCACGCAATTGGTCACCGCCCCATTTGGAAATGTTGAACGGTGGATTAGCCATGACGAAATCCGCTTTGAGGAACGGATGCTTGTCATCATGGAATGAATCGCCGAAACTGTCGCCAAAGTTAGCTTCAATGCCACAAATGGCAAGATTCATTTGTGCCAATTTCCATGTGTTGCTGTTGAGTTCCTGCCCGTAAACAGAAATTTGGTTGATATTACCTCGGTGACGTTCGATAAACTTACTACTCTGTACAAACATACCTCCCGAACCACAAGCCGGGTCAAAGATTTTTCCTTTGTAGGGCTGGATAACCTCAACAATGGTGCGGACAACACATGATGGAGTGTAGAACTCACCGCCCTTCTTGCCTTCTTCACGAGCGAACTCTCCAAGGAAGTATTCATATACACGCCCGAGCACATCACGGGCTTCTGTTCCTGTGAAATGCAGGTTGTTTTCAAAAATATCAATTACATTACCCAAGCGGCGTTTGTCGAGTTCTGGACGGGCATAGTTTTTCGGGAGAATGCCTTTAAGCTGCCTGTTCTCCTGCTCCAACGCTTCCATTGCAGTATCAATGACAACTCCTATTTCAGCAGTAAGCGAAGCCTTGACGATTTTATCCCAACGGGCATCTGTAGGAACAAAAAAGATGTTGTCACCGATATATTCATCAGGGTCTTCCTCAAAACCAGCACCCTCTGCTACAAGTTCATCGTGCTTAACTTTGAAGCAGTCGTTGATGTATTTTAAGAATACAAGTCCAAGCACTACACTTTTGTATTCGGCAGCATCGAGGTTGCCGCGTAATTCGTTTGCTGAATCCCACAGAGTTTGCTCGATGGTTTTCTTTGTCGCTTCCTTTGCTTTTGTTTTCTTTGCCATTGCTACATAAAAATGAAAACTCCCTTGCTATCCATGCGAGGCCGACCAAAGCCCATAAGATTAGCGGAGGAGTTTCATATATTGCGTTATGTTGATTTCTATTCAGGTCATTATCGCATAGTTCTATTTTGCAAAGATAGCTCTTTTCTCTGAGTTTTCTTGCATAATCCAATGAAAAGTGTATAAGTGAGCGGAGAGGAAATTTTTTTTGATGTGATTTTGTTCAGCAGGCACGCAAGAACCAAATAGTGATACTAATATGGTACTAAATTGCACATTTGGCTATTATAATTACATATAACACATTATATATTAGCGAAATATAAAATTATATATATTGTCGCCCACCAACCGATGCGGAACACGATCAGGGCTATCAGCATCACTATCTTGTCGATGCCCACCACGGCCCCTGCCGTCAGTGAGGTGAACCACAGTTTGCTGGCATCCTTCTCCATGTTGGTCACTTCGTCCACGCCCGTCTGCTCCATCGTCGCCTCTATCAGGTTGGGGTCTGATGTGCCCTTATGCGCCACGTCTGCCTGTGCCTGGAGGTCAGTGTACATCGAGTCCCTGACATATACCAACTGCTGCACCTCCTCAAACTTGTCGGAAATTTGGGTCGCCTCTGCCTCATAGAGGTCGTGGGTGTAACTGCCGATGCAATTGGGAATATAGGATAGAAAATCCAATACGCACCAGCTGCTGCCGCTGTTGGTCATGCCTGTGTCAGCAGGTGGGTACCACCAACAGAGGATGATGCTCACCACCAAGGGCTTGAACAGTTTCATCACGTCCAACGGTTCGTTCTTCACCATCATCTTGTAGGCCATGCTTGCCGCCACGATGATAGAGAACAGTGCCGCCAATGCCATACACATTTGGAGGATCCACCAGAACGGCCCTTGTGAGCCTGTGAAGGTGGCATCGGTCAGGAACTCGTTG
>ERZ779850.2130-NODE-2130-length-17020-cov-3.277041_pt1 | contig 17020 bp, 9 predicted proteins | sample MGYA00511249_ERZ779850 | MGnify/ENA primary metagenome ERZ779850 (study PRJEB29588, sample SAMEA2162475) | human gut metagenome | biome: human gut; feature: human-associated habitat; material: faeces | place: Denmark | collected 2008/2010 ...
CCACTACCTCCTTTACCAGGTAATTTCTCACCATTGGCTCCTATTATATCAGAATCTTTTACAATACCATCACTTATACCAAATGTTACTTTTTCTGGAGTAATGTCAGTAATTTCTGTTGGTACTTCTAACCCTTTTACTTCATGAATTGGTCTGAACACTGCTCTACCATCTTTTCTAACAACATTAGGTATTCCTTTAGTTCTAACTATTGTGCTAGGTACTACAGCTTCATCATTTGTTGCAGACTCTATTGTAGAAATTACTGCATTTCTAAATCTACGTAAATCTGCTATAGATAAATCATTAGCATTATTAATAAGATTAATATCCTCTTCTGTAAGCCTTTCTTTAGGTATGCTAGCTAATTTTGCTGCTAAGAAAGTTCTAGCTCCAGAAGGAGTTTTCAAAGCCATTGCATAATCGCCAGTGCCATGATGAATTAACATTATTATAGATGCAGAATCATATGTACTAGGATCATTTTCTTTATATGGTTTATGCCCCTTTTCTGTATAATCTTTATTTATAACAAACTCACAGAAACTATCATTAAAAAAGTTTGGATCTTTTATTCTCTCTGCTAATTCCTTGCCTGGCTTGGCACCAGGATAAATAGGCGTTGTAGCATCAGGATTAAAGAACAGTGTATGAGATACTTTATCTTGTACCATTTCTTCAATTTCTAAAGATTCATCCAAATCTCTAGTCTCAGAGTCCATATCTGCTCTTTTGTTCATTTTAGATTCTGTAGCAATCTTCTTACGGGCCCATTTTACTTGAGATTCTTCAGTTACTTCAGGATTAGAAGTTTCATAAGTTTCAGATACTTTTTTATCATCCTCGTCTGAAACAGCTTCAGAATTTGCAAGATCTATCAGAGCTTTTTCATCAGCTCGCTCAAATTCTATTTCATCCTCTTCGTCTTCTTGAGTTTCAACAACTGGTTTAGGCTCAGGTTTAGGTTTCCTCTCAGTATCTTCTTGTTTTTTTTCTTTTACTTTGGCTAAGGTTTCTTCAAACTCCTTACTTAACTCTTCTAATCCTTTAGTAGGAAATTCTTCATCTTCTTTTACTTCCTTCTCTGCTACTGGTATTTTAGTATCAATGTCAGAAGTAGCCCTGTCATCCATAATAGGAGTTTTTGGAGACGTTGCCTTTTCTTGCTCTACTTCAGTAGCTACTTGATTATCTACTTGAGTTTCGTTGTTAGTAATAGGTTGTTGATCATCACTTTGATTAGCTGCTTCTCTAGACATTTCTTTTGCAGATTCTGCTTCAACAACATCCTTTGCATTTTCTTCTACTATCTTTGATGACTCATCTGAATTGTTTATATAATTATCAATTCTTTCTTTTATCTTTTTACCTATCTTCTTTTTTGATTCATTAGAAGCGTTGTTGAAGTTTATAAGTTTACCATCTTCCAAAGTATTACCGAATATTTCATTCATCTTATGCTCAGCTACCAAAAGGTCATGATTTGCAATCATTGTGTTGACATAACTATCAATACCTTTGTTAACCAAATTTGGAGTGGCTATGAAGTTTGAACTGAATCTAGTACCTTCTGATAATTGATTTAGTTTAGCATCTATGTCTTTTAATATATTAGGTATTTCTTTTGAAATAGATTTACCAACAGCATTTGACTCATTCGTTATACCAAACTTTTGTTGATTTTCTTCTGGCTTAGATTCGAGTGCTGTTTTTAATTGTTCTAATGCTTGCTTTTGAATGTTTAACTTAGTTAATGCAACAGCAGTAAGCTTTTCTTCTGGAGAATAATGGTTTAACATTTGATCATTTTCCAGAGTAGTATAGAAATTATTATCTGCTTCTTGTGCCTGATTAGCATTGTCAAGTGCTTCTTGTGCATCTATTGTAGCCAAGTGTTGCAATCCAATTAAAGTATTATATTCAGTAGTTCCAGGATTGTATCCAATAGTCTTACCAATATTTTGGTTTACTTTGGATTTAGATAAACTGAAAATGTTATTTGCAGTAGCTATTTCATCATTTAAATCTTGTTCAGTAATACCTTCTGGCAAATTATACTTATAATTTTCAAGTACATCAAGTACATTTTGTTGATAATTCAACTTCTTATTTGCCATTTCAGAGTAAGACATAGCTTTGATCATTGCATCTTTTTTACCAATGTGATCTGCAACTACGTCTCTTACAAAAGAGTTGGCAGTCATGTCTTTGTAAGTCTTTAACCCAGAATGATAAGCAATTGTAGGTCCACCCATGTATAAACCTAATGCAAAACCACCTTTTACATCATTCCAAAATTGTGGATCATTTGCTAATTCAGATTCAGTATCTATTCCAGATAATATTTTTGCAGTACGATAATTGGCGTTAGCTAAGCCCATTAAAGATTGAAAAATACTGCTAGACTTTCCATCATACTTACCAGAAATATAATCATAATCAAATACATCTTGATTGGCTTCTTCAAACGCTTCTCCAGTAGCAGAAAAACCCAATCTACCAAGTGCTTTGGCAGCTTGCAGACTAGCATTTTTTACTGGGGAATTGTATGCAAGTCTAGCATTAAACCCAGTATAAGCGTCTATAAGTTTGTTATATTTACTTGCTGCAGCTTCGCTTAATTTCGTACCTGTTTTTAATAATGGATTTAAAGCAGTTTTAATTGGAGCTGTTATTATTTTGCCCATAGCTTTACCAAGAGGTGCAAATACTAAAGCAGATTGAGCAACATCCATAGCAGATAATGCCATGTTGTTATCATAAACTCTTTCTAATCCATCTTTTAAGGATCTTTTGGCATTTACTAGAGTTGCATCGTTTATGGTTATCTCTCCAGATATAACTCTATCTATTATCTCATCATCAGAGATCTTAGAAACATCTATATTGGGGTCTTGTTGTTTTAACTGGTTTCTACCAATTTCAGCATATTGTTTAATGTCAATACCTTGTTCCTTTAAACTATCTTCAATTCTAGATCTATACGCACCATATACTTGAGCTAAAGATTCTCTATGTCTACTGTATATATTACCAGCAACACTAGCTGCAGTAGCTGCAATTGCACTACCCCACCCAATTAAATTAGATGCAGCACCAATTCCAGGGACAGCGTTCAATGCTCCAGTAGTAGCATAATGTCTACCTAACCATAAAGCTCCAGTAGCTAAAGCATCTGCAATATAACCATTAACAGTTGCCATAGAAGAACCTGTTAAACCTGGACCAGCGTATAAGAAATAATCTGGGGAATACCAAGGTTTATCTTGAGCTCTTTGTTCTTTTATTCTAAATTCAGAAGACGGTGTATAATTTTCAGATCTTTCTCGTAAGTTAGAGTATATATTATTTATTTCTTCATTTACTTTAGATCTTTCTTCTTCCCACGATTTTCTAGAATTACTTAGATATTCAATTCTCGCATCAATGTTATCACCTTCTTTTTCACCATATTTAGACAAGATGCTATCGTATTGCTCTTGTCTATCTGCTAATGTTCTTTGGAGTTGAAAGTATTCAGATATTGCATTTTTGTATTCTTCAGAATTCTCATCCAAAGTAGGAATAGTATTTTCAAGATTTTTAAGCTTTTGCTTATCACTAAGAAAATTCAATTCATAATCAATATCATCTAATACGGGATTTATATCCTTAGCTAATTTAGCTCTTTCCGACATTAGATTGATTTGATCTCTACTATTCATAAAAGTGGTCCATGCATCTTTTAAGTAGCTCTTATCTTTAAGAGTTTCCTCTGGATTTTCTTTGTCCAATAGATACATTTCTTCATAATCATCAATTGGAGTTTGTTCCAATTCACGATCATACCCTGTTTTAATTTTTGTTAAAGGGGAATGCTGGGCGTTTACTTGTCGTATAGCCGCAGTAGTAGCATTGGTTTTAGAAGGTATTAAACCAGCATTGTATTTGTCTAATATAGATGTTTCCATATATTATTGTAACAGATTAAGCATAGTTTGATAAAGTTCGATATCAGAAGAATATGATTCGTTATATGAACTATCATATAAATCATTTTGTAGTTTAGACCCACCATGTTCTTTATTGACTTCTTGATCAAAAGTCATTCTTGTCATACCATGTGGATCAATTGGTTCCATTGCATCAAATGTAAAGTATTCTCCAGTAAGAGCTGCACCACCTCTGGTGTCAGAGTGACCCCATGCATCTTCCACACTTTCACCTTTTATTGGCTTAACACTTAAACCAACTTCAGATGTTAAACCCATAGTTTTATTAACCATTTCTTTAAAACTGTCAACATCATAGTTAGCATTTCTTATAGACTGAATAGGTATCTTAACACTAACCCTTTGAAATAATTGTGGTTGGCCATTGGATTCACCTACCATTATTTTGTTTCTAGGCACCTTTATAACATCTTGGAATACTCCAGATTTTAGGTCTTCTGCAAAGTTTCTATTAAGTCTTGAATTATCCTGAACAGTGTATTTCATAGAAGGAACCTTCATTACTTTGTTTACAAAGTCTGTGGACAATATTAACCCATTAGTATCTGGAATAGTAAATCCATTAGTTATAGCATCATTACTGTTAATTTCTACTTCTTTAGAAGATTTTATTTTATTGTAACGGTTCATAACTAATCCTGAAGTAGGATAAGTAAGTTCGTTCAACACCCTGGACGCAGTATCATAGTACAATGGTAACTTTTCTTGTTTTACTCCAACAGCTGGGAATATATCAGATTGTTTAGCAAACATATCCCTAACATCCTCTGCATAAGCATTTGCCATAGCTTCATTACTGTAGTTCTTTGATGCAGATTCTTGGTATGCCTTATACATAGTGTTGTATTCTTCTGGAGTAATAGCACCTAATTCTAGAGCATTAGCAGCGTCTGTCAAAGTCTGTATCATAGATGCTTGACCTTCTATAAATGATCTTGTTCTAGTTAGATTTGGATTATTTTGCATTTGACGCTTTTCTTGAACTACTGCGTCATTATACAATTTAGTATAAGCATCTGGATAATCAGTTGGTTGTTCACCATTTTTTCCTTTTCGTGTAGCTGCAACTCTTAAAGCTTGTTGTTCTTTCAAAGCTTGCATTGCATATGGGTCTACTGTAATATTATTTCTAATGTATTCTTGATTATCTATATATGCTCTTTCCATAAAAGCATTTGCAGCATCTTCAGCGGTTGCTCCAGGGTTCTGTTTTAAGTACACTTGCATATGCATTTGAGCCTCAGGAGTAGATAGTATACCACTTTTATTTTCATCCAATATTTTTTTAATTTGATCCCCAGTTACACCAGTATGAATAAAACCGTTGGATCTACCCAAATAGCTATCTTTAAGATTATTTACATATTTATCTGTAAGATCTTTTATTGATTGATAACCTAGTGGAGATACATCATTATAAATACCTGAAGTAAGTGTGTTATAACCAGTAAAATCAACATCGTGCCACAAGGGATTATATTTACCTTCTAGCATTAGACGTTGATTTACTTTTTGTCTCTCTCTTAAACCTTCAGCACTTTGACGAAGCATACTTAATTTAGCTCTGTCTACATTGTTTATTGCTGAATATATCTTAGATCTACCTTCTGCAGTTTTTATCATGTCTAAGTTTTTAGACAATTCTTCAGCCACAGGCAAAGCTCTACCATAAGTTTCATCATAGTATGCTTTTGTGTCAGCAGCGGATGGAGATTGAAATTCAGCCCATTTGTCCAAAGCTGTTGAATAATCTTTTAATGCTTGATCTACGTTTTCTTTTGCCTGCTTCCCAAGTGTATACAATTGTTCAAATGGAATTGGAACGTATGTATTTATGAACTCTGCTTGTGCAGGATTATCATATCTATTTACCATATTAAACTCTATTTCTAGTTCTTGTTAATAAATTATCCACTTGTTCTTTAGTAAATCCTTGACTTAAGAAATCAGCTAAGAATGGTAGTGTCATTTGATCCCTATTGTATTGATTTTGCATTTGTCTATTTACTTGAGACCATTTACCAAGTTGACTAGTTGCAGTTGCTCCAAAGTTTCTAGCAGCAGCTCTGTTTCTAGCATTAAGATCGTTGTACATATTTTCACTTTGTACAAATTGTTGTCCTAAATTATTAAGAGTATTTGCGTATTCTCCTAAGTAAGCATTGTCAGCATTTTGTTTAGTGGCGTACATGTTTGCATTAGAAGCATACTCATCAACAGCGGCTTGAGTTCTTGCTGCTAAATTAGCACCAGTATTAGCATTAATATTTGCTAAGTTATAATTTGAAATGGCCCTTGATCTACTGTTAGCTAATCTTGCAGGTTCAATATTCATTCTACGTCTAGCCATTGTACTTCTAACTGCACCAGCATATGGATTTAATACTAATGGTTCTTCTTCTGGTCCTCTTAATGATTGTAAAGTATTATACACTGTAGGAGCCAATGATAACCAATCTGGTGAATAACCACTTTTTGGTTTACCAAGTGCACGTTTCTTAGTAGCTTCATCTGCAGACGTTGGTATATTTACTGGAGTAACAATATCCTCCCAATCTATTGCCATACTAGTGTTTACTAGTGGTATTGTTGGTTCAGATAATCTTTGAGTAGTAGTTTTAGTAATGTTAGGTTTGGTTGTCTGTTTGGTGGTTACGGAACCAGTAGTACTAGGAGTTTTTGTAACTTGTTTATTCGATGCATTTGTGTACGTGTTTGTTAAAGTTGGTTCAGATTCAATCGGTCGAAGAGGTATGTCAACATAGATTGGCTCGTCGTTTGCATATGTGATTGCATCTACTGTTTGTGTTGGATATGAAAACCAAGCACCAGTAGTAGGAGAGCCAATTGATAAAGGATTCATAGATGTACTTCTGTTAAATACTTTACCAACGTTGGAGTCACCAGTGTAATTGGTAGAAGTGACAGAAGGCTTTGTATCTCTTGCAGATTTTACAGCGTCAGTTATACCCTTGTTATTTATAAGAGGACCAAATATGCGTTTTGGAAAATACCCCAATGCTTCACCAAATTTATTTAATCCTGTACCGAGTTCATCGAAGAAATCAGAATATGCAGCGTATGTATCTGCATTCATCTTACTTCTAACATCGTCTACAGTTTTACCTTTACCATCTGCATATGCAGGTATTCCTTTTACTTTGGGTTTAACGCCCTTTGCAGCTTTAACGGCTTCTTGTTCTGCTAACAATTTATTATAAGCTTTGTTAGCATTTATTTTATTTAATCTGTTTGTATTTTCAGCAAATATATCTTTGCCTTTGCTAGGTTTTGTCATTTTAGATAATATTTGTCCTTCCTTAGCAAATGTACGATTTGTACCTGGTCTTTTAATCTTGTCAGATAATACAGATTCTAAAGTAGATGCATCCACTAGATGATTATCTGTGCCAGGTTGTGTGTTTGGAACCTGAACAATATTACCAGAGTCATCTCTGACCACTTCGTTATTGTCCAAGTACGCTAAGTCTGGGAGTATTCCACCATTCTCAAATGTATATGCAAGATCATTATTATCCCAATATTCCCCTTCAGTTTCAGCTGCAGCATTCATACCTATTTTGGTCTTGTTGAGGGTTTCCTTTCTGCGTCGTAATGCTTGCATTTGCTTTTTGCGTTTAATTGAACCAATAAGTCCACTTACCAATCCTAATCCACCACCAACAGCGGCGCCAATAGGACCACCTACAGTGAGACCAGCACCGGCTAACGAAGCTGCACTGCCAATAGTACTACCTGCAACATCACCTGTTGAACCTTCTTCTGATAAACCAGAAATGGCAGAGCCAAATACATTAGCTCCACCAAGGTAGTTTGACAACTGATCCATGCCAAACGCATATGCTGGTATAGTCTTTTTATTGTTTTTCTTTTTCATATTATATCATTGAGTATCTATAAGCTGTGCTAATATATGGTACTTTAAATTCATTACCACCATTACAATCATACTTATAATTACAGATAAGATATTTTCCTTTCATCCTATCTTTGTATGATTTGTTAGCCAGTTGTTCTACTTCATTAAGCTTCAAAGAATTACGAGGGATTGCAAATTTATAAGTATCCTCCCTGTAATCAATATCTTCACTAGTTAATGTTTCACTAGTCTGTCTTTTTGTAGTAAATAAGATCAAATCAAAATTAGTATCTGTAGTAAAATCACCACTATATTCAACATTATCAAATGTTTTGGTTTGTGGATAATCTTTGTTAACTACAAATTCTATTTCAGATACCTTTGCTTTGTCAGAATCTAAATCAGCTTGTTCACCACCATTATATTTAAACAGTTTCAATGATTTAAATAAATATAGTTTATCACTAAACTCTGCATAATAGTCTGGATTATAGTTATAGAATGAAGTAAATACTCCTAATTGTTCATTAAACGCTAGTGTTTTATCTCCTAGAGTAAACAGAACTTCATTGTATTTCTTATCATATACTGCAATAGGATCTTTTTTAAACAAGTCTTTATTCTTATTCAAATAAGATTGAACTCCTTTTAATTTAGATACTGTTTGTAATTGACCATTAAAACCACATATCTCATTACGTTTACTATCATACCAGTACACAGTGCTATCTGATTGAGTATTTGCTCTTAACTGGTTTGGACTTTCACCATTCATTGTAGTAAAATAGTCATATCTATCTAGTATACCACCAACACCTAGAGTAAGAGAACCTGGATTATTATCAGTTATAATAGAACGTTCATTCACTGCAACTGTGCCAAAAGCGTCTGTTTGCCAGAATACTAAATTATTTTTAAATAACTTCATATCATTAATTGGTCCAAATCTAGTATCTACATCAAGATAATTGGCTACTTTGAATTTTGTCCATGAATCAGTAACTTCATTATTTGTTTTAAGCTCTGAAGATATGATACGAGTATCTGTTAATAGATTATCTATATTATAAATAGATTTAGATACAAACTTTTTTGCATTAGGCTGAGCAGAGTAAGCATCATTATATGCATATGATGGAGTGTTCTGAGTATATAAATCACCAACAGTAACTATATCATCTTCTACGAAATGATTAGCATATCCATCACCAGCTTGATAAGTTCTATTTATAGATGAATCAGCATGGGTTAATGCTAAATTAACACTTGATTCACATGGTATGAACGCACCTAAGAATAATCTATTTGCCTTATTATTATAATAATCATCTGTATTGTAACTAAACATACAGTTATTATAATCAAATATGTTTAGATAAGTATCGCCACCATAACACAACACTGTGGAAACACTAGATTCAGCACTAGCTCCTGTAGTAATATACACAGAATTCTGTACAGCAGAGTAGGAATTGCCACCATAAGCATTTACACTTTGTTTCATGTTGCATAATACTACTGCATTTAAATATCTAGCACTTGAAGATCCTGATGCTAAAGATATGTTAGAGATCATGTTATCACTTTTAAATATAGCACAAATTCCATGTGGACCATATTTTCTAACATTATTTGCATCAGTCTTATCTACTTCACCATCTCCTGCAGTTCTAATATTATCCCACACCCAGTTATAATAAACTTTGTCACCAATAGTCACTGCTTCAGCATTATACCAAGGCTGATCACCGTTTGTTAACCAAGGACTACTAGGACCAGCATATTTTGCACTTTCTATTGCAGCTGATTGTACACCACTTTCAACATATAGTCCATAGTATTTAGCTAACAATGCTGCATAAAAATCATCATTATTTATCACAACACATCCTCCAGATACATAGCCATTACTAGGTTGATTACCTAATGTTTTAGTTGGTTTTATCGTAGTACCATCGTACTTTATAGATCTAGCATTTGCTAATACTTTTGTAGCTCCAGCTTCTGTAATTCCCCAATCACCGTCCGCAGTAATAGGAGATGTCATAAATCCTACCTTTTCAACTGTTTGAAACTTATCAATTAATGCATCAGCATTTTCTCTGTTGACTGCTATTTCTGGAGATACAAACATGAAATAATTGTTAGATTGTGTATCTGACAAGTTAAAGGTATATTGGAAATCTCCATTATTGTGGGTCTTTGCATAATAGCCATGCTTATTTGAATAAGCTAGATATGGGAATGGTGTTAAGATGTTAGAATCTCTATCATAATTCGTAATGCAACTTACTACTCCTTGAGCTAATATAGTTCTATCAGATAGAGTTCTTTCGCATCTAACTATCTCATATCTTACTACGTCTGATGGTAAATTCTTTACTTCAAATTCAATACCAAGAGGTTTAGTAACAACTGATAAATTAGATCCATAATCACTAGCCTCATTGGAAGTAAAAAACTTATAACCAGAATCTTTATTAGATGGCATCCTTATATCACCTATCCAATGTACAGGGGATGCTAAACCTTGTTTATTGTATAATACAATACCAAATCTATAGATTTCATCCCTCATATATCCTTTTACTTTGGATTCTATTTCAGCATTAGAATAGTTTGGTATCTTATTACCAGACGATAAACTTATTGAATTTGATTTGTCATTTCCCTCGTAGTTGATATCTAGACTAGTAAGAGATCTTGATGAGGCATTAAATGTAAATTCTTCATTTACCATTCCTCTTGATGTAGTAGATCCATCTTCTAATAAGTCTGTAGTAATAAACCTATAAGAAATATTCTTACCTTTACCACCTTGTATATATCCTCCTGTTGGAGAAGTAGTGTATTTATAAGCACTACCATCAACATTAAATGGGCATATACAATCATGATCTTTAGGTATATTTGTAGTAGTTAATGCAGATAAAGCAAAGTTTAATGAAGAGCCAGAGTTAGATAACAATAATACATTGCCAGAAGAATTAGCTCTAAATGCTCTAGCATCATATTCTACATCCCATGTTTCCTCAGTAAGATTAGCAGCAAATAATCTATTATCTTTAGATTCTATTACTTCAGGTATAAACGTATAATTAGCTAATGAATTAAATTCATCAATACTTAATTCTGATACTAAACTACCACCTTTATCTTCATAGTTTATTACAGAACCGGTTCCAATAACTATATCGTCTACTATGGATATTACAGGTACTTCATTCTTTGCCTTATAGAATAAGGAGATTATTCTAAGTCTATCAAATCCAGTGCTATTGTTTCTTACTTGTAGCTTTATAGACTTACCAGTATTCTGTCCTTTAGAACTTCCTTTTACAGCATTGTAATTAGTTTTTTGATCTCCATCACTCAAATGATAAAGAGGGGTAAGTGGAGATATCGCAGACTCTGTACCTCTTACTTTAAACAATTGATAACAGTACTGTATCATTCCAGATTCTAAACTACCTGTTCCAAATCCATTAAATTCAAATGGAGGTAATGTAGCTTTTGGTAGCATTACTATAGTATCCGAAGTAATAGATGAATTACTAGATATGTGATCATCATCTACGTTGATTACTTTAATTTGAGCATGCCCATCTGCCCAGTACACCTTTACATTGTTGCTTGCTTCCCATCTACATACACTACTAATTGCAGCTACATTACTAGATGATACTTCTATATCTAAAGGTCTATTAGTTACTACTTTTGTTACAATTGGTTCCTCTTGGGATCTAGAAAAATCAATTCTATAGACATTATTGTTATTTGTACCATTAACCTTAGTAAAAACAATCGCCCAATCTCTTACTGTGGTAACATGTATGATAGTTTCACCAGACAAATTTGAAGAAGGTCTACACGCTAAGAACCCTTCTATATTTTGCATTGCTGCAAAAGAAGATCCTTCATTCGTTAGTATACGAATGTTCTCTGCATATATATACTGGTTATCTTTCAATACGGAATAATCTACGTCCATACTAAGACCCCCAGAAAATGTATTTGTTTGTCTAGTAGCGTTCATTTGCGTTATAAATTATTTGTCTTTCCCCAGTATGTGAATAAAAAGTATTGTGATCTCTAAATTCTGGAACGATTTTATTCCAATTATTTTTAATAGACTCCATACCATCTTCATTTGGCATCAATGCCTCAGCATATGCTTGGTTTCTATAAAAATTCCAAGATCTTCTAATATCGTAGTACACTTCTCGATTTAACTTACCATTCAAATACTCAGGATACTTCAGTTTCATTGTAACATACCAGTATATAGCCTCAGTATAAGAAGTTAAATCTGGTATTAAAGCGTATCCATCTTCATCGGTAGGTATCGCACTGTATGATAATTTTAAGTAACCTGACGGAACATTACACATTATAAATCCAGGTTTGATACTATATTGCAATCCACCACTAGGATTTGCTGTATTGAACCCATCGTTATGTGTACGTTCGTTTATAAGATTTGAAATAATTGTACGTAGATTTTGATTGGTATTTAGTAATTCTAAAGCCTCTGTTTTATCTATGTTACCAATCATATCCACTACCAAGTTAACCATTGTATCCTCTTGTACAATCATATTTGGGTCACAATGTTCACAGCAATTATTATGACGGCATTCCTTTTTGTGGCCAAGTTCATCATAACAACCACAATTGCAACAACATTTGTCATGTCCCCAAACAGCAAATGAACCTGTAGCTTTCCTCATAGGAAACCAAGGTCCATCACAATTGAAAGAATATGCAACTTGATGTAATTGATGAAGATCACATGGTAACGATGCTTGATGTCCACACAATTTTGTAATTGGAGTACCATCTTGACCAGATACTTTTGGAATAAACTGTGTAACAGCGCCAATCTTTTCAATTGCTTCTCCACACCAACTTCGTACATCTGATATACGGATGTCGTCTTCTTTCAAATCTAGATCAGCAATTATCTTAGCAATTACCGTTTTAATTGAAGTTAATTTTGTAATCATAATTCTCTATAATCTCTAATATGATTTTTGATAATCTGAGCAAGATGCCTTTTATTATCCCTTGTCATCACCAATTGATATTTGGTTTTATTTGGTGTTATCATATTCTGTTTATTCCAATATATTCTATATTTATAGAAGTTAGAATGTTCATTTAAATGATAAATAACTTTACCGGCTTTCTTGCTCTCAGCATAATCAATTCGAAGACTCTTTCCAGTATACTCTTTGGGTTTGTGTTTTACTATTTGAATGGTCCCCATTCTACATGGTAATTTAACCTCTTTTCCATTTTCTATTAATTCATCTCTAAGGTATTTAAAGTAATCATTTATTATATCTCTAAACACTCTGTATTCAACTTGATATAGTGGATTATCTTCTACATATTCTAAGTATGAATCATAAAAATTGTGTCCTGTATAAGCTTTTGTCTCCATTATTGAACTTTTACATCATTTGTACTATTGTTAGTAGTATCATTTGGCATTTGCAGCATCAAGTTTAATTCCTTACTAAAGATCATGTCTTTAATCGTAGGTATCATATTTGCAGGAACAGGATATGGTGTATCATCCCTATCAAAACATTCACCAATTGATGTTGGATCCTCTAGTACACCATCTATTCTTACATACTCTAGATGTTCTGGTCCCATTATGTACAAATGATTTCCTTTAAGATATGCAATATAATCATTGCATGTGTATTTTCTATTAATTTGATACTTTGCTTTGGTTTCAGTTCCAACTTGAATCAAATTACCATCTAAGTCTTTTACACAAATTAACCCAGATCCAAAATGTAAATCTATAAACTTTGGTAATTCCTCGTCAGATTTATAATTGTATCCATCTGTAGGGCAATTTCGTACTTTAGAAATGTGCAATGGTCCTATTGTTTGAACATACGATTCATTTATGTCTCTACCTTTATCCAAATCTTGTTTGATTAGATAGGCCCTGTATTGATGAATCCATTGTTCTACCTGTATACGTGATAAATTCTCACTCTCAGATAGATTACTATCTCTGTAAGAGAGAAATATATCATCTATTATTGTATTTAGTGAATTAAATATCATAATTAATCTAATAAACTTTTTACAGTTATTGTTATTTTTTCTTTATTGTTTGTAGCTTCCTCAAGTAAGGACATTAGTTTGTTAAAAGCTATTTTAGAATCACTTACACAGTCTTCTTTCATCCCATCCCAAGTACCTACAAGAATACATCCCTCTGTATCTTTAGAACTATTACCAGTATGAATTCTAATACCACTAAAATTAGGTACATTAAGGATTTCTGGTAATATTTTCTTAAATCTTGGAGAGTGTGTTAATTTAACCTCATACGTACCTTCAGGTATTGCAGTTTTACCATAAACCTTTTCTCCTTCTGGTCTTACTCTATCTTCGAGGGTATCACACAAATGTTTATCATTGACTAGTAGCTCTCCAATAGTTGCAGAGCTACCAAGAAAGATTCTATTTAATTTTAATTCCATTATGCAGCAGGTGTTTCTAATGCAGCAACTCTAGCTTCCAAACTTTCAAGATCCTCACTTAGAGTAGTTAATCTAAGGTTCAACGCTGAAATCAATTCTCTTACTTCACTATCATTATAGTTCTGAAGACTAGCAAGTTTATTTTTCTCTTGTGTAGTATAATCTTCAGTAGATAGTCCTTTACCTTCAACTTTATCTTCTTTGTTTTGTTCTAAATCCGCTATCTGTTGCTTTATCTGAGAAATGTCTTCAGTAGCTTTATTATTAACTAAAACCCATTTAGTACCATTAAAATACTTTAAATCCCCACCATTTGGATTAGATGATAGATCTGCCCAATATTTAACAGATGCAGGATTAGGTTGAATTGTACTAGCTAGAATGTCGTATTTATTATTATAAAATAAAAAAGGTTGACTAAATAGCCAACCTTTGTGTTTTAGATTTCATTTTCTTTTTCCTCAGTAGGAGGATCGATATTGTTTTCTTCCGGACGAACAGTAGAAATATTTTGTAAGAGTTGTTTAAGCTCTTTCACTTCAGCTCTCAATTCATCAAGTTCTTTGAAATCTTTTGTCACATTGGTTGTTATGTCCGAATTTACATTAAGTATTTTTAAGATGTCTTCACATCTCCTCATCTCCTCATCAATCTTACTTAAGCTCTCTTTCTTGATTCTACAATCCTCTAGAGATTGTCTAACCATATTAATAATTTGTGATTTTTCTGTGGCTATAGTAAGACCAATGTTTGAATCGGTCATCATTGTTTTATCTTCAGATACTGACAGTTTTCTTTGTTCACCATCACACGAAATCACTAGATCCACGAGCTTACGCCTATTTTGCATAGGCATCGGAAATTGTGTCGGTGGCACTGGTTCGTCATAGGGTTTTGATACACTGACTACCGTTCCTAAACTGTACGTTGTGTTCTTTTTAAAAGTACCTGTTATTTCGAGTACGTGTATTCTAGTACCCGACGTTAACTGAGAGAATGTCATATCTTTATAAGTTTAAAGAATATGGGCAACTCTCATAGCTGCCCATATATCTTGATTAATATTTAGGCAGCTGGTGCAGGAGCAGCAGCAGGAGTATAATTCATCAGCTGTATTACATTATCACATTTATTAAAATATGCAATGTATCTGTTCCCAGCACTAACTTGTGAACCAGTAATTGGTGCACTTAAAGCATTTACTAAAGGTATATTGTGGGTATTAGAAGCAGTACTTACAGAACCAGAAACTGAAATAAATACAGGTAAACTAGCTCCTGATGTTTCCGCCGTATGGCGTACCTCCAAAACAATTACACCTTCTTTGGGTAATCTACACCATACTTTAGGGCAGATACCTAATACTACATTTTCAGTGGACTCACCTATTGCTATAGTTTTTACTTTAGGTATTACTAGATCTAAAATATTTACGGTGTTATTTCTACCAAATGGATTAAATATGAAAGGATACATAATTGCCTCCTTTCTTATTAAGCACAACAGCTATCGCCGTATCCATAAGGATAACCATAACCGTATCCATTCAACCCACCATTACATCCATAAGGATTACATGTTAAGTAAGCAGGAACCGGGCAAGGTCTAATTTGACTAACGATATTAGAAGTCTGTTGTTGTAGTAATGCAGAAGATTGCAATGCGTTCTTCTCGTCACGTAATGTGTCGATCTTATTCTGCATTTCTCTCATCTCTAATTGACAGAACTTATCATTGATAATCTGAGTCTGAGCGTCTATCTTAGCACCAAGAATGTTGAATCTTGTAGCATTTTCACTAGACAAGGTATTGAAACCTGAAGTAATAGCGTTCTGCAAAGTATTAGTTTGCTGACAGATAGACAATCTGTTATCAGCATTCATCTGAGTCAGATTCAAATTAACTGAATCAATTGAACGTTGAGTTGTGCAGCAACAGTCACTAATAGCTTTGATAACATTGCAGTCACCTGCGTTAACTGCATTAATTACTCTTTCTGCAGAGAAACCTACCTCACCACCAACTTTACCAATTGCATTCTGGATAGAGCACAAAGCGTTGTCAATTGACTTAACATCACAGTTCAGGTTAGTAGATAATGTATTGATTGCATCTTTATTACCATTGATGGCCTGCATCAATAGGTCTGTGTTGTTATTCTGGTTACCCATAGCGGCTAGTCTTGCAAAATCAGAGTTTGTTTCTGCTTGGTTTCCACGACCGAAGCCGTTTCCACCCCATCCGCCCCACATCCAGAAGAGCACGATGATGAAGATCCACCACCAACCACCATTGCCACCAAACATACCATTACCATTATTCATCATGGCCATCAAAGCAGCAGGGTCAAAACCTTTATTAGCATTCTGCATTAACGCAGCGATACCAGCATCAATACCACCACGGTCTTGTACAATAATTCTTTCGTTTTCTAACATAACTTTAATTTTATTTTAATTGATTTAAATTTACTTTTGATAATTAGAAATATCTAACAGATGTGTTACGTCTGTCTCTGGATTCTTTTTCATGGTCACGCATTTCTTTTTCACGATCCCCATATTCATACTCTAGTTCATAATATCTATTACGACCAGGTCTTTCGTACTCGTCATAATATCTAGAGTAAGGATAAT
>ERZ779850.2137-NODE-2137-length-16986-cov-2.977083_pt1 | contig 16986 bp, 10 predicted proteins | sample MGYA00511249_ERZ779850 | MGnify/ENA primary metagenome ERZ779850 (study PRJEB29588, sample SAMEA2162475) | human gut metagenome | biome: human gut; feature: human-associated habitat; material: faeces | place: Denmark | collected 2008/2010 ...
GGGAGCGGCGGCCGGTGCAGCGGCGGGCGCTGCCGGTGCGGGTGTACTCTGCGCGCCTGTCAGCTTGCCGACCACCTTTGCAATTGCAATTGTCGCCAGCGCAAGCACAATAAGCACGGTGAACACAACAGCGAGTCCGGTCAGAGAGGTAAGCAGACTTTCGCCGAAAGACATTGTTTCTAACATTCGTTTCATCTCTCTTTCGTTTTGCGATTTTCCCGTATCGCGCCTTAAATACCAGCCGACAACGATACGACCAGTCAGTATTTTGCGAATACAGAATACATTAAGTTTTACTTATATGTAAAATCAGAAATTTATCAAATTAGATAAGCAAAGGCTTATGATTAGCTATATTTTACAGTTTCTTTGTTTATTCTCCCCCTGTCTTTGGCTGTTTATTCCACTGTTTGTAAACTATATATGTACACTCCGTGTACAGCATAAGAACAGCCCCCCGGACTCGACTGAAACGTCCGGGGGGCTGCTCACTGTCATGGTTTTTTTTTGCATTTTCTTTACGAGGGATCGGCAAAATCTATAAGCTTCTGCTTCGCCCAGCCGATAAACTGCAGCGCCTTTTCCTCGTTATTCTTCAGATAGGATACATACATGTTTTTCGTGAACAGCTCCTCCTCTACCGGAATGAGCTTGCGGTTCATTGGAATATAGTCAAACTGTGCCTGCAATGTGGTGATAAAATACAGAAAATCAAAGTCTTTCTGCAATTTTTTGATTATTTCATAGTTAACGCGCTGCGCAACGTTCATCTGTACGCCCTTGCTCTTTGCAAGCGCGTCCAGCTCGTCCGAAAATTCACCGTGCTTGCTCAAGCGGAAAAATCTATGCCCCGAGAGATCCTCAAGATTGAGCGATTTGCGCGAGGCAAGGGGATTGTTGAACGGCACAGATACCATAAGCCGGTTGCGGAAAAAGTTCGTACTGATGAGCTTTTTATCTCTATTATCCTCACATTTCAGGCTTGAAATTGCAACGTCATAAATCTCATTCTGTATAAAATGAGGTATCATTTTCTCCTCGACTTCGTTTATGGTTATAGGAATATTGGGATTATCCGCGCTGAAAGCGGGCAAAACATAGTCCGGGATATATGCCGAGGAATAGCAGAAGCGCAGCGCCTCGCTGTCCTGATGCGGAACGCGAAATTTCTCCAGCAGCGCGTCATAATCCACCAGTGTCCGCTTGGCAAAATTATAAAAGTCCTTGCCGAAATGGTTGAGATATATGTTCCTCCCCTTGCGGTCGAACAACGGCGTTCCCAACTCCGTTTCGACATTCTTCAGCACCATGCTGAGCGCCGGCTGGGTGATAAAAAGCGCTTTTAATGCCGATGTTATGTTTTCATATTCTGCAAGAACACAGAACTGACGCAGCTGTTGAATAGTCATAGACGCCTCCGTACCATAAGCTTTTGCTTATCATTGCTCGTTAATTATTTATTTTACTTCTCGACTTGTCAATATTATAATTATAGCATACCAGTCACCAGTCAGAAATGAATTTAGTTTATATTCATGGGAAGAGGTGAAAAAGTCAAGAGTTTTTTTGAAAAAAGTTTAACAGCTTTTTTGCAGAGGCCTTTATAATCTTAGCTGCACGGTTGAATATACGTTATGCTATGAACGCCATGCGGTTATGATTTGAAAGGCAGCACCAGGAAACAGCCGTATAAACGCAAGAGACGTTTATACGGTAAAAAGAGAAAAGGAGAACTTTTAACATGACACCGCAAATCATCACAACACTTGTCATTATCGTAGCAATGTTCGCGCTGATGCTTCTCAACAAGTTCCCGCTCGCAGTTACCATGACCCTCACCGGCGTGGCGCTATGGCTGACCGGAATTGTTGAACCGGCAAAGCTCTACTCCAACTTCGGCGGACAGACCATCATATTCCTTATCGGTATGTCCATCGAGGTTTACGCACTTGAAGTAACCGGCCTTGTTGATATGGCGGCCTCCAAGATCTTCAGGGGCAAGGTCGTTGAGAAAGAGCGCGTCGCAGTTTTCGTGACGTGCATGTTCTCTGGCATTATCACCGGCTTTATCTCCAACACTGCACTCGTTGTTCTTATGATCCCCGTTCTTGCCGGTGCAGCCGTCAAGTCCTGCGGTAAGCTTCACCCCAAGTACCTGCTGATGGGCGTTGCCGTTGAGGCGACTGTCGGCGAATCCATCTCTCTCATCGGCGGCGCACCCAACCTTGCGGCACAGGGCGCACTTGAGGCTGCCGGCGTAGAAACCATGGGCTTCTTCTCCGCCGCTCCTCTGACCCTTGTTCTTGTTGTTATCACTGCTTTCTACTTTGCTACCATCGGCTACAATATACTTGTTAAGACCTGCAACTTCGACGATCCTCTGGTCACCGGCTCTCTCGACGCTCCTAAGGAGGCTCCTACAGCTCCTCTGTGGAAGCAGCTTGTCGCTATCGGCGTTCTTGTCGGTTCCATCATCTGCTTCATTATCAAGCTTGCCGATAACCAGGTCATCACCTTCATCGGCTGCATCATACTCTGGATCACCGGCACCGTTCCCGTTGTTCCCTCCCTCAAGAATGTTGACTGGAACACCATGTGGAACCTGAACTTCTGCCTTGTTGTCGCTTCCGCAGTCAACACCTCCGGCACCGGCACCTGGGTTGCAAACGGCATACTGAACATCCTCGGCGATAACGCTAACTACACTACCATCATCCTCTGCGTTGCTGCTATCGGCGGCATTCTGACCCAGTTCATGTCCAACACTGCCACCAATGCAATGTTCACGCCTATCTGCATCTCCCTTGCACAGGGTATCGGCGTTAGCCCGCTTGCTATTGTCATCCCCGCGCTGGTCATGGTCAACAATGCAGTTATATCCCCCATCGGCAGCCCCTGCATGACCGTCTCCCTCGCCGGCGGCTACCGCCCGAAGGATTACCTCGTTGTGGGTCTGCCCCTGCTGGTCATCCTTATTCCGTTCACCGTGCTTGCTTCCCTGCTGTTCTACGCAGTGTAAGTCCGGCACAGTAATAAACAAAACACAAACCACCAATATCTCTCAGGCCGCATATCCGGTCTGGGAGATACGGCGTATCGTGGGCTTCTCGTTAATTAAATATCCGTCAAAGCTCCCGCTACGCCGGAACACATCCGTAAAATTGCTAAATTGGAGAAAGAATTATGCTCATCAAGTTTACTGAAGAACAATCCATGATCCGCGATATGGTAAGGGACTTCACCGAAAAGGAAGTTGCCCCCCGTGACAAGTGGATGGACGAGAACGGCTTTGACTGGGGCGTATACAATAAGCTCTGCGAAACCGGACTTGTCGGCGTACATTTCCCAGAGGAGTATGGCGGAGCAGGCTGCGACGCCGTTACCAGCACCATCGTTATCCATGAACTGGCCAAGGGCAGCGCAAGCATGGCTCTGGCACTGGATATAAGCTGGGTCGCCTCCGACATGATACTGCACAACGGCACGCCCGAGCAGAAGGCGAAATACCTCCCCCTCGCCGCAGAGGGCAAGATATTCGCGTTCGGCCTGACCGAGGCGAGCGCCGGCTCCGACGCTGCGCGCATTCAGACCACCGCTGTCAAAGCGGAGGACGGCAGCTGGATACTCAACGGCGGCAAGTCGTGGATCACCAACTCCGGCATCGCGGACTACTACATCATCATGGCTATAACCGACCGCAGCAAGGGTGCAAAAGGTATCTCCGCTTTCATCATGCCCAAGGAGACCGAGGGCCTTATCATCGGCAAGCATGAGGACAAGATGGGTATGCGCGGCACCAGCACCTGTGAGCTGTCATTTGACAACATGCGTCTGCCGGCAGACGCGCTGCTCTCCTCTGAGGGTATGGGCTTCAAGATTGCCATGCAGGGTCTTGACGGCGGACGCATAAGCGTTGCGGCGATCTCCTGCGGCCTTTCCGAGCATGCGTTTGAGGTTGCAAAAGCCTACGCGAACGAGCGTATCACCTTCGGCAAGCCCATCGCAAAGCACCAGGGAATACAGTTCAAGTTCGCAGACATGGCAACCGACATAACAGCGATGGAGATGATGGTTTACAACGCGGCAGAGGCAAAGGCCTCCGGCAAGCGTCACACTCTTGAGGCGGCGGAAGCAAAGCTGTTCTGCTCCTCACGCTGCACCCAGATCTGCCTTGAGGCGCTTCAGATTCTCGGCGGCAACGGCTACAGCAAGGAATTCCACGTTGAGCGCTTCGTGAGAGACGCCAAGCTCCTTGAGATCGGCGAAGGCACCAGCGAGATACTGCGCATGGTCATCGGCGGCACGGTTCTCGGCAAGTAAGACTGTTCTATATTTTGGAGATTTGATATGAAAATACTCGTATTTGTAAAGCAGGTTCCCGATACGGACGATGTTAAGCTGGATCCCAAGACCGGTAACCTCCAGCGCGAGGGTGTAAAGAGCATCCTCAACCCCCTTGACGCAAATTCCATAGAGTGCGCACTGCAGCTGAAGGAAAAATTTGGCGGTACTGTCGCTGCGGTCACCATGGGTCCTCCCCAGGCTGAGGACGTGCTGAAAAAGGCGCTCGCACTCGGCTGCGATGAGGCGTACCTGCTGTCTGACCGCGCGTTCGGCGGCGCTGACACTCTTGCGACCTCTTACACGCTTGCAAAGGCGGCGGAGAAGATAGGCGACTATGACCTGCTGCTGTTCGGCAAGCACGCCGTTGACGGCGACACCGCGCAGACCGGCCCCGCGACTGCGGCTTTCCTTGGCCTGCCGCAGATCACGCTTGCCTCCAGTCTCTCCGTTGAGAATGGCTGGGTCGTGTGCGACCGTGTGCTGGAAAACACCGTGGAGCATGTGCGCGCAAAGCTGCCCGCAGTTGTCACCGTGTGCGACGGGATAAACACTCCGCGTTATCCCACCCCGAAAAACATTATGAAATGCCTGAAAAAGCCCCGTTACGTCTGGAATGCTGCCGAGCTTGACGCCGATGTATCCATGACCGGCGTGAAAGGCTCCCCCTCTTCCACGAAGAAGGTATTCGAGCCTGAAAAGCGCGCACTCAGCACCGTATACTTTGACGGCACTGCCGACGAAATCGCGGTGAAGTTTGTCGACATGCTCGAGAGCGAGCACGTACTGTGAGGAGGCATTGAAATGACTAAAGAAAACTACAAAGGCATCTGGATATTTGCAGAGCAGCGCAACGGGACTCTCAACCCTGTGACGCTTGAGCTTCTGGCCAAGGCTCAGGAACTCAAGGCGCACAATGGTGAGGATATAATCGCGGTACTTCTCGGCAGCGGCATTGCCTCTCTTTCCGATACGCTCATCGCCCACGGCGCAGATCAGGTCATCGTGGCAGAGCATGAAAACCTTGCATCCTACAGCGCACGTCCCTATCAGCAGGCTCTCACACAGCTTGCGGAGAAGTACAACCCCTCCATCATTCTCTACGGTGCCACTACTCTCGGCCGTGATCTTGCACCGCGCATGATGGTCTCCCTCAAGACCGGCCTTACCGCAGACGCGATAGACCTTGGCTACGATGAGGACGGCGTGTTTTATCAGACTACACCCGCATACGGCGGAAAGATACTTGCCCATATCGTCATCCTTGAGAAACGTCCGCAGATGGCAACCGTGCGTCCCATGATGTTCACCCCGCTGGAGGCCGATGCTTCCAGGACCGGTCGTGTTATCACAGAGAGCGTTGTTGTAGATCGTGAGGACTGCTATGAGGTCATCTCCTCCGAGAAGAAAGACAGCTCCGGCGCTGCTATAGATCAGGCCGAGCTTATTGTCAGCGGCGGACGCGGCATAAAGTCTGAGGCTGACTTCTGTACACTCGGCGAACTGGCGGCTCTTCTTGGCGGTCAGGTAGCGGCCTCTCGTCCCCCGGTGGACATGGGATGGCTGCCGCATGAGCAGCAGATCGGTCAGTCCGGCACTGCCGTCAAGCCCGATCACATTATCAATGTCGGTATCTCTGGCTCCGTGCAGTATGAGGTCGGCATGCAGAACAGCGGCTGCGTCATCAGCATCAACCACAATCCCGACGCACCCATCTTTGCTATCTCCAATTACGGTGTTGTCGGCGACTACAGAAGCATTGTTCCCGCAATAATAGCCGAGATCAAAAAGCGCAAATAAGCCGGCATCTATCCCCTCTTTACAATATAAGCACAAAAGGCTCCTGCCGCAGCAAGGGTGCTCATAAGACAGTAATTCTAAAAATTACGACTATGGCATCTGTCAGGCGGGATTGGCAACGAAATAACGGGTATCTGGTGAAAGCCGGATACACGTTATTTTTTTGCCGTCACGAAAAGCAATGAAGTTCCTTATCGAACATCCTTGTAATCTGCGAAATGTAGTTATACCATTTCACGAATGCACGGACTTCTCTGCGAAACTGATACCGCTGTTCCTGATTAAGCTGATTGTACTTGTCCGCGACAGGTTTTAGGATATTGGAGATTTTGCCCTGTGTCGCATTCGCCTTACGGATATCGGGATCGAAGTAAATCTGTGATACCGCTTCAATATCAGCATCCGTATAAACTTTAAAGTTGCGCAGGATTTTCTGCGTGGTGTAAATAAGGTCAAAGTTGATTTCTTCGTCAAGGCTCGTTTCCTGATAGAACTGCTGAAACGCCTCGCGGATGCGGTCAACATCATTCACGAAGTCAAGGACATAGGTATCCACCTTGCCGGGATAAGTTCTGTTCAAACGGCTCAATGTCTGAACGGCTTTTACATCGCGCAGTTCCTTATCCACGATCATGGTATGCAGGAGAGGCTCATCAAAGCCCGTCTGATACTTCTCAGCAACGATAAGGATATCACCTTCATCGTGGAATACGCTCTTTGTCTGGCTCCCTTTGGCGCGGTTTCCGTTGCTGTCCACGTTCATGGAACTTTCGGTGTACTCCGGGCTGTTGGGCTCATCCGGGTCTTTAAGACTTCCGCTGAACGCAATCATAATCTCGATATCGTCATAATCGTTCTGTTCCAGATACGGCTTGATTTCATGGTAGTAACGGACAGCCGAAAGACGGGATGCCGTAACAACCATCATCTTTCCGAGGCCGCCGATCTTGTGCTTGGTAACATCGCGGAAGGTTTCCACGATGATGGCGGCCTTCTGTGCGAGGTTATGAGGATGCAGCTCCTCGTAGCGACGAATGGTACGCACGGCTTTGGAAGTCGGGACATCCGGGTTGTCCGGTACGTTCTTTGCAATCTGATACAAAGCGGCTGTCGCGGCGGCGAAAGCTGTTGCGGCGGCAATCAAGGCCATCGCAGCGGCGATGAAAGCACTGGCTGCGGCTATCGCTGCCGGAGGTTGGGTTGCGGTTGTGGTCATTGTTGTTATCTGTCTCATTGCGCTGATTGTCGGCTCCTGCTTCGGCATTTTCTTCTCCAGCGAAGATACCGGCTCAGAAAAGACGATGCGGCAGGTCATTCAGGAAATCAACATGGATTACCAGAACGAGCTGGATGTCATTAAGGATTCCGTTGAATACGATGCGCTTGAAATGTCCGGTTCCCGTGCCGTGTGGCCGGAGGTGCTGTCGATCTATGCCGTCAAGACGACCTCCGATCCGGATAACCCTCAGGAGGTGGCAACGATCACTCCGGAAAAGAAACAGCTTCTGAAGGACCTATTTTGGGAGATGAATGAGATCACCCACCGGACGGAAACAAAGACCGAGACGGTCATTGTGGAGACGGATGACGGCAACGGCAATATCCTTGAGGAAGAAACGCGGGAGACGATTACGACGATCTATATTACTGTCAGCCACAAGACGGCGGATGAGATGGCTGCGCAGTACGGTTTCAATGAGGATCAAAAGCAGCAGCTTGCAGAACTGCTTGCGCAGGACAGCAGCATGTGGGCGGCGGTGCTTTACGGAATCTATGGAGTGGATGACCAAATCGTTGCCGTGGCGCTGTCGCAGGTGGGCAATGTGGGTGGCGAACCCTATTGGTCATGGTACGGCTTCGGCAGCCGTGTGGAGTGGTGCGCCTGTTTCGTCAGCTGGTGCGCAAACGAATGTGGCTATATCGACACTGGTGTCATTCCTAAGTTCGCAGGCTGTGTCAACGGTGTCCAATGGTTCCGGGAGCGTGGGCAGTGGGCGGATAACGCCATGGAGCCCTCGCCCGGCATGATTATCTTTTTCGATTGGGATAACAGGGGCAGCTCCGGTTCCCAGGACGGAGCGGCAGATCATGCGGGTATTGTCCAGAAGGTGGAGAACGGTATTATCTACGCCGTCGAGGGCAATTCCGGAAACCTTTGCCGGGTGAACCGCTATCCTGTAGGGCAGTATGAAATCATGGGCTACGGCATTCTGCGCCCATAGCAGTAAAAAAGTGGTGTCGCCCTAACGGTGACACCACTTTTATCACATATCGGCGCAGCAAACGAATTGACGACAACATGCCAAACAGTATAATGAATTTGTAATGAACCTTGTGGGAATGAGAAGCGATTGTCTTTCGTAAATTTATCCCATTTGCGAAGCGAACTCCTCTTTAACCATCTACATTATATCGGTCTTTTTGTCGCTTGTCAATGCCTGAAATGCGGTTATTTAGCAAAATTCGCACACAAATCACAAATGTATACATTGATCGCACCCAATTCACCCGCATTTTTGCAGAGCCATATCGATCAAAATTAAAATGTTAGTAAAATACGCCGTCAAAAACATCGTCAAGGAGGATATCATTATGCCAAGGCGTGGAGAAAATATTTACAAGCGTAAGGATGGGCGCTGGGAGGGACGGTATATCCGGGGCCACTCGTCCTCCGGCCGTGCCGAGTACGGCTATGTTTATGCCAGGAGTTATCGGGAGTGCCGTGCAAAACGGCAGCAGCACCTGGAATCCCTTCAAGAACTGCCGGCGAAAACTTCCTCACTCACGCTGAATCAGGCTGCGGAGCGGTTTCTTGCGGACAAACAGGATAAATTGAAGCAGTCCACGCTTGCCCGATATGCCTATATGCTGGAACACTATATTCTGCCCGCTTTGGGAGCGGTGCTTGTATGCCAACTGACGGCGAATCAGATTTCCGATTTTCTTCGCCGTCTTCAGAAAAATGGTCTTTCCGGAAAAAGCGCCAGAGATGTGGGGGTGTTATTGAAATCCATTCTGAAATACAGCGCCCCAAAAACAGGCTGTTCCTGTCCGGGCCTGACTGTGGAGTTGCCAGCATATCGGAGAAAGCAGATTGACATATTCTGCCCGGATGAAGTCCAGCGATTGGCGCAGAAGATTGTAGTTGAGCCGACGACCACCGGGATCGCTATTTTGCTGACGCTAAACACCGGCTTACGCCTTGGAGAGCTGTGCGCCCTGCAATATAAGGATATTGACCTACAAAACGGGGTAATCCATGTCACCAAAACCGTGCAGCGTATCCGCAGCGGGGATCGCACTCGTCTGGCCGTGCTGCCGCCCAAAAGCAACAGTGCTCATCGTACCATCCCCCTGCCGCTGGACATGGCCACCCTCCTGAAAAAGGCTGTTCAGTCTCATCCTGATGGAGAAAAATACCTCTTGACCGGGAAAAATGTGCCTATGGAGCCACGGACACTACAATACCAATACCAGGTCTTGCTAAAGACGACGGGTATTCCATATCGAAATTTCCATGTGTTGCGGCACACCTATGCCTCCCGATGCGTGGAGCGTGGAGTCGATGTCAAGAGCCTGAGCGAGATGCTTGGTCATACAGATGTCCGCACGACACTCCAGGTCTATGTTCACTCGTCCTTGGAGCACAAAATGCGGGTAATTCAGAGTATTTGCTTCCTTGCACCGGTGTTGGACCCGGACTGTTCGCCGTCACCGTCCCCGTCAGATCATCTGGAAGCACCCCGATACCAGCAGCTTTTGACGACTCTATCGCAAATGGGATAAATTCACGAAAGCCCATTTCCGGAGGATCTATTGTAGTATTCCCTTAACAAACGAAGTGATACTGGAAAACAGAATAATCGAGTCCGATGATGCTGCACGGCGGTCATCCGAGCTGGAAACGGCCAGGTGATTGCCCTGAAGGAAAGGGGTGCGATTCCCCATGCGGTCGGCACTGTAAGCGCAAGGATATGATCGAGGCGGGAAACCACTGGGACGAAAGTCCGTCATTGCGAGAAAATCGTGAGAAGACAGATCATAAACGCAGAGAGTATCTCATGGCGCAAGTCAGTAGAATTGTGTAGTTAGGACTCAAAGGCAGCGGGCGCTCTCTCCGTGGTGCTGATATGGCAGAAGTGTACGCTGATGACCCGGTATGGGTTTATCAGCGCTTTTTTTGTCATGAATCATTAAGGAGGTGTGCCCATGGGTAAAGTAGCAGGTGCGCAAAATTTTGACGGAGCGAATTGGTACGAGCAGCACATTGCCAAAAGAACACGGGATGCATTGGCTGAGCAGGACCGCGCTTTTGCGGAAAAACACGCAGGCGACAGCCTGGATCAGCTGGCGGCCTATCTCCGGCGCTGCGCCGGACATTGGGGAAAGTCCCCTGCCCCCATCGAGATCGTCGGTGGCAGTTACATCGCAGAGCGCTTTGGCGATTGGAAAGATGCGCTGAGAGCCGCCCATTTGAATCCTATATACAAAAAACCCCGCAATAGAGATTGCGGGCGCTATCAAAACGAAAAGAATATCCAAATTCAGTTGCATCGGAGCGAGCGTGACGCTAAACGGGCAGCACGGATTGAGCGAGTCAAGCAACGCCAAAGCGAATGCGCTGTTCACGAAGCCACAGAGGAAACCTTCGTTGCAACAGATGTAATGCTTGAGTAAGGTTTGCCAAGTCGAGGGCGGAGATCCGCCAGCTTTCCATATGGGCAGAAGGGGCTTAGCCAGCCCCTTCCGCCCAATCCTCTTAACGAAAGCACCTTTCGCCTTGGACAGATCGGAATGCGACACCAATTATAATAGGGTGTCGCGCCCCTATATAACCTTGTTATTTTCTTATTGGATGCGAAAATGTGCTCGCAGCTAAGGTAATAATGCCGGCAGGCCTTATTATAAAAAAATTTCTGAGAGGAGATTGGAAATGCAAAAGACAGCGAAAAAGTTCCTTTCAATGCTGCTTGCGCTCATGATGGTTCTATCCATCCTTCCCACGGCAGTCTTTGCAACGGAACAAGCCACAGTAGCTGCGCCGCTGGATAGTATTGTTCCCTATGGTGCGAATGACCAGACCACAGGAACGGCAACCATCAGTGTGCAGAACCCTGTGACCTTTACCGGCTACTCTGCTTTCGAGAATGTGCCCTACTACTTGGTCACCGTTCCCGCAGGCACGACCTATGTAAAGGCCACCTACAAAGACGCTGCCATACTGACCAATGCTACGAGCGGTGAAGCATCCGGCTACTACGCCGATGTGCCGCAGTGGACTGGCGGCGGTGTAGAAATGGCCTATACGGAGAGCAATGGGGATATCACAATCACAATTCCCTTGAACTACTCCCGTACCGCCGAGGATGGGACCACGGTCCAAAAGAGCTTTGTGCTGGGTGCAGATGGTAGCGGAACTGCCTATGCGCCGGAGTATGACGGCAGCGCCAGCTATGCGCCCGTCCACTTCCTCGCCTTCGCCTATGAAGGCAACTCGGCCCCTACGGTCGCTTCCGATGCAATCACCACAGCCAATGTAACACTTGGTAATGCGTGGACGCTGGATTTGGCTGATGTGTTTACCGATGCTGACGGTGATACGCTGACCTACACGGCGACTATCAACGGCGTTGCTCAGGCGCTGAACGGCACGATTCTGGGTTACACCCCCACTGCTGCGGGGACTTACACGGTGGTGCTGACCGCTTCCGATAATACTGGAACGGCTACCCACACCATCACCCTGACTGTAACAGATGCCAACCAGCAGATCCCGAGATTGAAGGAAGGTGTGTCCTCTACTGCAAGCGATACGGTAACGGCTGGCTATGCTTACAATCTCACCGACTTGCAGGCCGGTAATATCTTCGAGAATCCGGACGGCACAGCGCTGAACTACACCAACTACTATTATTATAGATATGTTGGAGATACCAGGACCGGCCCCTACTATTTCACTCCGGCTCTGTTCGGCAGCACCACCATCCAGATCACGGAGAATGCCGCCGGTACATATGTCTATGAATTCCATGCGACCAATACTTACGGCGATTCTACGGACACTTGGACGCTGACTCTGGATGTAAGAGCAGGAACTCCGCAGAATTACACCTTCTATGTTGGCCAGGATATGAATTACTCCTCCAACGGCAATATTTATCCGCTCATCAAGCTTTACAAGACTAAGGGCTTCGATGAGAAGGGCGCCGATTACATCGGTAAAGTTGGCGACACCTACATTTATCGGGAGGATGGCGTCGATCCCAGCCTGTACGAGAGCGTCCAATTTTTGGACAGCACTTTTACCAACACACTGAACTCCACAACGGGCAACAAGAACGGCAACTACAATGAGTTCTATGCTTCCCTGGCTCCCGGCAAGTACTCTTTCCGTGCGTATGGCTACAATACCTCTTCCGGAAAGTACGATGTCTACCTCGGCGGCCACAGCCTGACCCTGCCCACAGAGACCAATGTGGACGGAGGCACCGGCGGCGGTACGAGCATCTACCTGCGGCTGCATTCCATTTACACCACGAGCCGCAAAACCGATAACACCTACTTCACCGCAAGCGACTACACTGCCCGTATCTCAATGCCCAGCATGGGCGGCGATGTGCAGCATGGTACGCCCTATCCTTCCGGCAATTATACTTACTACCCCTTCATGCTGTACTCTGCCGGAAACGCAGCCCTTTGGAATGCCTATGTGGAACCCATCGGCACCTGTGCCGAGGACTACATCTTCACTCAGGCGATCAACAACACGACTGCCGCCGGATACACGGTTGTTACAAAGAACCTGGCGCTTTCCCAGGCCATCAACCTGACGGTGACGGTTCCTGCCTATGCGGACTTCAACCTGTTTTTCCAGTATAATAATTTCAACACACAGATCATTGAGCCGAAGACGGGCAGCACCAGTGGCGATGCAAGCGCATCCGCTGACGCTACCAGGACGCTGATCTACAAAATTAGCAAGAGCAATTCCAACTACACCTGGCGCTTGAAGGACATCCGCAGCGGCACCACTTATGTGACCAAGGCCGGATGGCTCCAGAGCAGCACCACCAGTTTTGCGAAGGAATTCACCTTCAATGCTGGAGACTCCACGGATCAGTATTCTCACAGCTTCTCTAATCTTGGCACGATAGCCAAGACCCGTGACGAAGCGGAGATTCAGACCTTCTTGTCCCCCAGCGGCTACAAGTATACGAGCGGGACAGAGCGTATCCGTTCTTACCGCCTGTGGCAGATCATCAACTCTGACGCGGCAAATATCATGATCGAGCCCGAGTTCAAGGTCAAAGTGCTGAGCGGCGACGAAAACGCTGTCACAGCAGTGACCGGCGGCAACGCCAAGGGCAACTGGCTGGATGTCACACCCAATGGCACAACGATCGTTGCCGTGAACTATAAGGCACTGGATGTCTACACGACCGCTGACGAGCACGGCACCCACGGCGGCCTCTACCCGGCCACCAATCCCGAGCGCACCAGCGTGTTCGTGCTTACCAACGACAAGGATGAACACGGCAACGCGAAAGCCAATATCGCCTATAATTCCAATGGTCTGACATCTTCCCGTCCGTCGGCCTGGGATTATAACTACGACAACTGGTTCTATCTGAGTAACGACACCGCTCCCACTCTGGACTTCTCGGTGTCCAGCAGCGGCACAACGACGGTCCAGTACGCCATCGTCACCACCGATGCAAGTGACCTGGATACCCATCTTTCCGGCTGGACCACCTTGACGGCGGATTCCAGCGGCAAGTATCACGCAAGTCTCCTGGGCTTCCGCGAAGCTGGGTTGGCTGGCGGTACTGTGATCATCAAGATGCATGATAGCACCGGCACCTCCTACAGTCTGGCTCGTGTGGCCGAAGTGACCGCCACGGTCACCAACGCCTCCAATCCCCAGGAGACGGAGATCATGCCCGGCGATAAGGTGTCTCTCACCTTCGAGGGCAGCTACCGTGGCATCTACAAGTACAGTGGTATCTTCAACCCCACTACCTACAACCTGTTCTATTCCATCGGCGATACGGCCTATAAGACCAATGTCGCCCAGTATCAGCAGATGGATCAGGCCAAGCTGGAGCTGACAATCCCGACGAATGTGGACTTTGGCTCCGGCAGCACCGCCAATGTTCAGCTCACCAACGGTTATACCTACGGGTCCATGTACTCGGCGGCGAACCCGTTTGCCACCCTGTATAACATGTCGGATACCGGCGTGGGCACGAACTTCAATGCGGTCACGGTGAACTTCTGCTTGAACCGTTTCCCCAATGTGAATGTGGAGGTCACTCCGCGCTATAACTTCAAGCTGAAGCTGAATATTACCAATCCCACCACCGCCACGCCCACTGTGACGCTGACGGATGCCGCAGGCAATGTCCATACCGCCAACAGCAACGGCGAGTATGAGAACCTGCCCTACGGCACTTACACCTATGCGGTGCTCTGCGCCGGCTGCGACTATGTCTACGGCAGCTTCTACCTGGGCAGTGCAGACAAGGCCAATGTGTCCGGCGGTGTGCTGACCAAGACCATTCCGCTGACGGCCTCTGCTGCCGGCGCATGGGACGGCACCACCAAGACGCAGCCCACTCTGACCGATGGCGTGTATCAGATTGGTACCGCAGCGGAGCTGGCTTGGTTTGCGGCGCAAGTCAACGGCGGGAGCTATGCCATCAACGGTGCGCTGACAGGTGATATTGACCTGGCCGGCTATAACTGGACGCCCATCGGAGGCACTACCGCCAGCACAGCCTTTAAGGGCAGCTTTAACGGTAATAATCATACCGTGAAGAACATGGGCATCTACTATAGTGCCACCACTACCTCGGCTCCGTATAAGGGACTGTTCGGCTATGTGAACGGCACCAGCAGCAGCTACGCCACCATTCAGAACCTGAAGGTGACCGGCAAGATGTTCCTGACCTCCACGGGCAGCGTTGCCAACGCCTATTCCGGCGGCGTGGTGGCCTACGCCAACTATACCAACATCTCCGGCGTTGTCTCCGATGTTGACATCACCGTTACCCGTGTGAATGGCAACTGGAGCAGCGTGGGCGGCGTTGCAGGCCGTCTGGTGAATTCCAACGCCACCAACTGCGGCAACGAAGGCACCATCCATGCCTATCAGTATGTGGGCGGTATCACCGGCTACGCTACCGGTACCATTACCGGCTGCTACAACGGCGGTGAGATCACCGGCAACGGCTATGTGGCCGGCATCGTGGGTCAGACCACCAAGGGCGTCACCGCTTGCTACAACACCGGCAGCATTACCGGTGCCGGCAACTATGTGGCAGGTATCGTGGCCTTTGCTTCCGGCGCGTCCGCTTCTGTCAAGAACTGCTACAACCGGGCTTATGTGGAGAGCACCGGCAGCAATGTGGGCGCTGTGGTCGGTATGACCAACAACGCCTCCGCTGCGATGGAGCATCTGTACTATCTGGACTTCACCTGTGCCCAGGGTATCGGCAGCGCCAAGAGCACCGCTCAGACGGCCACTGCTAAGACCAGAGCAGAAATGACAAAGAGCAGTTTTGTCAGGGCAATGAATACCGGCTTTGCTACTGCCGCATTTGTTTCCAGCCGGTATAGCCCCGCCCTAAGTTGGCAGACGAATCTGAAGGGGTTGAAAACGCCAAAGGTTGGCAATGTCGATATGGATCCTTTCGGATATGTGGACAGCAAAGATGTAGAACTGCTACGGAAATATTTGGCGAACACAATTACACTGAACGATGACCAACTGGTGCAGGCAAATGTGAATGGCGACACTGTAGTAAATCAGGCGGATCTTGATCTCTTGGAGCAGTATGTTGCAGGCACAATTACCGTATTTCCTGTTGGCTGATGAGAGGTTAATCTATGAAAAGAATACTGGCATTATTTATGGCAGTGGTTCTTGTAATAGGGCTTCTCCCCTCCGCCGCTTTTGCGGCAGAGGGCGACAGCCCTATTGTTGTATCCACAGCCGACAAGACAAATGTGAAACCTGGAGAAAAACTCACTATAACATATACACTTGCGCATGATTTGGATTACATGACAGCGCTTGATATTGTTCTAAGGTATGATGCTACTCTCTTTCAATTCGTAAGTACGGATATAGATGGTAGCGTTTGGTTTGATAACCCCACTCAAAATGGCGCATATGGAGCCGACAGTCAAGCCCTTGTTAGAATAAGACAGTACAATGATGACAATGAAGAAACTATTGTTGCGGGTAAAATCTGTTCCGTTACCTTTGCTTCTTTAGATAATATTAGTGGTGCCCAAACGGCATTTTTTTTCAACGGTACGACAGGACTATCGCGTTCAAGCATTGAGGTGGATGCAGAAACACTTTATGTCAAAGATGGTGCGTTTAACCATGGCGAGAGCGACCCGATTAAGGTGACTATTACACCTGATGGGGCTGGCCCTATCCCCACAGCTACCGGCTATACTGTTTCCATGGGTGCTGACCAGCAGGTTGCTGCGGGCCAGCAAGTGCGTATCCCTGTGACCGTCGCCTCCGGGGAAAAGGGCATCACCGGCTTCAACGCTTATGATATGACCTTCACCTACGACCCGGCAGCCTTGACCCTGAACACCACCTCCGACTCTGCCGCCAACCTGACGGTGGAGGACAACAACGGTACCGTTCGGGTCCGCCGCTACGGCGATGCCGTGTCCTTGGGCGAGGCACTGGCTCTGGACTTCACCGCCAAGGCGACTGCCACCTCCACCGTGAAGCTGACCAACGCCAAATTTGATCTGGATGCCAACTCCATCAACTTTGACGCTCCGGAGGCCACCATTTCCGACGCCGACACCGTGGTC
>ERZ779850.2145-NODE-2145-length-16919-cov-3.874763_pt1 | contig 16919 bp, 9 predicted proteins | sample MGYA00511249_ERZ779850 | MGnify/ENA primary metagenome ERZ779850 (study PRJEB29588, sample SAMEA2162475) | human gut metagenome | biome: human gut; feature: human-associated habitat; material: faeces | place: Denmark | collected 2008/2010 ...
TACGGCAGCAAGTAGTCGTTCCAGATCCACATGGCTTCGAGGATGGCCACCGAGACGATCGACGGCTTCATAATCGGCACCACGATCTGGAAGAAGATGCGCGGCACTGACGCGCCGTCGATCATGGCGGACTCCTCAAGCTCCTGCGGGATGCCCTTGATCACGCCAGTGAAGATGAACACGGCCAGACCGGCACCGAAACCGAGGTACACGATGCACAGGCCCCACGGGGTATTGAGCTTCAGCATGTCGGCGATCTTGGAGAGGGTGAACATCACCATCTGGAACGGCACGATCATATTGAACAGGAACAGGGTGTAGAGCAGCTTCGCGGCCCAGTTGTTCACGCGCACGATCCACCATGCGCACATCGAGGTGCACACCAGAATCAGCACCACCGAGCCGACGGTGATAAGCAACGTCCAGCCGAAGGAGGCGAAGAACTGCGTGGTCTCGATGCCGCGCACATAGTTCTCAAGTCCCACGAACGCCTTGCCGGCAGGCAGGGAGAACGCGTTCTTGGAGATGTACGCCTTCTGCTTGAAGGAGTTGATCAGCACCAGGACGATCGGGAAAATCCAGAACAGGGAGACAACGGCAAACAGCACGGTCCATAATGCGCCATGCTTCACAGGCTTGTTCTCGTTCATCAGGCTGCCACCTCCTTGCTCGTGGTGAGCTTGTTCTGAATCAGGGCGATGACCGCGACCAGGATGAAGAACAGCACGGCCTTCGCCTGGCCGACGCCTTCCCAGCCCATACGGCCGTAGAAGGTGCGGGTGATGTTCAGCGCCAGACCTTCAGACATGTTGCTCGGCGCACCGTTGGTCAATGCGAGGTTCTGATCGTAGAGCTTGAAACCGTTGGTCACGGTCAGGAAGGAGCACACGGTGATGGACGGCATCATCAGCGGGATGATGATGCGGAACATGGTCTGCCGTCCGTTGGCGCCGTCCACGGCCGCGGCCTCCAGCACATCGGTGGGCAGGGCTTGCAGGCCGGCGATGTAGATGATCATCATGTAGCCGATCTGCTGCCAGCACACCAGGATGACCAAGCCCCAGAACCCGTAGGACGCCTTATAGGTCAGGGCGCGGCCCCAGTGGGCTAGTACGCCGTTCAGGAGCAGCAGCCAGATGTAGCCCAGGATGATGCCGCCGATAAGGTTCGGCATGAAGAATACCGAGCGGAACAGCGTGGAGCCCTTGATCGCCTTGGTCAGCATGTAGGCGATGGCGAAGGCGATCACGTTGATCACGATGGTGGTCACGATGGTGAACGCGGTGGAGAAGCCGAGCGCGTGCAGGAATTCCTTGTCTTTCAACGCTTTGCCATAGTTCTTAAGCCCCACCCATTCACCGTCGGTAACGGTGGTGAATTCGCAGAAGCTTAAGTAGACGCCCATGATGAAGGGCACCAGGAACCCGATGATGAATGCGGCGAATGTGGGGAGCGCGAACAGCGCCCACCATCTGCGTATCGCCTTGCCAGCCATGCTGATCATGACTTTTCCTCCTCCTTGAGTCCGCTGCGTTGTGACACTGCATCGTGCGCCGGCTGCGGAGTTCAACTCAATGCGAGCTTGCCGATCGAGAACCGCATGCACGGCCTGTTCTCGTTCAAGCCTATGTTCATAGTAAACGTCGAATCATTATATGTCAAACGTTGTCATTTTAGGCGTTTCAAGTTCGAGCACACTCCGGCTCCAGCAATCTTCTTTCACCTAAGATAATGGCTATATAAAGCCAATCTAACGCCGACATAGACACTTTGCAAACGTTTGTAATACAATCGTTGTCATCGCCGCAGATCAATCAATCAGCATGTACACTGGAGTCAGTTGTGCATGTGTATTGCGATTTTCCATTCAACGCAAGGGGGCTGCAATGGCTACGAGCATTCAGGATGTCGCCCGCGAGGCCGGCGTCTCCATCTCCACCGTCTCACGTTCCTTCACCAGGCCGGATCTGGTGTCGGCCAAGACCCGCGAGCGCGTGCTCGCCATCGCCGACAAACTCAATTTCTCACTCTCCCGCTCGGCTGCGGCCCTGAAATCCGGCCGCTCCCTGCGCATCGCAGTACTGATGAGCGGCCATATCCGCCTGTGGTTCACCGCCTCGGTCATCGAGGGGCTCAACGAGGTGCTGCACACGCAGGGCTACGATATTTCGGTATTCCAGATTTCCAGCATCGAGGAGCGCAAGGAATTCTTCGAGATGTTGCCGGTACGCCGTAACGCCGATGCCGTGATTGTGGCGTCTTTCGATATCGACAACAACGAAATCGCGCAACTGGCTTCGGTCGGCGTGCCGATCGTCGGCATCAATTCAGTCGAACCCGAAGCCCGCGGCTTTACCGCCGCCGTCAATATCGACGATGTGCAGGGCTCCACGCTGGCCGCCCGCCATCTTATCAATCTCGGACATCGCCGCATCACCTACATCAGCACCAATCGCGAGGTGTCGCTGAGCTTCTCCGTGCAAAGCCGATTCGACTCATTCACCGCCTGCTGCCGCAGGGAAGGCATCGAGCCGCAGGTTATCGTCTGCAAGGTCGATGACGATGGACGTTATGAAATCAGCGACGTGGTCAACCAACTCATAAGCCAAGACGAGATGCCCACCGCCATCGCATGCCAAGAGGATGGCATTGCTTTGCCGCTTATGTTCCAGCTGGAGCGCAATGGATTCTCCGTGCCCGGCGACGTCTCGTTGATCGGCTACGACGATAGTTTCTACACCGGCGATATCGGCCTGACCACCATCCGCCAGGATCCGGTGGAAATGGCCCGCGTGGCAGCCCGCATGACGCTCGATCTCATTGACGAAAAGCCGATTGAGCAACCCTACATCGTGTTCCCGGCCCAGCTGAAGGTCCGCTCCTCCACCTCCCGCGTTAAGTAGGCTCACACAACAAAGCCCACCATAGAAAAAGTGTGAGGCAACCGCACAATAACGCTCAATCGCACATTGTGGAGAATGGCGAAAAATCGCCGATTCATGGCCCCACAGCGTGCGATTGAGCGGGTGCGTGCCTCACACTTTTCTGCGGCGGACGATTTTGTGCGAGACTCAGCAATACAAAGCGGCGCCCCCGGAGAAGGAAATGGCAGGGGCGCCGCGGATTGTTGCTTATCGGCTATGGGACTCTATGAGACTCAGTGCGAAGCCTCGTATTCGGAAGCCCAACCGTCCACGAAGGCGGTCTTGACGGCATCCCACTTGCCGGTGCCCTGCGCGTACTCGAGCAGTGCCTGGCCGACCTTGTTCTTCCACTCTTCGGACGGCATCATGGTGAAGTTCCAAGAAACCTGGGTCTTGCCGGACTTCTGATCCTCAACAGCGGCTTCAGTCAGCGGGTTGTCAAACTTGACATCATCGAAGGTCTTGAACGGGGTGGTGAAGCCCATGTCCTGAGAGATGGCCTTCTTGCCGGTGTCGGAGGTGATCACCCAAGACAGGAAGTCCTCGGTGGCCTTCTTGTCGGCGTCGGAGGCCTTGTCGTTGATGCACCAGTAGTTCTCGGAACCAGTGGCCAAGCCCTGCTTCTCTTCACCCTTGACACCGGTGTAGATTGGCATCATGCCCACGGATTCGGCCTTCATGCCGGCCTTCTGCAGGTCGGTCCAGGCCCAGGTACCGTTCTGGTAGAAGGCGGCCTCGCCGAGCGCGAACTCGGAGTTCGCATCATCTCCGGTCTTGGCGCTCAGCTGGGTGGGGTCGGTGGTGGAGTCGGCGATGTACAGGTCGAAGATCTTCTTGTAGTTCGGCAGGTAGGTGCCCTTGATCTTGGCCGGCTGCTCGGTGACGTTGTCATCCTTGAACTCGTAGTAAAGCGGCAGATTGGCCAGGTGGGTCTTGAAGCGCCAGTCGGAGCTGGAGTCGAAGCCGGCGGAGGTGAACGCGCCCTTGATGCCGAGCTCGTCCTTGCGGGCCTGCATGTCGTCGGCCACGGCCTTCAGGGTGTCGAAGTTGTCGATTTCGTCCATGGACGTGGCCTTGGCGCCATCCAGCGCGAAGTACTTGTTGAGGATGTCCTTGTTGTAGATCAGGCCGTAGGTTTCCATCACGTACGGCACGCCGACCACCTTGTCGCCATCCTTCAGGGCCACATCCTGGTTGGCGAGCTCCTTGTACACATCCGTATTGGACATGTCGGCGGTGTACTTCTTCCAGTTCTGGTAGCCGACCGGGCCGTTCACCTGGAACAGGGTCGGGGCTTCGGTTTTGGCGATTTCGGACTTCAGGGTCTGCTCGTAGGTGCCGGAGGCCGCGGTCTGCACCTTGACCTCAACGCCCTTTTCCTTGGTGTACTCCTTGGCCAGAGCGGTCCACTGATCAGCCGCTTCCGGCTTGAAGTTCAGGTAGTAGACCTTGCCCTTGGAGTCGTCGCCGGAAGTGGAGCTTCCACAAGCGGCAAGGGTTCCGAGGGACATTGCAGCGACAGCCGCCACTGCGACTGCTGACTTCACTGTACGATTCATCATCGAACCTTTCTCTTTCATCGTCGACCCGGCCATCCCCGGTCAGGACAGGTACGCTAACACGCACCTTTATGACTATCGACATGCACTATTGTGCAACGGTTTGCTTCTTTTTGCAAACGATAGCAATATCGGCGCGTCATAAATCATCATTTTCAGGCCATTGTCAACAAATATCCCATTAATTCAGTCATTTTTGCCTCATTATCGCAATGCAAGCGTTCGCAATCATGAGAGCGCTAACATATCTTTCATGGCAATCGATTGCCACTTATACCCATCAAAAAAAACAACACGCCGACGCTATCGTTTGCAAATCATTTATCGACATACCGCAATTCCCACCACAAACAATAAAGGCCCGCCCGCAGCAGCAGGCAGGCCAGCGTAATCACAGCGCAACCGGGGCTAGGCGTTCCACCGTTCGATGACGTTATCTCCCTTATAGACGCTGAGCACCGAGTAGTGCGCCGTATCCAAACGCAGCAACCGCGCGAAATGCGGGTCCACGCCCAGCCATTGCGAGGTGAGGATGCGCAGGATGTGCGCATGAGCCACCAACAGCACATTATGGCCGTCTTTCAGCAGCGGCGTAATCTCATCGATGGCGCTCTTGGCGCGTACCGCTGCTTCTTCCAGCGTCTCGCCAGGCCCGGCATGGACCGGCACCTGCTCGCCCGAAGGTAAGGTCTCGACCCAATCGCCCTCCAGCGTGGGCGTCAGCGAGCGCGGCCCGTCACGCCACACATCCCATTCAAAACCGCTGGCCTCACTCACCTGCTGGCGCGTACGCCCCTCGGCTCGGCCGTAATCCCATTCAGCGATGCCGTCCAACACACCGTGGTCCGCAAAACCGGCCAGTTCAGCGGTTTGGCACGCCCGCTTCAGCGGACTGGAAAACACACAGCCCTGGCTGAATCCTTCGGGGAAGGCCTCGCGCAGGCGCCTTCCGGCATCCGCTGCCTGCTGCTCGCCGACCGCGGTCAACGGGATGTTCGTGCGCCCGGTATGCTGCCCGGATTCGCTCCACACGGTCTGGCCGTGGCGCAGCAACACCAAAAATCCGTTGCCGCCACGAGAGTTCTCGACGGCAACGGTGCCGTTCACGTTCTGTTCGCTCATGCCTCCACTCTAGTCTGCGCTCGTTCATGACTCCACCATTAACGCCCATCTTTTGCGCTGAGATGATTGAGATGCTATTAGACTGAGAGTCATGAGCGACGAAACGAACACCGACTTCCCCTCCAGCGCCGACCGTGCGGTCGACAGCCTGCACCGCATCGACGAGAAGGTCAACAGGCTGCGCGAGGACCGGCTCAACGACCCTGATTCTCTGGGCGACAAGCTCATCAAGTCGGCAGTCCCAGCGCTGGCAGGCTTGGTTGCCGGCAAAGCATTCCAGATGATATGGGACAAGGGCACAAGCAAACGCAATCTGCGCAAGGGACTGGCGGCAGACGCGCCGCAAAGTCTGGCAATGAGTCTGGCATTCGCCGCCGTTTCGGCCGCACTCGGCGCAGTGGTTTCGCAGCTGTCGGATCGGGGCTCCAAGGCGTTCGTCGACCACCGCCATCGCAAGCCCAGCCGCTAATCCCCCGGTTGGATGATGGTTTCTGTTGGCTGACTGATGACTCATCGCTGGAATTTCGTCAAGGAACCATCAGTCAATCGACAGGAACCATCAGTCCAGCACAGTTCCGCCACACAATATCGGCATTTCACTGTGAGGTAATCCACCGTGACGTCCGGCGTCTGCCGTGCGACAATAAAGCCATGGTTACCAACGCAACAATCGAGGCTCTTCTGGGCCGCCGCTCCATCCGTAAGTTCAAGGACGAGGCCATCGACGACGATACCCGCGCCACGCTCGAAACCGTCGCCCAACATGCCGCGTCCAGCCAGTTCCTTAACGACTGGTCCGCCATCCGCATCACCGATCCGGCCATCAAAGCCAAGCTCGCCGAATTCGGCCATCAGCCGTATATCGCCACCGCGCCGTTGCTGTACGTGTTCGTCATCGACGAGCACCGCAACGCACGCATCGCCGAACGCAAGGGTATCGATCCCGCTTCCGACGAATTCCATCTCAAGTACAGCTATCGCTTCACCCAAGCTCAGAACGACGCCGTGCTGGCCCTGCACGCCATGGAGACCGCCGCCTATTCGCTGGGACTGGGCTGCGTGATTCTCGGCTCTCTGCTCAACAACATCCCCGGCCTTATCGACGTGCTGAATCTGCCGGAATACACGTATCCGGTGCTGGGTCTGGCCATCGGCAAGCCCGATCAGAACCCGACCGTCAAGCCGCGCATGCCGCGCACGATGCAGTTCTTCGAGAACACCTACCCGGCTGACGCCGATGGCGTACTCGACCAGCTGCCCGCCTTCGACGAGGAAGTTCACCGGTACTACGATCTGCGACAAGCCGACCGTCCGGTGGACGCTTTCAGCGATCAGGTCGCCACGATCAGTCGGCAGGATGTCAGCCATCAGACACTGCTCGACAAGGCCGCCGCTCAGGGCTTCCGTCTGGATCAGTGAGACCAGAACCAACGAGATAGCCTCGGATAGGCTCGTCACTGAGTCGTCTCGGTCTCGGCACTGCGACGACTCAGTTCCAACACCTCAACATTTCATCACCGGATACCGGCAAAATTGCACAACCATCCCGCCGGTGTCGCACCATCAACAAACGTTCACATATCAGTCCCATTATGCGGACAACCAACGGCCAGTTTTGCAAGAAAACCCGCCAAACCAGCAGTATCCGCACCAGTGGTGGGAATAGACTGCATGTGGCCGCAATGACTACGAACCGGAAAAGAGGGACTGGATGCGGACGGTTTGGCAAGTCTTTCTACGCGATTGCAGACGTATCTTACGCAATCCCGTTGCCGTTGTGGTGACGCTCGGCGTAGCAATGCTGCCCTCGCTGTACGCATGGTTCAACATTCTCGCCAACTGGGATCCCTATTCAGCCACCGGCAATCTGCAAGTGGCCGTAGCCAATGAAGACCAAGGCACCACCAACGATCTGGTCGGCCATCTCGATGCGGGCCGGCAGGTCGTCAAGAAACTCAAGCAGAACGACGAACTCGGCTGGCGCTTCGTAGACAATGAGGAACAGGCCGTCCACGGCGTGGAGACCGGCGGATACTATGCAGCCATCGTGCTGCCCAAGGATTTCAGCACCAGCCTGGTCGAATCGGTGACCGGAACCTCCAAACAGCCAAAAATCAAGTATTACGTCAACGAGAAGAAGAACGCGATCGCGCCGAAAATCACCGACACCGGTGCCACCACCATCGACGAGCAGATCAACTCCGCCTTCGTCACCACGGTAGCCACCACCGTTGCCTCGGCCGTTTCCGAAGCGGGAGGCGATCTCGACCAAGCCACCGGCAAAGTCCAGCACGATACGATCAATGATCTCAATACGGTGATGTCCACGCTGAACACCGTTCAGGATTCACTCACCGACTTACAGGACACGCTGGCCCAATCAGACACGATTCTCGCCGACGCCAAACAGACCACCGCCTCACTCAAGCAGACCGTCGCCGCGAAGAAGGCCTCCCGCCAGTCCGGCACACTGTTGACGGAAACACAGGCCGGGTCACAAGCCTTCTCCACCACACTGGTCGGCGCGCTCGACACCAGTTCAGCACAACTCTCCGGACTGGCCGTTCACGTCAACAACGCCGCCGGCAGCATCACCGGCTCCTTCAACAGCGCGCAGAACTCCGTCGACACCATCACCAACACACTTTCGGCCCCACTGAATGCCACCCAAACGTCAATCAGCGATCTGAAAGACGCGCTGACCAAAGCCGGCATCGGCAAAGACACCACCGACCCAGTCGGCCAGAACATCTGGAAACAAATCGATGCGCTCGACTCATTGATCAGCAAACAGCAGACACAGCTCAACACCTTCCATACCGACACCACACAGTTCATCAACTCCGGTAAAGACGCCACCACGAATCTTTCCGGAGCCATGACCAACACCACCACCGGCGGCATCGCGGCGCTGAATACCGCGCGCGGCTCGCTGACCGGCACCGTAATGCCGTCGCTCACCTCATCATTGAACAGTTTCGCCGCCCTGAATGGCACACTGGATGGCACGTTGACTTCGTTGTCCGGCACCTTGGATCAGGCCGACGGACTGTTCGACCAGCTTGTCGATACCCTGAACCAAACAAAAACCACCATCAGCAGCACGCAGGATTCGCTGCGCCAGGTGGCCAGCGATGTCGCCACCGTACGCACCGATATCGCCACGCTCGATAGTTCCGCCGCTTACCAGAAAATCCGGGATACGCTGCATCTGGATGACAAGGGATTCGGCGACTTCATGGGCAATCCCGTCACCCTGACCACGAAAGTCGTGTATGCCACCGACAATTACGGGTCCGCAGTCACCCCGTTCTACACGAATCTGGCACTGTGGGTAGGCGGTTTCGTGCTAATCGCCATCTACAAGCTTGAGGTCGACCGCGAGGGCATTCGCCGTATCACCGCTACGCAAGCATATCTTGGCCGCTGGCTGCTGCTGGTCACCATCGGATTCCTGCAAGCCATCATCGCCACCATCGGCGATCTGGTGCTTGGCATCCAATGCGAGCATCCGCTGCTGTTCATCTTGGCCGGGATCTTCTGTTCGTTCGTATACATCAACATTATTTACGCACTGGCCGTGGCGTTCCGCCATATCGGCAAAGCCATCGCCGTAATTCTGGTCATTGTGCAGATACCCGGCGCCTCCGGCCTGTATCCGATTGAAATGATGCCGAACTTCTTCCGCGAACTGCACCCGTGGCTGCCCTTTACCTACGGCATCAACGCGATGCGCGGCCCGATCGCCGGCCTGTACGCGAACCATTACTGGCTCGACATGCTGCACCTGTTCTGGTATCTGCCGGCGGCGCTTTTCGTGGGACTTGTCGTACGCCGGTATGCGATGAACCTGAACGCGCTGTTCGACCATCGTTTGGGAGATACCGACCTGATGATCACCGAGCACAACAGCATGGTGAACGAACAGGTGAGCTTGAACTCCGTATTCCGCACGGTGTCCGACAGCAAGGAACTGCGCGATATCATCGCTCATCGCGCGCACCGGTTCTTCGCGCGGTACCCAAAGATGATCGTTGCCGGTCTGACATTGCTGACCGTACTCCCGTTCGTATTCCTGGTACTGCTGTTCGTCACCCAAGAGAAAATCGCCATGCTGACCTCCTGGATTCTGTCGATTATTCTTATCGACGCCTATCTCATTGTGGTTGAATACGCACGCGAAACCTACGCCATGCAGCTTGGCGTCAGTGCCATGAGTGCCGACGAGTTCCGCAATGTGATGCTCAACGGATATGCGTGGCGGCGTTTCCACGGCCACGGACGTCACGAAGCGGCGATGGGCAGCAATCCGGATATCGGCGAAACCACTGAACGACTCACACTGTTCGGCGATCAGGCCGCCGAGCCGACTGCGCACACCGCACAGTTCGAGCAGTCCGGTCAGTCTGGGCAGTCTGGGCAGTCTGGGCAAGGAGGCGCACGATGAAGCTTATCTGGAAAATATTCGTACGTGACGTGCGCCAAGCCACCCGCAATGTGATCGCCGTAATCGTGGCTATGGGATTGGTGATTGTGCCGGCACTGTACGCCTGGTACAACATCGCCGCCAGCTGGGACCCGTACGGCAACACCAAGGCCTTGAAGGTCGCCGTGACAAACGTGGATAAGGGCTATAAGTCCGATCTGATGCCGATCACCATCAACGTCGGCGAAACCGTGACCAATACGCTCAGGGCCAATCATGACCTTGACTGGCAGTTTGTGGATCGTGCTAAGGCCATCGATGGCGTGAACTCAGGCGAATACTATGCCGCGCTGATTATTCCAAAGAGCTTCAGCTCCGATATGATGACGCTGTTTTCACCGAAGATCAAGCACGCCAAGCTCGAATACTATCTCAATGAGAAAATCAATCCGATCGCTCCGCATATCACCGACCAGGGTGCTACCACCGTGGCCACGACCATCGACCAGACATTTGTGAAGACCTTGGCGAGCGTGGCGCTGGATTTGGTTTCCAACGTGGCCGATTACGCGCAAAGCCCGCAAATGGAGCAGTACGTCAACAACGCCTCCAGTCATATTGCCACCATGTCGTCTCGTTTGACCGGCACTGCGTCGCAGATGGATTCCTATGCCAATCTGCTCGGGGCCGCCAACAGCATCATTGATTCCACCGATAAGCTGCTGGGATCAACAGGCTCAGCTGCGGCCACAACCAAAAAGGCGTTGAAACAGACCCGCAACGGCGTCTCCAGCCTCGACAAGGCATTGTCCGGAGCCACCGATGGCGTCGGTACGGCATTGCAGCAGGCCGGTTCATCCTACGACACCATTGCCAAGCAGATCGATGCCGCTTTTGCCGATGTGGGCTCACAATCCTCGCAGATATCAAACAAGCTGACCGATATGCAATCCAAAGTGGAGGCTCAGGCCGACAGCTTTGGAAAGTATGCCGCCGCTTTACGAGATCTCGCCAAACAAGCGGCTTCACTGCCCGTGGGCGGAGATACCGTTGCCGCTCAACTGAACGCGGCTGCAGACCAAGCCACAAAGGCGCAGCAGAGCATGCAGCAAGCCGCCACCGCGTTGGGCGATGCGGCCACGCACATAGCAAATGGTACTGCCGATGCCGATACAGCGCGTCGAGATCTGAAATCACAAATCGCCGCCGCCAAACAATCGATTACTCAGGCTTCAGACACGTACAAGAGCACGCTGAAACCGCAACTGAACAATCTGACCTCGTCCATGGACGAAGTGGCCACGCAGGCAAGTTCCGTAATCGACGGGCTTGCGTCGACCGTCAGCAGCGTGTCAGGTCTTTCTGGCGGCGTTTCAGACAGCCTGACGGATATCCAGTCGGCCTTGACTGACGCAGCTAGCGCTTTGACCCGTTCGGCGAAGAAACTCGACAACTTGTCTTCCCAACTCGCCTCTATCACCAGTGGCGGCACCAACGACCTGTCTGTGATTTCCTCTGCGAAGCCCGATGCCATTGCTTCCATGCTGGCGGCACCCGTAGCGGTCGACCGCATCGCGCTCTATCCCGTTGCCAACTATGGTTCCGCGATGGCTCCGTTCTACACGATTCTGTCTATCTGGGTCGGTGCGATCATTCTGGTCGCCATGTTGAAAGTATCGATTTCCGACCATGAGAAGGCCCGTATCTTAGGGTTGGGCAATGATCTACCGCTCGGTTCGGGAGTGGGTCTTCGCGAGGCCATGATTGCCGGGCGGATTGCCGGACCGGCCGCCGCGTTGGATGTGCTGAAGAAGCCGCGTGCCGAGTCTTCCGGCAATGCGCGGCAGTTCGGTTTACGCTTGCACCACGAATATTTCGGCCGATACATGATTTTCGGTTTCCTTGCTTTGCTGCAAGGTACGCTGGTGTGCCTGGGCGATATGTTCTATCTCGGCGTGCAGTGTGAGCATCCGATTCAGTTTTTGATGGTCGGGTGGTTGTCTGCACTGGTGTTCTCGAATATTGTGTATACGCTGGCCCTATCGTTCGGTGATATCGGCAAAGCCATTGCCGTAGTACTGCTGGTTATGCAGGTAGCCGGTTCCGGCGGCACATTCCCCATTGAAACACTGCCGACGTTCTTCCAGGTCGTTTCTAAATGGCTACTGTTCCCCTATGCGGTGGATGCGATGCATTCGGCCATGGCGGGCTCATTCGGCATGGAATACTGGGTTTCCATGGGCAAACTGGCACTGTTCCTTGTTCCCTCATTGCTGTTGGGACTTATGTTGCGCAAGCCGGTAATTCGCTTCAACGATTGGGTTATCCGCAACCTTGAAAGCACCAAGGTGATGTGAGTGTTGGACGGAGTGTGTCCGAGCGCCCTGAACGCTTAGCAGCCTACGACCTGGCGTGTTTGGACCGTAACCTGCCTCAGATACGGCGTTGGCGAGGCCTGTGGAGCTTCTGACGCTAACGTCTACGTGGCTTGTAGCCCTTTTTACGACTGTGTGGCTTGAGTTGCTGGTTCAGCGGTACATGCCGGTAACTGGATTGTGGATCGCGATGTGTGAGGTGCCAGCATCCGCAATATTCGCAACGGTACACCCATAGCTCAACTCCGCGCTCGATTAGGCTTTGATCAGCGGCACGCTGAACCTGCGCCTTATCGTGATACATGATTTTATTCGACGTAGCGCAACGTTTAGGGGTGAAGTAATGCATAGCAGAAGCCAGTGTAGAGCGACCCCATAACCAAGCCAGTTTCTGGCTCCCCTCAGGGGGGGAGCCGTCCGCACAGCAGACCGGGGGGAGGAGGCCCGGGCGTCGGGATTCCACGGTCACGGACGTGCTGTTTTCCGGATTTCCTGCGGAAATGGGAACGCGCCGCGCCGTCTCTCTTCGGCCCCGACGGCGGGGCCGGCCGGGAATGGTCCCGGACGTGGGTCTCATGAGTGCGAGAAGCCCCGGGTGTTTTTGTGGGGGTGTGTGGGTTTGGGTCGTGAGTGTTTCGGGTATGCGAAAGCCCCTTGGGGCGTGTGCTCCAAGGGGCTTCCTGTACGTGTGATGCGGCGGCGTGCTACTCTCCCACACCCTGTCGGGTGCAGTACCATCGCCGTGCCAGGCCTTAGCTTCCGGGTTCGGAATGGGACCGGGCGTCTCACCTGGGCCATGGCCGCCGCAAATCTTCTCTTGTACGGTCAGACGCTGGGGTCTGCCGGCCTGTGGCGGCCTGGGAACCGGACAGCGGACGCGGATATGTCGATGTTTCGTCTTGTGGCCAGACAATGCTCATTGCCGTCTGGTGTCGTTTGCAGGAGGAAGATGCGGTCCAACCGCCAGGGGTTGGAATGTTAGTGTTGCCTTTCGTCCGTTAGTACCGGTCGGCTCCACCCCTCGCGGGGCTTCCACGTCCGGCCTATCGACCACGTGTTCTGCATGGGGACTACAGGAACTCGAAGGTTCCACGGAATGCTTATCTTGGAGCAGGCTTCCCGCTTAGATGCTTTCAGCGGTTATCCCTTCCGAACGTAGCCAACCGGCCGTGCCACTGGCGTGACAACCGGCATACCAGAGGTTCGTCCACCCAGGTCCTCTCGTACTATGGGCAGGCCTCCTCAGCATTCCAACGAGCGCAGAGGATAGAGACCAAACTGTCTCACGACGTTCTGAACCCAGCTCGCGTGCCGCTTTAATCGGCGAACAGCCGAACCCTTGGGACCTGCTCCAGCCCCAGGATGCGACGAGCCGACATCGAGGTGCCAAACCATCCCGTCGATATGGACTCTTGGGAATGATCAGCCTGTTATCCCCGGGGTACCTTTTATCCGTTGAGCGATGCCGCGTCCGTACACCGGCACCGGATCACTAGTCCCGACTTTCGTCCCTGCTCGGACCGTCGTCCTCGCAGTCAAGCCCGCTTGTGCACTTGCACTCGCCACCCGATTGCCAACCGGGCTGAGCGGACCTTTGGGCGCCTCCGTTACTCTTTGGGAGGCAACCGCCCCAGTTAAACTACCCGCCAGGCACTGTCCCTGAACAGGATGACTGTTCGAGGTTAGACATCCAATGCGAACAGAGCGGTATTTCACCTTACGGCTCCGCGCGATCTGGCGACCGCGCCTCTCGGCCTCCCGCCTATGCTACACAATCCACACCGAATGCCAATACCAAGGTATAGTAAAGGTCCCGGGGTCTTTTCGTCCTTCTGCGCTTAACGAGCATCTTTACTCGTACTGCAATTTCGCCGAGCTCCTGGTCGAGACAGTGGGGAAGTCGTTACGCCATTCGTGCAGGTCGGAACTTACCCGACAAGGAATTTCGCTACCTTAGGATGGTTATAGTTACCACCGCCGTTTACCGGGGCTTGAATTCACCGCTTCACCCGAAGGCTGACGGATCCTCTTAACCTTCCGGCACCGGGCAGGCGTCAGTGCATATACAGCGGCTTGCGCCTTCGCATGCACCTGTGTTTTTGGTAAACAGTCGCTACCCCCTGGTCTGTGCCACCCCCAAAAGCTCCCACAGCAAGTGTGTTCACCATCGGGGGTCTCCCTTAAACCGAAGGAACGGGAGTGATTTGCCGAGTTCCTTGACCAGGATTCGCTCGATCGCTTTGGTATTCTCTACCTGACCACCAGTGTCGGTTTGGGGTACGGGCGGCTTCGAGCCTGACGCCGAAGCTTTTCTCGGCAGCCGGGATCACCGGATATCGGGCCATAAGGCCCCCATCATCGCACCTCGGACCCATGCGGGACGGATTTGCCTGTCCCACGCCCTGCGTGCTTGACCACGGAAGACCACCTCCGCGGCCGGCTACCCTTCTGCGTCACTCCTGCGCTGACCTACTACAAGGATCGGTCCCAACAGGCCAGGGCATCCCGCCCCCGAAGGAGCAGTAAGCCCGGACCCGGAGGTTAGTACTCCAAGCCTCGGTTTTGGCGGCTGAAAGCCGGTACGGGAATATCGACCCGTTCATCCATTCGACTACGCCTGTCGGCCTCGCCTTAGGACCCGACTCACCCAGGGACGATGAACGTGGCCCTGGAACCCTTGGTCATCCAGCGGACGGGATCTTCACCCGTCTCTCGCTACTCATGTCTGCATTCTCACTCCCATGAAGTCCACGGCGCGTTCACACGGCCGCTTCGCCCCTCATGGGACGCTCTCCTACCCAGTACAAAATACTGCCGCGTCTTCGGTGGTGTGCTTGAGCCCCGCTACATTGTCGGCGCGGAACCACTAGACCAGTGAGCTGTTACGCACTCTTTCAAGGGTGGCTGCTTCTGAGCCAACCTCCTGGCTGTCTATGCGACTCCACATCCTTTCCCACTTAGCACACGCTTCGGGACCTTAGACGACGGTCTGGGCTGTTTCCCTTTCGACGACGAAGCTTATCCCCCGCCGACTCACTGCCGGGATACGCGTCACCGGTATTCGGAGTTTGGTTGCTGTTGGTACCCGATACGGGCCCGCAAGCATCCAGTAGCTCTACCCCCGGGACGTAATGACCCGACGCTGCACCCAAATGCATTTCGGAGAGAACCAGCTATCACGGAATTTGATTGGCCTTTCACCCCTAGCCCCAAGTCATCCCCCCGGTTTTCAACCCAGGTGGGTTCGGTCCTCCACGCGGTCTTACCCGCGCTTCAACCTGCTCAGGGCTAGATCATCCCGCTTCGGGTCCAGGACACGCGACTCAAACGCCTTTTAAGACTCGCCTTCGCTACGCATACCCCACACGGGTTATGCTCGCCACATGCCACTGACTCGCAGACTCATTTTTCGATAGGCACGCCGTCACCCCACAAAAGGGCTCCGACGGATTGTAGGCGCACGGTTTCAGAGACTGTTTCACTCCCCTCCCGGGGTACTTTTCACCTTTCCCTCACGGTACTCGTTCGCTATCGGTCAGACAGGAATATTCAGGCTTACCCAACGGTCTGGGCGGATTCGCACGGGGTTCCACGGGACCCGTGCTACTTGGGAGACGCGATCGGCAGACCATGCGCGTTCAGGTACGGGGCCCTCACCCTCTGCGGCCCGGTATTCAACCCGGTTCCCCTGACACATGGTTTTCTGCAACTGCCGGCCGGCCCGTCGGAGCCGGCGCACGCGATCCCGCAACACCCCGCGCGCAACCCCCGACGGGTATCACACGCGCAAGGTTTGGCCATCATCCGCTTTCGCTCGCCACTACTCACGGAATATCCTTTCCTGCAGGTACTGAGATGTTTCACTTCCCTGCGTACCCCCCGGCCGAAGCCGGTACCGACCCATGACGGTCGGTGGGTTCCCCCATTCGGAAATCCTCGGATCAAAGCCCTGTTGGCGGCTCCCCGAGGCATATCGCAGCCTCAAACGTCCTTCATCGGTCCTGTCTGCCAAGGCATCCACCATACGCCCTTGCAAGCAACACACACCACGAAAGTGCATGGCCGCAAGATTCCTCTAGCAAATTCCCAGACGACAAATCATCACACTAAAAATGATCACAAAACGATCGAAACGAACAATAGAGTTCGATTCGAAATCAACAGCAAAACAAAGATTCAAAAACCCTTGTTTTGCTCGCGTCCACTATCCAGTTCTCAAGCCACCACGCACCGCCACGCCATCGCGCCGGCACACGGCCGGCCCCCAGGCACGACGGGCATCGAATCGCGCCAGGCAAAAAGCCTGGGGTGGCGATCCGGGAGCCCAAAAGCGCATCCATACCACCCCGGCACCCACCGCACGACCGGCAGGGCAAAGCCAACGACGTCTTCCACACCAGCAACCCCGCCGCCATCGCACCATGCGACGCGCGGGGCGCACACCGTCGGACGAACATCCGACTGAATTCTCCGTAGAAAGGAGGTGATCCAGCCGCACCTTCCGGTACGGCTA
>ERZ779850.2148-NODE-2148-length-16891-cov-7.887325_pt1 | contig 16891 bp, 8 predicted proteins | sample MGYA00511249_ERZ779850 | MGnify/ENA primary metagenome ERZ779850 (study PRJEB29588, sample SAMEA2162475) | human gut metagenome | biome: human gut; feature: human-associated habitat; material: faeces | place: Denmark | collected 2008/2010 ...
CAATGTCATAGATTAAGGGGGATAAAGCCATGATGATTCGAGATATGTTTGCGGACGATATCAACCGCAAAATCAATGGTGTAATTAAAGTAGATCAGGCTGCTGACGATGTGATCGAGCAGGAATTAAATGAATATGTCATCACCAGAGAATTGAAGAAACATTTCATTACCTTTTTCAATTATTACGGTGATGCTTTCGAACAGCCAACTGCTGATATGGGTGTTTGGATTTCCGGTTTCTTCGGAAGCGGTAAATCACACTTTTTGAAAATGCTTTCTTACCTTCTGGAAAATAAAGAGGTAAAGGGTATCCGTAGTGTAGAGCGTTTCCGAAAAAAGTTTGAGGACGATCCGGCAACCTTTATGCTGATCGACCGTGCTACAAAGGGAACGACTGAGACGATTCTGTTTAATATTGATATTGAGGGATTCAGCAATAAAGATAAGACGGCCGTTCTTCGTGTCTTTGCCAAAATGTTCTATAGCCATCTGGGATTTTACGGTGAAAATCTGAAAGTTGCTATGATGGAGCGTTATATTGATCAGCAGGGCATGACCGAGGAGTTCCGCAGAGTTTTTGAAGAAAAGAAAGGAAAGTCCTGGCTGGAAATGCGCCGTGCCTTTGCTTTTAATGGCAAGTTCATCATTCCGACACTGATGGAAGTTTTGGACATGAGTGAGGATGATGCCAAGGCATGGTTTAATGATAAAACTGCAACAGAAATTTCTATCGCACAACTTGTGGAAGACATGAAAGCCTATGTGGATACCAAGCCTGCCAACTTTCGTCTGCTGTTTATGATTGACGAGGTTGGCCAGTATGTCGGCACAGATACTGATATGCTTTTGAATCTCCAGTCTCTGACGGAGAAAATTGGAAGTGAATGTGAAGGTAAGGTTTGGGTGATCTGCACGGGACAGGAAGCCATTGATGAAATTATCAAAGTTCGTGCTGATGAGTTTTCCCGCATTCAGGCTCGTTTTAAGACAAGACTGAGTTTATCTTCTTCCTCCGTGGATGAAGTTATTCAGAAACGTATTCTGAAAAAGAAACCGGAAGCAGCAAAAGAATTGGAATGTGTTTATGAGCAGAATGACTCTGTTCTGCGTAATCTGTTCAGCTTTAGCGGTTCGATTCAGGATATTAAAGGTTATTCCGGCCCGAGAGAGTTTACTGAGAACTTCCCCTTCGTGCCGTATCAGTTCATCATCATGCAGAAAGTATTTGCCGAAATTCGTAAGCATGGAAATTCAGGTAAGCACCTGTCTGGTGGAGAACGTTCTATGCTCTCTGGTTTCCAGGAAGCTGTACAGAAAATTCAGGAGAAAGACGAGTATGCACTTGTTCCGTTTTTCCGCTTTTATGATACCGTACATACTTTCCTTGACGGTTCTATCCGACGTGTGATCGAGCGTTGCCAGAAAGCTGCCGAAAATGGTGATGGCATTGAACAGCAGGATGTGGATGTGCTGAAACTTTTGTATTTGATTCGGTATATCGATGATATTCCTTCTAACCTGGACAATATTGTTATTCTTATGGCAGACGATATTCGTATGGATAAGGTTATCATGCGTGAAGCTGTCAGGGACAGTTTGAACCGCTTAATGGGGCAGAAAAATTATATTAACAGAACAGGGGACACTTATAATTTTTTGACAGATGAAGAGCAGGATATTCAGAAGGAGATTAAAGATACTATTGTGGATACTGCTTCTATCGTGGGGCGTATTGCCAAGATGATTTACGGCGATATTTTCACAGCCAAGAAGTTCCGTTATGGAAAATATGATTTTGCTTTCGATCAGATGGTGGATGGCATTACGGTTGGTGTGGCAACCGGCGGTATGCGTTTGCGTTTCCTAACTATGAATACAGATGCTATTGAGAAAACAGATTTCCAACTGATGGCAGAATCCAAAAACAACGAAGCAATCGTTGTTTTGGCAGATACTCCATATTATGAATCTTTGGAATCGGCTATGAAGATTCGTAAGTATGTATTGCAAAGAAATGTAAGCCAGCTTCCTAAAAGTATGCAAAAAATCATCAGCGACCAACAGGATGAAGCCACAAAATATGAAGAGAGTGCTTTGGTCGAATTGCAAGAGGCTATTGAGGGAGCGCAGTTCTATGTAGACGGTGAACATCTGGAAATCAAAGTCGGAAATGCAAAGAGTAGGATTGAACAGTCTCTTGAATATCTGGTTGCCCATGTATATAGCAAGCTTGATCTGATTACAGAAAATGTAGACAGTGATGCTGATATTATTGCGATTCTGACAGGTGCAATAACAACACTTCCGGGTGTGGAACCAAACCGTGATGCTGTTTCTGCTATGGAAGAATATCTGGAAATGCAGGATGCAAAGAAATTGCCAACTTCTATGGCAGATGTTCAGAGCAAATATAGTGCAATTCCATATGGCTGGAAAGAAATCGATATTGCTGCGGTTGCGGCACAGTTGATCTATTCTCAGAAAGTGACCATCAAGTATGCGGGGAATACCATTCAGCCAGATGATCCGAAATTACCGGAAATGCTTCGAAAAAAGAGTGAGACCGGCAAGACTTCTATCAGCAAGCGTAAAACCATTTCAGTGACGATGATGCGTGATGTAAAAGCCATGCTTCGTGAGTATTTCGACATCATGGATGTACCGGACGATGAAGATGGCTTGGTTCGTTTTGCAACTGAGAAGTTCACAGAGCAGCGTGCTTACTATGTCTCTCTGGATGTACGTTATGAAGGGCATAAATATCCGGATCGTGTATTGGTACAGGAAGCCATACATCTGATGGACGATGTACTTTCACAAAAGAAAGATAATATTGCCTTGCTTGAGCGTGTGCTGAAAAAAGAAGATGAGTTGTTTGATAACAAAGAAGCTATGAACAATGGCATTGAGAACTTCTTCAAGACCCAGGTGACAGTATTCGACCAGGCAGTGCAGTTTGAAAAATCGCTGAATGATGATCGGGATCGTATTGCAGAAAATGAAGAAGCACACAAAGCACTAAATACCATTCGTCTGATTACTTTGGTTCAGAATGGAAGCAAGTTCAACTATAACCGGATTCGTGAACTGAATCCTCTGATGGATACGGTTCGTTCAGCACATGACAAGATGCTGGAAGAAAAACGTGCCGAGGTTCTAGAAACCGTTCGTCAGTGCATGGAAGCAACCCATACTGCTGCAGGGGGAAACAGAAAGGCAGCCCATTGGATTGAGAAATCTGATCAATATTTTAGCCAATGTAAGGAGAAAATTGCAGTAATAAAGAGTCTTGCACTTCTAGATGCCATGTTTCTGCCGATGTGCCAGTATAAGGACGAGGTAGTCAGCAATATTGAAACGATTCTTGCTCCGCCTGCACCAAAGCCATCGGTACAGCCTGATAACGAACAGACTCCAACAAAGAAGAAAGTGGTTCGGGCCTATAACCGTCAGGTCGTATTCCCAGCGAAAACATTACAGACGGATGCGGATGTTGACGATTATGTAGAGAAGATTTGTTCTCAACTTAAGGAGCTTCTGAAGAATTGCGACGAAATCAAGTTGAATTAAATTAAGGAGCGTGTGGATGGAAGAATTACTTGAAAGATTAGTTATAGCGGTTGAACAGCAAAATTCAGCTTTCCCGTGGGATAATGTAATTTCTATATTAGCATTAATTGCTTCATGGATTACAATATTTTTTTTACTCAAGGAGCGTAGTGAGAAAAATCGTCCTTATATGCAAATATCGTTTGAACTTGTTCGTTCAACTTTGGCGTGTGTTGTTTTGAGAAATGTTGGAACAGTTCCATTAGAAGTGAAAAGTTTGACTTTTAATGAAACTTTCACCAAACAGTTACAAACAAAAACACAGGAACGACTAAAAAGGAAAGAATCAACGAGTATTGTGATTTTTCCAGGGCAGAAATGGATTATTTCATTTGACACAAATGTTTTTAATATTATAAATGAATTTAATGAAAAAACGGTAAGGATTGGTTATAAATATTCTAAGTATAGAAAAAACAAGTCCTACAATGAAGTGATAGAAATTGATTTTTCAGAGTATGAAGGATTTTTAGACTATATTTCAGAAGTAGATGAGTTTAAGAATAGTGTTGATAATCTGAAAAAATCAATGGAGAATATTGATAGAGATATTAAAAACTTGTTGTGCTAATAGAAGATGGAGAATAATTATGGATAAAAATGCAATAAAAAAATATGCAGTTTGGGCAAGAACAGAGTTGATAACCCGTGTTTCGCTAAAAGGTGTGGAATACGGTATCACAGAGGACAACATGGAGGATGTCAATGTGGACAGTGTTGGCGGCAAAGTCCTCACTGACGATGAAAAGAAACAGCGTCAGGCTTTGATTGCCGAGATTAACGATAAGGGATATAAGCAGGTAATGGAGGAGGTTGCCTATACATGGTTCAACCGTTTCTCTGCTCTGCGATTTATGGAAGTCAACGGCTATCTCCCTTCCCATGTGCGTATATTTACGGATGAGGAAAACAATTTTAAACCGCAGATCATAACCGAAGCTATTCATCTCAATTTAGATGGATTGGATATGGAAAAGGTCTATGAGCTGAAAGAAGCAGAAAAGACTGAAGAATTGTATAAATATCTGCTGATCGTGCAGTGTAACGCTCTAAATAAGATTCTGCCGGGAATGTTCCAGAAGATTGCAGATTACACAGAGCTACTTCTGCCGGATAATCTGCTCCGTGAAGGCAGTGTCATTCAGCAGATGATTGAGCAGATACCGGAGGCTGATTGGAAAGATGCTGTTCAGATTATTGGCTGGTTGTATCAGTATTATAACAGCGAGAAAAAAGACGATGTTTTTGCAGCACTGAAAAAGAATGTGAAAATCACAAAAGAAAACATTCCTGCAGCAACCCAGCTTTTTACACCGGACTGGATTGTTCGCTATATGGTAGAGAACAGCCTTGGTCGTTTATGGCTGGAGGGACACCCGGATGTGAAGGAACAGCTTTTGCCGACAGAGGAAGAACAGTCTGCTTATGCTGCTGGAAACCGTGCCCAGGAAGATACCAAATGGCACTACTATCTGGAAGAAGCCGAGCAGGAGCCAGAAGTGCAGGCACAGCTTGCAGATATTCGCAAGGAATACGCCGCATTGACACCGGATCAGCTGAAAGTCATTGATCCATGCTCCGGTTCCGGTCATATTCTTGCGTATATGTTTGATGTGCTGGTGAAGATTTATGAATCCTACGGCTATACCACTCGTGAAGCGGTGGCAAGTATTGTAGAGAACAATCTTTACGGTCTGGATATTGATGACCGTGCGGCACAGCTAGCCTATTTTGCGGTAATGATGAAAGCCCGTCAGTATGACCGCCGCTTCTTCAGCCGTGGCATTCAGCCCCATGTGTATGCCATCGTGGAGAGCAATCATGTAGATAAATTTGCTGTGGATTATTTCTGTAATGGTGACATGAAGCTCACAGCAGCTATGGACATCATCATCAAAGAGTTGCATGATGCAAAGGAATATGGTTCGATTTTGACGGTAACACCTCAAGATTGGTCTGCATTGTATGAACGCTTTACAGAGATTACGGAAGATATAAATATGTCTCGTAATACGGCACTGAGAGAATTACTGCCATTAGTACAGGTGGCAGAAGCACTGGCACAGAAGTATGATGTGGTTGTGACAAATCCACCATATATGGGAAATAGCAGTATGAGTGCTAAACTATTAGAATTTATAAAGAAAAATTATCCAGATAGTAAAAGCGATATGTTTGCTATTTTTATCGAATGTTGTCGAATGATGACAAAGCATTTGGGATTTCAGGCAATGATTACACAACACGCATGGATGTCATTAGCCAGTTATGAAAAATTACGATACAAATTACATGATATGAGTATTGTTAATATGGCACATCTTGGAGCGAGAGCCTTTGAAGAAGTAAGTGGAGAGATGGTTCAAACTACGAGTTTTGTCTTCCAAAATGTAAAAATTGAAAAAAGAGAAGGTGTATATTGCCGATTGGTTGATCCAACTACAGCTACTGGAAAGGAAGAAGCATTTTTAGCCGGAAATAACCGTTATAATGCTAAACAAGATAGCTTTGAACGGATACCAGGTGTGCCTGTTTCTGCGTATGTAGCCGGTAATATTCTGGCTATGCTATATGAAAAAGGGAAAACAATCAACGATGTTGGTGAAGTAAAAATCGGTATGGGAACAGGCAATAACGATTTGTTCCTAAAATTGTGGTGGGAAGTAAATAATCTTACCATAGATTATACGATGCAAGATGTTTCATTGATAGATTCTGGAAGCAAGAAGTATTATCCATACAGTAAGGGGGGAGAACGAAAAAGGTGGTATGGAAATCAAGAATATGTTGTATGGTACGATGAGGCTGGACAAAATCAAATGAGGCAGACTTCAGGACACCGTGAAAATGGAGGTTATGACTATTATTTTCACAAAGGAATGACATGGACATATAGTACAATGGCAGCCTTTGGTGCTCGTATTATGCCGGAAGGTTTTGTATTTGATGTAAATGGCTCATCTCTTTTCCTGCCAGAAAAATACTATAACTATGTTTTGTGCTTTTTACAGTCTTGCGTGGGAAGATTTATCATTGATTCAACAAAGTCAGCTTTTAGTATCCAAGCCGGAACTATAAGAAATTTACCAGTTATCGGAGAAACAAATGATGAAATAGAAAATTTGGCAAACGAATGTATAAAAATATCTCGTGAAGATTGGGACTCATTTGAAACATCATGGGATTTTAAGAAGCATCCTTTTGTAACTGGTAATTTTGAGACTATAAAGGAAGCCTATGAGAAATGGCAATTAGTAGCGAACGAGAGAAATGATAACCTTAATCAGAAGGAAAGAAGAATCAATGAGATTTTTATTGATAAGTATGAACTTGCAAATGAACTTTCACCTGATGTGAATATAGAAGATGGTACACTTCATGTGCCGGATTTGAATAGAGAAGTTCGTTCCTTCATCTCTTATGCGGTTGGATGTATGGTTGGAAGATATGCTCTAGATAAAGAAGGTGTTGTTTTTGCAGGTGGCGAATGGGATACCAGCAAGTATGCTTCTTTTGCAGTGGATAAGGATAACATTATCCCAATTTGTGACGATGAATACTTCGAGGATGATATTGTCGGTCTGTTCGTAGAGTTTGTGAAAACCGTTTACGGTGCAGATACGCTGGACGAAAACCTGAAATTCATTGCTGATGCACTAGGCGGAAAAGGCCAGCCAAAGGATGTGATTCGGAACTATTTCTTGAATGATTTTTATAAAGATCATTGTAAAATTTATCAGAAACGTCCGATTTACTGGCTGTTTGACAGCGGCAAGAAGAACGGTTTTAAGGCTCTGATTTATATGCACCGCTATCAGCCGGACACCATTGCCCGTATTCGTACCGATTATGTGCATGAACAGCAGGCTCGCTATCGCACTGTTATTGCCGATCTGGAACAGCGTATTGCCAATGCTTCCACCGGCGAACGTGTGAAGCTGAATAAAAAGCTGGCTAAATTGCAGGTGCAAGACACTGAGCTTAGAAAATATGAGGAAAAGATTCATCACCTTGCCGACCAGATGATTTCGATTGATCTGGATGATGGCGTGAAGAAGAATTATGCAATTTTCCAGGATGTTTTGGCTAAAATAAAGTAAGGGAGTGATAATTATCAAACGAGAGAAAATGAAATCAGTTCTCCTAGGGAATGGAATAAATATTCAATTTGGAGGAAAGGCCTATTCAAATAGGTTTATCATGTCAAGAATTATATTCAATGCACAGTGTGATAAGTATAATAGTCTTTTTGATGGTACGCTATCAGGAAGTGAAATCGAACAAATATTTCGAGGACTTCTTCCTACGGCAAATGCTGTGCTTAATGGAAAATATGATAAAGTTCATACTGACCACGAAGTGAAAAAAGCCGTGATGGAGTTTAAAGTACAAAATGCAGAACGCAGAGAATTTGAGCATTACTATGAGATTCCTTTGGAAGACTGGTTTTTGTTACTTCGCTTGTTCTTCTTGGATAATCCAGATTTGAACGATATGTGGAAAGCGTCAAAACAAGGATTTGAATGGATGATCTTGGATGCTATCTATAATGATGGTAAAATTCAGGAGATTTATCAAAAAATGAAGAAACCCGTTAAACGTTTTTTTAAATCGTTTGATTCAATATTTACATTGAATTATGACAATAATATTGAAAGGCTGATTAATAAAACAATTTATCATCTACATGGTGATTATTCCGTTCTTGCAGATTCCGAAAATCCTGAAACAGTCCAGGGATTTTTTAATAAGCAAAAAGGAAGAATCGTTATGAATTCTGATTATCCACAATGTTATTGTAATGCATTACTTAATTTTAGTGGACAGAATAAATATAAAGAAGCACAGGATAAGGTGAAAGCAATTGAAATGCTTCAAAGATTAAAGCAATTATATGACACGGACTTTGCTGAATTTGAGATAGTGAGACAGTGTGTAGAATTAGAAAAAGAAGAAAATGCTCAAATTATAGATATTTTTATTGAACATCCAGAATTGAAAATTGCCACGAATTATCATTTTGGGGAACTTGAAACGCTTTCAGGTGAGTTGCATATTATAGGACTTTCGCCACAGAATGATAGTCATATATTTGCTTGTATAGAAAAAAGTTCGTTGGATAAGGTTATTTTCTATACATATGGTGAGCCTCCAAAAGAATTACCATTGACAAAACCGTATGAATTTGTGGATATTAAGCAACTGTGGAAGGCATTAGATGCGAATCCACCACAATATAATTGTGGTAAAAAGTATCCTAATTCTGCTGAAGCTGATAAGTTTTTTGAACTATTTAATGCTCTTTCTCTTGATCCGATTACGAAAGAAGAAATTGAAAAAGAAGCAAATTCAATTCCTGAATATATTGCGGTTCCATTGTGCATAGAAGCTATGAAATTGATGAAAATTCAGGAAACACCCCAGAACGAGGAAGAACTTATTAAACAGTTAAGAATGGTTAGCAGAATTGCTTTAAGAGAGGGGATTTATCCATCGGCTTTTTATTTGCTTTTAACAGATAATTCTTCAAAATTATTGTAAAAGGATGGCTTGCACATGATGACAGATTGAAAAAAAGTTATTCACTGCATAATGAATTGAGAGCGAGGTGTTACAATGATCATAGAGGAAATTTTGGCAGGAGAATCGAAGAATGTAGAGTTCAAAGAGAACCTGCCTGAGAAAAGCATCAAATATATGAAGTCTGTGGTTGCCTTTGCAAATGGAACCGGAGGAAAAATCATTTTTGGAATTACCGATAAAACCAGAGAGGTTGTCGGCTTTGACAAAGAAGATGTGTTCAAGAAAATGGATGCCATTGCAAATGCTGTATCAGACAGCTGTGAACCGGCAATCATTCCGGATATTACTTTACAGACGGTTGATGGTAAGACTGTTATTGTGGTAGAGGTTTCTGAGGGCAGACAGCGCCCATATTATATCAAAGCTCTTGGCAGAGATGGAGGTGTGTATGTCCGAGTTGCCGGAACTACTCGTCTTGCCGATGAGTATATGGTAAAGGAGCTGTTGTTTGAGGGGAGTAACCGTTACTACGATCAGGCTTTGTGCACCGGACTGAATATCAAGGATGAAGATATTGATGATCTTTGCAAAGCAATGAAAGAACAGGCAGTCAAGAATGCTCATAATGAGGAACAGAAAGCCGCCATCAAAGATGTTGGCAGACAGCAGCTGCGTTCTTGGGGGATCTTGATTGAACGGGATGGAAAAGATTATCCGTCCAATGCTTTTGCTATTTTGACTGGCAACGGTGGACTTCATGTTGCAACGCAATGTGGTGTGTTCAAGGGTACAACGAAAGCGGTATTTGTTGATCGTAGGGAATATACCGGTTCGCTTTGGGAGCAGGTAGATGAAGCATTTCAGTTTGTTCTGAGAAATATTCATCTGGGTGCTACCATTGTGGGGATTTATCGGCAGGATATTTATGAGATTCCACCGGATGCTATTCGAGAGTTGATTATCAATGCCATGGTACATCGTAGTTATCTGGATCATGGTATGATACAGGTTGCGGTATATGACGACCGATTGGAAATTACTTCTCCAGGAAAACTGCCGATGGGACAAACTATGGAACGTATGAAAGAAGGATATTCAAAAATAAGAAATGAAGCCCTTGCTCATGCGTTTGCTTATATGAATCTGATCGAGCATTGGGGAAGCGGCATTCCGAGAATTATTGATAAGGTAAAAACTGCCGGATTACGGGAGCCAGAGTTTATTGGCGGCGAAGTTGATCTGCGTATCAATATTTATCGGGGGCAGGTTACTCCAAATGACCTCAATATCGCCAACAAAGCGCCGGATAAAACAGGAAAAATGCCAGATTCTATTGATAAAATGCCGGATAGTGCCGATGAAATGCCTGATACTATGAAAAAAATGCCGGATAGTTCTGATGGAATGCCAGATAAGACAGAAGAAATGCCGGATAATGAACAGGAACAACAAATTTACAAATATGTATCGGAAAATGGCTCTATTACTGCTGCTGAGACGGCAGAGCTTTTAGAGGTCAAACCTCGTAGAGCTAGAGCTGTTTTATTAAATATGGTTAAGGACAGTTATTTGAAAAAAGAAGGTGCAGCACGAAGCACAATTTATGTGAAAAATACGAAAAGGAGATAATGCAGCATGGATACAGACAAAGTAATACAGGACTTGAACCGCAGATTTGCTGCACCTCTGCCGGAGTTTTATCAGCGTCGTATCATCTTTTGGTATGATGAAGATAAAGAATTTGAGGATAAGCTGGACGAAGTGGTATTAGAAAATGCAAAGGTAATTGCTCTGACGGGCAATAACGCATTTTCTGTTAAGAAGCTGCTTTCAGTAGACGATCTGACCACAAACTATTTGGTTTACAGTCCGTTAGCATATAACCGCCCAGATGATAACTGGCTTCTAGATGTGGAGCTTTACAGTGAAGAGTTCCGGGCAGATTTGATTTCCATTTGGATGGATGAGATGGGGCTTGTATCGAATCCGGCCATGCGGAAGCAGGTCAAGAATTATCGTACCTATTTCAATGCAAAAGATCGTCGCTTGAAAGTTAGCACACAGAATAAGGTGCCGACAACCCCGGCACAGTTACACAAGGCTGTTATGGCAGCGATATGTGGATTGAAAGATGCACAGCCGGATATGATTATTCGCAGCACGTTCCGTGCAGGATTGGATTTGAACAACAATACAATTTATCAGGATTTCATAAAATATCATGCAGACAGTGCTTTCTGGGCGATGGTTCGCCAGGGCTGCGGATTTACAGAGGAAGAACCAGACCTTGGACGGCTGGCAATTCATTTGTTGTTGACCGCTGCTATCCGTACCATGCGGCAGGAGTATCTTGCAGGACTGGATAGTTTTATTTCCATGCCGCATCAGGCATATTGTTATGATTTTATTTCTGAATGGCTTCATAGTGAGGATGTGGGGCAGCTATACGATGTGGCACGGTATGTTGAGGAGGAAGCACATCTCCATCAGCGTTTTGAAAAGTTGTCTGTGGATGACCTGGCAGGAACCGAGTGTTTCCCGTGTATCAACGAAGTGATTCTGATCAAGCTTATGACGGAGATTAGTGACCAGATCATTGATGTAGATACCATAACTTCCACGGTCGAAAAACGCAGAACATGCGCATGGTATGAGTCGTTTGAGAATTTCTATGACGGTATTTTACAAGTGGCGAATATGCAGAGTTTTTTTAAGGAACATTCTGCTGGATTTCACACTGCAGAAGCAAAAGGCATTTGGAAAGAGTATACGGAAAGTTACTATCAGATGGATACCTATTACCGTTTGTTCCATCTGAGTTTCCAAAAGAGTCTGGAGACTTCCAATATTCTGCTGGATGATTTATTCAAGCACGTTGTCGATAAAGTGGAAGGGCTCTATACTCATTGGTTCTTAGGTGAGCTGGGGAATAACTGGTCGGATGTGTGTGCGGATGAAATGGCAACTTACGGTAAGGTTTTGGAAGTGCCGCAGCAGGAAGAATTTTATCGTTCCCGTATTAAAACTTCGGATACTAAGATATTTGTGATTATTTCGGATGCGATGCGGTATGAAGTGGCAGCTGCGATGGCAGATCAGCTTCAGAGAGAAACACAGAGCAAGGTTTCCATCAGCAGTATGCAAAGCATCTTCCCTTCTATTACAAAGTTCGGTATGGCAGCGTTACTGCCGCATAAAGAACTGACAGTAGAAGTTCGGAACGATGTTTTGACAGTTTTGGCGGATGGTCAGTCTACAGCAAGCACTTACCGGGATAAGGTTCTGAAATCAGAAGATCCGGCAAGTGTGGCATTAAAATACAATGACATTATTGCTATGAAGAGAGCTGAACGAAGTGCCTTGGTGAAAGGTATGGATGTGGTCTATATTTACCACGATACCATTGATGAAGCCAGCCATACTTCTGATACCGCTGTTTTCTCTGCTTGTGATAAGGCAATTTCAGAATTGAAGAACCTTGTGCGAATTATTGTAAATGAATTTGGTGGCACGAATATTCTGATTACGGCCGATCATGGATTCCTTTATACATACAGTCCGCTGACTGAGGATGATAAAGCGGACAAGACTAGCTTTAACGGTATGGATGTGGAATATGGCAGACGCTATGCGATCATGCAGAAAGGCGCACAGCCGAACTATCTACTGCCTGTGAAGTTCCTGGGTGGCAACACGGAATTTGATGGATTTGCACCGAGAGAAAGTATCCGAATTAAGATGAATGGTGGCGGAATGAACTTTGTGCATGGCGGTATTAGTTTGCAGGAAATGGTTGTCCCGGTGATTGAGTACCATTATCTCCGCAATGATTCTATGGAATATAGGCGTAATAAACAGAAATATGATACCAAGCCGGTAACTGTCAATTTATTGTCCGCAAACCGTAAAATCAGTAATATGATTTTCTCACTGAATTTCTATCAGAAGGATGCAGTCAGTACAAACCGTGAAGCCGCTAGTTATCAGGTATACTTTACGGATGAAAATGGCAAGCTGATTAGTGATGTTCAGAAAATCATAGCGGATAAGACAAGCGACAACGGTGCAGAGAGAACCTTCCGTTGCCAGTTTAATCTGAAATCTTTGAAATATAGCAATACTGCTACTTACTATCTGGTAATTGCAGATGAACAGGGATTACAGATGCCGCAGCGTGAGCCGTTCCAGATTGATATTGCCTTTGCGGTAGATGAATTTGATTTTTTTAGTTGATATTGTGGGAGGATAGAAGGATGGAACAATTTACAGAGCGTGAAAGCACTCGTGAAGAAATAAAGGACAAGCTCCGTCAGAATTTTGACGGTAAAATTGTCCGGAAAGATCTGACAAAGAAAATCAAGGAAGGAGCAAATGTTCCGGTTTATGTTCTTGAGTTCCTGTTGGGGCAGTATTGCAGTTCAGATGATGAAAATGTTATTGAAAAAGGTGTACAGAATGTGAAGCGTATTCTTGCCGATAACTTTGTACGCCCAGATGAATCACAGAAGATTTTATCTCAGCTGCGTAAGAAAGGCAGCCACACGATCATTGATATGGTGACAGTTCGTTTGGACATGAAAAAAGACTGCTTCTTTGCAGAGTTTTCCAATCTGGGAGTTGGCAATGTACCGATTGCCGATGAATATCCGGAAAAGTTTGACCGCTTGCTTTGCGGTGGTATTTGGTGCATTGTTCAGTTGGACTATGAGGTGGAAGGCGATAATAACTTTGGTATTGAAGGAATTGACGGGACTCTGCTTCGTTCTAAACAGAAAAAGCAGAAAGATATTTCGCCAATCAGTATCCGTAAGCTGACACCGATCCAGATGCCGCACATTGATATTGACGAGCTGAAGAAGGGACGAAAGGCCTTTACGAAAGATGAATGGCTGGATATTCTTCTCCGTTCAATCGGCATGGAACCGGATGAATTTACATACCGTGAGAAATGGCTGCTTTTGACTCGGATGATTCCATTAGTGGAGAATAACTTTAATCTTTGTGAGCTAGGACCGAGAAGCACAGGTAAGTCCCATCTCTACAAAGAAATTTCTCCAAATAGTATTCTGATTTCCGGTGGACAGACAACAGTTGCAAATCTGTTTTACAATATGGGACGCAAGACGGTCGGATTGGTCGGTTTGTGGGATTGCGTTGCTTTTGATGAAGTGGCGGGCATTAAGTTCAAAGATAAAGATGGTATCCAGATTATGAAAGACTATATGGCATCAGGCTCTTTTGCCCGGGGCAAAGAAGAAAAGGCTGCTACAGCTTCCATGGTATTTGTGGGAAACATCAATCAGAGTGTAGATGTTTTATTGAAAACATCAAGTTTGTTTGCTCCATTTCCGTCGGAAATGGGAACGGATACAGCATTTCTTGATCGCATGCACTGCTATCTTCCAGGATGGGAGATTCCGAAGTTCAGACCGGAGCATTTTACCGATGATTATGGTTTTATTAGTGATTATCTGGCAGAATTTATCCGGGAACTTCGTAAGGAACAGTACGGTGATGTACTTGACCACTATTTCCGTCTGGGAAGAAACCTGAACCAACGTGATACGATTGCGGTCCGACGTATGGTAGACGGTTATTTGAAATTGATGTACCCGGATGGCGAGTTTATCAAAGAAGAACTGGAAGAAGTTATTCAGATTGCCTTGGAAATGCGGCGCCGAGTCAAAGAACAGCTGAAAAAACTGGGAGGTATGGAGTTCTATGATGTGAACTTCTCTTATATTGACCTGGAGGATATGTCAGAACATTATGTTTCTGTTCCGGAGCAGGGCGGTGGCAAACTGATACCGGATGGAATGTGCAATCCGGGCCAGGTTTATACTGTGTCCAGAGGGAAAAGTGGTATGCTTGGAGTATTCCGGCTTGAAAGTCAGATGCTTCAGGGGAATGGCAAGATTGAACGGACAGGTTTAGGTAGTGATTCTAAGTGTAAGGAAGCAGTGAATACAGCATTTAACTATCTGAAAGCAAATGGTAACCGCATCAGTGGTTCCATCAGCACTTCGACCAAAGACTATATCGTCAATTATCAAGATCTGCAGGGGATTGGCATGACGGAGAAACTGGCACTTCCCACTTTGGTTGCTCTTTGCTCGATTGCACTGGGAAAGCCGGTAGTCAGCAATTTAGCAATTCTGGGTGATATTACAATCAGCGGCACGATGATCAAGGTGGATGAGCTGGCCAATACACTTCAAGTGTGCTTGGACAGTGGTGCAAAGAAGGTGCTGATTCCAAGTACCTCTTTTGTTGATTTTGCAAGCGTTCCTGCGGATCTGATGAGCGCATTTCAGTTGATTCCGTATCAGAGTGCGGAGGATGCTGTGTTTAAGGCATTGGGGGTAGAATAATTGAAAAAAGATTTGATTGAACTTATAGATTCACAAAAAGAAATAGAGAAAATGTTTCACTCTTTTGATGGTGGTATGGGTACATCTTTTGAGCGAATTAGTGATGTACCTGAGTTTCAGAGCTGGATTCAAGAAATAAAATTGGAATTGCAGGAAATTTATGACAGAACTCACGATACTTTTGTTTGGGAGACTGTAAATTTGTGTGGCAAGCCTCTGGATGGTTTTACGGAGAAAAAATATTTTATTGAGCTTGTTGGAAAACTTCAGGCTATTAGAAAACACATTGATAAATACTATCCAGAAGAAAAAGAGGTACTCGAACTGTCACAATTACAAGGAGGTGCATTTGAAATGAAAAAGAAGCCACTTATTTTCATAAGCCATTCTTCTAAAAATAAAGATCAAGTTGCGAAAATTGCTGAATTATTGCGCTCAATCAATTTAAGCCCTCGCAGAGATATTTTTTGTAGTTCTCTTCCAGGATATGGAATACCAAACGGAGCTAATATATTTGATTTTTTAAGAGAACGATTTCGGAACTATGACTTACATATTATATTCGTGCACTCACCAGAATATTATGAGAGTGCAGTGAGTTTGAATGAGATGGGGGCTGCATGGGTGTTGAAATCTAATGCAACTTCACTTCTTCTCCCAGGTTTTGATTTTTCTGGAATGAAAGGTGTGATTGGTAGCGACAGCATTGCTATTAAGTTGGATGGGGATCAGTCAGAAGTAAAAGATCGTTTAAATCAGTTAAGACGGGAATTAGAAGCAGAATTTAATATTCCGGATAACGAGGATATTATTTGGGAGGATGCAAGAGACAAGTTTATCCGTGAAATAAATGATCCGACTTTAGAAAAAAAGGACAATATCACTCCTGCATCAGTAACAATTACAGAAGAAATGAAACAACTCCTTAGAAAAGTAGCAGTTGTGCCAGAAGGGCAGATATTGACAGGTTTTAGTTTGGAATTAGGTACATATATCCAGATTGGCGGCGAAGTAGTGGCAAAGGAATATCTAGATAGACGACAATATGCTATTTGGGATGAAGCGTTGAACACATGTTTGCACGCTAATTATATTGAAAGAAAAAGCGATGCAATTTATGTAATAACGAATGCAGGTTACAAAGTGGTTGAATAGCAAATGACATGACAAGAAGTATTTAGCTGATACAAATAACAATATGATACAGAACTGGACAAAATCAGAAAATCAGAAGCATTTCAATCAGTTCACCATGTCACTTTTATTTCGTGTTATAATGTGTTATCAGAAATTTTTGTCCTTGCATTTGCCCTTATCAGAGTTCGTAAACACTGACGGGACGATATAACACAAGGGAAACAATAAGGGAAAGCTCACCTGCGATAA